>Ga0194127_10000216_pt1 | contig 93364 bp, 85 predicted proteins | sample TA2KigC100mmetaG_FD_148624 | JGI IMG/M metagenome (GOLD analysis project Ga0194127, IMG submission 148624) | Freshwater microbial communities from Lake Tanganyika, Tanzania - TA2015036 Kigoma Deep Cast 100m | ecosystem: Environmental > Aquatic > Freshwater > Lake | place: Tanzania: Lake... | reverse complement strand
GGGAAAAGTTCAACCGGATCGTAGACAAATATATCCCGCACCTCCGAATATGCCAGCCTTTCCCGGAGGTAAGATTCGCCATGACTCAAGGCAGGAGCCGTATGCGGTAGTGCCGCACGTACGGATCTGTACGGGGGGTGCCGGGTAACCGGCATCCCTACCGTGACTTTGCAGCTCAACTTGCTGTTGAGCAGCCTTATTGGAGGCCGGTTACGGAAGAGCTTGAAGGGATTGAGGGGAAGAGGTTGCCGGCGGATTGGAAGCGGAAGTCAGGAGAAAGGAGTCGGGGGAGGAAGAGTTTTGCCCACAGATTAACACGGATTGGCACAGATGGATGGATAGGAGGTGACCGGGATGCAGTATTAAGTTTTTCTGCTATTGAGCTGTTGTGCTATCCGGCTATATGAGGATGAAGAATGAAGAACGCGGTTCCCGCTGATTGAATGCGGATTATCACGGATTGAAGAGTTTGGGTGGGATGAGGGCTGTGGAGCGAGGGATTGAGGGGAAGAGGTTGCCGGCGGATTGGAAGCGGATCAGCACGGATTGGCGCCTGCGTTGTTCAGCTTTGCTGTGCAATTCAGGCTCGGTTATTTTGGGGAGTGAGAGTGCGGCACCCGCGGATTGAGGAGCAGATTTTCGCGGATGGAGAGATGTTAGAGGGGAGATGAGTGGTTTCAGGGGAATAGTTGAGCTGGAAAACAACGTCCCCTACTGATAAGTAAGTGCTGCTCATATGCTGTAGAGCTTGATGCGGCGGTAGAGGGTGGCTTCGCTGATTCCGAGGAGCCGGGCGGCTTCGCGGCGGTTTCCGGTTGTCTGGTTGAGGGCTTTGCGGATGGCTTCTTTTTCGTGGTAGGCCATGCTCGAGGGCTTTGCGGCCGGCTGGGTTTCGGGGCCGGGGTTGAGCGGTATGAAGAGGTCGCAGGGTTCTATGATGGTTCCTCTGGAGAAGGTGAGGGCGCTTCTGACGATGTTTTCGAGTTCCCTGATGTTTCCGGGCCAGTCGTAGCTCGATAGCGCGTCGATCGCGGAGCCGGAAAGCGTTTTTTCGGCGTAGCCTTCGCCGGCGAATTTGCGGGCGAAGTGGGTGAAGAGCTGGGGAATGTCGCCGATGCGTTCTCGCAGGGGCGGGGCGTACATGGTGATGGCGTTGAGCCTGTAGTAGAGGTCCTGGCGGAAGGTTCCTTTTTTTACGGCTTCGGCGAGGTTGCTGTTTGTGGCTGCTATGATTCGGATATCGACCGGGTAGAGGGTGGGCGATCCTACGGGTTTGACGGTGCGTTCCTGAAGGGTCCTGAGGAGTTTTGCCTGGAGCGCGAGGGGGAGTTCGGCTATTTCGTCGAGAAAGAGGGTGCCTCCGTCGGATGAGCGGATGAGACCCAGGGTGCTGCGGTCGGCGCCGGTGAAGGCTCCTCTGGTGTGGCCGAAGAGTTCGCTTTCGATGATGCTTTCGTTGATTGCGGCGCAGTCAACCGGCATGAATATTGCATTGCTGCGGCTGCTGTGGGCGTGGATGGCGCGCGCTATGACCTCCTTTCCGGTGCCGCTTTCGCCTTGCAGGAGAACAGTGGTGATGGTAGGGGCGATTTTGAGGATAATCTCTTTGAGCTTCCGTATTTCCCTGCTGCCGCCGATCAGTCCGTCGTAGTGGAATTGTTCTGCGTCTGCTGCGGAGTTCCGTTGTCCGTTCTGGCGCGCCGGCGGTATGAGAAGGTTCCTGAGCTGGGGGGGCGTGAGCGTCTGGAGCGCGTGGAAGGTGTTGAGGAGTTCCTGCCAGACGGAGAAGATCATGATTTTTACCGAGGGGTGGCGTTCGAGCATGCGCCGGATGGAGAGGTCGGAGGTCTGCGTTTCGGCGTCGAGAACGGCGAGCACGAGGTTCGGCGGGGTCTGTTTTATGCGTTTTTCCGCTTCCTCGGGAGTGTCGGCGAAGATTGTCCTGAGATGGTTTTCATCCCGGCCGGGTGAGGCTGGCAGCCGTCGTTCGGCCTGGCTTGCGATGATGAGTATCGTCAGGGACATTGGCGTATGGGGTGGTTTAGGGGTTATGATGCTTTCTGCCGTTGTCAGTCGCTGATGCGTATGACGATGCAGGTGACGTCGTCTTCGAAGTTTTCGGAACTGCGGAAGGCGGTCAGTTCTTTTGTGATCGTGTCGATAATATCGTTGGCGGGAAGTGCGGCATGACGCTCGATGAGGGAGGTGAGCCGTTCGATGCCGAACATGTCGCCTTCGGGAGAAAGGCTTTCGGTGATGCCGTCGGAGTAGAGGGCGAGGAGGTCGCCTTGTTCTACGGTAAACGATATTTCGCCGTATTCTTCGTGCTGTTTCATGCCTAAAGGGAGGTTTTCGCCTTTGCGCAGTATGCAGCGGCCGGTTCGGGATTGCAGGTGGATGAGCGGGTTGTGCCCGCAGTCGATCATTGTGCATTGCCGCTTTGCGAGGTCGAGCCGCAGGGAGAGCAGCGTTGCGAATGTGCCGAGTTCGATGAGCTCATGGATGCAGCGCTGGTGCAACAGGGTGAAGAGCTGCTGCAGGGAGGGCAGCTGGTGTGTTTCGTTCCGGTGTTGCGCCAGGGTTTTGAGAAAGAGCGATTTGAGGCCGGCTCCGACAAGCGCCGATTGTATGCCGTGGCCCATGACGTCTCCGATGAGAAAATCGGCGTGCAGGGGGCTGTAGACGATGAATTCTGTGAAGTCGCCGTCGAGATGGCCTGAGGGCTGCATAAGCCGGCTTATTTCGATGCCTTCGAGCGTGAGCGGTATGGGGCTCTGCAGCAGCTTTTTTTCGATCTGCGATTCGAGTTCTTTCTGCATTTCTTCATAATGCTTCCGGCTTTTCTGTTCTTCGATGCGGGTGGTGATGTCTCGCGCGATGATGACGCTGTGTGGGCCGTTTTCGAGGTGGACGCGGCCTTTCGAGATTTCGAGGGGGAGCGTCGTGCCGTCGCTTCGGACGCCTTCGGTTTCGAGTACCCGGCTGCCGTCGGGCGCAGCGGGTGACTGCAGGTCGATTTCAGAGGGTTGCAGCGGAACAAGTTCGATGAATCGCTGGCTTTCGTGCGTGGCCCTGTTGTAGCGGAAGATGTTTTCTGCCGCGATGTTGCGGTAGACGATGGTGCCGCTTTCGTCGAGCATGAAGACGGCGTCGTGCGCGGCGTCGTTCATCGAGCGGAACTGTTCTTCGCTTCGTTGGAGATCTGCGGCGAGTTTTTGAAGGGTCTGGTTGGCTTCGACGAGCTGGCTGTTTTTTCTGGAGAGTTCGTCGAAGAGTTCCTGGCGTTCGGTTCTGAGCCGGTAGTAGTCTATGGCGTCGTTGATGATGGTTCTGAACGAGTCGGGTTCGACGGGTTTGGGTATGAAGCGGAAGACTTCACCGGTGTTGATGGATTCGATGATCTGGTCGATGTCCTGCGAGCCGCTGAGCATCATGCGGATGGTGTCGGGGTTTCGCCGTTTGATTTCGCTGACGAGCTGGAGCCCGCTCATGCCGGGCATGCGCAGATCGGATACGATGATGTCGACGGGGGTTTCGTCCATGATGGAGAGCGCCGCCTGGCCGCTTTCGGCCGTGATCTTCCGGTATGCTTCTCTTCTGAGAAAACGGTTGATGGAGCTGAGTATGTCCGGTTCGTCGTCAACGAAGAGTATGGTCAGTTCTTCCCGGTTTTTCATGGTTCGTGTATTTCTTTGCGTGCGTTCAGCGGGAGGGTTATGGTGAATGTCGAGCCTCCGGATGGGGGGCATGTTACGGAGATCGTTCCTCCGTGTTTGCGGGTTATGATGTCGTATGAGATGCTCAGGCCGAGTCCGGTGCCTTTGCCGGGTTCTTTTGTGGTGAAGAAGGGTTCGAAGACGCGGTTTCTCGTTTCGGGGGGAATGCCGGGACCGTCGTCGGAGACGGTGCAGACGACATCGGTGCCGCTGCATGATGTGGCGATGGTTATGGTTCCCTTGTTCGCGCGTTTCTGCGATGCTATGGCATGTGCGCTGTTGATGATGAGGTTGAGAAAGACCTGGTTGATCTGTTCAGGGTTGCAGGAGACCATCGGGATTTCCTGCAGGTTGGTTTCTATTTCGGCATGGTAGCGGTATTCGTTGCGTGCGATGATGAGCGTGTCGCGTATGCCTTTGTTGATGTCGAACTGCACGCGCTGATCGACGGCGTGACGGAACGAGAAGTTCCTCATGCTGCCGATTATGGTGCTGATGCGTTCGAAGCCTCTTTCCGATTCGTCGAATATGACGGGCAGGTCGTCGAGGAGATGGTCGATGGAGAGCTGATTTTCGAGTTTTTCGAGTTTCTGCAGCTCTTCGGGCGATGGCGGCCGGGTTTCGGCGGAGCGGACAATGGCGCGGTATTCCTCGAGGATGAGCCGGAGGTCGGATACGTCTTCCTTGAGCGAGGCGAGGTTGATTCTGAGAAAGTTGACGGGATTGTTTATTTCGTGGGCAAGTCCTGCGGCAAGCTGGCCGATGGATGCGAGTTTTTCCTGCAGAACCATCTGCTGATGGGTGATTTCGAGTTCCCGGGTTCGTTCTTCTACCCGTTCTTCGAGCGTCTGGTTGAGCTCCATGAGCTGCAGTTCGCTGCGTTTGCGTTCGGTTATGTCGAGCCCGATGCCCCGCAGGCCCGAGGGCGTTCCGTTCCGGATGATCGGTGAGCTGTAGATGAGGATGGGAAAGGTAGAGCCATCTTTTTTCAGTGCGGTGTATTCGTGATTGTCTATCGGGGTGTTCGATAGAGAGCTGGCTATGGCGGTTCGTATCCGTTCCTGGTCTTCGGGCGCGAATAACCTGAGGCAGCTGAAATCGTTCTGAATTTCATCTTTGCTGTACCCGAAAAGCTGCAGGCCTGAGTGGTTTGCAAAGGTGATGCGTCCTGTGATATCAGTTTCAAAGAGCGGCTGGGGAACGAGATCCGCGAGTTCCTGGAAGCGTTGTTCGCTTTCGGCAAGGGCTTCCTGCTCTTTTTTGCGGAGCGTGACGTCCTGCTTGATGCTGATGAAGTGCGTTATGGTGCCGTTCGTATCGGGTATCGGGCTGACGATGCAGTGTTCGGTGTAGAGTTCGCCGTTTTTTCTGCGGTTGACGATTTCTCCCTGCCAGATTCTGCCGGATTCTATGGTTTTCCAGAATTTGCTGTAGAACGCTCTGGATTGCCGCCCTGATTTCAGTATGCCGATGTTTTTGCCTCTGGCTTCGTCTTCGTCATATCCGGTGATGGCCGTAAAGCCGGGGTTGGTGTATTCGATGATGCCGTTGCGGTCGGTGATGGCAACGCCGAAGGGGCTTTCGGTGATTGCTGCCGAGAAGAGCCTGACTTTGCGCCGGAGTTCGAATTCGTTGAGGGCGTTTTTCAGCGTTATTTCAAGCCTGCCGGGTTCGACGGGTTTGAGCAGGTAGGTGTAGGCGCCGAGTTTGAGTGATTGGATGGCCTGTTCGATGTCGCTGGATCCGGATATCATGATGACGGGAAGCACCATGTTTTTTTCGCGGATGTAGTCGAGGATTTCGAGGCCGTTTTTACCGGGCATGTGAATGTCGAGCAGCAGGAGGTCGATGCTGCGGGTGTTGAGCAGTTCGATGCAGGCGTTACCGTTATCGGCCTGGATGGTCTGGTAGCCGAGTTTCTGGATGATATGCACTACCAGCGTCCGCGAAATGGCGCTGTCGTCAACAACAAGCACGGTTTTTGCCGAATTTTCAGCAGACAGGAGCTTTTTTTCCATATGGAGGCAGTGTCATGACGTTCTTTACCTGGGGGGCCATGATCGTTCTGAAATCCGTAAAGGCACCGGGGAGCTTCTTTTCCGTTGTAAAATATACAAATAATATCCTGGTAATGCTATAGGAGGGAGGAGTCGGGAAAGGAAGAGTTGCCCACGGATTGGAATCAGGAGTCAGGAGACAGAAGATAGGAGTCGGGGGAAGGAAGATTTTTGCCCACGGATTTTCACGGATTGACACGGATGGAAAAGGGTGAGTTCGGGTTATGTTTTTTCGCCTTTGAGCCATCAAGCTATCTTGCCATTCAGCCATGAAGAGAAAGAGCGCGGTTCCCGCTGATTGGGAACGGATTGCGGAGGGATTGAAGAGGGGGGGATGTTGCCCACGGATTTTCACGGATTGACACAGATTGATGGGTGAGGTGGTGTCTGGGGGGGGGTAATGGTTTTCAGGTATTGCGCTGTCGAGTTATTCGGCAAGAAGAGAAAGAGCGCGGTTCCCGCTGATTGAAATCGGATTGGGGAGGGATTGAAGAGGGGGGATGTTGCCCACGGATTTTCACGGATTTTCACGGATGGAAAAGGGTGAGTTCGGGTTATGTTTTTTCGCCTTTGAGCCATCAAGCTATCTTGCCATTCAGCCATGAAGAGAAAGAACGCGGTTCCCGCTGATTGAAATCGGATTTTCACGGATTGAAGACGGGAGACGTGGGTCGTGGTTTGGTGGCTTGCGGGTATTCAGCCCTGTGGGAGCGGTACTCCGGGTTAAATGAGTGTTTCTTTTTTAGCTTTTACCTTGCGAGGATGAGGTCTCTGATCTGCGATGTCCAGGCTGAGAGGGCGAGAAGGGGGCTTGCGTTGCGGTCTATGGCGCGGATGGCTTCTTCGGTGGCGGCGGAGATGGCGAGGAAGTCGGGGTTGGGGAAGTTTTTTGCGAACCGTTCGATCGCGGTTTCAATATCGGGGTTGTTGAGGGGCTGGTAGCCGGGTTTGAGGATGCGGTGATTGATGTCCTGGAAGAAGAGGAGGAGCGCTCCGAGAAAGTGCGAGAGTTCGGTTTTCGAGAGGTTTTTCGCGTGGGTTTCGCATTTGGCGAGCGCTTCGTGAAAGCGGTTCGGTGTGAGCGCGAGCCGGAGGTAGTCGATGGCGAGGTCGCGCAGCTGGATTGCGGGGATGTTTTCGGAGCTGCCTTTGCTTTTGATGAGTTCCCATGCGAGCGCAAGGTTGCCGCGGGAGAAGCTGATTATAAAGCCGGTTTCGCTTGGGGAGATGTCTGGCTTTGCCTGGCGGAGCCAGGTTTCGAGTTCCGCCGGAGTCGGCCGGTTGAAGGTGATGAGCTGACAGCGGGAGCGAATGGTGGGAAGCACCGATTCGGGACGCGAGGAGATGAGGATGAACATGACGTGGCCGGGTGGTTCCTCGAGCAGTTTGAGGAGCTTGTTGGCTGCCGTCGGGTTCATGCGTTCGGCTTGCGAGATGATGAAGATTTTCCGGCTGCCGGCTGCGGGCATGTAGAGTGCTTTCTGCTGGAGGGCGACGATCTGCTCGCTGAGGATGCCCATGGAGCGTTCCATGGCGGGAGAGAAATAGGGGTTCTGCTTTTTTTCTTCTATCAGGGCGTCGTAGCGTTCCCTGACTTCGGCGGATTTTCTGTTTTCTTTTTTTGCGGTTTCTCCGGCATCGAGCAGCGCGGCTTCGATTGGAAAGAGGTATTCGATGTTGGGGTGCATGAATTCGGCTATCTGCAGGCAGTCGGGGCAGGTGCCGCATGATCCTTCTGCCGGAGATTTCTTGCAGTTGCGGCAGGTCAGCGTTCGGGCAAGTTCAAATGCCACGCTCTCTTTGCCCGATGCTTCCGGGCCGGCGAAGAGGTAGGCATGGGGGAGCCGTCCGGTTTCAATGGCTTTCTGCAGCACGCGGATCTGCTGCTTCTGGCCGATTATGGCGTTCCAGCTCATGCCTGCCTCCAGCTATGGTTCAGATAAAGGTGAGCCAGTTATATGGGTCGTCTCCGGTGTGGACTATTTTCAGGTAGTGCTGCTGGAGCATTTCGGTGACCGGTCCGCGTTTTTCGTTGCCGATGGGGTATTTGTCGATGCTTCTGACCGGCGTGATTTCGGCTGCCGTGCCGGTGAGGAAGACTTCGTCGGCTATGTAGAGCGCTTCGCGCGGAATGAGGGTTTCGCGAACCTCGAAGCCAAGTTCTTTTGCGATGTGCATGATGGCGTAGCGCGTGAAGCCGGGAAGGATAGACTGGGCCGACATGGGTGTGTAGATGACTTCGTCGCGGACGATGAAAATGTTTTCGCCGCTGCCTTCGGAGACGTAGCCGTGAACGTCGAGCGCTATGCCTTCGGCGTAGTTGTCGATGAGCGCTTCCATTTTAATGAGCTGCGAGTTGAGGTAGTTGCCTCCGGCTTTGGCCCATGACGGCAGGGTATTGGGCGCGAGTCGGTTCCATGAGGAGACCCGGACGTCGACGCCGTTTTCAAGCACGTCTTCGCCGAGATAGGTGCCCCATTCCCAGGTGGCTATGGCGACTTCTATGGATGCGCGGTGGGGGTTGACGCCGAGCGCGCCCTGGCCGCGGTGCACGATGGGCCTGATGTAGCAGGATTTGTGTCCGTTGGCGTGAATGGTGCTGATGACGGCATCTTTGAGTTCCTGATCGGAGTATGGGATTTCTATGCGGTATATTTTTGAAGATTCCCGCAGGCGCCTGATGTGTTCGTCGAGAAAGAGGACTGCGGAACCGTTCCGGGTTTCGTAGCAGCGGATGCCTTCGAATGTTGAGGATCCATAGTGAATGACGTGCGAGAGGATATGTATTTTGGCGTCTTTCCAGTCGATGAGCTCGCCGTTCATCCAGACTTTTGCTGAGGTACTCATTGCAGAAAAATTTGTGTTATGGTCTTTCGTGGTGTAAACCTGAAAGATATACTGTTTTGCGTTTTTTAAAAGAGAAATCAGGGATGCGTATCGGGCACTTCGCGCGGGAGAGGCATTTTTGAGGGGTCAAAGTTGAGCTGGAAAACAACGTCCCCTACTGAGTGAGGGAGCTACGCGGTTTCTCATCACTCATCACTCATCACTCATCACTCATCACTCATCACTCATCACTCATCACTCATCACTCATCACTCATCACTCATCACTCATCACTCATCACTCATCACTCAGAACTCAGAACTCAGAACTCAGAACTCAGAACTCAGCCCTGAATTCTGTCCGCAGATGGGGCAGCGGGGGTCGCGGTGGATGGAGATTTTTCGGATTTGCATGGTGAGGGCGTCGAAGGTGAGGATGGCGTTGTAGAGGGGGGTGCCGATGGTGAGGAGGTGTTTGATGGCTTCGGTGGCTTGTATGGTGCCGATGATGCCGGGCAGTACGCCGAGGGGTCCTTCGGGCTCGGTGGCCGGGGTTGCGGGGGTTTGGTCGAATATGCAGCCGTAGCATGCGGTTTTGCCGGGGTCGATGGTGATGGTTTGTCCGTAAAAGCCCTGGATACCTGCGTGCGAGTATGGTTTTCGCGCGCTTGCGCAGGTTTTGGCGATGAGGCGTTTCGCCTGGAAGTTGTCGGTTGCGTCGATGATGAAGTCGTATCGCGCGATGAGTTCGGCGGCGTTGGTTTCGCTGATGTGGTAGGGGTGCAGGGTGAGTCGGGTGTCGGGGTTGAGGGCGTTCAGCCGTTCGGCTGCGGATGAGACTTTGGGCGTTCCAATCGCCCGGGTGGTGTGGAGTATCTGGCGCTGGAGGTTGCTTGGTTCGACGTTGTCGCCGTCGGCCAGTCCGAGGGTGCCTATGCCGGCTGCTGTGAGATAGAGCGCGGCGGGGGAGCCGAGTCCGCCGGCTCCGACGATGAGTATTTTCGAGTGCAGCAGTTTTTCCTGACCCTGCGTGCCGATTTCGGGCAGGGAGAGGTGACGGGCGTAGCGTTCGCGTTGTGTCTGGCTGAGCGTCATGGAGCCTTCCTTGTTTATGTGGCGGGGGGCGCCGGTTCCGGTGAGGATGGGCCGTTGTAGGCGTGTTCCCAGTTTTTGAAGACGGGTTCGATCTGTTTTGCTTTGAGCGCTTTGCAGAATTTTTCGGTGGAGCGGTCGTCGTGAATGTGGAATTGCCCGTTTTTGTTGTTTTCGGGTTCGGTGTAGCCGCCGACGGTGGTGCGGCTTGCGATGCTCATGCGGGTGATGCCGAGTCCGGCCATGCCGTCGCGGAATGCGGGGCTTTCGCGGGTGGAGAGCACGAGTTCGACGTCGGGCAGGGCGATGCGGAATGCGAAGATCATGCGGGCGAGCTGATGGTCGCTTACGGAAAAGGGGGGCTGGTATCCGCCGGTCTGGGGGCGGATTCTCGGAAAGGAGATCGAGAGGCCTGCCCGCCACCAGGTTCTGCCGAGGTGGCGGATGTGGCGGTAGAGCATGAGGGCGTCCTGCTGCGGGTCGGCAAGGCCGAGGAGGACGCCGAGTCCTGCGGTTTTGATGCCTCCTTCGAGTGCCCGTGACGGAGTGTCGAGACGCTCTGCATAGTCTTTTTTGGGTCCCCATCGGTGGAGCCGGGCGTATTGTTCGCGGTCGTAGGTTTCCTGGTAGATGGTGATGCCGGTGCAGCCTGCTCGGGCAAGTTCGCGGTATTCTTCCGTGCTCATGGGAAAGGCTTCGATGGAGACTCGCTGCATGTGCGATGCCGCGGTTTCGACCGACCGGCGGAGGTAGTCGAAGTCTGCGTTTCTGGTGCGTTCGCCGGTGAGCAGCAGGACGTCGCTGATGCCAAGGTTTTTCATGGCGGCGAGTTCCGTGTGCAGTTCGTCCTGTTCGAGGCGGCTGCGCGGGGTTGTTCTGTCGGAGGCGAAGCCGCAGTAGGCGCAGCCGCTCGGGCAGTGGTTGGAGAGGTAGAGCGGCGCGTAGAGCGTCATGGTGCGGCCGAAACGGCGCAGGGTTATGGCTCTGGATTCGGCTGCGAGGCGTTCAAGCGTCCAGCTGGATTCGGGCGAGAGCATCTCCCTGAAGCGGGTTTCGTCGGGAGACGGGTTCAGCCATTCGGGCAGCGTTGCGTTCATGATGCCGGTCCGAGGAATGTGGTGAGCGGGCTTGTGGCGACGGCTGTGCCGCTTTTTTCCATGATGCCTGCCCTGAAGGCTTTGCGACCGGCTTCTACTGCCCCGGCGAATGCTTCGGCCATGGCGGGGGGGTTGCCGGCAACGGCTACTGCGCTGTTGACAAGTACGGCTGAGCATCCCGTTTCCATGGCGAGCGCGGCTTCGGAGGGCGAGCGGAGCCCGGCGTCGACGATGACGGGGATGTTGCTTTCGCGGATGATGATGCGGAGCATCTCTGCGGTGGCGAGGCCCTGTCCGCTGCCGATTGCCGAGCCGAGCGGCATGACGGATGCGCATCCGGCTTCTTCGAGCCGTTTGGCGAGCACCGGGTCGGCCGGTATGTAGGGCATGACGAGAAACCCCTCTTTTGCAAGGATTTTCGAGGCTTCGTAGGTCTCGATGGGGTCGGGCATGAGGTGCTGCGGGTTGGGGTGGATTTCCACTTTGATAAATGGACTTCCTGAAAGTTCTCTCGCAATGCGGGCGGCCTGAACCGCTTCGGCGGCCGTGGAGGCTCCGGAGGTGTTGGGCATGAGGGTGATGCCTGCCATGGTGCTGAGCGGCGTGAAGAGGTCGTCGCCCGGTCGCTCGCGGTTGAAGCGTCTGAGCGCTACGGTGACGAGCTGCGTGCCCGATGCCCTGAGGGTTTCGAGCATGACTTGTGCGCTGCTGAATTTGCCTGTTCCGAGGATCAGGCGGGACGAGAATGTATAGGTGCCTATTTGCAGTGAGTCCATAAGTGTTGTCTGGCGTTCAGCCTCCTCCGGCAAAAATGAGCAGTTCAATCCGGTCGCCTGCCTGGATGGTGCATCCGGCACGGTTTTCGGGGCGGACGATCAGGTCGTTTACCAGGGTGGCCATGGTTTTGCCTTCTGAGCCGATGATTGCGAGCAGGTCTTCGAGCGACGAGCCTTCGGGCAGCGTACCGGGTTCCCCGTTGAGCTGGATGGTGATCATGTTCTGCTGGTCGGGCATTGGTTGTCTATGGTGAATTGAGTGAATATACGGGATTCATTGTTTATTCAAACCGGAATCCCTTCAAGGGCTTCGTTGAGATCGGCTTCGAGGTCGCCGGGGTGTTCGAGTCCTACCGAAAGGCGCAGGAGATTGTCGGTGCAGCCGCGTTTGTCGCGTTCTTCCGGCGAGAGGGCGCCGAGGGTCATTTTTGCGGGCGAGGCTGCGAGCGATTCGACTCCTCCGAGGCTGTCGGCGAGGGTGAAGAGCTTCGTTTTGTGGAGCAGGTGTTCGACGGCAGACAGGCCGCCTTTGAGGGCGATGGTGATCATGCCGCTGAATCCGCTCATCTGCCGTCTGGCTATATCGTGCTGGGGGTGGGACGGGAGGCCGGGATACCAGACCCTGGCGACTGCCGGATGGCTTTCGAGCATGCGTGCGAGGTGAAGGGCGCCGGCTTCGTGTTCTTTCATGCGGATTTTCAGGGTTTTTATGCCTCGCATGACCAGCCAGCAGTCCCATGGTCCCGGAATGGCGCCTGCGGCTGCCTGGTAGTTTTTGATAATGGTATGCAGTGCCGGGTCGTTGAGCGCGATGGCGCCGCCGATGACGTCGCTGTGGCCTCCGAGGTATTTGGTGGTGCTGTGTACGGCGATGTCGGCGCCGAGTTCGAGGGGGCGCTGGAAGTAGGGCGTTGCGAAGGTGTTGTCTACGGCGACCCTGATGCTTTTTTCCCTTGAGATTTCAGCGAGAGCGCGGATGTCGGATATTCTGAGGAGCGGGTTGCTGGGGCTTTCGAGCCAGATAAGTTTCGTTTCGGGTGTGAGGCAGCGGGCGTAGCTTTCCGTCGATTCGTCCCGGGCATAGGAGATGGTGATGCCCCAGGGTCGGAGCAGCTGTTCGAATATTCTGTATGTGCCGCCGTAGATGTCGATGCCGGAAACGATGTGGTCGCCGGGCTTGAGTATCTGCAGGGCGGCCATGGTTGCGGCTGCGCCGGAAGCGAATGCGAGCCCGAAGCGGGCGTTTTCAAGCAGTGCGAGGGATGTTTCGAGCGCCTGGCGGGTCGGGTTGCCGATTCTGGAGTAGAAGAATTCGGGGCGGTGGCCGAGTTCTTCCCTGCCGAATGTGGAGGTCTGGTAGATCGGTACCGTTACCGATCCGGTGGCCGGGTCGGGCGTATGAGGGTCGTGTATGGCGAGGGTTTCGAATTGCATTGCGGTTTGTTTTCTGTGCTGTGGGCCGGTTTCGGGATTGTTATTTCTTCAGAGAACAAGGTAATGCGGTTAATGGTTTTTTCATGATTCGTTGGTTGTGGAGAGGGTATTTCTTTAATTGGGCCTGAAAGGTTTTTTACCATGTTTTTGAATCAGTCGAGCTGAAGTTATGGGAGTTATCGAGGCGGTGTGTGTCAGCCCTGAAAAAGGGGTGGTGAAGCAGGCGGTGGAGGAGATCGTGCTGCGTGCGGAATGGGGTATCGAAGGGGATGCTCATGCGGGGGAGTGGCATCGGCAGGTTTCGCTGCTGGCCGGCGAGAGCATCGACCGTATGCGTGAAAAAATGCCGGATCTCGATCATGGGGCGTTTGCCGAGAATATCGTTACCCGGGGCATCGATGTGCTGTCGCTCGCTGTGGGCGACCGGTTGCAGGCGGGGGACGGGGTAGTGCTCGAGGTAACGCAGATCGGCAAGCAGTGCCACAATGACGGGTGCGCGATCCAGCGCGCGACGGGCGATTGCATCATGCCTCGCGAGGGGGTTTTCTGCCGGGTGCTGCGGGGGGGCGTTCTGCGTTCGGGTATGCCGGTTATGTTGCTCTGAGCGGGTTCATCCTCCTATTTCGGACATGCTGGTGCGCAGGGTTCCTCCTTCTCCTTCCATCCTGCCGTTTTCGGGTTTCCGTGCGGCTGCCTGCATGAAGAGCGAGGCAATTTCTTCGAATCCTGCCTGCCGCCGCAGGAATGGCAGCAGTTTCAATCCATGCTTGTCGTAGAGGCAGCTTATGACGGTGCCTTCGGCCGTGATGCGGATGCGGTTGCAGTCGCTGCAGAAGTTTCTGGTGTAGGCCGGAATGATGGCTGCGGATCCTTTGTGGCCGGGAAGGGTGAAGCTGAAGTATTCGGTCGAGGCGCCGCGGTGGGCTTCAAGGTCGGGGCAGGCCTCTGTGAGCAGCTCCCTTATTTTTTCGAGGCCGAGGAATCTGCCGGTTCGCCAGATCTGGTGGTCGTCGAACGGCTGGAGTTCCATGAACCTGACGGTGACCTGATGGGTGCGGGCGTATTCCATGAACCGTCCGATTTCGTCGCTGTTGATGCCGCGCATCATGACGACGTTGAGTTTGACCGGCATGGCCTGGCGTTCGAGCAGGGTTTCGAGGTTTTCTTTCACCTGGTCGAAGAGGTCGCGCCGGGTTATGTCGCGGTAGCGGTCGCGGTCGAGGGTGTCGATGCTGAGGTTGAGCGCATCGAGCCCTGCATCCTGCAGCGCGTCGAGGCGCCTGTGCAGGAGGACTCCGTTTGTGGTGAGGCTGACGGTCTGGATGCCGGGCGTCTGCCTGGCGGCGGCCACCAGTTCGGCGATGTCGCCGCGCAGGAGGGGTTCGCCGCCGGTAAAGCGGATTTTATTGATGCCGAGCCGGGCGAGCGCACCAATGAGATGCCGGATGTCGCCGGTGCTCATGGGGGTGCCGGATGAGGGGCTTTCATGATGCTCTTCGCTCAGGCAGTAGGCGCACCGGAGATTGCAGGCGCTGGTGACGGCGATGCGGGCATAGGTGATGCTGCGTCCGAAGCGGTCGGCAAGAGGGGTGATGGTGGTTTCTGTACTGCTCAAGAATGCGTGCGGATTAATGGTGAACGGCAGGGCGTATGGCCTGACTATCTGTTTCTGCTAAGATATGCTATCTTCGTTTCGCTGCAAACATGCGGCTTCGGGGCTCTTTTCGATGGCATCGTGGAGGTCACGGCGGAGTTTCATGTTCTGAGCGGTTATTTCGGCTTCGCCGGTCCATAGTTCGTCGGCTATGGAGAGGATTGTTTCTTCTTCGCGCAGCAGGGCTTGCGTGCCCATCGTTGTGACGGCGTCAAGCAGTCTGCCGAGCGTCCGGGTCGCAAGGGCGTTGGATCGGGCGATATTTTTTTTCATGGCGGCTGTGCGTTCGGGCGAGTTGTCGAGTCCGAAAGCCGCTGCGAGGCGGTATTCGAAATCGGTACCGAGCAGAGCCGCCACTCCTTCGGGGCTGAAGTTCCGTTTTGCGAAGAGTTTCTGAACGAGGAACGCGTACCAGTCGAGTTCCGTATCGGGGAAGTCGTAGTCGGGGTGCGTCAGCGTTCCTTTGAGTTTTCCCTGGAGCCTGAGTTCCTGTTCTATCGGTGTTCCTGCGTATGGGAGCATTTTGCCGAAATTTACGGGAAAATAACCGTCGCTGCCTGTTGCGGCAAGAAACCTGATGTTTTCCCGGACGGTAGGGAATGTGGAGGATGGATCGAAGAGCATGAAACCTGCGGAGAGGGCAAAACCCATTGCTTTGAGGGTTTCGATGGCTTCGAGGTTTCTGCCGACGGTTGTTTGCTTGTTGAGGGTTTTCAGGCCCGTTTCGTTTCCGGATTCGACGCCGAGATAGACAGCGAAAAGGCCGTGCAAGGCCATTTCCCGAAAGAGCAACGGTTCGACGTCGTCAACCCTGCAGGATATTTTCCATCTGATGTTTCCGTCGAGGCCGCAGTTTCGCAGTTCCCTGAGGAATTCGCCGATCCATTGTTTCTGTGCCGGGGAGCGTGCTGCGAAATCGTCGTCCTGAAAACTGAAAAAACGTACGTTTTTGTGTGTGAAGAGGTCGCGCATCTCTTCGGCGACGTGAAGGGGCGATCTCGTTCTCCGGAGTTTGCCCTGCGCCGTGCCGTAAAACTGCCGGATGCTGCAGAAGGAACAGTTGAAATGACAGCCGCGGCTTGCGAGCATGTATGCGGTTTTTATGCCGGCTGTGGTTGTGATGGAGCCGTCGCGAATGACCGGGGGAATATCGTCGAGGTTTTCGATGAGCGGTCTGAGCGGGGTCTGTAGGACGCTGTTTCCGTTCCGGTAGGCGATACTCTGTATTTCCGGCCACCCGGACGGTTCGTCGAGCTTCGTGTAGAGATCGATGATGCTTTCTTCTCCTTCGAATCGTACGATGCTGTCGAGTTCGGGAATGAGTTCAAGTGTTTCTGCCGGGCGGAGGCTGGGAAAATGGCCTCCGGCAGTGAAGTGCGCCGTGACGCCGTGTCGGCGGAGATAGCGCATAAGCTCGGCAAAGTGTTCGAGGGTGAACTGAAAGATGAGCGAGAATCCGATAAGGTCGGGGTTCAGCTTTTCTATGGTTTCGAGTACGGCATCATGGTTGCTGCCGGGAAAAAAAGGCTGCAGTTCGGCTTTATGGCCGTTTTTCCGGAGAGAGGCGATTATGGAGCGCAAACCCAGGTTTTCCTGGTTTTCATAACCTACAAGAAGAATGCCTTTTTTATGCCGGTGTTGTGCATCCATGACCAAGGGGAGCCTGAAATGGCGGAAAATCTGTTGAAGCGAGGGAGGGATCGGAACAGGAGGCGGCGGTTTTTCCGCCTCCTGTCCGGAGCGATCAGTCACATCAGTTTTGCAAGTTGTTCGAGTTTGGCTTTTTCAATTTCGAGTTCCTTGAGTTTCGACTGAATCTGGAGCCTTCCGAACTCTGCAAGTTTTTTATCGTCCAGACGGACCCAGTCGGGAACCGGATCCCAGTTGATCGGAAACGGGCGGATTTTTTCCGCTGCCGTCATTGCTGCGATAACCGGCTTTTCGGTGAGTTTTGCCATGATGGACTCCTCGTTTTTTTTCATTAATAGAAAAATGGAACCAACTGTTTGTAATGATTGAACTGCTTTGTTCCGCTGGGGCGGGGTTATGTGCTATTGAGTCGTGTATAACGCTTATATAGTCTATATGTAATAAAGTAATAACGTATGTTAATTAAAAGTTTTTCTGTACAGAAAATCACTGTTGTTTTCAGTTGACGCCGAGGATGACGCTCGAGGCTTTGAAGAGCGCGCAGGCGTGTTCTCCTTCCCTGAGTCCGAGTTTTTCGGAACTTCCGTGGGTGATAATGGCTGATATGACGTTGCCGTCGCCTATTTCCACGTCGATTTCCGTGCTGACCGGTCCTTCGAGGATTTTGCTGATTGTGCCGCAGAGGATGTTCCGGGCGCTGATTCGGGCGTCGTGCAGGTCGCGGCCGACGATGACCGAGTTGGATTTGATGATGGCGTAGGCGTTCATGCCCTTTTTGAGTCCGAGGTTCTGCACCGCGCCGATGGTGATGACGGAGGTGATGCGCGGTCCGCTGGGGAGTGCAAGCACGACTTCGGCATTGACCGCTCCGAGGGTGATATTTTCGATGGTACCGGAAAAAACGTTCCGTGCACTGATTCTCATGGATATCCTCCTCAGGAATCGGTAGAGGTTTTGTGTTTCGCCAAGCCGTACTTCAAGATTTTCAAGAAATTTACGGTGTTCTTCCTGTACGATGCGGAATTGTGCGATGACGTTTTTTCCTTCGCGCGTGAGTACCGTGCCGCCGCCGCCTTTTCCGCCGGTCATGCGATCGACGAGCGGTTTGTCGGAAAGGTTGTTGATCATGTTGACCAGATGCCATGCGGTTTTGTAGCTGATGCCGACCGCTTTTGCCGCGCTGTTGATCGATCCGAGCTCGTCGATTTTTTCAAGCAGCAGAATGCGGTCGCCGCCGAGAAAGCGGTTTTCCGCCTTCTGGAACCAGATTGAGCCTTCAAGCCCTATCTGCTGTTTGGCGCATTTTGCCATCACTGTTCTGGTAAGGTTGTTAGCGGGCCGTCAGCGCAAAATAAGAGTTTCAGGTGAAAGAATGGCTTCCGTGGCGGTTACGGGCGATTTTTTTCAGGATTGCGAGCATGCGGAAGTCGGGATGAGGGCATGAATAACCGGCCTGGTTTCGTGATTTTGCCGGTGCGACAGGAAAAGAAAAACGCCTGCTTGAATGGAGGCGTTTTTTCTTGTGCAGGGCGTTCAGTTGATCAGGTGGTCTTCACAGGCTTCGCCCTCTTCGAGCGCGTCGAGGATTTCGTCAACCTTGTCTTCGCTGTCGATTTCGCCGTACCAGTAGTTTTCGGGATAGACGACGACCACAGGGCCTTTTTCGCAGAGGTTCAGGCATGCCGTGGCTGATACGGCAACGTCCGACATGCCGCGGTCGGAGAGCTCGCTTTCGAGGTAGGGGATGAGGCCGAGGGCTTCTTTTTTGTGGCAGATACCCTGGGGTGCGCGCTGTGCGCGGAAGCTCGCGCAGACGAAGATGTGGTGTTTCGGTTTGTCCATGCTGGTTGTGTTTTATTGGTTGTTCAAGATCGGTCGGATCAGTCGGATCGGACTGATCCGACTGATCTTTATTTTACCCGCAGCCTCCGCCGGTGCCGGTGCAGCCTGTGCCGCAGGCGTGGATCTGGCTGCTTCGCATCAGGTGTTTGAGGTCTTTGCCGGTAAAGATGCCTTCGACGGCTTCTTCGATGATGCCTTCCATGACGAGTACGTCGATGCCGTGGGCGTTGAGTACTTTGGTGGGCGAATCGCCTGCGCCGTTGACAAGCAGGGTGCGGCAGTCGTGGAGCGCGCGGGCAAGCGCTTCCCAGCGTTGCTGCCCTCCTCCGGGCAGGGGAGCCGGTCGCGAATCGACCAGCCGGCAGGTGCCGGTTGCGTGGTCGAGTCCGTAGACGAGAAAGCGGTCGGCTTCGCCGAGGTGCTGGTTGATGAGTACGCCTTCCATGCTGCTTACGGCGACATAGGGGCGGTGCTCTTCAGGGTTTTTTGGCATATTTGCTGCTTCGGAGAGTTTCTGTATCATTTCTTCAGTGTTGTGTTCGCCGATGATGCCTGCAGCGTCGGCACGGCAGCGGGCGCAGTGTTTCATCTGCGGCAGGAATTCGGCGGTGGCTTTCTGGATGTCGGCGACGAGTACCGGCGATGGTTCGGGTATGTTTTCAAAGACGGTTTCCGTGGTCTGGTAATAGGGCAGGCAGTTCAGGATGTCTGCGCCAAGTTCAGAGACCTTGCGGGCGACATCGACGACGTGGGTGTCGTTGATGCCGGGGAGGATGATGGTGTTCACTTTTGCCGTGACGCCGACCTCCTTGAGTCGTTTCAGGGCTTCGAGCTGGTTGCCGATGAGCAGTTTCGCGGCTTCGATGTCGCGGTACATTTTCTTTTTGTGGCGAACCCATGCATAGATTTCGGCGCCGGTTTCAGGATCGATGGCGTTGATGGTAATGGTGACGTGGCTGACCTGCAGTTCGGCAAGCTCGTCGATCCAGGGCAGCAGGTCGAGTCCGTTGGTTGCCACGCAGAGCAGCATGTCGGGGTAGTGTTCCCTGACGAGGCGCAACGTTTCCATGGTTTCGTCAGGGTTGGCAAAGGGGTCGCCCGGTCCGGCTATGCCGACGACCGAGATGTTCGGCGCGATGTCCATGGCGTGCTGCAGGTAGTAGAGTGCCTGTCGGGGGGAGAGCACCTTGCTGGTGACGCCGGGACGGTTTTCGTTCATGCAGTCGAATTTCCTGTTGCAGTAGTTGCACTGGATGTTGCATTTCGGCGCAACCGGGAGGTGGATCCGTCCGAAGGTGTGGCGCGACGAATCGTTGAAGCATGGGTGGTTGTTTATGTTGAGTGTCATTGGTTCCTCCCGTTTACATATAGGTATAGCCGATTGATGAAGAGTTCTGCCGCCCTTCGATGAGGGTGTTGACGATCCGGTCGAAGAGTTCCTGGGTGCCGCGGTAGCCGAGATGGTGCAGCCGCTGCCCTCCGAATCGGTCGTGGATTGGAAAGCCGATTCTTATGAGCGGCAGTTCGTGCTTTTTCGACATGGTGAAGCCTTTGCTGTTGCCGATGAGGAGGTCGGGCCTGAGTTCGTCGGCCTCGTGTTCTATATCGACGAAGTCGACGTTTTCGCGAACGTTTATGCCCCTCTCCTCAAGGTCGGGTATGAGTTCGAGCAGGCGCTTTTTCATGAGCCCGCTTTTCCCCCCTGAGGCGCAGAGCACCGGTAAGACGCCGATCTCGTGCAGGAAGGCGGCCATCGATATGACGAGGTCTTCCTCTCCGTAAAGAATCGCCCGTTTGCCGAAGACGTATTTGTGGCCGTCCGCATAGGCGTCGACAAGGCGGCGGCGTTCGTCTTCGTGGATTTCGGGCATGGGTTTTTCCGTCAGCCGTTCGAGTTCCGCGAAGAAGCGGTCGCTTGCCTTGATGCCGATCGGCAGGGGAAGGCTGCGGCGTGGTACGCCGAACTTTTCTTCGAGGTATCCTGCTGCCGATTTCCGGGCTTCGAGCGTGGAGCCGAACTCGATGCTTGCAGATGCTCCGCCGGTGTTTGCGATCGCATGGGTCGGGGTACCGCCCGGGGGAATCCGGTGGTATTCGGCCCAGGGTCCGCCGTCGAGTGTCTGCGAGTAGTCGGGCAGCAGTACGAAGGGGACGCCGAATGCGTTCAGGATCTCTTTGAGGTAGCGGATATCGGCAGGCGATATCATGCCGGGAAAGATGTTTACCAGATTTTTTTTCGGTGTTCCTTCGGCGAGCGTTGCTACGGCAGAGCGTACCGCGGCATGAAAGCCGTCGATATGGGTGCCGCTGTAGCTGGGTGTCGAGGCGAAGATCATGACCGGCAGGGGCGCGTCATTGCCCATGACGGCTTTGTACTCTTTGAGGATCATGGGGACGTCGTCGCCGATGGTTTCCGACAGACAGGTCGTTGCGATGCCGATCACCTCGGGTTTGTATTGCCGGGTGACGTTTTTGAGACCGAGCTGCAGGTTGTGGCTGCCGCCGAATACAGCGGTTTCTTCGTTGAAGTTCGACGATGCTATGTCGATCGGCTCTTTGTAGTGGCTGATCAGATAGCGGCGGATGTAGGTGGCGCACCCTTGCGAACCGTGCAGGAAGGGTACGCATTTTTCTATGCCCCTGAAGGCCAGGCAGGCGCCGAGAGGGTTGCAGAGCTTGCAGGCGTTCTGCGTGGCCGTTTTGGCCGTACTGGCGGCTTTGCCGTTTATTGTTGCTGTTTTCATGCGAGACCTCCTTTTCTCGGAGCGAACTGCCATACGGGGCTCATCACCGATTCATAGACTTCTTTTGCGAAATTGTACATGCCGACGAATCCTGCGAGCGGGATTTTCCGTTCGTGGTTGTGGTCGCAGAAGCCGACGCCGAGTTTGAAGGCGATCGGGCGTTCCTTGACGCCGCCGATGAGCAGGTCGGCCTCTTTTTCAAGCACAAACTTGGAAAGTTCCACGGGATTCGAGTCGTCGACGATTACAGTGCCTTCGTCGCACATTTCCTTGAGGCGAAGGTAGTCGTCCTTGTTGCCTGTCTGCGATCCGGCGAGTACGACCGACATGCCGATGGTGCGCAGGGCCTTGATGAGCGAGAAGGTCTTGAATGCGCCGCCGACGTAGATGGCTGCTTTTTTGCCTGAGAGCGCTCCCTTGAATTTCTGCATTTCGGGATAGTATTTCCTGATTTCGTCGCGTACGATCTCTCTTGCTTTTTCCATGATTTCCGGTCTTTCGGGGAAGAGCGCCGCCACGTCGTAGAGCGATTTGGACATGTCTTCGAAGCCGAAGTAGGAGACGCGGATGTACGGGATGCCGTATTTCTCTTCCATCTCCTTTGCGAGGCTGGTCATGGAACCGGAGCATTGTACCACGTTGAGCGATACGCCGTGCGAGCGTCTGATTGCATCGATCCTTCCGTCGCCGGTCATGGTGGCTACCACTTCGATGCCCATTTTTTCATAATATTCCCGGATGATCCAGGCTTCCCCTGCGAGGTTGAACTCGCCGAGGATGTTGATGCTGCACTTGCTGATTCCCTCGGTCGAACCGGTGCCGATCAGTTTCATGAGGGCCGAGCAGGCGGCTTTGTAGCCGTCTTTCTTTGTGCCTTTGAATCCTTCGGAATGGACCGGCATGACCGGTATTCCTTTTTCCTGCGCGACTTTTCTGCAGACTGCGTCGATATCGTCGCCGATCAGGCCGATGATGCAGGTCGAGTAGATGAATGCGGCATTGGGCTTGTACTGGTCGATCAGCTCGATGAGCGATCGGTAGAGTTTTTTTTCTCCGCCGTAGATGACGTCCATTTCCTGAAGGTCGGTCGAGAAACTCAACCGGTGCAGTTCGGGGCCGGAGGAGACCGCTCCGCGGATGTCCCAGGTGTAGGCGGCGCAGCCGATCGGGCCATGGACGATGTGGATGGCGTCGGCTACAGGGTAAAGCACCACGCGGGAGCCGCAGAAGACGCATGCGCGCTGGCTGACCGAACCGGACAGACTTGTCTTGTCGCATGCGATATCGAACTGCTGTTCTTCGCCGCTTTTCTTTTCGAAGACCTGATGCTGTCTTCCTTCGAGTATCCCGATTTCTTCCTTCATGCTGCCAACCCTTTTTTCAATAAGTAATTCCAGATATCAGGAACCACTCCCGGCAATGCCGGGAGTTTTCCTTTTGGTACCTTTACGTCCTTTCAGTTCTTTTTTACATAACCAGTTCGAACTTCTCTTCGGGAGCTTCGCGATCCTGGCGGTCCATCAGGACGCCGAGGATTTTTTCGATCAGTCTGAGCGAACCGGTGTATCCGACGTTCGGGAAGTAGCTGTGGCCGATGCGATCGAGGATCGGGAAGCCGAACCTGATGAACGGAATGTTCTCGTCCCGGGCAATGTATTTGCCGTAGGTGTTGCCGATAAGCAGATCGACAGGCTCGTTCTTCATCCACTGGTGAAGCAGGAACATGTCTGCATTGAGTCCGTTTTTGAAGTTTGCCCCGGGAATCCTCTGGAGGATCTCTTTCATTCGTTTTTCGAAACGCATGCCAGGGGTGCCGCTGACGATATGGACCGGTTTCATGCCGAGGTCGAGCAGAAATTCGGTGAGCGGAATGAGCTGGTCGGGATCTCCGAAGAGTGCTACTTTTTTACCGTAGAAGTACTGCTCCATGTCGGTCATGACGTCGATGAGCCTGCCCCTTTCCGCGGTGATTTCGTCCGGAACCTCAACGCCGGCCGCCTTGCTGAGCGACATGATGAAGCGGTCGGTTGCGCTGAGGCCGATGGGCATATCGACGGTTTCGAACGGTACCCTGCATTTTTTGTCGAGTCCGATTGCCGCAGGTTCGGCGCTTATGCAGCCGAGGGCGAGCGAGCATTTGCTGTCGCCGGCACTTTTGAGTTCTTCGACGGTGGTGCCGCCTTTCGGGTAGAAGACGTGCTTGCCGGTCTGCGGTGCATCGAGTACGTCGGAGGTGTCAGGGAACAGCACGATTTTCACGCCGAGTTCTTTGGAGAGGCGCTTGATTTCGCGCATGTCGGATGGTTCCATCCAGCCGGCGATGATGTTGATCTGATCTTTCTTTTCTCCGGTTGATTGGGCGAACTGCTCTGCGATGCCGGTGAGCATGTTGGCGTAGCCGGTTACGTGCGAGCCGACGAAGCTCGGGGTGCTGGCATAGATCACGTATTTGCCTTCGGGAATCTTGCCGTCGTCGCTGGCTTTTTTGGTGATCTGCTGCAGGTCGTCGCCGATGGTTTCCGACAGGCAGGTGGAGTGTACGGCGATGATGTCGGGATCGTAGACCGCAAAGATGGTTTCGATCGACTGGAGCAGGTTGGCCTGTCCGCCGAACACCGAAGCGCCTTCCGTGAACGAGCTGGTGGCAGCCATGACCGGTTCCTTGTAGTGGCGGGTCAGGGTGCTGCGATGGTAGGAGCAGCAGCCCTGGGAGCCGTGGCTGTGAGGCAGACAGCCGTGAATGCCGAGCGCGGCGTACATGGCTCCGATCGGCTGGCAGGTTTTTGCCGGATTGATCGTCAGCCCTTCGCGCTCTTTAACCTCTTTTGGTGTGTGTCTTAATAACATGGTTCAATAGTCTCCTGTTTCCTGATTACTGTGTCACGTAAGCGGCTTCGAGTTCTGTACCTTTACCGTTTCCTGCTTTTTCCCATGGAGCTTTGATGAGCTTCCAGACGGGGTTGTTCACCATGCGGTCGATGTCCCTGTAGAAGTTGGTTGCGCCGACAAAACCTGTGTAGGGTCCGCCGTAGTCGTAGCTGTGCAGCTGCTTGAGCGGTACGCCCATTTTCTGGACCACATATTTTTCCTTGATGCCGGCACAGAAAATGTCGGGTTTGTAGATCTCGATCAGCTTTTCCGATTCATAGTGGCTGACGTCGTCGATGACGAGCGATTTTTTCATCATCTGTTTCATCATGCCCTCGTAGCCGTTGATTTCGAGACCTTTTTCCTTCAGCGCTTCAAGCTCGGCTTCGGTTTTTCTCGGCTGATAGAGCTCGGGATCGGCGGTAACTTTCAGTTCTTCGATGTTCTTGCTGTCGGCATCTATCTTGATGTTCGGAAGAACGTGACGGCCTTCGTAGTCGTCGCGGTGAGCGAATTCGTATCCCGCGGCTACCGTCGTCATGCCAAGCTCGGTGAAGAGATCCTGGTAGTGGTGGGCGCGCGAGCCGCCGACGAAGAGCATGGCGGTCTTGCCTTCGGTACGGGGACGAATTTCGTCGATGATTGCCTTTACTTTCGGCATCTCTTCGGCAATCACCTCTTCGACTCTGGCTTTCAGTTCGGCATCGTCGAAGTATTCGGCAATCTTGCGCAGCGATTTGGCGGTCGATTCGGCTCCGACGAAGTTCACCTTCATCCACGGGATGCCGTATTTGGTTTCCATCATCTCGCCCATGTAGTTGATGGAGCGGTGGCACATGATGACGTTGAGATCGGCCGTGTGCGAGTTTTCAAGCTGGCCGACGGTCGAGTTTCCGCTGAAGGAGGCAACGAGGGTGATGCCGCATTTTTCAAAAATGCGCTCGATCTCGAAGGCGTCGCCGCCGATGTTGTATTCGCCGAGCAGGTTCAGTTTGAACTTGCCCTCCTTTACTTCGTTGTTGCGGCCGACCATGTGCTTGAACACGCCGTTGTTGGCGATGTGGTGGCCTGCGGACTGGCTGACGCCGCGGTAGCCTTCGCAGCTGAAGCCAAAGACGTTACAGTCTCCGAGTTTTTCGCGCATCTCTTTTGATGCAGCATGCACGTCGTCGCCGATCAGGCCGACGGGACAGGTCGAGAAGATCGCGATGGATTTGGGATGGAACAGATCGTATGCTTCCTGAATAGCCTGTTTGAGCTTTTTTTCGCCGCCGAATACCACGTTCTCTTCCTGCATGTCGGTGGAGAAACAGTAGGTGATATAGTTTTCGTGTTCCGGGGTTTCCGGCCGTGTCTGGTTGCGACGGGTCAGCCATGCGTAAAAACTGCAGCCGATGGGCCCGTGTACGATGTTGACGATGTCTCGGGTCGGTCCGAGCACAACGCCTTTGCAGCCTGCGTATGAACAGCCGCGCTGGGTGATGATGCCGGGAACGGTTCGGACGTTTGCCTGTACTTCAGGTATGGATTCAGGGTCGTTGATGACGATCGATTTGGTTCGTTTTTTGGCGACCTTCGCCGGGTATTTCTGTACCAGTTCCTCCCTGATTCGGGACGGATCCGGATATTGTTTCATAGCCTCCATGTAACTCTCTCCGTTTACACCTTGTAAGTTGTTCTCGTTAGTTCAGCGCTTCGTCGCCTTCCTCGCCGGTCCTGACCCTGATGGTGTCGAGGATCGGGGTGACAAATATTTTTCCGTCTCCGGGTTTGCCGGTCTGGTTGGTCCTGATGATGGTGTCGATGGCCATCTGGCACAGTTCGTCGGGAACTACCACGGTCAGAATGCGTTTTGCAACCAGCCGCGGCGCGTTACCGAGCTGTGCGATGGCTTCCGGATGACCGGCTTCCGCTCCCTGAAGAATGTCGTAGTGAACCTGGCCTTTGCCGCGGCCCATGACCCTTCCTGTTGCCGTGAATGCGGGTATGCCTGCATCGACGAGCGCCTTTTTGGTTTCGTTCACCTTGTTGATGCGTATGACTGATATGATCTCTTTCATCAGGCCTCCTTGCCGGCCAGAGTCGGCTCGCTTTCCTTCGTTCCGGAACTGATGGTGTAGACCTCTTCGACGGCGGATACGAAGATTTTGCCGTCTCCGAATTTTCCTTCGGCATCGGATTTGGCATTGTCGAGAATGGCCCGGATCACGAAATCCTTGTCGGCATCGGGGACAACCACGAAGAGCATCTCTTTGGGCAGTTCGTCGTATACCACGTCGCCGACGCGAAGACCCCGCTGTTTGCCGCGTCCGACGACCGAGATTTTGGTTACTGCCGGGTACCCGGCATCGAGGAGGCCCTGCATGACGTCGTGTACTTTTTCAGGCCTGACGATTGTTCTGATCATTAACATGTGCGAGTTCTCCGTTTATTAGTTGGCGATACCGAATTCTATGAGAAGCGATTCAAGCTCGTCGATTTCGAGCGGCTTGGGTATGACGAACATTTTATTTTCGTCGATTTTGCGTGCAAGTGTGCGGTATTCGTCGGCCTGGGCGTGCGTCGGATCGTAGTCGATGACGGTTTTGCGGTTGATTTCCGCGCGCTGGACGAAGTTGTCGCGAGGCACGAAGTGGATCATCTGGGTACCGATCCTGCGGGCCAGCTCCTCGATCATCTCGCGCTCGTTATCGACCTTGCGGCTGTTGCAGATGAGACCGCCGAGGCGGACACCGCCGGCATCGGCATATTTCAGGATACCTTTGCAGATGTTGTTTGCTGCGTACATGGCCATCATTTCGCCGGAGCAGACGATGTAGATCTCTTCTGCCTTGCCGTCGCGGATCGGCATGGCGAAGCCGCCGCATACAACGTCGCCGAGCACGTCGTAGAACACATAGTCGAGATCCCATTCGTCGTCGTAAGCGCCGAGCTGTTCGAGCAGGTTGACCGAGGTGATGATGCCTCGGCCTGCACATCCGACGCCGGGTTCGGGTCCGCCGGATTCGGTGCAGCGTGTGGCTTTGTATCCCTCTTTGATGATGTCTTCGAGTTCAACTTCTTCTCCCTCTTCCCGCAGGGTGTCGAGTACGGTTTTCTGCTGCAGGCCGCCGAGCAGGAGGCGGGTCGAGTCTGCTTTCGGGTCGCAGCCGACGACCATGACTTTTTTACCCATTTCCGCAAGACCGGCAACGGTGTTCTGTGTCGTGGTTGACTTGCCGATGCCACCTTTTCCATAAATCGCGACTTTTCTCATGTTTCGTTCTTATTTAGGTTTTCATTGTGTTCTGTATAAAATATTCAGACTGAGATATGGTTTTGCCTGAATAATTATGATTAAGAGTGTGCAAATGACGTGCCAGAACGACGCATTCCGCCCATCCTGCTTGTGGTACGGCAGTTGTTCTTGATGGTTAAGTCCTTTTATATAAATATATTAAGGGGTATTTCTTTTTTTTGACGATGCTGAAAAGGGAGAGTCCGATGACGGTGCCACTGTCATTTTGAAGGGGAAAAACCTACATAATGGTATCCCGCTGCATGAATGCACCGAAATGTAGGTTTTTGCGTCGCTGGTTTCCGGCACGGAAGGGGTGCATGGTCGTCTGTGGGGTTGCGGATTGTCTTTGCTTGAGCGGGGGGGGGCGTGAAATTTTCGGATTTTGAAAGCGAAGCGTGCCGTTCAGGAGGACGATCGTGTTTTTCAGTGTTACAGCGGGTGTTTTCGGTCTTCGGCCTGTGTCGGCGAAGTCGGACATCGAATGGAAATGTTACATAAATGGAGGTTTTCGGATATATGCGGGTATGTCGGCCGTCGGGATGATTGCCGCAGGCTAAAGCTGCAGTTTCAGGTGCGTTACCTTTGTACCGACAGCCATTTTCTGAGGGTGTTATCGATAGTTCTGATTGTTACCGGTTTTGAAAGGTAGTCGTTCATGCCGACGGCAATGCAGTTGTTCTGGTCTTCGGCGGTGGCGTTGGCCGTCATGGCGATAATGGCGATATCTTTGTCGAGCACGCCCGAGGTGCCGCTTCTGATGGCTTTTGCCGTTTCGAATCCGTCCATGACCGGCATCTGAAGATCCATAAGCACCAGGGAGTACTGTTTCGTTCTGAGGGCTTCGAGCGCTTCAAGACCGTTGATGACGGAGTCCAGCTTGTAGCCGAGTTTGGTGATCATGGCTTCCGCTACCATTTTGTTGATCTGATTGTCTTCGACAAGCAGTATTGCCTGTTCGGCAGGGGATGGTGCAAGAGGGTTTGCGGTCTCCGGGTGCCGTGTGGTGTTTTCGGCGCCGTCGGCGGGGCAGGGGTTCTCTTCGGATATTGTCGGGAAGGTGATTTCGAGGTTGAATTGCGTGCCTTGATTTTCTCTGCTGATGACGTTGATGGAGCCGCCCATCAGCTCGGTCAGTTGTTTTGCGATGGTCAGTCCGAGTCCTGTTCCTCCTTCCTTGCGGGTGGCTGAAGGGTCGAGCTGGGTGAATCGCTGAAAAATCAGGTCTTTTTTGTCGTCCGGTATGCCGATTCCTTCATCCGAAACGCTGATTCTGAGCCGCTGGCCGGATTCATCTTCAGACAGTTTCTGTATCGAGACGATGATTCTGCCATTGTAGGTGAATTTTACGGCGTTGTCAAGCAGGTGGGCAAGCGTCTGACGAAGGAGCACCGGGTAGCCGTATTGTATGGCATCGATGTCCGGGTCTTTTTCGATAATGATGTCGAGCTTCTTGCTTGCCGCCCTGAAGGAGATGCGCGAGAGGGTTTCTTCAAGCAGTTCGTGCAGGCTGAAGGCTTTTTTTTCCATTTTCAGTTTACCCGCGTCGATGCTGCTCAGATCGAGAATGTCGTTGATGAGCTGGAGCAGTTGTTCGGAACTGGCAAGGATGATGTCGGTATATTCCTGTTGTTTCGTATCGAGTTCTGTCGTTGTGAGCAGTTCCGTCATTCCGATTACCGCATGCAGCGGAGTTCGCAGTTCGTGCGAGACATTGGCCAGGAAGATGCTTTTTGCTTTATTGGCGCTCTCGGCTTCCTCTTTTGCGCTTTCAAGCTTGCTGATAAGGAATTGCTGAATTTTTTCTTTTTCTTCCACCAGCTTTTTTTCCTGCAGGAGTTTGTCGTAGAGCGATTTTGTGTTTTCGAGAGCGGCTTCGAGCTGGTGTTTCTGTTCCTTGTCGCTCTGCTGCATTTCTCTGAGGTCTTTGTTCAGGAGGGAAATGATCGCGTAGAGGTCGTGGAGGGGGTGTGCCGCCATTTCTGCCTCAACATCGGGATCTGTCCGGCGGCAGGTATCGTCGAACAGAATTTTTGCGCATTGCGATGCGAACAGGTCGATTTCATGTTGTGTTATGCTGACGCTTGTCTCCGATTCATGTCCGGGAACTCCGGAATGGGAGTTGATTGCGGCGAAGGCCGCCTCTGTTGTGGGGACAAAGGCGAAAGCCTGCTGAACAAAGGTGGCGAAAAGGCGGAGCATCGATTTGAGCAGGGGCGATGCTCCGCAGATATAGGTTATGGATGGCGAGCAGTTGTGCCGGCGATGCAGCCGGTTCAACGCATTGGCATAGAGGAGCCTCGAGTTGAAGGATGCTTTTACGACGCCGGAATAATCAGCAATTCTTATGTAGGAGCAGTTGTCGAGTACTCCGCTGTCGAAAAGCCTTTCGAGAATGTCTATGGCTTCCGTCGTGCTTTCCAGCTCGATTGGTCCGCTTATGGAAGAAAAGAAGAGTCTGTGGGGAATGACCGCATTACTGTAGGAGACCCCGGTTTTCGGGTTATCGTATTGCCATTCCGGTTTGAATTCAAGATTGGCGTAGGCAAACCGGGCGGAACCGTATGTTTCAGATGAGGATTTGTTCATTCGGATTCTGCCTTTTCAGGAGTTCAGAATATCGCATTCCGTTGCTCCTGCAAAAAGTCTGATGGGGGGTATCCTTGCAGATCATAGCTTTTTCCGCTCCGTCCGCCTTGCGCTTTGACAGTTCGCCATCCTTGATTATGAGCCTGTATGTTCAGTATTTTACTTATATCTTTGATGTTTTACAAGAAAGTACTCGAAAAAGAAAAGATCTGTAAGAATTGACAGCCTGCTTTGGGATTCATACTCTGAATTTTCTGTAATCGATATTGAATTTTTTTACGCGCAGACCCATGATTCTGTCGGATAGTCCAAGCTGCGCCGCAGCCCGGGACATGTTTCCTTTGGTGCGTTTCAGGGCTTCGATGATCATTTCGTTTTCTATGGAATCGAGTTTCTGCTGCAGGGAGCCGGTATAGGGCGTTCCGCTCGATTCTGCCGTCTGCAGGCTCGGCGGCAGGTGGTAGCCGTGAATGACGTTGTCTTCGCTGAGGATGACCGCCCTCTCGATGCAGTTTTCCAGTTCGCGCACGTTGCCCGGCCAGTGGTAGCGCATGAGCATATCGATCGATGTTGTCGAGATCCTTCTGACCCCTTTCTGATTCATCCGGTTGTATTTTTCGACGAAATAGTCGGCAAGCAGGAGTATATCTGTTTTTCTTTCCCTCAGAGGAGGAACCGTTATCGGGAAGATGTTAAGGCGATAGTAGAGGTCTTCCCTGAAAAGCCCGTCTTTTATGAGGTCTTCAAGGTTCCTGTTGGTTGCGGCGATGACCCGTACGTCGACTTTGATGGTTTTGGAGCCTCCTACCCGTTCGAATTCTTTTTCCTGCAGGATGCGCAGCAGTTTGGCCTGCACCGGCAGACTGAGTTCTCCGACTTCGTCGAGGAAGATCGTGCCGCTATGGGCAAGCTCGAACCGTCCCTGGCGCATGCCCGCCGCTCCGGTGAATGCGCCTTTTTCATGGCCGAACAACTCGCTTTCGACAATGCTTTCGGGAAGCGCCGCGCAGTTGAATTTTATGAAGGGCTTCTCGGCTCGCCGGCTTTTGAAATGGATTGCGCTTGCTACCAGCTCTTTTCCGACGCCGCTTTCTCCGAGTACGAGCGTGGTCGCGCTTGTTCCGGCGATTTTGTCTATCATCCGGAACAGCCCGAGCATGGGCTTGGCATTGCCTTTGATGTTTGAGGGACGCTCCGTATCCTCATGGTTTTCTTCGGTTTTTTCCTCTTCTCCGATATGAGCGGCAATCCGGGCAGTGGTGTCGTGTCCATGGTGTTTTCTGCCGTTTGTGCTTTCTTCGTGAGCGAGCTGTTTGAGGCGGACGGCCTGGGAGATCATGGAGGCGATGATGGAGAGCAGATCGACATGGTGCTGCATCATATCCATCCGCTGGTTTTCAGCATTGATCCTTTTTGTCGGATCGACGGGGAGTTGCGGTTCTATATGGCGGTCGGCGCTGAGCGTACCGATGATTTCCGTGCCTGATTTTATGGGAATGCAGATGAAGCAGAGGTCTTCCTTGCTTGTCTTGCGGCGTGAACGGGTGCGGTCGAGAAAAAGCGGTTCTTCCTGGATGTTGGGCACCAGTGCGGGCTTGCCGGTCTTGACGACCTGACCGATGATTCCTTCTCCTATACGGTAACGGCCGCGTTCTTTTTCTTCTTCGCTCAGTCCGAAGGATTCGTTGATGACGATTTCGCCGTTGTCGCGGTTCAGAATGGTGATCATGCCGCGCAGCATGTCCATGTGTTCCGACATGATGAAGAGTACCAGGCGGAGCACCTTGCCGATATCGTTTTCGATGGTGACGGTTCTGCTGACCTCGGCCAGAAGGCTGATACTGCTGTCTTCTTTTTTCTGGGGTGTGAGCATGGTTCTTATGGTAACGGGTTCCTTGTCTCGCAATATGAACGGTAGATGGTTTTCAGTTCGCATTCGGTCAGCGCTCTTTTTTTCTCTCCGGCGGTTTTTCTTACTGCCGAAAGCAGTTTTCCGCTTTCCTCCTTCGAAAGGCTGATGCCGTGTGAGTTGTAGAAGTGATGAATTGACGCGCTGCCTGAGTGTTTGCCGATGACCAGTTCGCTGTCGTTCCGGCCCACCTGCTCGGGAAGAAAGGGCTGATAGGAGAGCGGGTGCTTGAGCAGCGCGGCGCAGTGAATTCCGGATTCATGCTGAAACGCGGATTTGCCGATAACCGGTTTCTGTTCCTGAACAGCTCTTCCTGATGCATTGCTTACGGTTTCGCAGAGTGCTGCGAGACAGGTGGTGTCGAGGCGGGTGGCGAACTTTCCGGATAGTTTGAGCGCAACGGCGAGTTCTTCGAGAGCCGCATTACCGGCGCGTTCGCCGAGGCCGGTTACGGAGACGCTTACCGCATCGCATCCGGCTTCGAGAGCTGTGTATGCGTTGGCCGTGGCCATGCCGAGATCGTTGTGGGCGTGAAATTCGATCGGCGGATGGTCGGTGCTCCTGATCGTATCGAGAAGCGCCGTGATCGAACCCGGCGTGGCTATACCGACGGTATCGGCGATTCTTACCCTCTGGGCGCCGCAGGATGAAGCATCGCGAAAAAACGCGAGCAGCAGTTCCCTGTCGGCTCTCGTGGCATCCTGCGCACCGACGCTGACGAAGTCGAATATCCGTCTGGCTCTCGGAACCAGCTCGTGCAGCTGCTCACGTACCCACTGGTAATTTTTGCCCATCAGTTCCATGTAGAGGTTCGAGAGCGGAAAGCTGATATGCACGCCCTCGCTTCCGCTCGAGGCGGCATGTTCGATATCCTGCCAGACCGCCCGGGCCCATGAAGTGAGCCGCAGGGGCAGACCGAGCCGGGTAATTGCTCTGATGGCCCGGCATTCGTCTTCGCTTATTGCCGGGTATCCGATTTCGAGTTCGTCAACACCCGTATCGGCAAGCATCAGGGCTATGCGGGTTTTTTCCGCAGGGGTGAAAACCACGCCGGGAGCCTGTTCCCCGTCCCGCAGGGTTGTGTCGATGATCCAGGCTTGCGGTACCCTCGGACTTTCGTGCCGGGATGATGTTGTCGTCATGGCTTTTCGGTTCTCTGTTTCAACCTCACAGTGCCTGTATTGGTTCGTATTGTGTTTGTTATTAAGTTTTTTTATTAAAAAATCCTTAATAAGTAAGGCTCAATATAGTTAATAAAATAATATTTCAGACATTTTAGTGTTAATTCTGTTGTGGATCTTTTTTGTGCCGGCTTGCCCATACAAGGGTAAACCGGTCTGTGGGCAGGGTTGTCGAGAGGTCTGCATCCGGGCGGGTTTCTTGCGCGACGGGTATTAATTCGCTTGCTCTTCGGAAATATGCGGGCTATGCGCTATACTCGGAAAGAAAGGCGCAAAACGGCGCCTGGCCCTTGGGCTTTTTACTGAAAACACTCGATAACAGTACAGTCGCTATGCTGACTTTTAACGATCTGATCCGGGATTGTCTTGCCGGCGTGCGCGAGATTATGCCATGGGATCTTGCCGCACGCATGGCCGGGAATCCCGACCTGCTCGTTGTTGATGTGCGGGAGCCTTATGAGTTCGATGCCATGCATATCAGGGGATCGCTCGGCGTTCCCCGCGGCATTATCGAGTCTGCCTGCGAATGGGATTACGATGAGACCGTGCCGGAACTCGCCGCTTCGCGTGAGCGGGAGATCGTGGTGGTTTGCCGTTCCGGACGCCGCAGCGTGATGGCCGCGGCCGTGATGCAGCAGCTTGGCTATCAGAACGTCGTATCGCTCAGGACCGGGCTCAGAGGGTGGAACGATTATGAGGAACCTCTGGTGGATCGGGAAGGAAGAGTGGTCGATGAAGATGTCGCCGATGATTTCTTCACGTCGAAGCTGCGTCCCGATCAGAGGCGTCCGCAGCCGGAAGATATCCGGTAGCCATGTATCGGCAAGCAGTTATGGAATGCCTCTCCCTGCCCCGGCTGATGATTTCAGCTCCCCACAAGAGTTCGGGAAAAACGACCCTGATGCTCGGCATCGCGGCCTTCCTTTCGGGCAGGGGGGATGCGGTTACCTGCTTCAAGAAAGGTCCCGATTATATCGATCCCATGTGGCACAGCCTTGCGTCCGGGCGGGAAAGTTATAATCTCGATCCCTGGCTGATGGGCAGCGAGGGGTGTCTTGCCTCTTTTGTGCGCAATGGTTCCGGGGGAACGCTTTCGCTTGTAGAAGGCAATCATGGACTGCACGATGGTCTGTCGCTCGATGGTTCCGACAGTAGCGCCGGTCTTGCCTCGCTGCTGCAGGCTCCGGTGCTGCTTGTTATCGACAGCCGGAAGATGAACCGGGGAGCTGCCGCCATCGTGATGGGCATGCAGGCAATGGAGCCGCATGCCGTGATTGCCGGCGTCATACTCAATCAGGTGCGTTCCGAGCGCCATGCCGACAAGCAGCGGCTTGCAATCGAAACCTGGTGCAAGGTGCCTGTGCTTGGCGCAATTCCTGCCGATGAAAGGCTTTCGATCGCTGAGCGCCATCTCGGCCTGACGACCGTCGGCGAAACTGCCGGGGCCGAGGCATGCATAGGCGAGGCAGCGGATCTGGTATCGCGCTATTGCGATATGGATGCGATTCGTTCGCTTTTTTTTCAGGCGTCCCCGTTGCCGCCGGTGCCTTGTGAGGAAAGTCGGCTCACCGCTGTGGGGAAGGCGAGAATCGGGGTGTTCCGCGATGCAGCATTCTGTTTCTATTATCCGGATAATCTTCGTGCGCTTCGGGAGTGCGGAGCCGAGCTGGTTTTCATCGACTCCATGCGTCAGGCTTCGCTGCCTTCGGGCATACAGGGGCTCTATCTCGGAGGCGGATTTCCGGAATCGTTTTTCGGGGAGCTCGAAGCCAATCGCGGACTGATGCGCGAAGTTCGCGAAAGGGTGAACGACGGTATGCCGCTTTATGCCGAATGCGGCGGGCTGATCTGGCTTTCCAGGAGCGGAACCTTCGGGGGAAAAACTTTTTCGCTTGCCGGCATCCTGCCCTTCGACATCGGTTTCGGTGTGCGTCCCGCAGGTCATGGCTACCTCCAGCTGAAGAGCGCGGTCGGGAGCCACTGGTTCGATCATGGCCAGGCGGTGAGGGCGCATGAGTTCCATTACTCTTCGCCGCTTCCGGGTGCCGGGTCGTGTTCGTGGCAGTTCGACGTCATGCGCGGTCGGGGTGTAACCGGACGGCATGACGGCGTTTTGTATAACCGACTGTTCGCTTCATACGCCCACCTTCATTCGATCGGCAATCCGCAGTGGGCCATGCGTTTTACAATGCTTGCCGGCTCGTGGCACGCCTGAGTTCAGTTCTCGCTTCGTCAGATTCGGGGCTGCCAGGTTCGCAAAAAAAACAAAAAAATGCATCTTGGGTTTGAAAAAAACCCTCTCTTTTATTACTATATAGTTATATAACTGTTTTGCTGTTCCGCGCGCGTCCGCAGCTTTCTGTAACCTGGCCCGGGCAAGACGTTTCCGTAGCAGGGAGCGGTGGTTTTCAGGTTATGGTGTATGTGCCTGATTATTCCTTGCAGAAAAGCGAAAATCCTGATGGCGGAGTTTGATTTTTATTGTTTCTTTTATTACTATATAGTTATATAAATGTATAACTGAAAATTTTAATCTCTTTCCGTGGGGGGCGTTCCGTTACTGGCGCGTCAGAGCGGCAGGGGATGGTCATCAACTGTTTATTTAACATTTCAACAGGAGCGAATTATGAGCATTGAAGTCAATGGCGTCAGCTACGAAACCGATGAAAACGGTTATCTCGTCAATCTTGAGGACTGGAACGAGGATGTTGCGGTCAAGCTCGCGGAGGGCGAAGATATCCGGATGGAAGAGCCTCACTGGGATCTGATAAAGTTTCTCAGGAACTATTATGAGGAGTACCAGATCGCTCCTGCCGTGAAGGTGCTGACAAAGGCTATCGCATCCGAGAAGGGGATGGACAAGAAGGAGGCATCGGAGTTTCTTTACGGCATGTTCCCGAAAGGCCCTGCGCTTCAGGCCTGCAAGATCGCCGGGCTGCCGAAGCCGACAGGCTGCGTGTAATGAACGGCTTTCCGTCAATGCGGATGACCGCTTTTTCAAACCCATTTTAACGGTGAATTAAAGGAGGAACTATGGTAGGTGCGACAGATGCTTCTTCACAGGAAGTGCATCATTGCGGGGGGTGCCATGCTGAGGGGAGCGGAAACGGTAAGTTTCTCAATCCCACCCCAATGCTTGACGAGCTGGAAAGCGGCCCATGGCCAAGCTTCATATCCGGCTTCAAGGGTCTTGCTGAACGGACAAAAAAGCCGATGCTTCGCGGGGTTATGGACCAGCTCGAATACTCCTACAATACGAAGATGGGGTACTGGAAAGGCGGTCTTGTAACGGTAGACGGGTACGGTGCGGGCATTATTACGCGCTATTCGATGATCAAGGACAAGTTTCCCGAGGCGGCTGAGTTCCACACCATGAGGATCCAGCCGGCTCCTGGCCTGCATTACAATACCGCCATGCTGCGCGAGTTGTGCGATATCTGGGAGAAGTACGGCAGCGGCATCATTACCCTGCATGGTCAGACCGGTGATATCATGCTGCAGGGTATCGAGCAGAATAAGGTTCAGCAGTGTTTCGACGAGCTCAACCGGAAGGGTTGGGATCTTGGCGGCGCCGGCGCCGGTATGCGGACCGCAGTATCCTGTATTGGTCCCGGCCGATGCGAAAATGCCTGCTATGATAACCTCAAGTTGCATCTGAAAACCCTCAAGCATTTCGTTGGTGTTCTGCACCGTCCCGAGTGGAACTATAAGCTGAAGTTCAAGTTTTCCGGATGCCCGAACGATTGCACCAATGCGATCATGCGTTCCGACCTTGCCGTTATCGGTACGTGGCGCGACGCCATACAGGTCGATCGCGAAGAGGTGAATGCGTGGGTGGAGAAGAAAGGTATGGACGCGCTGGTCAATCAGGTGATCAATCTTTGCCCAACCAAAGCGATTTCGCTCAAAGATGGCGAAATGCATATTGAAACAAGGGATTGCGTGCGGTGCATGCACTGCCTGAACGTTATGCCGAAAGCGCTTTCTCCCGGAAAGGAGCGCGGTATTTCGCTTCTGATGGGTGGCAAGAATACGCTCAAGGTCGGCGTCAACATGGGTTCCCTGGTGATACCGTTCATGAAGATGGAGGATGACGAGGATATCGAGGCGTTCATCGAGCAGATCGAAGAGATAATAGACTGGTGGGAAGATGCCGGACTCGATCACGAGCGTATCGGCGAAACCATCGAGCGCGTCGGTCTCAAGCAGTTCCTCGATGGCGTCGGTCTTGAGGCGGACATCAATATGGTGTCGAGACCGCGTGACAACCCGTATTTCAAGGCGGCGTACTGAGCGCGGCCGAGGACGGAAGGCCCTGAACAACAAGCATGAATCCGCTGCCCGGAGGGCGGCACTATACCCAAACGGAAAAGAACATCATGAGCAGTCCTGCAAGAAACTGGAAGACCATAGAGTCGGGTCCTCACACCTATGAAGAGGCTCTTCATCCGGTGGTGAGAAAGAATTACGGTAAATTCAAATACCATGAGATTCCCAAGCCGGGCGTGCTCAGGCACGTTGCCGAGAGCGGCGATACCATATGGACCGTGAGGGCCGGGACTCCTCGTCAGGATACGGTGGATATGGTTCGGGTACTCTGCGATATTGCCGATAAATATGCGGACGGTTATCTGCGTTTTACGGTTCGGAACAATGTCGAGTTCCTGACGCCGAACCAGGAGAATGTCGAGCCGATGATTGCGGAACTGGAGTCGCTCGGTTTTCCTGTCGGCGGTACCGGCATGTGCGTCTCTTCGGTAGCGCATACGCAGGGCTGGCTGCACTGCGATATTCCTGCAACCGACGCCTCCGGCGTGGTGAAGTCCATGATGGATTATGTCTACAAGGAGTTCAAGGATATGCAGATGCCCAACAAGGTGCGTCTTTCGACCTCCTGCTGCGCTATCAACTGCGGCGGCCAGGCCGATATCGCCATTGTGGTCAAGCATACCCGTCCTCCCCGTATCAATCACGATCATCTGTCTACCATCTGCGAACTGCCGAAAGCTGTTGCCCGATGCCCGGTTGCGGCCATCAGGCCGACGGTGGTGAACGGCAAGCGTTCCCTTATGGTGGATGAAGCCAAGTGCATCTGCTGCGGTGCATGTTTCGGGGCCTGTCCCGCCATGGAGATCAACCATCCGGAGCATTCGAAGTTTGCGGTCTGGGTTGGCGGCAAGAACAGCAATGCCCGCACGAAACCTTCCACCATGAGCATCGTTGCGCATAATCTGCCGAACAATCCGCCGCGCTGGCCCGAAGTGACCGAAGTGATCGGCAAGATCCTGACCGCATACAAGGCTGGGGGACGTCCCTGGGAGCGCGTGGGCGAGTGGATCAACCGGATCGGTTGGAAGCGCTTTTTCGAAGAAACCGGCCTGACGTTCGACGACAACATGATCGACAGTTACCGTCATGCCAGAACCACCTTCAACCAGTCGGCACACGTCCGGTTCTAACCGAAGGAGATAACGACCATGGTGGAATCAAATCCAATTCTTGATTTTGCGATCAACTACCAGTTTCCGGCATTCACCGAACTGGAAGGCACAGACAGGATTGTGGCATTCGGCGACAGCAGCCACAAATGCCCGATCTATGTCCGTCAGACGCCTCCATGTACGGCCGAGTGTCCCGCAGGGGAGGATATCCGCGGGTATAACCGTCTCCTGAACGGTACCGAAAAAACTGAAGATGCATGGAAAGCTGCATGGGAGACCATTGTTGACAAAAACCCCTTTCCGGCGGTCATGGGCAGGATCTGCCCGCACCCCTGCCAGAAAGGGTGCAACCGCCAGTTTCACGACGAGAGCGTTGCAATCAATGCGCTGGAGCAGGCTGTCGGCAATTTCGGGATCGAGGCGGGTCTGAAGCTTCCCGCTCCGGGACCGGATACGGGAAAACGGGTTGCCGTGATCGGCGGCGGACCGGCAGGTCTTTCGGCGGCATACCAGCTGCGCCGCAGGGGTCATGCCGTCACCATCTACGATGCCAACGAGAAGCTTGGCGGCATGGTGCTGTACGGCATCATGGGCTACCGGGTCGATCGGAAGGTGCTTGAAGCCGAGATAAAACGTATCACCGATCTTGGCCTCGAACTGAAAATGGGCGTGCGGGTCGGAAGGGACGTTACGCTCGATCAGCTCGAAGCGGAGTACGATGCGGTGTTCGTGGGGGTCGGCGCCCAGGTCGGGCGCGGTTTGCCGGTAGAGGGATTCGACAGTACACCCGGGGCTACGAATGCTATCGATTTTTTACGGAATTATGAATTGCTTGGCGACGATATTCCGGTCGGAAAGAGAGTTATCGTGATCGGTGACGGAAACGTTGCCATGGATGTGGCGCGTCTTGCCCTGCGTCTTGGATCGGAAGCCGTTGTGGTTTCCGGTGTACCGCGCGAGGAGATGGCCTGTTTTCAGAACGAATTCGATGATGCGGTGCATGAAGGCGCCGTGATGCACTATCTGACCGGCGTTTCCGGTTTGCTTTCGGATGATGGCGGTGTCCGCGGCCTTGTCTGCTCGCGGATGATGAAAAAGGATAAAGGCGAGGATGGGTGGAATTCTCCCATTCCGTTCTTCCGCTATAAAAGTTCAGGCGAAACCTTTGAGATCGAGGGCGATATGGTGGTTGCGGCCATAGGCCAGACTACCGATATGCAGGGTCTTGAAACGGTCGTCAACGGCCGTCCATGGCTGAAGGTCGATCGCCATTTCCGTATAGCCGGCAAGGAGAAGGTTTTCGGCGGGGGTGATGCCATCAAGGTCGATCTCATTACCACAGCAGTCGGTCACGGCCGCAAGGCTGCGGAGTCTATCGATGCGTTCCTCAATGGCCAGCCGCTGCCTGAACAGGGTTACCGCGAAGTGACCAAGGTGCAGAAGCAGGACGTGCTGTACTTCTTTCAGTCTCCGCAGGCGAAACGACAGACTGTTGTGCCCGATGATGTCGTGGGCAATCACGACGAGTTGCTTGTGGCGCTTTCAGAAGAGGAGGCTCTTGCCGAAGCCGCGCGCTGCATGAGCTGCGGTCTGTGTTTCGATTGCAAGCAGTGCGTTTCGTTCTGTCCGCAGGAAGCCGTAAGCCGGTTCCGCGACAATCCCGAGGGCGAGAAGGTCTATACGGACTATTCGAAATGCGTCGGCTGCCACATCTGCTCGCTGGTCTGCCCCTCCGGGTACATTCAGATGGGGATGGGGGACGGGCTTTAGGGGGCAGGAGAGTGGAGAGTGGTTCCATTAACTATATAACAGGAAGGCAATGTACGAAGCTCTTATTCAACAGACGGAAGAGGCTCTCGATCGCACGTCGAAGTGGGTCGAGGCGGGTTGGAGTGCCGCTTTCGGGCCGCGCGGCGTCGTGGTCGGTTCGCTGAAGGAGGCCATGGCGCTGCCGCGAACCGCAGTCTGCCGCGAGGAGGCCCGGAACTACTGGCGACAGGTGGAGCTGACGGCCGAGGATACATCGGCTTACGGCCGGAAGGCGCTTGAAGCGCTCAGGGCTGGCGATATCGGCAAGGCTACCGACGCACTGTATTTCGCACAGTACATGGAGAAACCGATTGCGGAGTACTCCCGTACCTGGCTGTCTCTGTACGAGGCGGCGATGGAGGAGACCGCTGCCTGCTGCTGACGCGACAGGCAGGGGGCAAGTTTTCCCTAACCTTACAATTTTCTTACCGTGAAAATAGGAATCCTGCTCAAGGAAGGACCGTATAACCACCAGGCAGCCGATACGGCCTACAAGTTTGCCGAAGCGGCAATTCGCAAGGGGCATACGGTTGATGCCGTGTTCCTTTACAACGACGGCGTCACCAATGTGACGAAAATGATGGATCCCCCCCAGGACGACAGGAATATTGCCGTCCGCTGGGATCAGCTGCACAAGGAGCATGGCGTCGAGATTCTTGCCTGCATAGCTGCATCGAAACGTCGCGGTATCTGTGACGAAGTGCTGATCGAAGGCGGTGAGATCACCGGCCTCGGTACCCTGACCGATATTGCCATCCGTAACGACAGACTTTTAACCTTCGGAGACTGAAGAACAATGGAAAATGAAAACGTGAAAAAGATCATGCATGTGATGCGTCATGCGCCTCATGGTACGATCTACAGTTACGAGGGTCTTGAGATGATCCTTATCATGGCTGCCTACGAACAGGATCTGTCGGTTGTATTCATCGGCGACGGCATCTATTCCCTCAAGAAGAATCAGGATACGGCAGGCATCGGTATCAAGGGCTTTGCGAAGACTTTCATGGCTCTTGATGGTTACGATGTGGAAAAACTCTACGTTGACCGTGTTTCGCTCGAAGAGAGGGGACTTTCCGAAAATGACCTGGTTGTGGATGTCGAAGTGCTCGATTCCGCCGAAATCGGAGCGCTTATGAATGAACAGGACGTCATCATTCACCATTAACGTTTTTGTCGATGTTACATACGATTAACAAATCCCCATTTTCAAGCGACAGCTTCGATACCTGTATCAGGTTTATTCAGCCGGGAGATCCCGTGCTGTTTATCGAGAACGGCGTCTATTCCGTACAGCAGGGCAACCGTTTTTCGGAAACGCTTGCCGGCGTGATGAAGACCAATCCGGTCTATGCGCTTCGGCCCGATCTTGAAGCCAGGGGCATTGCGAAGATCATCGAGGGCGTATCAACAGTCGATTACGACGGTTTTGTCGATCTGGTGGCGGAGCATCAGGTGAACAGCTGGCTCTGATAACGGACGCCTTGAAAAACTTTTTCGCTGTTGAGCGCCCTGATTGCCGTGTTGTCCCGACAGGTCGGGACAACTGTTTGTATGGAGCCATCCGCGTGTGTAAATTCAAGGTTTGTATGAGAGCTTGCTTTCTGATCGATCATGATGCTCATAAGGGCAACCTGTTACGGTGGCCGCTGTGAAAGATGATCTTGTTGAACCCAATTCACTATTACTATAACCCTATGAATCGAACCTGGGAGCAGTTCATCCGGGAAAACCGGGAGACAATCCTCGGTCGATGGCACGAGTGCGGCCTCGACCTTTTTTCCGGGAAGATGGCTCCCGGTACTCCGTTAACTGAAGCGCTCGCCGATGGTATGGGTATGATTCTTGATGGATTTCACGATGGCGGGGAGCTCTGCCGCGAAGGGGTGTCGCGCGTGACGCGTATTCTGGCCGTGCATCCGTTTCGTCCTTCGCGGAGTCTCTCGCTCTTCCGGCAGCTGAGGACAATCCTTCAGGAGTGCGGCGGATCTGAAACCGATACGGGTTTCTGTACTGAACGTATCGATAGTATCGTTTTCGATGCTTTCGACCTTTTTATGGAGCACCGCGAAATGATCTATCAGCTCAAGGTGGAAGAGAGCCACAGCAAAATGCACATGCTGCTCAGGAGGACCGGTTCATGAAAAAGATTATGCTGCCGCTCGCGATGGTGGCCGTGCTCGCGCTCGTTCCCTTTATCGGCGTACAGTATGCCGGTCTCGATTATCTTTTCGGCGTCGTCATACCCTACGCTGCAGCGGCGCTGTTCATGGCTGGCTTCGTCTACCGGATGGTTGACTGGCTTCGCCGTCCGGTACCCTACAACATCACCTCGACCTGCGGCCAGGAAAAGTCGCTCGACTGGATAAAACAGGACAGGATCGAAAGTCCCTCGAAACCATGGCATGCGGCAGTTCGGGTGCTTTCGGAAGTGCTGCTGTTCAGGTCGCTTTTTCGCAATAACAAGGCCGAGTTTCGCAATGGGCCCGATCTTGCTTATGGATCGTCAAAGTGGCTCTGGCTCGGGGGGCTCGTTTTCCACTGGTCGATGCTTGTAATCGTCGTGCGCCATGCGCGTTTCTTTTTTGCGATGCCGCCCGGGTTTGTCGATGTTCTCGATCAGATGGACAGCTTTTTCGATATTACGCTGCCTGCTTTTTACATTACCGACGCGCTTGTGCTGTTGGCGATCACCTTTCTGTTTGTGCGGCGGATGGCAGACGCAAAAATGCGGATTATTTCGCTGCCGACGGATTATTTTCCGCTATTCCTGCTTGGCGGCATTGTCGGCGCCGGCGTGCTGATGCGTTATATCGCCAAGGTGGATGTGATGCCGGTAAAGGACCAGATGCTGCGGCTCATGAGCTTCAGTTTCGATCCGCCGGGCGAAATAGGCGCGCTTTTCTACGTGCACCTGTTTCTTGTCTGCGTTTTGCTGCTCTACTTTCCTTTCAGCAAGCTCATGCACATGGGGGCGATATTTCTGAGTCCCACACGTACCATGCTGAACAACAGCCGCGAGAAGATGCATGTCAATCCGTGGCGTCAGCCGATGAAGATCCGTACCTATGCAGAGTACGAAGATGACTATCGCGAAAAGATGAAAAAGGCGAAACTGCCTCTCGAAAAGGAGTAACCATGTCGAAATACCTGCCGAAACAGGCTGACCTCATCCGCGAGATGGAGGAGAAGCCAAGCCCGCTGAAAGGCGATCATGCCAAAGAGGAGTGGTGGGAGATGCCCGTGGAGTTCCGCGAGGGGAACTTCTGTTTTGCGGCCAAGCCCGAGGTGATCGAGGAGCTGGGCTTTCCGAATCCACGCAAGTGGATTGCCACCGACGATGACTGGAAGCTGCCCGACGGCTGGCAGAAAACGCTCATGGAAGGCATGCGGGAACGGATAAAGAAGTACCGATCGCTCAAGCTCTATCTCGACTCCTGCGTCCGGTGTGGCGCCTGTGCCGACAAGTGCCACTTTTTTCTTGGCACCGGCGATCCGAAAAATATGCCGGTGCTGCGTGCCGAACTGGTGCGCTCGGTATACCGGGGAGATTTTCCGATGGTGGAGAAAATTCTGAAGGGTTTTGCCGGATCGCGCAAGCTTACCAAAGAGGTGCTCAGGGAGTGGTACATGTACTTCTACCAGTGCACCGAATGCCGCCGCTGTTCGGTGTTCTGCCCGATGGGCATCGATACCGCGGAGATCACCATCATGGTGCGCGAAATTCTGCAGCTCATTGGCCTGAACAATAACTGGATTCTCGCACCGGTAGCGAACTGCAACCGCACAGGCAACCATCTCGGCATCGAGCCGCACACCTTCGTGCAGAACATCGAGTCGCTGGTGGACGACATCGAGGAGTTGACCGGCGTGACGGTGAATCCCACCTTCAACCGCAAGGGTGCGGAGATTCTTTTCATCACCCCGTCGGGAGACGTGTTCGGCGACCCCGGCGTCTACACCATGATGGGCTATATGCTGCTTTTCGAGCACATCGGGCTCGACTATACCATCAGCACCTACGCTTCGGAGGGGGGGAACTTCGGGTTCTTCACCTCGAACGACATGATGCGCAAGCTGAACGCGAAAATGTATCACGAGGCCGAGCGTCTCGGCGTGAAGTGGATTCTCGGCGGCGAGTGCGGCCACATGTGGAGGGTGGTGCATCAGTACATGAGCACCATGAACGGCCCGGCCAACTTCCTCGAAGAACCGGCTTCGCCCATCACCGGAACGAAGTTCACCAACGCGAAAGCAACGAAAATGGTGCATATCGCCGAGTTTACCGCAGATCTTATCCATAACAGCAAGCTGAAGCTCGACCCGAAGCGCAACGATCATCTGCGCACCACCTTCCACGACTCCTGCAACGTCGCGCGGGGCATGGGCATGTTCGAGGAGCCGCGCTATGTGCTCAACAAGGTGTGCAATTCCTTCCATGAGATGCCGGAGAACACCATCCGCGAGCAGACATTCTGCTGCGGTTCGGGCAGCGGCATCAATGCCGAGGAGTATATGGAGATGCGCATGAAGGGCGGTTTCCCCAGAGCGAACGCTGTAAGCAAGGTAAAGGAAAAGCATAAGGTCAATTCGCTGGTCACCATCTGCGCCATCGACCGCGCCAGCCTTCCGCCGCTCATGCGGTACTGGAATCCCGGCGTGTCGGTCTATGGCCTGCACGAACTGGTGGGCAATGCCCTTGTCATGCAGGGTGAGAAAAAAAGAACCGAAGACCTCAGGGAGGATCCAATGACCGGTTTTGACGACAAGGAGGACGACGTTGACTAAAAAAATCATTATGACCGCAGCAGCGCTGCTTATTGTGGTGCTTGCCGGTGTCTACGCTTTCCGGCACCAGGAGAGCCAGGCTGAAAAGGTTGCCGCCCCGGCTCCGTCGGCAGCGGTCGACAGCTCGGCATGCATTGCATCGAAGGAGTTCATGAAAGCAAACCATATGCGCGTGCTCGACGAGTGGCGCCATTCGTCGGTTCGCGACGGGAATCGGGTGCATGTCGCTCCCGACGGACGGAAGATCGACAAAAGCCTGAACAGCTGTCTCAACTGCCATTCGAATAACCGGATGTTCTGCTTCAACTGCCACATGTATGCCAACGTGAAGCCCAACTGCTGGAACTGCCATATTTCACCAATGGAGGCGCCCTGATGAACGAAGACCGCAGATCATTTATCAAAAAAGCCGGTATCGGCCTTCTTGCCGGCATCGGTTCCGCAGCAGGTCTGTTTCCGGCGCTATCTCTCGAGAAAACCGTGTTTCCGGCATGGGATGAAAAACCTGAGCCCGGCAAGCGCCGCTGGGGCATGCTCATCGATACCCGCAAGTGTTCCGGCAGCTGCAGGGAGTGCGTTGCGGCCTGCCATTTCACGCATAACGTGCCCGATTTCGGGAACCGAAAGGACGAGGTGAAGTGGATATGGAAAAGCGGGTACGAAAAGGTGTTTCCCACTGCAAGCAGCCAGTTCCAGAGTCCGGAGGTGACAGAACGGCCCTACCTCGCGCTCTGCAACCACTGCGCCGAGCCGCCCTGCACGAAGGCCTGTCCCACGGAGGCCACATTCCGGCGCTGGGACGGCATCGTCTCCATGGATTACCATCGCTGCATCGGCTGCCGTTTCTGCATGGCGGCCTGCCCCTACGGTTCCCGCAGCTTCAACTGGCGCGATCCGAGGGAGGGCATCAGGCTTGCGAGTACGGAGTATCCTACCCGTATGCAGGGTGTGGTGGAGAAGTGCAATTTCTGTTCCGAACGGCTGGTGAAAGGTCAGGAACCCGCCTGCGTGGAGGTCTGCCCCGAAGCAGCGCTGGTGTTCGGCGACCTGAACGATCCGGCTTCGGAGATCCGCAAGCTGCTCGAAGCGAACGAAACCATGCAGCGCAAACCGGAACTCGGTACGAAACCATCTGTATTTTACATTATCTAAGGTATTCCCATGATTGAAAAAGCTCTGAAAGGAAACCGGAACTACTGGCTCTGGATAGGACTTCTCCTGCTCTGCATCGGCGCAGGATTTTCGGCTTTCTCCCGGCAGATGTGGGAAGGTCTCACCGTCACCGGCATGGGCCGGGACGTGAGCTGGGGGCTCTATATCGCACAGTTCACCTTTCTTGTCGGCGTTGCGGCTTCGGCCGTGATGGTGGTTATTCCCTACTACCTGCACAACCAGAAGGTGTTCGCAAAAACCGTGATTGTCGGCGAGTTCATGGCCGTTGCGGCCACGCTCATGTGCATGCTCTTCATCCTTGCCGACATGGGCCGTCCCGACCGCGTGCTGAACGTGCTGCTCTACCCGTCGCCGCACGCCATGGTGTTCTGGGACGTGATGGTGCTTAACGGCTATCTTGTGATCAACCTCGTGAGCGCCTGGACGGTGCTCGGCGCCGAGCGCAAGGGCGTGCCGCCGCCGAAATGGGTCAAGCCGATCATCTATCTTTCGATTCCCTGGGCGTTCAGCATCCATACCGTGACGGCGTTTCTGTATGCCGGGCTTCCGGGAAGGCATCTCTGGCTCACAGCCGTACTCGCACCCCGGTTTCTTGCCTCGGCGTTTGCCGCGGGAACCGCACTGCTCATTCTCGTCACCCTTATCCTGAAGAAAACCACGGGATTCGATGCGGGCAACGAGGCACGCCAGAAGCTTGCCGTGCTTGCCGCATATGCCGGAGCGGCGAACTTTTTCATGATAGGCACCGAGTTCTTTACGGCTTTCTACAGCAACGTGCCGGCGCACATGCATGGCCTGCAGTACCTCTTTTTCGGTCTGCACGGCAAGAGCGCGCTTGTGCCGTGGATGTGGCTGTCGCTGTTCCTGGGGCTCGGTTCCCTCGCGGTACTGATGAACCCGAAACTCCGTCAGACTTCGAAATGGCTTGTTGCCGCATGTGCGGGTATGGTGGCTTCAATCTGGATTGACAAGGGGGTTGGGCTGGTACTTGGCGGTTTCGTGCCAAATCCGCTTGAGGAGATCACCGAATACGGTGTCACCCTGACGGAACTTGGCGTCACGCTCGGTATTTGGGCCGTGGGCATCCTTGTGCTGACGCTGCTGCTGAAGGTTGCCGTAACGGTGAAAAAGGAGCAGGAGGCGTAAGCCTGATTCTGGTGGACTGGTGTAATTACTGAAGCCTGCTTTCGTCTGAAGGCAGGCTTTTTTATGTGGCAGATGGCTTACACGCCGCGGAAAAACGCTATTTTCAGTAAAAGAATTTTCCGAAACCGGGAATTTAAGACGGCTGAAAGCCGGTTTTTTTCTAACCAGCTAACCAGCTAACCAGCTAACCAGCTAACCAGCTAACCAGCTAACCAGCTAACCAGCTAACCAGCTAACCAGCTAACCAGCTAACCAGCTAATTGAGCATTTATGAAAAAAGTATTTCTTCCGCTCAACATCCGGATCGACAACAGGAAAATCCTGTTCGTCGGCGGCGGCAAGATCGCCATGCACAAAATTCAGACCGTCGAACAGTACACCCGCAACATTACCATTCTCGCTCCGGAGATTCATCATGATTTGCAGGGCAAAGGGTTCACGGAAATCATTAAGCGGTACGAACGCTCCGATCTCGAAGGGGCTTTTCTCGTTTATGCGAGCACGAACGACGAAGAGGTGAACCGGCAGATAAAGGCGGATGCCGACCGGCTCGGCATTCTCGTGAACGTTGTGGATAACCGGGAGCTGTCGAGCTTCATTTCGCCGGCCGTCATCCGCAAGGACGAAATGACCATCACCGTCTCCTCGAACGGCGAGAACGTGAAGAAGTCGGTCGCATGGCGAAATAAAATAAGGGAGATGATGCAGGAGGATGACACGCTCCTGCAGTAAACGGAATAGAAAAGGAAGTACAAGATCATGACTGCCACCGAAACAGGAAAAAAAGGATACGTCTACATCATCGGCGCGGGACCGGGCGATCCGGAACTGCTGACCGTCAAGGCGCAGCGGGTGCTGCAGGATGCCGACGTGATCCTCTACGACGACCTCGTCTCGCTTGAACTGGTGGACCAGTTCAGCGGGCAGAAAATCTATACCGGAAAACGCAAGGACAGCCACCATTTCGAGCAGGAGGAGATCAACCGTGAAATCGTGCGCCATGCCCTGCAGGGCAAAATCGTTGCCCGGCTGAAGGGGGGAGACCCCTTCGTGTTTGGCAGGGGAGGGGAGGAGATCGACGAGTTGCGTAAAAACGGCGTGGGGTACGAAATCATTCCCGGCATCACGGCCGCGCACGGCGCGAGTGCCTACACCGAAATACCGCTCACCATGCGCAAGGTATCTTCGTCTGTTGCATTCTGCACCGGCCATCCGGTCAGCAGCATCCAGGTGCCGGACGCCGATACGCTGGTCTACTATATGGTGGCTTCAACTGTGCACGACGTGCTCGATGCCGTTGCCGAAAAAGGGCGCAGTCCGGAGACGAAAGTGGCCGTGGTGCAGAACGCCACGCGCTACAACCAGCAGGTGTTCACCGGAACGCTCGACGAGTTCCGCATGCGCGAGCGGGCGGTGTACTCGCCGGCCCTGCTCATCATCGGCGACAACATCGCGCAGTTCATCGCCGACAACTGGCACTCGAAAAAGCGGAAGGTGCTCATCACGGGCGGCGAGGCAAAGCGGTACAGCAGCACCCGGTACATCATGGTGCACTTTCCCTGCCGGCAGATCGAGGGAGCGGACCTCGACCTGGTGCGCCGCTCGTTCGACGATATCAAGAGCTACAGCGTGCTGCTCTTCCAGAACAAGTTTGCGGTGAAGTACTTCTTCAAGTACCTCTTCGACACCGGGCGCGACGTCCGCCTGCTTGCCCACAGCCGCATCTGCACCACGGGACAGGCGGCCGCGGCGGAGCTGCAGCAGCACGGTGTGATTCCGGACCTCACGCTCGAGAGTGAAGGGTGCGGCGACATCATCGCGCTGTTCCGCGAGCACGGTATTACCGGAGAGAGCATCCTTCTGCCCGGCTCGAACCTCCACGACGAGTTTCTCGTCGGAGGGCTGCAGTCGCTCGGCAACCGGGTCACCCCGCTCTGTGTGTACAAGCACGGCGCGCAGGAGCTGGAACAGAGCATCGACTTCGCCTTCATCGATGAAATCTTTTTCGCCTCGCCCTCGTGCGTGCGCAACTTCGGCACCATGTTCGGCGCCATTCCCGAACGCATCACCGTTACCTGTGCCGACCAGCGAACCGAGGAGGAGTACAGGATGGTGTTCGGATAAGCGTATTGTTCGCTAATGCTATGAGCCTGATTCGCTTGCGATAAAAGGACCCCTCTAATAACTTATTGTGCGTCCCGATTGCTGCGTTGGGAGGTGCTCGAAATCCTCGTGTATTGTGTGTACACTCCGGTTCCTCTGCTTCGTCAGCCTTGCACTCAGGGCGCTCACTACACTTTTTCGAGGTGCTCTTTGGAAGTTTCTGCAAGTTGATGGGGTGTTGTAATCGAATGATTACGGTTGCATATATCCGTATTTCGGGCTCATGTTCAATGCTATATGCCCTATAACGTCGAGAATGGAGCCGCCCATAGTTTATCACCCACAGGCATGGTTTCTGTGCCATCGTACAGCTGGACACCCATTTTGAAGAAATCTCCGGAAACGCTTGCCAGTTTTTTCAGACCGCGAAAATCACCTGCACTCACGGTAGCCGAAGATTTTACCTCGATGCCGATCAGGTGGCCGGAGACGTTTTCGATAACCACATCCACCTCACACATATCGATATCGCAATAGTAGAGAAGGCGATACCGGCCTTCAGCCGTAAGGCTGTGCTTGAGTCCCGTATACCGTGCTGCGGTCTTGCTGTCGAGTCCGATGTTGCTGCCAAGACGGGTGTAATTGCACATCTGGCCCGATACCTCGCTGAGGCTGCGCAAAAACCCGGGTAACTGGTCCAGCTTGTCGATACTCGCAACATCACGAACATCGCGTTGGACAATGGCATCGATATATTGGCGCACCCACGCAGTTCGCCGTCATGGGAGGGTACGGTAAATTGCTTCCGGGTAACCTCCCCGAAGAACTGTTTCGACAAATTCCTCTCCGATAACCGGTTTGGCAACCTCCGGAAAAGCGCAATCAAAAGCAGTGTCGATCCGGTTTGCACTGTTTGCGTGAAGTTCGCTTTGCGACAATGGCAGTAACGTAAGCGTCTCCATCCGCCCAGCCAGAGAATCCGCCACTGTTGGCAGCAGCATCGGATTAGCTGATCCGGTCAGCAGGAATCTTCCTGGACGTCGATCCTTATCGACACTTTTCTTGATAGACAGCAGTAATTGCGGTGCCCGCTGGATTTCGTCGATCACTGCCCGATCAAGACTTCTGATCATCCCCGTTGGATCACTTCTGGCCGAAAGCAGGGTCAACTCGTCATCCAGCGTAAGATAGCGCATTCCCTCAGTTGCCATCTGCTGCAACAGAGTGGTTTTTCCTGCCTGGCGCGGCCCCGCAACCAGAACAACCGGAGTGTCAGTCAACGCTTCGGCAATACGGGCGTCAAGCAGGCGGCGATAAAGCGGAGGTGCATCCATGTGTAAGTGGAAAAGGGACGGCTAATAAGGATTTGTGTTCCGATAATTATGGAATAAAACTCCGATAATTATGGAATCAAGAAAAGAAAATCAAGATTTCCACAGGCATTGACAACTCCTGTCCTATCCTGCAGCTGATCACATGATGCAGGGTTTTCCTTGCGAGTGGTGGTGCAAGCTGTAGCTGATTGGTTGGTTATTGAGCAACAGCAAGCGGATTTGCGGGTGTGCCGTGTTGCGTCCGGCGTTACCGTTTTGCTGCTCCTCCGGAGCTTTACGGAGGAGGGGTGCAGTTTTTCGGCCGGAAGGAGGGATCGGCAAGGAAGGCGTATCTGCAGTTTCTCGAAGAGGAACCTGGTATCGACCGGGAACAGGAGCTGTCGGGAGGCGGACTCGTGCGCTCGCAGGGCGGATGGTCGAAGGTGCAGTCGATGCGCCGGCGGGGCGAGAAGGCGCTTGGCGACGAGAGGATTCTCGGTGGAGACTCGTTCGTGAAGGAGGTGCTCAAAGAGGCTGAAGAGCGCAGGGATGTGCTGCTTCCTGCGCATGAGCGGTTGCGGTTGTTCGATGAGGATATCGGGCGAGCGTGCAGGGATGCCTGCCTCACCCCGGTTTTTCTCCGCTCCGGGAGCAAGAGGGGCAAGCTGCCTTCACTGAGAAAAGAGCTTGCAAGAAAAGCCGTGCTCGAGTACGGCCTGTCGCTTGCCGAAACGGTGCGCCAGCTCGGCGTGACCGCCAATGCCGTGAGCTATATGCTCAATCCGCAATGAGGCCTTGTGAATTCTGATAACGCCAAGGGGGGGCATCCGGGAGCAGCCGGAGACTGGTACGACGATGACACAGATTGTTCAGTGCGTTGCGCGGGGGCTCGTGGTTCAGCGATACCTTGTCTCTGTATTGTGTCGATCGCTACCAAGGCCATTCCGGCTTCAGGAACTTCTCCAATGGTTTTCGGGTTGTTCGCCTCAGTCAACTATCTGAAAACCGAACATCTGCTATCCGGAACTCCGGGCCTTGGGGGACTGGGTGGATGGATGTTAACGTGAACGTTATCCCGAAACCAGATGCACAAGACCTCGACCGCTCTTCCTGAAAACATTGTCATTTTTGACGGTGTCTGCAATCTGTGTGAATTTTCGGTGAATTTTATTTTTGAGCACGATACCGCCGGCCATTTCTTTTTCACGCCGGCCCAGTCTCCCCTTGGCGCGTCGTTGTTCCGCCGTTTCGGCATCAACACGTCACGACTTGACACCGTCGTTCTTGTCAGGGGTGAGAGAGCATTCACCCGCAGTGCAGCTGCCATTGAAATCGCCTCAAGACTCGACATGCCGTGGAATCTGCTCGCCATATTCAAGGCGGTTCCCGAACCCCTGCGGGATATGGTGTACGATCTGATAGCGCAGAACCGGTATCAGCTGTTCGGGAAAAAAGAGCAGTGCATGGTGCCGACCGAAGCGCTGCGTCGGCGTGTTCTCGAGCAGCTGCCGGGGGAATGAGTCATATCGGGCGACATCGACTTTCTTCAATAATTCCGGTCGCATTGTGTTTGTCGAAGTGTCGATGAAGCCTCTGGGTTATGTAGTCAGTGTCCTCATCGAACAGGATAGCTGATTCCTGCACTCTGACTGAGGTTGGGAGGCTGTTGAGTGCGTAGAGGTGCCCATATAGAATGTGAATGGGGTTGTTGCCCGGGAAGTCCCCGTGCCGGGGTCGTTGGCTGATTAAGTGAATTTGGCGATATTGCAAGCTGATTCGGGGAGCCCTGGAATTTTACAGCGGTTAACAAGAGGTAACTGATGATAGCATTGCATTGTTCGGTACTGGATGGTCATCTCCTGCTCTGGAGTGAAGGGTGCGTACCGGGAGATATCCGGGATCTGCGTCGGGCCCTCAGGGCGATCGGGATGAAGGTGTCGATTCGCAAACCGATGCTGAAAGAGTTTCTTGCCTGGCTTCCGCATTATGGCGAGGAGCGCGTTCCATCTTCGCCTGTGCTTGGCGATGAACAGGACAAGGGCCTGAAACCCTCTCTCAAGCCGCTCGCGATTACCGTTCTTCCTCTCGATATTTCCCTGAGCGAAGCTTTCTTTTCATTTGTGCGAGGGGGGAATATTCCCGGTTCGGGCGTGTTTTTCGGCCCGTCCGTTCTCTGGTCAATGCAGCTTTTCGATACGGCGGTGCACCTTGTTTCCGCCGAGAGGTATCTTCCTTCGCTTGTTCGCGGTATAGGCCGGTGGGAGGGGCGCTGGGTTCCTTACCCTGAAAATTCCGTTGCATCCCGCCTCGATATACTTGCTGAAACCATGCCTCCTGTATGCCGTTGCGTTTCAGCGGTGCGGAAGACGCCTCCGGTCACCTCGGCCAGGGAGCTGCATGCAGCGCTGTTGCATAATCTGGTCGATTCGCTTGTCCGTTTTTCTTTTGTAACTACGGGTCGAAAAGCGGCGAGGCCGTTGACGATCCATGACGCCTGGATGCAATCGCTTTCCGGAAAGGATCCGGAACTGCACTGGGAACGCAGGCCGGAGATCGAGGCTTTTGCCAGGGAGCTTGCAGAGTGGCGTCGTCCTCTGGATGTCTACGCCCGCTCTCCCTTCAGCTTCTGCTTTCGCCTTGCAGAGCCTGCCCTTAAGGGGAAAAAGGATATCTGGCTGCTCACCTTTATGCTTCAGCTGAAAAGCGATCCGAGCTTGTTGCTTGACGTCGGGGATCTGTGGTCGCCGGAAAGCGAGGCTGCCCGACAGGCAAGGAGCTACGGGGCTGATTCTGCGGAGTTCATGCTGATGGCTCTGGGGCAGGCGTCTGCGCTGTATCCCGAAATTACAAAGGGGTTGAAGCAGAAAAAACCGGGTGGCCTGAAGCTCGATACTGAAGGGGCGTTCTTGTTTCTTTCAGGGTATGCCGCCATTCTGCAAGAGGCCGGGTTCGTGGTTATTCTTCCATCGTGGTGGGTTGGAAGGGGGCCGGTGAACAGGATGGGAATCAGGGTGCGTGTAAAAGCTCCGTCGATGAAGGCAACCGGTAGCGGTATGGGTCTCGATACGCTGCTTTCATGCGATTTTGCAGCGTCGCTTGGCACCGATGAGGTCGATCTGGACGAACTGCGGCGTCTTGCCGGACTGAAAATGCCTCTGGTCAGGGTGCGGGGGCAGTGGCGGCAGATTGACCAGCGGGAGCTTGCCGCTGCGGTGGGTTTTCTTGAAAAGCAGCGATCTGGAGAGCTGACGGCTCGTGATGTTCTTATAACGGAGTTTGGCGCCGGCTCGCACGATCTTTCTCTGACTGTTCAGAGCGTCGATGCTGATGGCTGGATGAAGGAGCTTCTTGAAAAACTGAAAGGGGAGAGCCGTTTTGAGCTGCTTTCGCAACCTGAGCGTTTTAATGGAAAGCTTCGCGAGTATCAGGTGAAGGGTTATTCCTGGCTCGCTTTTCTGAGAAGCTGGGGGCTTGGCGCCTGCCTTGCTGACGACATGGGTCTCGGTAAGACGGTCCAGACGCTCGCTCTTGTTCAGGAGGAGAGAAACCGGGGAGAAAAAAGGCCGGTTCTCCTGATCTGTCCGACTTCGGTGGTCAATAACTGGAGAAAGGAGGCCGAACAGTTCACCCCCGGTCTGCCGGTGCATGTGCATCATGGAGCTGACCGGCTGAAAACGACAGCTTTCAGGAAAGCGGCAACAGCGTCGGTACTGGTGATTTCAAGCTACGGGCTTCTGTTTCGCGATATTGCGTCATTATCGAAACAGGAGTGGGCAGGGGTGATTCTCGATGAGGCGCAGAACATCAAGAATCCAGAAACCAGGCAGGCAAAAGCGGCACGTGCCCTGCGCTCGGATTACCGGATAGCGCTGACTGGAACGCCGGTTGAAAATCATGTCGGCGATCTCTGGGCGCTGATGGATTTTCTCAATCCCGGTTTTCTTGGCAGTCAGGCTTTTTTCAGGGAGCGGTTTTTCAACCCTATCCAGTGGTATGGCGACAGCGCGGCTTCTGAAAGACTGAAAGCCATGACGGCGCCTTTCATTCTCCGGCGACTCAAAACCGACAGCTCCATCATTTCCGATCTGCCCGACAAGATTGAAATGAAGCAGTATTGTACGCTGACCAGGGAGCAGGCATCGCTCTACAAGGCGGTTGTTGACGAACTGCAGGAGAAGATCGAAAATGCGGAGGGTATCGACCGGCGCGGCCTTATTCTGGCCCTGCTCGTAAAACTCAAGCAGGTCTGCAATCATCCGGCGCAGTTTCTCGGCGACAACTCGGCGGTTGGTGATCGTTCAGGCAAGGTGCAGCGTCTGACGGAGCTGTTGGGTGAAATCCGTGAGAGCGGCGAGCGTGCGCTTGTTTTCACCCAGTTCATGGAGATGGGCAAGCTGCTGCAGCACTATCTTCAGGAGCTATATGGCGAAGAGGTATTTTTCCTGCATGGGTCACTCACGAGGAAGAGGCGTGACGAGCTGATCGAGCGCTTCCAGACCAGTGATCATGCACCACGGATATTCATTCTTTCCCTGAAAGCGGGTGGCGCAGGATTGAACCTGACCAGAGCAAACCATGTCATCCATTATGATCGCTGGTGGAATCCGGCTGTCGAAAACCAGGCGACGGACAGGGCATTCCGTATCGGGCAGAAACACAATGTGGAGGTCCACAAATTCATTACCGCCGGAACTCTCGAAGAGCGGATCGATGAGATGATCGAAAAAAAAACCGCGGTTTCCGGAGCGGTTCTCGGAAAAGGCGAGCAGTGGCTGACCGAGCTTTCAAACAGCGACCTGAAAAAACTCATTATGCTTGGACGGGAAGCAACAGGAGAATAAGCGTATGGTAGATTATTACAGCTGGTACAAGCCCACGTCACCGAAAAAAGTCGATAACGGGATAAAGACCCGGAGCAAGAGAGGCGCATTCGCCAGGCAATGGTGGGGAAAAGAGTGGATTTCGAGGCTCGAACGGTTCAACGACTCTTCCCGTCTTGCCCGTGGCCGTTCGTATGCCCGCAAAGGACAGGTCACCGGTCTCGATGTTACGAGCAAAGGCGTTTCTGCGAAAGTGCAGGGATCGAGAGTGAGGCCATACACCGTCTCCATAAGGCTAATGCCATACTCGATTGAGGAGTTGCAGCGCCTCGTCACGGTGCTTGGCGACAACCCTGTGCTCGTGGCGCGGATGCTTGGCGGAGAGATGCCCGAAGAGATTGACAAGCTGTGCTTGAATGCCGGGCTCTCTCTTTTTCCGGGCTCCTTCAGGGATATAGAGGCGTCTTGCTCGTGCCCTGACTACGCCAATCCCTGCAAACATCTGGCCGCGGTGTTTTATCTGCTTGCCGAAGCTTTCGACCGTGATCCGTTTCTGCTTTTTACCCTGAGAGGTATCGACAGGGATGCGTTGTTCACTGCCCTGGGCGGAAACAGTTCCAATGCAAAACAGAAACAAACCGAAAAAAAGAAGAAGATTGTCGAACCTCTGCCTGTCGATCCGGATGTTTTCTGGTCGGCTCCGGATGAACCGATGTTGCCTGTACTGCACCATCAGCCGGTCATCGCTTCTGCCATTCTGGTCAGAAGGCTCGGCCCGGTACCGTTCTGGCGATCCGAAAGGAATTTTTCTGCCGAAATGGAAAGCATCTGTAAAGCGGCAACATCATGCATGTTCAATATGCGTCAGCATAACGTGCTGCCGATTGATTAGATTATCAGGTTACTTTACTTCAGAGTGGGGGACGGGTGAAAATGCAGACTCGGGCACGCAGGTGAAAACAGGAAGTTCGGTTGCAGTTGCGTACGGAAAGGAAGGGACCTGGGGCTCACAACAACGCTCTTTTTTCAGATGCGAAGATGGCGGTATGAGGTTTCCAGGTCTTTCGGCAGAGAGACGCTTCGGCGGAAAGAGGGCGCGGTGTTTACGTGGTGTTTACGTTACAAGGGAGAGGATTATGAAAGCAGAAAACTTCGACCTGCAGGCCTATTTCAATCGCATCGGGTACGGGAGATACAGCGTTGGCGATCCGGCGACTTTGCGGGAGATTATGCGCTGCCAGCTTTTTTCGGTTCCTTTCGAGAATCTCGATGTGCAGGCGGGTAAGGTGATTTCGCTCAAGCCGGAGGAGATATTTTCGAAAATTGTGGAAAGAAAGCGCGGCGGGTATTGCTATGAGGTGAACGGAGTGTTTGCCATGGCGCTTGGTGAGCTTGGGGTTCCCTACCGGTTCGTGGCGGCTCGTCCCATGACCTACTCTGTGCGTCGTCCAAGGACGCATATGGCGATCGTTGCGAACATGGAGGGAGGAGAGTGGCTTTTCGATCTTGGTTTCGGCAGCTACGGCATCCGGGAACCTCTTGATCTCGGACGGCTTGACCGGGATATTCCCCAGGGTGCGTCTGCTTTCAGGCTGACGAGAAGCGCTGAAGGGGAGTACCTGCTGCAGCGTGTTTGCGAGGGAAAGCGGTCGAATCTGTACGAGTTCAATCTTTCGCCGCAGGAGTGGGTGGATTTCGAGCCGGCAAATTATCTGAACTCGACCCATCCGGATTCGATTTTTGTTCGCTCTCTCATGGTTGTGCTGCAGACTCCGACGGGGAAGAAAGTGCTTCACGGAGATCGTTTCAGGGTGGTGTCGGAAGGCGGAACAGTGGAACGGTCGGTCGGGCCTGACGCGTTGCCGTCGCTGCTTGAGCAGGAGTTTCTGCTCGACGTCCGGATGTAGGTCCGGTTGTTTTTTCCAGGATAACGCTTCTGTCGGATGCGGGTACGGTTCTTCAGAGTCTTACGGGAATCCCGCGTTCCCGCAGGTACTCTTTAGCTTCGCGGATGGTGTATTGCCGGAAGTGGAAGATCGATGCGGCAAGCGCTGCGTCGGCTTTTCCTTTTGTAAATCCGTCGTAGAGGTGTTCGAGGTTTCCGGCTCCTCCGGAGGCGATGACGGGAATATGCACCGAGGTCGAGACTTTCGAGAGGATGTCGTTGTCGTATCCTTCCTGTGTGCCGTCGCGATCCATGCTTGTGAGGAGTATTTCTCCTGCGCCGAGTTCCTGCACGCGCTGTGCCCATTCGACGGCTTCGAGCGAGGTCGGGGTTTTTCCCGAACGGGTATGGACGATATGTCGTCCGTTTTTCTTTTTGACGTCTATGGCTACCACGACGGCCTGGGATCCGTATTTTTCGGCGATGCGGGAGATGAGTTCGGGGTTATCTACCGCTGCGGTATTGACGGAGACCTTGTCTGCGCCGTGCATGAATACTTCGCGGGCCCGTTCGACGGAGCTGATGCCGCCTCCTACCGTAAGGGGAATGAATACCTCGCCCGACACCTTGAGTACTTCTTCGAGCGTCGTCCGTCGCGATTCGATCGATGCGGAGATGTCGAGAAAAACCAGTTCGTCGGCAAGTTCGTTGTTGTAGAACCGGGCTTGTTCGAGAATGGAGCCCGCATCCCTGAGCCCTTCGAAATTTATTCCCTTTACGACTCTTCCTCCCGTGACGTCAAGGCAGGGTATGATTCTTTTTGCTAACATGAGGCACTTATCTGTTTCGGGATTCGGCATTCATGGGTACCTCTATAACGTTATTGCGCACCCAAATTGCTCGGGTTGGTCGGTGCTCGAAATCCTTATGTACTGCGGTGTACACTCCGGTTTTTCCGCTCCGCCCGCCTTGCACTTTGATCGCTCATCACACTTTATAGAGGTACCCTCAGGAAATTGAATAAACATAAAATCTTCAACAAAATTCCAAAGGTATTATATTATGAGCGTTTTTGACGGCCGGCAGGTTTTTCCGTTAACCGTTCCGGCTGCTCATGCGACCAGTAAGATCCTGCGTATTTCCGCGGCTGTCCGGCCATATCGCGGGGATGCCACATGCAGGGTTTCCATTCAGCAGAAAAAACATGGGAGGAGCCATGAAGTTTCCCGTTTGTGATTACGCCGATTCCCTGGACGGCTTTTATTCGCAGTGCGCAGGATGTCCGATCGAGAGCAGGGCTCCCGGCTGCGCTCTCGATGAACTGGAGGATGGCACCTACCAGTTTACAGGAGAGACGCCGCACGGCGGAGTCAGGGCGCTTTTTTATTTCAAGGATAATGCCGGCAACCAGGTTTCGAAGTACGATGCCATTCATGTGGAAATTCATGAGCTTGACGAGGCAGGCATGCTGGTAACTATTCTGTACGGCATGGTCGATCCTGAAGGTATGATCTATCTGAAAAAGTCCTCAAGCGGTGACGCCGGCCAGTAACAGCGCACTGCATTCATGTTCGTAAACGGCATTTACAGCCATGACACTCAATAAAGTCTATTACAGCGGCGGTGAAGAGATTCGTGATCTCACCATCGTTGGAGGTGGTCCTACAGGGATTTTTGCCGCGTTTCAGTGCGGCATGAACAATATCACCTGTCGTATTATCGAAAGTATGCCGCAGCTTGGTGGTCAGCTTGCCGCTCTTTATCCCGAGAAACATATCTATGATGTCGCGGGTTTTCCGGAGGTTCCTGCCGCGGGTCTTGTCGAGAGCCTGTGGAGGCAGGCCGAACGGTACCACCCGGAGGTGGTGCTGGACGAGGCGGTCGCACGTTACCGGAAACTCGACGACGGGTCGTTTGAAACGACGACGATGTCGGGCAAGGTCTATATTTCGCGTGCCCTGCTTCTTGCTGCGGGCCTTGGCGCCTTTACGCCGAGAACCTTGCCTCAGCTCGGCGATGTTTCCGGGCTCGAAGGGTCGTCGATTTTTTATGCAGTGAAGAATGTCAGCGATTTTGCCGGTAAGAAGGTTGTGATTGTTGGCGGCGGCGATTCGGCGCTCGACTGGACGGTGGGCCTTCTGCATGCAGCCGAGCGGGTGACGCTGGTGCACCGGATGCATGAGTTCCAGGGACACGGCAAAACGGCCCGCGAGGTCGAGGAGGCACGGGAAAACGGCGCGATCGGGGTGTATATGGATTCCGAGGTTTCCTCGATAGAGACGGTTGAGGGCGTGCTGAAAAAAGTGGCGCTGTCGAAAAAGAACGGCAGCGTCTTCGAACTCGAAGCCGATCGCCTGCTGATTCTGATCGGGTTCAAGTCGAATCTCGGTCCGCTTGCGGAATGGGATCTCGAGCTTGCCGATAACGCGCTTGTCGTGGACAGCCATATGAAGACCTCGATTGATGGTCTTTATGCGGCCGGAGACATTGCATGGTATCCGGGCAAGCTGAAGATCATCCAGACAGGCCTTTCCGATGCGGCCATGGCTGTCCGCCACAGTCTCACCTATATCAGGCCCGGGGAAAAGATCAGGCATACGTTCAGCAGCGTTAAAATGGCAAAGAAGAAGAGAAATGAGCAGTAACGTTTCGCCCGGAGGCGCAGTTACTCCGTTTCAGGCGTGGATGCTCGCCATCCGTCCGAAGACGCTTCCCGCCGGGGCGATGCCGGTTGTGCTCGGGAGCGCCCTTGCGGCAGCTGACGGAAAGTTCCGCTTGCTTCCGGCTCTTGTTGCGCTGGTGTGCGCTCTTGGCATACAGGTGGCGACCAACTTCATCAACGAGATTTACGATTTCCGCAAAGGTGCGGATACGTCGGATCGGCTTGGCCCGACGCGAACCGTAGCGGCAGGAATTATCAGCGAAGGGGTGATGATTCGGGTGTCGGCCGGTCTTTTGATCGGGGTGTTCATGCTTGGCATGTATCTGGTCTATGTTGCCGGATGGCCGATTTTTCTTATCGGGGTGCTTTCGCTGCTTTTTGCCTGGGCTTATACGGGTGGCCCCTGGCCGATCGCTTATTCGGGACTTGGCGATATTTTCGTGTTCGTGTTTTTCGGTCTGGTTGCGGTCGGTGGCACCTATTATGTGCAGGCGTTCAGCCTTGATTTTCCGGTTCTTTTTGCCGCGGCAGCGCCGGGCGCTTTTTCCGTCAATATCCTGCTGGTCAATAATATCCGCGACATTGCGACGGACCGTACGGTAGGGAAGATGACGCTTCCGGCTCGCATCGGCGGGGAGAATGCAAGAAGACTGTATGTGCTGCTGACGGCTATGGCCTATCTGATGCCGGTGGTTGTATGGCTCAATGGCTATTCCGCCTGGGGGATGCTCGCCGTCCTCTCTTTTCCGCTTGCTTATGGCATGATCAGAAAGCTCTATGCTTCCGAGGGTAAGGATCTCAATGGAGTGCTTGCCGGAACCGGCAAGGTGATGACGATCCACGGCATTCTGTTTTCTCTGGGACTTCTTTTTTAATTCTTTTTTCGAGCGATGAGTACGGAAAATGTTTCAATAGCGCTTGTGCAGACATCCTGCACGGCAGATCCCCGGGATAATCTTGAGAAAGCCTGTCTGAAGATACGGGAAGCGGCTGCTTCGGGAGCCCGTATCGTCTGCCTTCAGGAGCTGTTCACCACGCTCTATTTCTGCCAGACCGAGGATTACGGGCCGTTCGACTATGCCGAACCAGTTCCGGGTCCTTCGACGGATCGGTTGCAGGATCTTGCCCGCGAACTGGAGGTGGTGATCGTGGCTTCGCTGTTCGAGAAGAGGGCGAGAGGTCTGTACCATAATACTGCCGCGGTTATCGATGCCGATGGAAGGTATCTCGGCAAGTATCGCAAGATGCATATACCCGATGATCCGGGGTTTTACGAAAAGTTTTATTTTACGCCGGGTGATCTGGGTTACAGGGTGTTCGATACCCGTTATGCGCGTATCGGCGTGCTGATCTGCTGGGATCAGTGGTACCCCGAGGCTGCAAGGCTTACCGCACTGCGCGGGGCGGAAATCCTCTTTTATCCGACGGCTATCGGTTGGGCATCGTCCGAAGAGTCGCAGGCGGTGCGTCGGGCCCAGCATCAGGCATGGAAAACCATGCAGCTTTCCCATGCCGTCGCCAATGGCGTTTTTGTGGCCGCGGCGAACCGTGTCGGCGTCGAGGGCGAGCTTGAGTTCTGGGGGCAGAGTTTCGTATGCGATCCGTTCGGACAGGTCATTGCGGAAGCCGCTCATCAGCATGAAACCATTCTCATGGCTTCATGCGACCGCAGCCGGATCGGGTTCTACCGCGCGCACTGGCCGTTTCTGCGGGATCGGAGGATAGAGACTTACGGTGAATTGCAGCGGCGGTATATCGAGGATTAAGAGTGTGGACCGGAAGAGGGAGTATCGGGCACTGCGTGCCCGGGAGTATCGCTCGCTTCGCTTTTCGGGAGTATCGGACGGGTTCCCGTCCGGGAGTAAGGAGTTGAAGAGAGAAAAAATCTTTTCCCGCGCAGGGAGCGATACTTCCGGATGCTTCGCATGGCGTAGCTTTTTGACGAATGGTATTGCTGAATATGTGTGGTTATGAATGGTTTCGGTGTTGTGGTGCTTGCTACGCTGCTTCTGACGTTTCTGCTGAAAGCGGTTGCCGATCTGCTCAATCTCATGGTGTCGAGCGTTGACCTTCCATCTGAGTTCGAGGGGGTGTATGAGCCGGAGGATTACCGGAAGTCGCAGGAGTATCTGCGCATTACCACCAGGTTTTCTCTTGCTGCGGAAGCTTTTGACCTTCTGCTGCTTCTTGCGTTCTGGTTTTCCGGTGGTTTCGATGTTCTTGACCGTTTCCTCAGGGGATTCGGTTTCGGAGATATTCTGACCGGTGTGCTTTACATAGCTGCGCTGATGGCGCTGCACTATGTCGTCGCGCTTCCATTTACCGTCTATCGTACTTTTGTGATCGAGGAGCGGTTCGGTTTCAACCGGACTACACCGGCCGTATTTGCGGCCGATCTGCTGAAGGCCCTGCTGCTTGCCGCGATTATCGGCGTTCCGGCCCTGGCGCTTCTGCTCGCTTTTTTTTCGTTTGCCGGCGCGACGGCCTGGCTTTCGGCCTGGGGTGCTTTCGTGCTGTTTTCTCTTGTGCTGCAGTATATAGCTCCTGCCCTGATCATGCCGATTTTCAACCGTTTCGAGCCTCTCGGGGAAGGGCCCCTGAAGAGCGCGATCCTTGGGTATGCCGCAAAAACGGGTTTTCCTCTTTCGGGTATTTTCGTCATAGACGGTTCCAGACGCTCGTCAAAGGCAAACGCTTTTTTCACCGGGTTCGGTCGCCGGAAACGGATCGCGCTTTTCGATACCCTGATCGCCAATCATACGGTTGACGAACTTGTGGCCGTGCTTGCCCATGAGACCGGGCATTTCAGGAAGCGTCATGTGTTGATCAATATGGTGCTCGGCATGCTCAATCTCGGCATCATGTTTTATCTGTTGTCGCTTTTCATGAATAACCGTGAGCTTTTCGATGCCTTTTTCATGACCGATCTTTCGGTGTACGGCAGCTTCGTCTTTTTTATGCTGCTTTACACGCCGGCGGAATTTCTGCTCTCCATTCTGCTGCAAGGGCTTTCGCGCAGGCATGAGTATGAGGCCGATGCTTATGCTGTCGCTACCGTGGATCGCAAAGAGGCGCTTGCGGATGCCTTGAAGAAACTGTCGCGCAGCAATCTTTCGAATCTTTCGCCTCATCCGCTCTACGTATTTCTCAACTACTCTCATCCGCCTGTGCTTGACCGTATCCGGAGGATCCGGCAGCTCTCAGCAGCGGAGATGTCAACCGAAACCTTTCGCATACCATGACAGATTACCGATACATCATGCCGCCCGAATGGGCGCCTCACAAGGCGACATGGCTTTCATGGCCTCACAAGCTTGAATCGTGGCCGGGCAGATTCGAGCCGGTTCCGGCGGTTTTTGCCGAGATTGCCGCATGGCTGAGCACTTCGGAGGAGGTGCATATCAATGTGCTCGACGAAAAGATGCGGGAGGAGGCCCGCAGGCTTATCCAGGCAGACAGGCATGTCGATGCGGTTATGGAGCGCGTGTTTTTTCACCTGATCCCCACCAACGATGCCTGGTGCCGCGATCACGGCCCTAACTATGTTTTCCGGAGTCGGGGCGAACGGACGGAGAAGGTGATCGTCAATTGGGAGTACAATGCGTGGGGAGGCAAATACGAACCGTATGATGATGACAATGCCGTACCGGAAAGGGTAGGAGCGATCCAGAATGTGCCTGTTGTATCGACAGGCATGGTGCTCGAAGGCGGCGCGATAGACGTGAACGGCAAAGGGCTGCTGCTGACGACCGAGGCATGTCTTCTCAATCCAAACAGGAATCCCTCGATGAATTGCGAAGAGATCGAGGGCCGGCTTCGGAACTATCTCGGCGCCGAGAAGGTCATCTGGCTTGGTGACGGTATTGCAGGAGACGATACCGATGGACATGTTGACGATATGTCGCGTTTTGTGAATGAAACCACTATAGTGACCGCAGTGGAAGATGATGCCGGGGACGAGAATTATGGGCCCCTTCTCGATAATTATGAGCGACTGCAAACCTCTGCCGGCCTTGACGGCCGTCCTCTCGATATCGTGAAATTACCTATGCCGGAACCAGTTTATTATGAAGGAGAACGCCTGCCGGCAAGCTATGCAAATTTCTATATAGCAACGTCGGTTGTTCTGGTGCCGACCTATCGTTCCCGGCGCGACCGTATTGCCCTTCAGGTGCTGCAGGATTGCTTTCCGGACAGAAGGGTTGTCGGTATTGATTGTTCCGATCTCATATGGGGGCTCGGGGCCATCCATTGCATTACCCATGAAGAGCCGTTGTTGGAGATTTACTGAAGTGTTTTCCGGATGCAGGTGTCTCATATTGTTACGATATGTCCTGTTATGAGACATTATTATTCATAAAGTGAGACACTATGTGCTGCGCAATTGTTCGGTGTTTTTGTGTTATTATTTTTTAACTCTTCATTTATAAATGACTTGTCGGTTTGTTTCGATATTCTGGCACGAAGTTTGTATATGTATTCGTGAAACTCCTCACGCCCGTGAGGATGATCAGGTGTAATGGGGGACACTTGATCAGGAAAAAAAGCGGCTTTAAAGCCGCTTTTTTTTTTGTGCATACTTCGATGTTGATGGAAAAAAAGTCATGAGGCCGATCGGATCGAGGGGGGATGTATATTCTGATTGTGTCTCATATTGAGACGGACAGGATTGAAAACGAGACGTTGTGTATCAGTTGTCATGTTGTTGCGGGATCGTCGTGTTGCGCAGTCGGCCGGGACAAGGCGTCAATATTGTTTATGGGAACCTCTGAAAAGTTATTGCGCGACCAGATTGCTTGGGTTGGTCGGTGAGTTTGACTGTTGTTGTGCATTTGTTGGCACGAAGTTTGCAGATACATTGATGAAATTCCTCACGCCAGTGAGGACGATCAGGTGTAATGGGGGACACCTGATCAAGGAAAAAGCGGCTGTAAAGCCGCTTTTTTTTGTGCGTACTTCGATGTTGATGGAGAAAAAGTCATGAGGCCTATCGGATCGAGGGGGAGGTATATTCTGATTATGTCTCATACTGAGACGGTAGGATTGAAAACGAGACGTTATGTATCGGTTATCGTGTTGTTGCGGGATCGTCGTATTGCCTGGTCGGCCCCGGAACTGAGCGTCTATACTGTTTATGGGAACCTGTGAAAAGTTATTGCGCGACCGGATTGCTCGGTTTCGTCGGTGCTCGAAATCCTCCTGTACTGCGGTGAAGACTCCGGTATCTCCGCTGCATCCGTGCCTTTACACTCTCGCTCCTTTATGGAGCTTGCTTCGTTGTTCGCTCATCAGACTTATTAGAGAGGTTCGCTTATCATGAGATCGACTGCTGTTGTGCATGTGTTGGCACGAAGATTGCATTGATACTGATGAAACTCCTCACGCCCGTGAGGATGATCGGGTGTAATGGGGGACACCTGGTCAAGGAAAAAGCGGCTGTAAAGCCGCTTTTTCTTTTTATGCATGTTCCTCACATGACAGGTTTCACTCCAGAATGGATGTGAGACTTTTGCAGTTCTCTGCTACCAGCGCTGCTGATTTTTGCAGTGCTCCGAGTTCGTCGTCGGAGAGATTGATTTCGAGGATCTGCTCGATGCCGTTTTTACCGAGTTTGACCGGAACGCCGCAGAATGTGCCGTCGATGCCGTATTGTCCGGTGAGCAGGGTTGTGCAGGGGAGAATCCGCTTGCGGTCATTGACGATCGCATCTATCATTTCCACTGCCGATGCGGCCGGCGCGTAGTAGGCCGAACCGGTTTTCAGATGGTTGACGATTTCGATGCCGCCGTTTCTGGTGCGTTCGACTATGGCGTCGATCTGTTCCTGAGGGAGCAGTTCAGTCAGAGGTATACCGGCAACGCTGGTGTATTTGACGACAGGTACCATGGAGTCGCCGTGTCCTCCGAGCACAAAAGCATTGATATCCTGCATCGAGACGTCGAGCGCTTCGGCGATGAAGCTTCTGAATCTTGCCGTATCGAGTACACCGGCCATGCCGATAACGCGCTCTTCTGGAAGGTTGCTGATCGAGTGGGCTACATAGGTCATGACGTCGAGGGGGTTCGATACCATGATGAGAATGGGGTTGTGCGAATACCGCATTACCTGCGAGGTTACCTCTCTGATGATCGATGCGTTTTTCTGAAGCAGATCTTCTCTGCTCATACCGGGTTTTCTTGCAAGTCCCGCAGTAATAAGTATGATGTCGGAGTTTCCGGAGTCTTTGAAGTCGTTCGAGCCGTAGATTCTCGTATCGAACAGCGCGACAGGGCCGGATTCATACATGTCGAGCGCTTTTCCCTGAGGGATGCCTTCAACAATATCAATCAGTACGACTTCCTTTGCGAGTTGTTTTTCAGCAATGCGGAGTGCTGCTGTGGCGCCGACGTTTCCGGCTCCGATAACGGTGATTTTCATGAGGCTCTATGTTTAAGGTGTAAAGGAAGCTCTTGTAGCGGCAGTTCGGGATCCTGCCGCTTAAAGCCGGTTTTTGCGATGCAGCATAAAAAAAGCCGCCCTGTGGTGGTAGACGGCTTTTTTAAATATAAGCTTAATTTGCTTTAACCCAAATCAGGCAGGGAGGATGTCAACGTGTTTTTTGTCGTTGCGTCCGTTGCGGAACGTTACAACTCCATCAACAAGCGAGAATATGGTGTGGTCCCGACCGATTCCTGCATTGTTGCCCGGTTTGATCACAGTGCCCCGCTGTCTGACGATGATGGTGCCTGCGGCGACTGTCGATCCGCCGGCTGCTTTTACGCCGAGATATTTAGGGTTGCTGTCGCGTCCGTTTTTCGTCGATCCGCCGCCTTTTTTATGTGCCATAGTAAGATATGATTATAACGTTAGCAATCTTTTCGGTTCTCAGAGCGATACCACTTCGATACGGGTCATCTGCTGGCGGTGCCCGTTTCTTGACTGGTAGCGTTTTCTGCGTTTTTTCTTGAAAACGATGACTTTCTCATCCTTGACATGGTCGAGAACCTTCACCTGTACGGTTGCGGAGGATTGTAATGATGTATTTTCCCCATCGACAGCCGCAATGGATGTTACCTCAAGGGTTGCGCCGATTTCGGCTTTCTGCTTCGGTACGAAAAGCTTGTCACCCTGTTTTACCAGATACTGTTTATCGGAAATCTTGATCAGCGCCTGCATCTTGCTCGTATAGTTTAGTGATAAAGGGTTTGAATATAGTCAATCATTCTCTCAGGATCAAATTATTTACCCATTACCACAGCTTCAAAGCAGAAAAAACGTTACGCAGAGTACAAGGGCAAACATGGTGAGCGAAATTGCGAACAGTTTATACCAGTTGCGGAATGATTCGAGGGTACAGGGGTAAGTCAGTGGCTGAATGGCCCGGATGATGTATCCCATGGTAAGGGCTACCTGCAGTACGATCAGGAGTGATTTTACGATAACCCAGAAGGTCCATCCATGAAACAGGGAGGCAAGCAGAATTCCCGACAGTACGACGCCGATGAATGCCACATCTGCAACTTTCGTTTCGAGTCTGATGAACTCCCTGAGGAGAAACCCGTTTTCGACGGCGCTTTCAGCTGTTTCTGTCAGTCTGGATTCAAGCGTTCTGAGGAGGAACAGCGATGCGAGCACCGTTCCGAACCATGCGGCAAAACAGGTGACGTGCACGAAAAGAAGAATGGTTTTCATGTCCATGATTGTGATGTACGGATTCTTCGGTTTTTATGGCGGCTATTCTGTAAAGTATCGTTCTGCTGAACTGTTGTCAAGCGGCGTGTTGTATATTATGGGGGTTGTGCGGTTCCGGGTTCATGAAGAATATTCGATTGTATGAGCGGCAAACGTGTTGAGAACAAAGAGCATTCTCCCATGATGCGTCAGTATCTGGAGGTAAAGGAACGATATCCGGATCATCTGCTGCTATTCAGGGTTGGCGATTTCTACGAGACTTTTTTCGACGATGCCGGTACGGTTTCCGGCGCGCTGAATATCGTGCTGACAAAGCGTTCGAACGGTTCGTCGGCAGAGATTCCCATGGCGGGGTTTCCGCATCATGCCAGCGAAGGATACATTGCCAGGCTCGTCAAAAGGGGGTACAAGGTCGCGGTGTGCGATCAGGTCGAGGATCCTGCAACGGCCAAAGGGATCGTTCGCCGGGAGATCACAGATATCGTCACTCCCGGGGTTGCCTACAGCGACAGCATTCTTGATGACCGGCACAACAATTACCTGTGCGCGGTCGCTTTTCTTCGTTCGGGGCGGCAGCTGCTTTGCGGCGTGGCTTTTATCGATGTGACGACCGCGGAGTTCAGGATCAGCGAACAGCATCCCGACAGGATTGCGGATTTTCTTCGATCACTGCATCCTGCGGAGCTGCTGGTTTCTTCAGCCGATCGCGAGCGTACGGAGCAGCTGCGGGCCCTGCTGCCGCCAGGAACTTCGTTCACCGAGCTCGATGAGTGGCTGTTCCGGGAGGATCATGCTGCCGGGCTGCTTGCCCGTCAGTTCCGGACGCATTCCCTGAAAGGGTTCGGTATTCATGGCAGTCTGGCAGCGAAGATTGCCGCCGGAGTGATTCTCCATTACCTCGAGGAGACGCGTCAGAGCAGTCTGCACTATATCACCCGTCTCAGGCCGCTGCTGAGCGGCGAGTTCATGACGCTCGATCTGCAGACGAAGAGAAATCTTGAAATCATTTCGTCCATGCAGGACGGATCGATCGGCGGAAGCCTGCTGCAGGTGATCGATCGGACGAGAAATCCGATGGGCGCGCGACTCATACGCCAATGGCTGCAGCGCCCGCTTTTGCATGCTTCCGATATCGTGCTCCGCCAGGATGCCGTCGAGGAGCTGAAGAACCTGAAATATCTGCGAGACGGGATTTCGGCGCTGCTTTCCGAAATCAGCGATCTCGAACGGGTGCTTTCGCGCATTGCCACGCTTCGTACTATTCCGCGCGAGGTGCGACAGCTCGGAGCGGCTCTTTGCGTTGTTCCCCGACTGAAAGAGAGTCTTCTTGGAGCTTCTTCGGGGCGTCTTCGCGCGATTGCCGTCTCGCTGAAGCCGCTTCCCGAACTTGCGGATCTGATTGCAGGCGCTATCGATCCCGATGCCGGCGCTTCGATGAGGGATGGGGGGTATATCCGTTCAGGCTACCATGGGGAACTCGACGAGCTCCGCCAGACCGCTTCGACGGCAAAGGAGCGCCTGCTTGAAATACAGCAGCAGGAGCGTGAACGAACCTCGATTTCGTCTCTCAAGGTGCAGTTCAACAGGGTGTTCGGTTACTATATCGAAATCAGCAGGGCCAATCTCGACAGGGTGCCTTCGTATTACGAAAAGAAACAGACCCTCGTCAATGCGGAGCGGTTTACCATTCCCGCACTGAAAGAGTACGAGGAGCGGATACTGAATGCCGAGGAGCGCAGCCTGTTGCTTGAACGGCAGCTCTTCGAGGATCTCTGCCGCCGGATTGCCGTTCATGCCGAAGCGATACAGGATATTGCCGCTTTTGTCGCCGAGATCGACTGTCTGGTGTCGTTTGCTCTTTGCGCCGACGAATACGGATATTGCAAGCCCGTCATGCATGGACAGGGTGGACTTTCGATTGTAAAGGGGCGTCATCCCGTGCTTGAACGGATCATGCCGGCCGACGAGCCATATGTGGCCAACGACTGTTTTTTCGACGACCGGCAACGGATGTTCATCATCACCGGCCCGAACATGGCCGGCAAGAGTTCCTACCTTCGCCAGACAGGGCTTATCGTTCTGCTTGCCCAGGCGGGGAGTTTCGTGCCGGCAGAGAAGGCTGAGATCGGTATTGTCGACCGGATTTTCACCAGGGTCGGCGCATCCGATAATCTTGCTTCGGGTGAGAGCACCTTTCTGGTCGAGATGAACGAGGCTTCGGCCATTCTCAATAATGCCACGGAGCGAAGCCTGCTGCTTCTCGACGAGATCGGCAGGGGCACCAGTACTTCGGACGGTCTCGGCATTGCCTGGTCGATCTGCGAATATATTCAGAGAGAGATAGGCGCACGTACGCTTTTCGCTACCCATTATCATGAGCTTGCGGAACTGGAATCCCGCATTGCGGGCGTCGTGAACTATAATGCGACGGTCATCGAAACTACCGACAGCGTGGTGTTTCTGAGAAAGATCGTCAGGGGGGCTTCGGATAACAGTTACGGTATCGAGGTTGCCCGGATGGCGGGCATGCCTTCGGCTGTGACCGATCGGGCCAAAGAAATTCTTGCAGGCTTGGATCGCCCGGATGTCGCTGTGCCGGCGGTACGTGAAAAGATGTTGCAGAGCGTGCAGATCAGTCTTTTCGACGAGATCGACGATCGTCTGCGCCGAGCGATCGAATCGATCGATATCGACCGGATGACGCCTCTCGATGCTCTGATTGAACTGAAACGGCTGCAGGTGCTCGCGAAAACCGGAAAGGAACGCTGTTAATTTTTTTTTTGTATGAATGTCGAGAAGTCTGTTTTACTGATTTTTGTGCAGGCAAGCAGCGGCGTGGACGGTGCTTCGCTGCTCGATGGACAGTCAGGAGGAAGGGGTGTGTTCGGAACGATGCGCGACCGGGCAATGAACGAGGTGATCAAGAGAGCCCAGTTCGCAATTCCGCCGCTTTCCCTGATGATTCTCAGTTCCGTATCGGTTCGCGGGGTACGGCAGGAGATCTGTGATCTCCGGTTTGACGACCTGCCGCTCCACAGGGGCTGGGATCTTGCCGGAATAAGCGTTCAGACGGGCGCCGTGAAGCCGGCGTTCGAGCTTGCGGCGGTCCTCCGGCGTCAGGGAATCCGGGTTGTGCTCGGGGGGCCTTACGTCACGATTTTTCCTGAACGGTGCAGGGAACATGCCGATGTGCTTGTTATCGGAGAGGCGGACGACGTATGGAGCGAAGTGCTCGGGGATCTTGTGTCTGGCACGCTTAAGGCGGAGTACAGGGCAGAGGCTTTTCCGGATCTTTCCGCAGAGCGTCTGGTGTGCAAGGATGCGTTGCGCCTCGGCAGCTATTTTACGACGAACGTCGTGCAGACGACGCGGGGGTGTCCTTACAGCTGCGATTTCTGCAATGTGCATGTCATGAATGGCCACAAGCTTCGGCATCGCCGGATCGACGACGTGGTTCGGGATGTGGAGAGGTATCTGAAGGAGGACAAGCGGATTTTTTTCTTTCTCGATGATACGGTCAATGCCGACGAGGCTTATGCCCTGATGCTTTTCAGGGAACTGATTCCTTTCAGGATACGGTGGGTCGGCCAGGCGACGACACAGCTCGGGGAGCATCCGCGGTTGCTCGATATGTTCGCTAAATCGGGGTGCGGCGCGCTGCTTGTGGGCATAGAGAGCCTGTCGGACGGCAGCAATTTCGCGCACCGGAAATACCATAACCCCTCGGCCCGCCAGGCAGAGTGCATCCGTTCCATACGGAGCGCCGGCATCTGCGTTTACGGGAGCTTCATTTTCGGTCTCGATGGCGATACGCTTACCATGCCGGAGGCTATCGAAGAGTTTATCTGCGAGACCGGTATCGATGTGCCGGGTATCAACCTGCTTCGCCCGATTCCCGGAACCGGCGTATTCGACCGTCTGGCCGAAGAGGGGCGGCTGCTGCACGACAGCGCCAATCACGATGCTTTCAGGTTCTCCTGGGGGCAGGAGATGCTCTATCGTCCCAAGGGGATTCCTCTCGAGGAGTTCATTCCTGCGTATACGGCCATGACCCGGAGGGTGTTCACTTTCGGCAATGCCCTCAAGCGGGCTGCGCAGGCGCCGACGCTCAGGAGCGCGGTGCTGATGTTCAATATGCTCTATGTGCACATGTATGCTCTCTCGCGCAAGGATCTGATCCGCCAGCTTCACGCCCTTTCCGATCAGGCGGTTCCGGCTTCTCCGCATGCGCTCAGCTGAGCGCGAGAATCTCTTCTTCGAGCAGCTGCATGTTGTAGAGTTCGGCGTACAGTCCGTTCTCCTGCAGCAGTTCTTCGTGGGTGCCGTGTTCGGCTATCGATCCTTCGCTGAGTACGAAGATGCGGTCGCAGTTTTTTACCGTCGATATCCGGTGTCCGATCAGAATTATCGTTGTGTCGGGCAGCTTTTTCAGGAGAGCGTCGAAAATGCTTGCTTCGGTTGCGGTATCGACGGCCGAGAGTGCATCGTCGAGCACCAGTATGGCGGGATCGCGGGCAATGGCGCGTGCTATGCATGTCCGCTGTTTCTGACCGCCCGAGAGGTTGATGCCTTTTTCTCCGAGCATGGTCTGATATCGTTCGGGGAAATCCGCTACATCCGGGTGAAGCATGGCTATGCGGGCTGCTTCGGCAATGCTTTCCGGGTCGGTTTTTTCTGCCCGTCCGTAACCGATATTATGCTCGATGGTGTCGGAAAAAAGGAAATTGTTCTGGGGAACGAATCCTATCAGCTGCCGCAGCTGTTCGGGCGGCATCGATCGGATGTCGCGTCCGTCAATATGGATCGAGCCGCCCGAGGGATCGTAGAGGCGGGGAATGAGGCTGACCAGGCTTGTTTTTCCTGAACCCGTTGCGCCGACGAACGCGATTTTCGAGCCTGGTTCGATGCTGAAGGTGATGTTTTTCAGCACAGGAGCGTCCGGTTGGGAAGGATAATGAAACGATACGTTTCTGAACGAAAGTTCTCCCTTAGGTTTTTCGGTTTGTTTCGCTGCGGAGTGCGATGGTTCGGATGCGGGGATATCGGGTTCGGTGGCGAATATCTCGTTGAGGCGTTCCTGCGCTGACGCGGCTTTCTGAATAATGCCCGTTACCCAGCCGATCGAGATGATCGGCCAGCTCAGCATGGAGACATAGACGATGAACTGGGTTATACCGCCGATTGTCATCTCGTTGCGGATGGCGCCGATGCCCCCTATCCAGATTACCGGTATGAGCGAGAAAGCTGTCATCGCCGTCAGGATGGCGAAAAAGAGCGCCTGCAGTTTTGCCAGTTCAAGGTTTTTGTCGTAGTACTTTCTGTTGAGTTGCGCGAACCGTTCGGTTTCAAAGGGTTCTCTTGTATAGCTTTTTACGATCCGGATGCCGTTAAGGTTTTCCTGGACAAGGTTGGTGAGTTCCGCATAGCTTTCCTGTATGCTTTTCGATCGCTTCTGCATCGAGCGGCCTATCCTGTAGACCAGATAGCTGAGCAGGGGGGCGGGAAGCAGCGCAAAGAAGGTCAGCGCGGGAGAAAGCGCAACCATCGCTATGACGGCGAACAGAAGCCGGAAAAAGGTGCTGATGGAGTACATGATGCCGGGACCGAGAAAATCCCGCACCGCATTGAGGTCGTTGGTGCCTCGTGAAATAAGTTCTCCGGTGCTTGTCCGGTCGTAAAAACTTCGGGAAAGGAGCTGCAGATGACTGTAATAGTCGTTTTTGAGGTCGTATTCGATGTGTCTTGAGGTGACGATGATTTTCTGTCGTACAAGGAAGAGGAAGACGCCGCTCAGGAGAGCGAAAAGAACGTACATGGCCGCATCGCCAAGGATGTTTTCGATCCTGAACGGGCCCTGCATTGCGTCGATAGCGTTGCCGATATACTTTGGTCCGGCTACCGCAAGGATGTTTGTGAGGATAATGAAGAGAAAGCCTTCGCCGAGCTGACGTTTATACCTGAGAAGGTAAGGTTTCAGTGCGAGCAGATTTTTCATCCGTTGTGTTTTTGTTATTGCCGTTGTAATGTATAATAAAGCAGATGTAAAAAAAATTTTACCGGGACAGGGAATCGTATGCCGTTCGAAACAAGAAAGAGTTACTATTCCATAGGCGAGGTGAGCCGGATAGCGGGCGTGCCGGCCTATCTGCTGCGTTACTGGGAGGGTTTTTTCACCGAGCTGAATCCGGCAAGGGATACGCGCGGCAACCGGCGCTATACCAACAGGGATATCGCCATGGTGCTCAATATCAAGGAGCTGGTCTATGATAAAGGCTACAAGCTTGGCAGGGCGAGCGAGCTTGTCAAAAATGAACCGGTTGAGGTCGATGCCGATCGGAAAACGTCGGAAATTCTCAAGCTTCAGAAACAGATAGAGCGGGAGCAGAAAAAAAGTTCATCCGTGGAAGACCGCAGACGGGTGCTGCTGCAGGAAATCCGCGACGAGGTCGAGGATCTGCTGCAGATGCTGGGGTAGTGGGTTGTGGGTTGTGGGTTGTGGGTTGTGGGTAGTCCGATCGGTCTGATTTGCCGGATCGGACTGACTCGATTTCATGCAATAAAAAAGCCGGCAAAAGCCGGCTTTTTTATTGGAGCTGAAGAATGCTTACTGTGCGTAGAGCACTTCGAACTGGCCGCAACCGCCTTTGCAGACGTGTTCGACCCAGCGGGCGTATGCGCCGCCGCTCCAGCGGTATTCCTCGAGATTCTGCGAACGGAACTGAGGCGCTGCATAGCGGACTTTGTATCCTTTCGGAAGTACGATCTTGAGCTGGGTGTCAACCGTGAAGTCGTTGAATTTGCCGACCATGCCGTGGTGTACCAGCGGAATGAGCGGGTGGTTGAGAATTCTGCGGAGGCCGCCACCTGCGTCTACCGATACACCGGGGAATTCGCCGTCAACCTTCACTTCGATACCCTGAGAGTCGGAACGGAACCCGGCTTCCACGGAGGCAGGCCTGTTGAGCTTGTCCGACGGGAAGAGTTCCGCCCAGCGGGAGATGGAGTCTACAACACCGGAACCGCCGTGGGAGAAACGCCACCTTGTTACCCCGACAGGCCCTTTATCGCTGCCCTGGGTTCCAATGCTGTTTACCTCAATTTTGGAAATTCTCTGACCGCCTTCGTTCAGCGCCGTGAACGCGGGGCCGATAAACCAGAAATCGCGGATCCAGTCGTTGAACGTACCGGTGCTCGATATGGCTCTGACGGTGCCTTCCCACGTGTCGATGACGTCGTTGTTGTCGAGCGGCACCTTCATGATGATGTCGTGGAACTGGCGGCCCTGCATGTAGATCGGGTTGGGCACGTTTCTGCGGACAGCGTCTGAACGGTAGTAGTACATGTTGACAACGGAACCTTCAAAGGAGAATGTGTGCGAAAAGTCGCCGACTGAAACGGAGCCTTCGCCTACGCAGATTCTTCTTTCCTTGGTTTCATTGGCAATATCGGCCTCGACGACCAACTTGTTCTTGGTACTGTCAACAATCGATTCGATGACTGCCGAAAAGCGCACAAACCCTTTTGCGGGATCGAGCGGTTTTACGTTGATCTTGACGTTACAGTCTGCAGGGAGAAGAGGACTTGCAGGTGGTACGTTCACCTTTGCGCGACCTTTTACCTTTCCCCACGAGCTCGATCCGCCCTCGAGGATTATCTCATAATCCGAGTGGGCGGTGGTGGTGTCTTTTGTGCCGAAAAGAGCCATAGTGATTTCTCCTTTTTCTGGTGGCGTTGAAATTGGATATTTTCAGGAAGTACACGGAGTTTATTCCTGTTAAATAACAGCTTGTAATAAATTTAAAGAATAAAAATCAATAATTAAAGGAAAATATATCTCGCAGCTCTTCGTCATTGCATTGATATAATGTATACTGACAGCGGTATTTCCCTTTTTATGAAAACCGTTGAAAATTCCATGCCTGCCAATTTCGGGAAATTTAACGCAGCTTCTTTTTCTTCGATCGGTATGCCGATCCTGAGCGGTATCCTGCTTGGTATTTCCTTTCCATCCTATCCTTTTGTCAGGCTTGAGATTCTGGCCTGGATAGGTCTTGTCCCGCTCCTGCTTTCCCTGAAGCGGGATGAGCCGTTCGGGCAGGCTTACCGCAAGATCTGGTTGTCGATGCTGGTTTTTTCCGTCGTTTCCCTGTGGTGGGTCTCCCTTGCCACGTTGCCTGGAGGGATTCTGACCGTCATCGCCCAGTCTTTTTTTCTGACGGCTCCTTTTCTGCCGTTTCTGCTGGTTAAGCGGAGGCGGGGTTACCGTTTCGCACTTTTTTCGCTTCCTTTTTTCTGGACCGCCTGGGAATGGGCGTACATGGAACAGGATCTTTCCCTCGGATGGCTTACCCTGGGTAATTCCCAGGCAAACCTTACGGGCATGATACAGTATGCCGATATTACCGGCGTATGGGGCATATCGTTCTGGCTGTTATTGTTCAATGTGCTTGCTGCGCTGTTCTGGCTGGAGAGAAAAGCGGTTCCCCGGCAGCGCCGGTTGCTTTCAATTCTGCTGCTGCTGATCGTCGTGCCGTTTTTTTATGGATGGAAGGTTGTCAGCGGGGAGGCATCGCATGATTCCCGTTCGGGAACAGTCAGGGTGACGCTTGTTCAGCCGAATATCGATCCTTTCAGCAAGTGGCAGCTTTATACCGGTCAGGATATGATGGACAGCTATTACCGTCTGACGGGTCGAGCCGTTTTCAGGGATGATCCCGATCTGGTTATCTGGCCGGAAACAGCTATTCCGTTTTTTATTCTCGATACCGTGAATTCAGGTTATCTGCAGTCGCTTCGTTTTGCGCTCAGGGAGTGGCGGGTTTCACTGCTCAGCGGGTTCTCGGATATTGTCTATTACCATCCGGATTCCGAACGGGCAAGGAGCGGAGATGTCAGGTTTGACAGTGCGAGTGGCCGGCATTACGAAACTTTCAATGCGTCCATGCTGCTCAATGCCGATACCGGAAATCCGCAGGTGTATCGCAAGAACAGACTGGTTCCTTTTGCGGAAAGGGTTCCCTATGTGGAGTATTTTCCGTGGCTTGACCGGTTCTCGGTATCTCTGGCCGGCATCAGCAGCTGGGGACGGGGTTCGGATACGCCGGCGATGGAGTTTGATTCGAGGAGGAATGGCAGGGTGAAAACCGCCAATATCATCTGCTACGAATCGATTTTTCCCGGTCTGGTGACGGGGTTTGTCCGAAATGGAGCCCAGTTCCTGACGCTGGTGACCAATGACGGCTGGTATTCGACTTCATACGGTCCTTACCAGCATGTCGCTATTGCAAAACTTCGCTGCATCGAGAATCGCAGGGCTATGGCGCGTTGCGCCAATACAGGCATTACCGGGTTTATCGACCGGTACGGTAGAGTCTACGCAGAGATTCCGTGGTGGGAAGAGCGGACGCTTACCTCCGATGTGCCGCTGTACACCGATCTGACTTTGTATACCCGTTTTCCGGATCTGCTGCCGCGAGCAGCCGCGATGGTGTCCGTTGCGTTAGCGGGTGTAGCCTTTATCGGCAGAAAACGGGGGTAAGCGTTTTTTTTTCCGGCCTGGCTGCCACTCAATTGCCGATACCGTAGGATTTGATTTTACGGTAAAGGGTGCGTTCGGTGATTCCCAGTGTTTTTGCGGCCAGTCGTTTGTTGTTGCCGCTTGCTTTCAGGGTATCGATAATGGTTTGTTTTTCGATATCCCCGAGAGATGGCAGGGCCGCTTGCTTTTCTGCCGTTCGGGTTTCTGCGGGAACTGCCGGCGGTTCCCGGGTTTGTGCTTCGGTCTGGCTCGCGGGGCCGGGGAGAAGGAGTGGCGAAGGCTGCGGGCGGTTGTGGAGGAGCAGCTGCAGGAGGTGACGGATCTCGCTCATCTCCTGGCGAAGCTGAATGATGCTGCTGTATATCAGGTTCAGCTCCTGCTTTTCGGACCGCGACGGGTCGTGCACCAGACTTTTGTGCCTGCTTCGCTGAATGAGATGTTTTTCGAGGATCCCGGATGTTATTTTCCGTCCTTTTTCGAGCACGAGCAGCGAGTCGATGAGATTTCGGAGTTCCCTGATGTTTCCCGGCCATGGATAACGAAGGAGCATATCGACGGCTTCGGCGTCGAATCCTTCGAAGGAGATGCCGTGGCGCAGTTCGGCTTCGCGGACGAAGTGCTCGGTCAGCACAAGGATGTCGCGACCTCGTTCCCGCAGAGGCGGAAGCTGGAGTTCGACGCTTCTGAGCCGGTAGTAAAGATCTTCCCGGAATCTGTTTTCGGCAACTTCCTGATAGAGATTCCGGTTGGTTGCCGCTATGACCCGCGCATCGGAATAGATGGTTTGGGATGCGCCGACTCTCTGGAATTCTCCGGTTTCAAGCACGCGGAGAAACTTTACCTGCGTTTCGGGCGGCATTTCGCCGATTTCGTCAAGAAAGATGGTTCCTCTGTCGGCGCTTTCGAAATATCCTTTTCTGGCCTGCACCGCACCGGTGAACGAGCCTTTTTCATGTCCGAACAGTTCGGATTCAAGCAGTCCCGATGGGATTGCTCCGCAATTGACCGGTATGAAGTTGTTTGCTGATCGACGGCTGTGTTCGTGGATGAATCGCGCGAGCACCTCTTTTCCGGACCCTGTTTCGCCGGTGATCAGGACGGTGATATCCGTTTCGGCGACCTGCAGCGCAAGTTCCCTGAGGCGGATCATGACGCTCGACTGACCAAGCAGAAGACTGTGTTCTCTTGCGGGTTTCATGGAAATCCTGTTCTGCCGTTGCCGCTTATCTTACAGGCACTGCAACGGAGGTAAAGGGTATGGCGCGGCCGGCATCGATCGCCTGGTTTTGCGATTGCCATGTTTTTTTGAGCCTTACTTTGTGCATGCCGTCGTTCTGAATAATCGCAACTTCGCCATAGGAAGCGAGCTGCATAGAAAGGTTTTCGGCGTTTTCCCTGTTGCTGAAACTGCCGAACTGCAGGGTGAAGAGCGATCCTGATGCGGAATCGGGATGTATTGTCGGTACCGGCCCGGACGGGCTCTCTTTCACTTGCCGGGGTTGTGGTGCTGCCGGTATCTGTGCGACTGCCCGGGGTGTGACGACCTGGGGTTGTGCCGACGTTTTTTGTACCGGCGTCGCAACGGCTGGCGGTACGATTTCGGCAAATGCAAGTGGCTGGTTCAGGGCGAACTGAAACGATGAAAGTCTTGATGTGCTGACTGCGTCAAGGGATGGATCGGGGTATTCCGCAAGCTGTTTCCGGTAGAGGTACGCCGCCTGGGGACCGTCTTCGGAAAGCAGCGCTTCCACAATCAGTTTTTCTGATGGTATTGAGAGGTTCTTCCGGATATTTTCTAACAAATAAACCTTATCTTCACGAACGTACTGCAGTATCTGGGGCGCGTAGGAGGTCTGGGCCGCATGAAGTTCCTGCCCGGCGGCCGTGAGCATCGCCAGGAGCAGCGCAATTATGACCGTTCCGGATTTATGCAGAGAAGACATTGTGTTTGACGTATGTGAGAATTACTGAATGATGCGTTTTGCGCTTCTGTACCAATATGCCAAATATTTTATTTTTTCTTTAAACCCATCCGACGCTTATGCATACGCTTTCGGTTAAATCCTATGCGAAAATCAATCTCGGGCTTCTGATCACTTCGAAACGGGCCGACGGCTACCATACGATAGAGACGGTTTTCGCTCCAGTAGACTGGTTCGATACGCTCGAATTTGCCGATTCCGACATGCTTTTCATGCGTTGTACCGATCCGCGACTGCCTGTCGACGATGACAATCTCTGCCTGAGGGCCGCCAGAATACTTCGCGAATCTGCCGGCACAGACAAAGGGGTTTCGATCACTCTCGATAAGAGAATTCCTTTCGGGGCAGGTCTTGGCGGAGGAAGCAGCGATGCGGCGACGGTGCTCCGGACGCTTAACGAACTGTGGAATGCCGGAGCTTCGGCAGACGATCTGCACCTGCTTGCCGTCAGGCTGGGGGCGGATGTTCCGTATTTTCTCGAAATTAATGGCCTTGCTTACGCCAGAGGCATCGGAGACGACCTCGAGGATCTTTCGTTGACTCTGCCGTTCCATGTGGTTACGGTTTTTCCCGAGGAGCATGTTTCGACCGTATGGGCTTACAGGAATTTTTATTCGCGGTTCGGCCGCGTGGTGCCTGATCTGAGGAACCTTGTAAAAAAACTCTGCCTGGATGGCGACCGTTCTGTGCTTGGCGCGTTCGAAAACGATTTCGAACCGGCGGTGTTCGATCATTTTCCCGTGGTGAAAGCGGTCAAACGGGAGTTGCTCGATTACGGCGGGTTTTACGCTTCGCTTTCGGGAAGTGGTTCTGCGGTTTTCGCGCTTTTCGACAGTAGCGATTCAGCCGAAGCCGCCATGGATGCTATGCGGCAGCGGGGTTTCAGATGCTGTCTGACGAATCCCGGCTTTTCAATGGACCGGGAGCCGTGTTCATGAAAACGGTCTTTTCTCGTTGATGATGTGGTGCAGTTCGGCGGCGAAAAGCCTGATGTCTTCGTCGAGGAAATGCGACGAGTGCAGTCGGGTTCGTTTGACCTCGCCGAAATCCAGGGCTGCGTCGAGCAGTTCTTCCCTGAAGAGCGGGGCCGCAGCTATAAGAGTGCCGTCCGGACCGGTGAGGGAGGAGTTTCCCCAGTAGGTGAAGCTGTCTTCGTTTCCTGTTCTGTTCACGCAGGCGACATAGGTGCTGAACAGGAACGCATAGGTTCCCGCGATATTCTGCCATTGCGAAACGATTGCCGGAGTACCGCTGCCTGGAGCGAGGCGCAGCGGGCTCGACATGAGCGCGATGAGCATTTTGGCGCCCTGGTGGGCGAGCAGGTAGGGCACCGAAACATGCCAGAAATCTTCGCAGATGGCTACGCCGATTCTTCCCAGTCTTTTTGAATCGACAGCGCGCACATGTCCTCCGGCGGAAAAATACCGGAGTTCTTCGAACATGCCGTATGTCGGAAGATAGAGTTTCCTGTGGATGCTTTTTCCCTCTCCGTCTTCAAACATGAATGCCGAGTTGTAGACTCCGTAGTCGTCGCTCAGCTCTATGCCGCCGCAGATGATGCAGATTTTTTCGCTCAGCAGGCGGAGCGGATCGAGTTTTTCGTCCCGGATATGCATGGCGATGTCCTGGGCCGCATCCTGGACGTTGTAGCCGGAAAGCGACAGCTCCGGAAAAATGACGGCATCTTTCCCTGACCGTATCGCATTTTCGACGATGGCGCAGTGATGATCGAGGTTTTCGTCGAAATTTGCAAGAACGCTTCCTGTCTGAGCTATTCTTATGGTTGCGCGCAGCATGGTTTCTCCGGTTTCAGTGGTAGGGATAGAAGAAGTAGAAGGCGAACGAGAGCAGGGCGAGAATCCACATGCCCGGGTGCACTTCCCGGATTTTTCCGGTAAGTATACGGAGCAGGGCGTAGCCGATGAAGCCCGCCGTAATGCCTACCCCGATATTGTAGGTGAAGATGATGAGGATTATGGTCAGAAAAGCCGGAAAAAGTTCGCTGTAGTTTCTGAAGTCGAGTCTCGTTACCGATTCCATCATGAACATGCCGATGACGACAAGGGCCGGACCGTATGCCTGCGAGGGTATCATCGTCAGGAGCGGCGAGAAAAAGAGGGCAAGGAGGAAGAGGGCGGCGACGACCAGTGCGGTGAATCCGGTTCTGCCTCCCTGCTCGATACCGGCAGCTGATTCGATATAGATGCCGGCGGTCGTCGTGCCGAACATGGAGGCCGCAATGGTCGAGAGGGCATCGACCAGCATGGGTTTTTCGATTTCGGGAAGGTTGTCTTCGGCATCGAGCAGTCCTGCGCGGGAGGAGAGCCCGAAGAGTGTTCCCATGGTATCGACGAAATCCATGACGAGCGTTGTGACGATTACTCCTGCGAATCCCCAGGTCAGCGCTCCCTGAATATCGATGTTCATGAATATCGGGGCTATCGATGGCGGCGCGCTGACAAGAGAGGCCGGTATGGAGATCTTGCCGAAGCCGATAAGCAGGACCGTTGTGCAGGCAATGCCTATAAGAATGGCGCCGGCTACCTTCCTGATGAGCAGGACGGTCATGCAGAGCAGCCCGGTCAGGCTGATGAGCACTTCGGGGCGCGCGATGTTGCCGAGCCGTACCGGCGCGCCCTGTACCCCCAGAGCGATTACTCCCATGTCGTTGAGTCCGATGAAGGCGAGGAAGAGCCCTATGCCGATTGAAAAACTGTGTTTGAGTGAGGAGGGGATGGCTTCCGCGAGCCACTGGCGAAGACCTCCGAGCGTCATGAGCGTGAAGAGCACTCCGCTGATGAAGATAGCCGCCATGGCGGTCTGCCATGAGTATCCCATTGTGTTGACGACCGTATAGGCGATAAAGGCGTTTTCGCCCATGTAGGGAGCTACGGCAAACGGCCTTTTAGCCCAGAGAGCCATCAGGAGGGTGCCGAATGCGGCAGTGAGGATGGTGGCCGTCATCGCGGCTTCTTTGGGAACGCCCGCCGCAGATAGGATAGCAGGGTTGACGATAATTATGTACGCGAGAGTGACGAATGTCGTGATGCCGGCAAGTGTTTCCTGACGGTATCCCGTACGGTGGAGCTGGAAATCGAAAAAAGATCGCATGGTTTTTCGCTGCTGAGGTAACGAGGCGTCCTGCAAGAAGATACGAATAACGATAATAACGGGATGTATCGACAGGTTTTTTTATTTCATGAAAAAAGTTATATTGGATAAAAATTATCCTGATTATAGCCGTTTCGGTTATTTTGACCTTGAGGAGGTTTTTACTATAACACAATTAATAAAAGGAGACTGATATGAGCGTATTGGTAGGCCGGAAAGCTCCGGAATTCGACGTTGAGGCGGTAACTGGCGGGTCGCAGTTCGTGGATTCGTGCAAGTTGTCGGATTACAGTGGAAAGTATGTCGTGCTGTTTTTCTATCCGCTTGATTTTACGTTTGTCTGTCCTACGGAGCTTCATGCTTTTCAGGAGAAGCTTGGCGAGTTTGCCAAGCGTAATGTCGAGGTGATAGGCTGTTCGGTGGATTCGAAATTTTCACATCACGCCTGGCTGCGTACGCCAAAAAATCTGGGGGGCATCGAGGGGGTAACCTATACGCTCCTGTCGGATATCAACAAGACCATATCGAGGGATTACGACGTGCTTGCTCCGGATGCGGGGGTGTCGCTCAGGGGGCTTTTCCTTATCGATCGGGATGGTGTAGTGCGCCATCAGGTGGTGAACGATCTCGGTCTTGGCAGGAATGTCGACGAAGTGCTGCGGATGGTGGATGCTCTGCAGTTTACCGAGGAGTTCGGCGAAGTGTGTCCCGCTAACTGGAACAAGGGCGATAAAACCATGAAGCCCGACGATGCGGGTCTGAAGGATTTCTTCAAGGAGGCCTGAGTACCGCTGCTGTGTCTGATGTTTTTCCGTTTTCTGTGAGACGGGGAAATATATAATTCCGGCAGGGTGTTCAAGCTTGTGATCTTGCGCCCTGCCGGAATCCATTGTTTAGTGCGGTGTTGCCTTGTGGCGCGTCAATAGGCTTTTGCGAACACGACTTTCTGTTTTGCAGGGTTTCCCGAAAAGATGCATGTTCCCGGTTCGTTCATGCTGTATTGCTGGATGTAATCGTCTTCCGCAGGGAGAACCCTGATTGTCGCTTTCGTCTCTTCCTTGATTTTCGCTTCTGTTTCCGCCGTTCCGTCCCAGTGGGCGATAACGAATCCTTTTTCGACGGCAAGCCTGAATTCCTCATAGGTCGAAACCTCACGGGTGTTGTCAGTACGGAACTGCAGCGCTTTGTCGAACAGGTTCTGCTGGATGTTGTTGAGGATTTCGCTTATCCGGAGAGGAAGGGTGTCGTCGAGCGCCAGTTCGGTTTTTTCAAGCGTATCGCGGCGTGCCGCAATGCATTTGTTTTCCGCAAGGTCTCTCGGGCCGATTTCGATTCTCAGCGGAATGCCCTGCAGTTCGTATTCGGCGAATTTCCAGCCGGGAGAGTTCTGTTCGCTGCCGTCGACGAATGCCGGTATGCCCTGTTGATTCAGCGTCCGGGCAATGGTTTCGGCTCCGGCGAGCACAGCGCTTCTGTCGCCCCGGAGGATCGGGATGATGACGACCTGCCGGGTGGCAAGTTTCGGGGGAAGCACAAGACCCCGGTCATCGGAGTGCGCCATGATGAGCGCGCCGATGAGCCTTGTCGAGACGCCCCAGCTGGTGGCCCATACATGGTCGAGTCTGCCTTCGGCGGTCTGGAACTGGCAGTCGAAGGCTTTGGCGAAGTTCTGGCCGAGGTGGTGCGATGTTCCGGCCTGAAGGGCTTTTCCGTCCTGCATCATGGCTTCGATACAGTAGGTTTCGTCGGCACCGGCGAATTTTTCGCTGTCGGTTTTTCTGCCCATGATGACCGGCAGGGCCATGTACTCTTCGGCGAATTTTTTGTAGATGCCTATCATGCGCATGACCTCTTCGGAAGCTTCTTCGCGGGTGGCATGCGCCGTGTGACCTTCCTGCCAGAGGAACTCGGCGGTACGAAGGAACAGTCTGGTCCGCATTTCCCAGCGGACGACGTTCGCCCACTGGTTGATGAGGATCGGCAGGTCGCGGTATGACTGGATCCACTTTTTGTAGGATGCCCAGATGATGGTTTCCGAGGTCGGGCGCACGTAGAGTTTTTCGGTGAGTTCTTCGCCGCCGCCATGCGTTACTACGGCGCATTCCGGAGCGAAACCTTCGATATGTTCGGCTTCCTTTGCTATATAGCTTTCCGGTATGAAGAGCGGAAAGTAGGCGTTGACGTGGCCGGTTTCCTTGAACATGCGGTCGAGCGCGGCCTGCATTTTTTCCCAGATGGCGTAGCCGTTCGGCCGGATGACCATACAGCCCCGGACATCGGAGTAGTCTGCAAGTTTGGCCGACCTGACCAGGTCGATATACCACTGGGAATAATCCTGACTTCTTGAGGTTATTTTATCTGCCACGGTGCTGTTTTCTGATGGTTTTTGGTTGACATAAGCGGAAAAATATACAGCCTACTCTTCGAACTTTTTCATTTTTTCCATGAGGTTCCGCAGATGCTCCTTTTCTTTGCCGCTGACGGGTTTCGTTCCGGCTTCGGTTTTTGCATATCCTTTCGGTACGCTGAATACCGAGGAGGCAAGCTCTTTTTCCCTGACGGTTCCAAGGTTCATGGTATAGAGTCCGTTCTGGTTGCGCTGTACGATTTTTACCGGAAATCCTTCGATTCCGGCCTCTTTGAGCGTGCGCGCAAGGGATGTGTTCGAAAGCCGGGGATTCTGCGATTGCAGAATGCGGAATGTTGAAAAATCGCCGAGGCCTGAAGTGACCCAGAGCTCGAGTTTTTCAGTGGAGCTTGTGAGGCTTATGTGTTCGCACGCGTATCCCTTGATGGTTTCCTTGCCGAGCCTTTTCAGCTTGTAGTTACTGTCGAAGTCCAGCAGCGTTGCGTTTTCGGCTGCTGTTCTGAGGTTTACGATACTGTATTTTTTTGTTTCGTGGTTGACCAGCAGGGCTTCGTCTGGACTGTCGGCTTTGGTGATGACGGTAGTTTTCAGCGGTTCGGGAATACGGGTCATGCGCATGACCATATCCATGCGCTGGGCTCCGTTTCCGAAGTAGTAGGTAATATCTGCGTTTCCTCCCGGCATGTTCAGTATCATGTCCATGATGCCGGTGAATCTGGAGGATGCGAAGCCGTTCGGCGAGAAGAGCAGGCTGCAGGATAGAAGCGTCATGAGAAACAGGGCCTTTTTCATCGTAACAAAAGCTAATGATTGATTAATTAATATCTTTGTCATGCATGACCGTTTGTGTCGTCATCAAGCTTAAAACTTAACGAATAAATTGCAAAGCCGTTTCCCGAAACTTTTTTTTCTCTGATGTTCGCTTTCGATTTCCTTTATTGCCTCAGCTTTTTGATTCTTTTTTCAGACTTTATCTCTTGTTTATGAACGCTGAACAGCAGAAGCAGTGGTGTATTGTCGATCTTCTGAAAACGACAGCCGTTTTTTTTGCCGGCCGGCAGGTCGATGAACCGCGGTTAAGCGCGGAGATACTGCTCTCGCATGTTTTCGGCAAGGAGCGGTTGTGGCTTTATCTTAATCACGAACGTCCGGTATCCGGAAGCGAGCTTGCTGTCTATCGGGAGCTTTGCCGACAGAGGCTGGAAGGACGGCCGGTTCAGTATATAACCGGGGAGCAGTATTTTTACGGCAAGCGTTTTCTGGTCGATGAACGGGTGCTGATTCCCAGGCCTGAAACCGAGCTGCTTGTCGAGCATGTTGCATCCGCGCTCGATTCCCGCAAGGACCGGGATTCCGGTTTTGTTTGCCGGGTGCTTGATATCGGCACGGGGAGCGGCTGTATTTCCGTTACCCTGGCTCTTCTGCTGGGCTATCCGGCCTTTACCGCCATCGACCGGTCGGTTCCGGCCCTTGAGGTGGCCCGTTCCAATGCGGAAAAGCACGGCGTGCTTTCGAGGATCAGGTTTCTTGAAGCCGATATGTTCGATGCCGGGCTTGCTTCGCGGTTCGATGACCGTTTCGATCTCATCGTCTCCAATCCTCCGTATATTCCCGAAGAGGAGTGGGCGGGACTGCAGAAAGAGGTACAGGGATTCGAGCCGAAAGAAGCGCTTGTCACTCCGGATGGAACGGCTTCTTATATGGCGATATGCCGATTGGCTCCATCGATCCTGAAGCCGGGCGGCGAGCTTTGCCTGGAAGTGCATGCCGATGGCGCCCTGAGGGCAAGAGCCCTGATGGAGTCGGCCGGTTTCTGCGGCATTATTGTCAGGAAGGACTATTCGGGTAACGACAGGATCGTCTCCGGTACGTTCGCTTCCTGAAATTTATAGGAGCAGTTCCGCGTTACCATTGCGGGTTTCCTGCAGGAGTGCGGCGGCAGTTGCTATGAAAAAGTTATATGATCGCGCAGGGATTCTTGATGGTTTTCCGCTTCGTTCGTATACTGTTAACCGTTTGTTTTCTCATGAAGAGATATTTATCGTAATATTCCAGATCCGGAGTGTTTTTTCCGGACTGCGGAAGTGAACAGGAAAGGTGCTTGTCCATGGGTGCTCGAGAACTGACCTTGCGGGAACGGCAGGTACTGGGTATCATTATCCAGTCGTATATCGTTTCAGCCGCTCCGGTGGGGTCAAGGTATATAGCGAGGAATTACAATCTCGGATTGTCGGATGCCTCTATTCGCAATGTGATGGCGGATCTTGAGGATGAGGGCTTCATTAGCCAACCGCATACTTCTGCCGGAAGGGTGCCGACAGACAAGGGGTATCGCTACTATGTCGATCTGATTATGGAGGTGCAGCGCATCAATGACGACGAAAAGCGCCGTATCGATGCAGATTTCGGTCAGATAGGTGCCGACAGGAGAGGCACTTCTTCCGAAGTGCTTCTTTCGGCTGCGCGGGTTCTCGGGAGCATATCGCGCCAGCTCAGTGTGGTGCTCTCTCCGGCTTTTTCCACCGCGGTTTTCGAGAAGCTCGACATGGTGCTGCTCAGTTCGTCGAGAATGATGGTTATTCTGTCGATCCGTTCGCTGTTTCTGAAAACCATTCTGATGGAGCTCGATATCGCGGTTTCGCGTCATGAGGTCGATCAGGTGACGGCGCTGCTCAATGAACGTCTTGCCGGTCTTACGCTTGCCGAAATCAGAAGGAGCATCGCGGCAAGGCTCAGCGACAGTTCCTGCGATACGGCCCTTCTCGAACGGGTGATCCGTTCTGCAGGCGAATTGTTCGATGAAACGCCTATTATAGAACGGCTTTACATTTCCGGTACCGAGTATATTATCGATCAGCCGGAGTTCAAGCAGCCGGAAAAGGTACGGGATCTCATTTCCATGATCGAGGATAAAACCCGCGTTGCCCAGCTTGTCGGCGTCACTCCTCAGGATGGCGAGGCTCTGAAGCCGCAGGGTATGGATGTGTCGATCAGCATCGGAAAGGAAAACAGCCAGGGAAACGCAGGTGAGCTGACCATCGTTTCGACGCCATATTATGTCGGCGAAATGGTCGGCAAGCTCGGTATTCTCGGGCCGACGAGAATGGATTATGAGCATGCCGTCAGGGTTCTGAATTATATGTCGGACCGTCTTTCGGCAACATTGTCGGATGTCACGTAAATTTTTTTAACCGTTTTTCATGTTTATGAAAAAGAAAGTATCAGCGGACAAGGAACTTCATAATCAGGCAAGCGCATCATCGGATCTGCAGGGGCAGGGCGTATCTGAATCCGGGTCTGAAGCGGCGGGCGATATGCAGCAGCAGCTGTCGAGAATTCCGGAGCTCGAAGCCGAAATAGCCTCGAAGCAGTCGGAGATCGAGCGTTATCGGGACGAGCTGCTCCGAAAAGCCGCGGAGTTCGAGAATTTCAGGAAAGTCAAGGAGCGCGAGTCTATTGCTGCCGGGTCAAGAGCCCTGGAGTCAACAATCAGGGAGCTTCTCCCGCTGGTAGACGATTTGAAACGGGTTGTTCGGAATGCTCCCATGATGCTTGAGATTACTGCCGAAGCGAAGCCTTATGTGGACGGCGTCGAGTTGCTGAAGAGGAGTTTCGATAACTGGCTTGCTGAAAAAGGGGTCAGCGAAATCGAGGCTGTCGGCAGGAAGCTCGATGTGAATTTTCATGAGGCGATTTCCATGATCGATGTTCCGGATACCGAACCGGAGACGATTGTCGAGGAGTATCAGTCCGGCTATCTTCTCGGGGACAGGGTTCTGCGGCATGCAAGGGTGATCGTTGCAAAATAGAATGATGGATTCCACTAATTTATTGTTGGCGTGTGACGCTCTTTAGAGATCTGAACTATGAAAAAAGACTATTACGAGGTGCTCGGCGTCAGCCGTTCAGCTTCGAAGGACGATATAAAGAAAGCATATCGCAAGCTGGCCTTGCAGTATCATCCTGACAAGAATCCCGATAACAAGGATGCCGAGGAGCATTTCAAGGAGGTCAACGAGGCTTACGAGGTGCTCAGCAACGACGACAAGCGTCGGCGTTACGATCAGTTCGGTCATGCGGGCGTTGGTTCTTCGGCCGCATCGGGAGCCGGAGGGGCATACGGAGGCGGCGTGAATGATTTCAGCGATATTTTCAGCGCGTTCAACGATATGTTCGGCGGCCGCGCAAGGGGAGGCGGTTCACCTTTCGGATTCGAGGATGTCTTCGGCGGCGGCGGCGCACGACGCGGGCGTGCTTCGGCCGGCATTCCGGGAACGGACCTGAAAATCCGCCTGAAGCTGACCCTTGAAGAGATTGCCAAAGGCGTCGATAAAACCCTGAAGATCAAAAAGCAGGTAGCCTGCAAGGAGTGTAATGGCAGCGGCTCGAAAACCGGCAGTTCGGAAACATGCCCGACCTGTCACGGTTCCGGAGAGGTTCGTCAGGCTTCGAAAACCATGTTCGGCCAGTTCGTCAACATAGCAGCATGTCCGACATGCGGCGGCGAAGGCCGGGTGGTGAAGGATCGCTGTACTTCCTGTTACGGAGAAGGCATCAGGCAGGGGGAGACGACCGTGAAAGTGACGGTTCCTGCCGGCGTTCAGGACGGCAATTATCTGACGCTGAGGGGACAGGGCAATGCGGGTCCGAGGGGCGGTGAACCGGGAGATCTCATTGTGGTTATCGAGGAGAAGCCGCATGAATTGTTCAAGCGCAGCGGCAATGATGTGATTTTCGATCTTGCCGTGAGTTATCCCGATCTTGTCATGGGCACGAAAATCGATGTGCCGACTCTCGACGGAGAGGTGAAGCTTACCATTCCCGCCGCGACGCAGCCGGAAACCATGCTGCGTATCGCAGGGCATGGCATCGGTCACCTCAGGGGATCGGGCCGCGGGGACCAGCTCGTCAGGGTCAATGTGTATGTTCCGAAAGATCTTTCGCATAGCGACAGGGAAATGCTCAGGGAGATGAAGAAATCGGTGGCGTTTTCTCCGTCGGGCAGCAGCGACAGCAGAGAGGAAAAGAGTTTTTTTGAGAAAGCCCGTGATATTTTCAGTTAACGGGCGCAAACAGCATCTGACGCTGAAAGCCGGCTTGCAGCCGGCTTTCAGCGTTATGTATCGTTCCTTTGCATGAAGGCTTACAGGGCGCCGGTTTCGGCTTTCGCTTCTTCTACCACTTCAATGGTTATCTCCCGATAACCCATCTCTTCGGCATATTCTTCGGTTGCGATCTTGATCCTGTTGCGGAAGAAGGAGGGTATCGCATCGAGCAGTGCGAGCGCTTCGTCCGTCCATTGCATGGAGGCGTTTCTGCGCCGCGTGTCTTTTTTGTACGCTTCGCTCAGCTCTTCGATGAATGATTCCACCGCTTCGGGGTCCGAGAGCTGCTGCGGCGCGAAAATCTTTTCTGTAAGAATTCTGTTTCGCACCAGATGCATTTTCAGCTGCGGGAGGTAGAGCAGCGTAGCCATAGGTTCCGGGCTTCCGCACGTAAGGAAGAGGGCGATTTTTTTTCGTCTGAGATACTTTTTCAGGTTGCTCTGGATCAGCGCTCCCAGAAGCTGAGAGGAAACGAGAAGGTAGTAGATCGGGGCTCCCATGATGACGACATCGAAATCCTGGATGAAACTGTAGTCGCCGGTTGCCTTGCATCTTGCCTTTTCAACGTAGGCTCCGGTTTTAGCCAGTTCTCTGCCTATCGAATCGATCAGCTTGTCGGTCGAACCGCCGGAGGTGCGGCTGTCGTAGAGGATAACAGCTCTCATCTGCTGCTGCGTTGCTTGTGTCATGGAAATGATCTGGTTGTGGCGCTGCCGTGTGTTGATGGAATAGTATCTGATTATAATACATTCGATGAAAAATCGCTAATCGGCCTGCCGTAAAGGGAAGGGGAAAAAAAAGAGGGCGGTTGTACCGCCCTCCCTGAAAAAAGATTCGTGCAGGTGCTTAGACGAAGTTCGAGTAGATTTCGAGCAGGTCGACCACTCTTGTGGAGTAACCGAGTTCGTTGTCGTACCAGCCGACTACCTTTACCATGTTTCCTGCGCTCATGGTCAGGAGCGAATCGAAGATGCATGAGTGCGCATTGCCGACGATGTCCTGGGAGACGATCGGGTCCTCGCAGTATTCGAGATAGCCTCTCATGGGCCCTTCGGCGGCAGCTTTCATGGCGGCGTTGATTTCGGCTTTCGACGCTTCGCGGTCGAGGATTGCGGTAAGATCGGTGACAGAGCCGTCGGGTACAGGGACTCTCATGGCGAAGCCGTCGAGTCTTCCTGCAAGTTCCGGAATGACTTCTCCGATGGCTTTTGCCGCGCCGGTACTTGTCGGGATGATGGAGAGTGCTGCGGAGCGTGCGCGACGGAGATCCTTGTGCGGAAGGTCGAGGATGTTCTGGTCGTTGGTGTATGCGTGTACGGTGGTCATGAACCCTTTGGTGATGCCGAAGGTGTCCTGCAGCACTTTAACCATGGGAGCCAGACAGTTGGTGGTGCAGCTGGCGTTGGAGACGATTTCCTCGTTTCCTGTGATGTTGTTTTCATTGACGCCGAGCACGATGGTTGCATCGATCTTGTCCTTTGCGGGTGCGGAGATGATGACCTTTTTTGCGCCGGCTGTAATGTGTTTTGCAGCGGCTTCGCGGCTGGTGAAAATACCGGTCGATTCGACGACCAGATCGCAGCCGAGCGCCTGCCATGGGAGCTGGGTCGGGTCTTTCTGCGCAGAGATGCTGATGGTCTGGCCGTTAACGATGATGTTGTCGCCCTCGGTGGAAACATCGCCCTGGAATTTCTTGTGGGTCGAGTCGTACTTGAGCAGGTGCGCAAGGGTTTTTGTATCGCAGAGATCGTTGATCGCCACGATTTCGAATTTCGGGTTATTCATTGCCTGCCGGAAGACCAGTCGTCCGATGCGGCCGAATCCGTTGATGCCGACTTTTACTTTTGCCATAGGAGCGAATGAAGTTGTATGGGTTACGTTATCTGCAGAAGCCTGTTGTTGCGATGCATGAAAAAATATCAGACAAGATATAATATCAAAACGAATATTAGCGGTTATTTGCCAAATTTGTCAAGAAAAAGTGATTTCAGGTTGCTGAAGCTGCCGTTGCTCATCAGGACTGCCACATCGTTTTCCCTGACGATGGTTTCGAGAAATTCTATGATGTCCGCCGGGTAGGCCGTGTTGGCGGTTCCGGCAAGAAAAACCGTTTTGTCCTGTTTTGTGAGTTCTTCTCCAAGCCTCTTCATGTCGAGCTGTCTGTCCGGAGCGTATCGTTCGGGGCGGTGTGCCTTTCCGATTATCACTGCCGCAGCCGGGCCGAAACTTGCCGCGAGCTCGTTCTGGAAGATGTTTTGCGCCGTGGTGTTCGATCTTGGTTCGAAGCAGGCGATGATCCGGCGTCCGGGGTAGAGTTCCGCTATGGCTTCAAGGGTGGCTTTTATTGCCGTCGGGTGGTGCGCGAAATCCTCGATCAGGGTTATTCCGGCCCTCAGGCCTTCAGTGATCTCCATGCGTCGCTTCGGCCTTTTGAAAAGCCTGAGTGCATGGGCGATGTTCTCCATGTGCAGTCCGCAGCGGCTTGCAGTGGCTACGGCGGCAAGGGTGTTCATGATGTTGTGCCTGCCTGCGAGCGGAACGCTCAGCGTTTCCTGTGGATTGCCGTTTCTGCAGATAATGAAGGTTGTCATGCCGCCGGTTACGGATATGTTGCGTGCGCTCCAGTCGCATCCGTCGCTGAACCCGAACCGTTCGACGCTGCAGAGGGCTCGCGAGGCGACTTCGCAGGCTGCGGGGTCGTCGCCGTTGACTATGAGGACGCCTGTGCGGGGAATGATGTTGACGAACTGCCTGAAGCTTTTGCGGATATCTTCGAAAGAGTCGAATATATCGGCGTGGTCGAATTCCATGTTGTTCACAATTGCGATATCGGGCCGGTAGAGCATGAATTTGCTGCGCTTGTCGAAGAACGCCGTATCGTATTCGTCGCCTTCGGTTACAAAGAAACCATGTTCTTTCTGGCCCGAAGCCCTGCAGCCGATCGAGAAGTTTTCCGGAATTCCTCCGACCAGAAATCCGGGGTTCAGTCCGCCGAAGTCAAGCAGCCAGGCAAGCAGCGACGTTGTGGTGGTTTTGCCATGGGTGCCTGTTACGACCAGCGAGGTGTTTCCGGTTATGAGCTCTTTTCGAACCAGCTCGGGCATCGAGATCAGTTCGAGGTGGTTGTCGAGCGCATATTCGAGTTCGCAGTTTCCCCTGCTGACCGCATTGCCGACCACGATGAGGTCAGGGAGCGCGGCGTGAATGTTGTCTTCAGAGAATCCTTTGAAATAACGGATGTTGTGCGTGTCGAGGTAGGTGCTCATCGGCGGGTAGAGAGCGGTGTCGGAGCCGCTGACGGCATGTCCGAGGCGCGAGAGCGCCACGGCAACCGAAGCCATTGCCGTTCCGCCGATTCCAAGAAAATATATCGAACTCATGAGTGAATGGTTGCTTGAAGGGTTTGCCCGGCTGTTTTCTATTGATAGATATACTGAAAATGCGCTTCGATCCCAAGCGGTGAATGCCTGTTTCCGATCATGTGCAAACCCTTCTGCGATCCCTGTCAGGGGAAAATTCCCTTCGAAGCAGAAAAACCGGGCGCAATGGTTATTTTAAGGAGTTAACTGCGGTTCCGGCAGCTATCTCTCCTGACTTCATACATAAAACCTTGGAAAGTCAATAATGACGGGGGTATGCCATTGAAAATGGGCACTACAAAGCAGTAATGTGATGCAGTAATTCACTTGATCAAAAATGGTGTTGCGCTGAGTTTTTCACCCATCACCTGATAAATTT
>Ga0194127_10000215_pt1 | contig 93374 bp, 76 predicted proteins | sample TA2KigC100mmetaG_FD_148624 | JGI IMG/M metagenome (GOLD analysis project Ga0194127, IMG submission 148624) | Freshwater microbial communities from Lake Tanganyika, Tanzania - TA2015036 Kigoma Deep Cast 100m | ecosystem: Environmental > Aquatic > Freshwater > Lake | place: Tanzania: Lake... | reverse complement strand
AAAGAGGTGGCAGCATGGCAGAAATCCAGAAACAACAAAAATGCTAAGGTCAATTGGCAATTCACTGCCGAAAAGGCCAGGATAAAACTATCTCGTCTTTATCCGACACTTGAAAGTTGACGAGACACTACCATGCAATATGTGTCGTAGCGCGGGTGGTTTATCCCCCGCATAATACCTCCACATTTTACAAAAAATTGGGAATGCTCCCCTTTTTCTATTGGTGGATACTTCGCAAAGACATCACAGATTTTTTCGATGACGGAGTCTTTCAGCCCAAATTTCATGCCGGCTCTCTATGCTTAAGAGCTTCAAATATCGCATGAAATCGCTCAAATTCGGCAAAGTACGTGCTACAAACAGCGCTCACAATTGCGCTGGCAATATCTTCGTTGTAGGTATGCGAAGTCAGATTCCGGCTTTTTATCATATCCATCCATACCTCGCCTTTTTCAATCAGACCCTTTTTAAAAGCCTTGCGTGTGGTGTCTTTTGATCCATAAAGATTGCCGGTTCCACGGCTTTCAAGAAAATCTTTCAGAATGTTCCATGCCAGTTCATGAGTAAATTCGACGCCTGAATGAGGCCTTGCTCTTCAAGGCCGGATAGCTCACGCTGCTGCGCTAATTCGATTGCTTCTTTTAGCTTGAGAAAAATGATTAAACCGCTGAATCCGGCGAACGTCTTCGGTACTCACAGAACATCTCCATATAACATCTTTCCTATATACTTCTGTTCTTCACTGTACCTGATCTGTTTTACTCTCGTTCTTTATATAGTTAAAAGCATCTGGTTTTCGAAAGTTTTATACTATAATATGCTTCGACTCCGCTCAGCATGACATGTTTTTCATAGATGACTTTTATTGTCACCCTGAGCGGAGTCGAAGGGTATTTCTATTTGTAAAAGGAATACTCTGTTTAATGTTTCGAAAACCATATTTGTTTTGCTATACCATCACTTTTTGTTTTTTCCCCTTCGTGACTTTTGTTTCAGAACCGATTTCTTCATCTGTTAAATAGCATGCAGGATCATGTTCCCACATATCGCCGTAATATGCCTCTGCCCTTGCCCTGAAGTTTCCGCTACAGATGTTAAGCCATTTGCATTTGGAACAACGTCCTTTTATATAGGGATTTTTGTTTTTGAGTTTTGCCATCAGTTCATTTGATGTATCTTCCCATATTTCGCTGAATTTTCTTTTCTTTATGTTTCCAAATGAATACTGTCTCCAGAATTGGTCTGCGTGAACTTCACCATCCCAGCTAATACAGGCCAATCCTTTTCCAGAACTATTTCCTTCGTTCCACTGAAGAAGTTCCAATACCTCCTTCGCCCTCTTCGGATCTTCCTTTAAAAGTCGTAAATAAACATAGGGGCCGTCTGCGTGGTTATCTACGGTAAGCACTTCTATTTTCTTTCCTCTGCCGTGGGATTCTTTTGTTTTATTCATTATCAGATCAACCACTTTGCGTGTCTCTTCGTGAGAAAGATCTTCTTCAATCAGGTTAGACCCTCTTCCCGAATATACTAAATGATAAAAGCATACACGAGGGATATTTTCTTTTTCAATAAGCTGGAATATTCCGGGAATATCATGCGCATTTCGTTTATTGATAGTAAACCGCAAACCAACTTTTATTCCGGCGGCCATGCAATTTCTTATCCCTTCTATCGCCAGATCGAATGCCCCCGGAACGCCCCGAAACCGGTCATTTGTATCCTTTAACCCGTCCAGGCTTATTCCAACATACGAAAGTCCGAACTTTTTCAATTCATTCGCCTTTTCCTTTGTAATCAACGTCCCGTTAGTGCTTATCACCGCGCGTAACCCTTTGGATTTGGCATATCCGATCAATTCGAGAAGGTCTGGCCGCATTAACGGTTCTCCGCCGGAAAAAAGAATTACAGGCGCTCCATATTCGGCAATGTCATCCAGCATTGCCTTTGCTTCTTTCGTGGATAATTCGTTGGGATATTCAATATCTTTTGATTGAGAATAACAATGTATGCACTTCAAATTGCATCTCTGGCCGACATTCCAGACAACAACCGGTTTTTTATCTTTAGAAAATTGCAATAAATGTGACGGAAGTTTTTTTGATTCCCTTCCATATCTCAAAGCATCAGAAGGCTCAACCGTTCCGCAATATAATTTTGATATTCCAATCATATCTTTCTCCTGTAAAGGGGAAATATACACAACAACGAACAACACTTTAAAAACTTTGTATCATTTACGCAGTATATATTTCTCTAAGCTATTAATTAAATTATCACTTACTTTATTAAAAATAATTGTACCAAAATCATGCTTCTCTGTATATTTTAAAATCTATTGACCGACTGCGTAAAGCCGCCAATCCACGCAACCAATATAAATATTGTTCCTGGAATCTATTGCCGGAGAAGAAAGCAACGAACTTCCCAATGCAAGTTCCCATTTAAGAGTGCCGTCATTCTTTATAGCATATAACTTCCCATCCCATGATCCCACGTAGATAACATCATTTATATCAACAGTTGGAGTCGCAGTAACTGGTTTTTCTGTTTTAAACTTCCATTTCAAACTCCCGTTATTCTTTACCGCACATAGATTTCCATCATGTGTGCCGATGCAAATAGTTCCGTCAGAGCATAGCGCCGGTGAGGAATGCGTGCGGGAGCCGAGATCGAATCCCCACTTTAACGTTCCGTCCAAATTAATGGCATACAATTTTCCGTTTACGTCGGCAATATATATTACTCCTTCACCAATTGCAGGAGACGCGTCAATTTTGTCTTCTGTCTGAAATTTCCAGATCAGACTACCGTCTTTTTTTAAAGCATACAGGTGTTTATCCCAAGACCCGATATAAATTGCCACATTTTGTCCAATAGCAGGAGAAGCGGTCATAATTTCCGCCCCTGTTTTAAATTTCCATAAAAGTTTCCCCTGGTTATTGACGGCATAAACATTGCCGTCATACGCGCCAAAATAAATATTGCCTTCTTCATCCGTCACCGGTGAGGAATGAATGGCATTATTCACGCTGAATTTCCATTTCATTTTCCCCTGAGAATTAACTGCATACAGATTTCCATCCACGGAACCGAAATAAACATCCCCATTTTCCCCTATTGCAGGCGTTGTATATATCTCATCGCCGGATTTAAACACCCATAATACTTTCCCTTCCGGTGATACCGCCAACAAGTTGCCATCTGTACTTGTAACATAAATGTTTCCTTCTTCAGTAATTAACGGGGTTGACCATATTTCTCCAGCGCTGGAAATATACCACTTTAATTCATTTTTAGAAGGCCCCTCAACGGACACTTTACCAGTTCTTTCTCTGTTGTATTTAAACATAGGAAAGGCACTGCTGTTATCTGCGGCATACATTGTGTCCGATCCTACACAATGGAATATGCCAACAAACATGAGAAAGTGAAACCCAAGCATCAGGATTTTTACATAATTTTTATTACCTTTCATTTATTCATTTCCTTATTTTCTTTACAAGTCAGGAATAATTAATTCCTGACCAGTTTTTAACACATTGTTTTTTTTAATATTCCCCTTATTGGCATCCAATATTTTTTTCCATTTTGATCCGTCATTGTAATACTTTACCGCTATTTTATACAATGAATCTCCATCCTCTACCACATGCTTTTTTGCATTTGCTGTCTGTTCTGTGACTTCATGCGAAACCAACCGGGTACTTTGTCTCCCATCCGTAGCTTGAGAAACTGTTTCCTTATTGGGTATAATGAGTTCCGTACCGACACGAAGATTGTTGCGATCGTAAATTTTATCCTGGTTTGCGTTAAAAATCACCAGCCATTTATCCTCATTTCCGTAATATTTCCGGGCAATCTTACGAAGGTTATCTCTCTCTTGCACCTTATAGGTAACTACATTTGCGGCAGGTTTTTCTTCCTGTCGAATGTTTTCTGTTTTAGGTTCCTGTCCTTTGATCACTGCATCCTGTTTTTCATTGCCGGCAGCAATTTTATCTTCAGCAACGCCCGTATTCTTCAGTTCTCCCTCAACTACATATTCTTGCGCTTCCGGTTCCTCCTGCGATGTGCCCACCGGATTCTTTGGCAATTCATTGATGCTCAATAAATTGAGTTGAGCGCCATTTTCTATTTCAGGAATAGGAATAATAGGCTCTTTCACGCTTGTTCTTGTGCTAAGAAAAACTCCGATAATTGCCAGAATAATCACTCCCAAGATAACACCAACCTGTACATCTCTTTTCATAACTTTATCCCTTTCTTTTGCTGCCGCAGGAATGAAAACCTAAAACGAAAACAGAGTCCTTTCTTAAATTTTACAAAAAAATTTTACCAACCCATCATAACAGATACGTATTTTCCCACAACATTCACTTCTCAGACTTACCCCGCGTGTCTGCCTTCAAAGACCAGCATTTGTTATGCATTTTGCGTTGATGCTATCTTGCCTTTTATTTGCCCTTTTTGTTTTTGCACGGCAGAATTTGCTTTTGATGTTGAATACCCTCTGAGCAATAACGGAGTAGCAATGAATATAGTAGAATACGTACCAACGATAATACCTGTTAACATAACAAACGCAAATCCGTGAATTTCAGCGCCACCCAGGAAAAACAACGAAAACAACACGCCAATGGTTGTAACACCTGTCAATAAGGTACGGCTCAAAGTCTGGTTAATACTTTCGTTAATGAGCTGCGCATTTAATATCCTGCCATGTCCTCCCATATTTTCCCTTATCCTGTCAAAGACAATTATTGTATCATTGAGTGAATATCCTACCACGGTAAGAAATGCCGCAACCATTGAACTGTCAATTTTCATGTTGCCAAATAAGGAATCCGCCACTGCAACAACGCCCAGCGTAATGAGAATATCATGTATAACTGCAATAATCGCCGCAGAACCAAACTTGAAATCTCCGAAGCGAAACCATACATAAAATATAATCGCAACACATGCAAAGAATACCCCTAAAATAGCACGGCTCTTCATTTCATCTGCCACAGTGGAACCAATGCTGACAATCCTCTTGAGCGGAGATGGAATTATAAATGCTTTTTGAATTGCATCTTGCACACTTCCTATATTTTGTTGCTCGTTAAAGGCTATCGTAACGGTTTGATATTCTTTGTCCACTGCCAGGTTTCCTGCTAACAAACCTGCGTGCCCGGTGGAATCCAAAATTTTTTCTAGCGTTTCCTTTCCGAGTGGTTTCGATAAAATCATGTTGTATTGATACGCACCGACCTCCTCAAATGTTACATTTATCCTCTCCTCGTACAGGTTGTCTTTGAATTTGCCTATAATATCCTCTTTAATTTTTTCCTGTATCTTTTCAGCGCTCAGCGGCTTCAGGTGTATTGCAAATGTTTGTGCCGGCGCATTCAGGGTATAAATGCTTTTCACCGCATTTTTAATCTCCCTGATTTTGCTCACCATGCTTATAAAATCAGACTTGCTGATTTTTTCCTTTAGTTCCAGACTTACCGCAGAGTCAGACGCATCACAATAAACCACCGGCAAAGAAATCACTTCCTTCACTGATTGTTTTATATTTTGCAAAACCGTTCCCGGCCCTTCAATTCTTAGTTTATTCGCATTGCTCCCTTTTTCATTTCCCGGTCGTTCCATCACCTTAACGTTATCAAATCCCTTACCATGCAACTCAATATTTAACAGTACCGGATCAATCGGTTTGTTTGTATCAATCTCTATAAAAGGAACTGCCATTTGAGCCTGCAGCGTTTCGGCGACATCACCCAGCGTTATCCTGAATTCCTGAAATGCAAGGACGTCCTTCAATTCGCCTACAATTTCTCCCATCAAGCGTAACTGTTCTTTCTCTTCATTGATCCCGGCAATGTTTATTGAATATTTATTGGCAAGCACATTAACCGGTGTTATTGATTCTACATCTTCTGCGCTATATCCCGCCTGTTTCAGATTTTTCTGCATTGCCAGTTCTTCTATTGGTTTTTGCAATTTCAAATTAAAAACTGTTGGTTTTATAAAATCAATGCCTTGAAATGATCCTGTTTGTCCAAAGGCGTTGCTTATATCGGCAACGATTTTTTGTTTTTCTTTTTCTTCGTTCAGTTCTTTAATCCTGATCCCAAATTCATCGGCTTCTGAAACAAACTGAGTCAGATTCTCTCCGGCCCATATGCTCTGCACTTCAGCTTCATCATAACCCGTATCTTTTAATGATTTTCTGATAAAACCAGGGGTTGTTTCTTTCTTCAGGTGTAAATGTACAAGAGTTCCTCCGGTAAAATCGATGTCATATTTTTTATTCCCCCGAACAACAAAAAAAGTCATCCCGCCAATAACCACTACTCCGGAAATAATAAATAAGATATGCCGCGCACTAAGGAATTTTACATTCGGCACACCAATCAGCCTCATCATGGAAAAACTCTTCACCCATTTGAAATCCATAAACAATTCATATATTGCTCTCGTAACAAATATTGCGGTAAATAAGTTTATTATCAAACCGATGATCAACGTCCATGCAAAACCTTTTACCGGCCCGGTGCCGACCGAGGCGAGAATCACACCGGTGATTAATGTTGTAATGTTGGAATCGAAAATGGCGGAAAAAGCCTTTTGATAGCCAGCTTTCACCGCGGCACGAATAGGCTTTCCTTTTGCTTTTTCCTCACGAATTCTTTCATAAATAAGAACGTTTGCATCTATGCCCATTCCTATCATAAGAACTAATCCTGCGATGCCCGGAAGAGTCATCGTTGCGTTAAGCAACGCCATTGTCCCAACAATTAAAAATATGTTCAGGGCGTTTGCAAAATTTGCAACCCACCCTATGCCTAAATAATAAATACCTATAAACAGGACACAAAAAATTCCCCCAATGATGCCCGCCATTAACCCTTTATTGATGGAATCCTTTCCCAGGCTAGGCCCAACCATGGTCTCCATTTCCAGTTCCAGGTCAGCCGGAAGGCTTCCCGCCCTCATCGTTGCAATAAGCTCATTTACCTCATCCTGCGTAAAACTTCCTTCGATAATACCTTTTCCCGGTATGCGGTCACGTATTGTTGGCGCAGAATATAATATTCCATCCAGTATAATTGCCAACGGTTTGCCAATGTTTCTTTCAGTAACCTGCCCGAATTTTGCTTTTCCCGCAGCATCAAACTCGAAACCAACCACAGGCTCTATGCCTTTTGTATCCGGATATATTCTGGATAAATGTTCCCCCGTAATTTCCGTTGTATTTCTCACGAGAATCCATTTCCCCTCCTCACCGGCTTCACCTTTGCGTTTCCGCATCCAGTGTTTATAATATCCGGAAACGTTTTTCCCTTCCATCGCATCTTTATATTCGGTGCTATCAGCGCTTGCAGCCAACCGAAATTCCAGCTTTCCCAATCTGGTTATGCGGTTTTTCAAACTTTCCGTCTCGTCTCTCGTCGCTCCTGGCACCTGAATCAGTATTCTCCGGTGACCCTGTTCCTGAATCCTGTACTCCATCACTCCCTGAGGATCGATCCTTTTCTTCAGTACCTCAATAATTTCTTTTGTGATCCCCGGCCGGTCTTCTCTGTCATCCACGCGGACTTTATACAACAATTCCGAACCTCCCTTGAGGTCCAGTCCCAGTTTGATTTTCCCTTTTGTATAGTATTCAACGGATTTTGTGCGTATCTTTTTGCCATCTTTGTCAACTTCCTCGCCGATGATTGTTTCACGGAGAACAGGATTCGTTACTAAAAAATTTGACCAGGATTTCTCTACTGTTTTGCTTTCAATAACTCTGCCATCTACTTCTTTTACAATCTCTCTCTTTAAGACCTTTTCCGCTGGTGGATATAAGATCATAAATCCGATAGCAATGACTATCACAATGAGAGGTATCTTCCACCTTAAGTTTTTTCCCATTTCCGTTTCCGTCTCCTCAAACGGCTCCCTTTCCGTTGTTCATAAAAATTTGTCAAATCCATACAACAAAAGATAAAAATCTATTTCTTTTCCTTGCTTTCGCCTTCCTTATTTTCCGATGCTGTCGCTTGAGCATCTTCTTCCGTCTCATCTTCTTGCGAAGCTTCTAATACCGTAACAACCGAATTCCTGTCGACCTTAATTTTAACATCTTTTGAATCGTCAATGCGAATAACCACCTCATTCTCCCGTACAGAGGTAATTACCCCGTGAATTCCCCCCGCAGTGACAACCTTGTCATTCTTTCGTATGCGGGATAATAACGCCTTACGCTCCTTCTCCTTTTTCTTCTGGGGTCTCAGTATTAAAAAATACATTACCACAAACATAAGTATAAATGGAAGCAATAAAGACATCATCCCGCCAGGAGATCCTTTTCCCGTTCCTGCCGCTTGTAATAAAACAAGCATAATATCCCTCCTCACCATTAAAAAAATTAACCAAATAATTTTTCAGAAAACTGTGCCTTTTGCAACTACTGTTACGCTCTGTATAGTCAAAAAACCCTTTTAATTACTTTCGTAATTTAAAAAATACTGTTCCTTAAAGCGGTGAAACTCTCCCCTTTCGATAGAATCTCTTATCTGCTGCATTAATCTTTGAAAATAGAAAATATTATGCAATGAGAGCAACGTTAATCCCACTATTTCTTTTGCAACAAAGAGGTGCCTCAGGTATGCCCTTGAAAAGTTTTTACACGTGTAACAATCACACATTTCATCCAGCGGCCTCTTATCTTCCTTGTACTGACTGTTCATTATTTTTACTTTCCCAAAATGAGTAAAAGCGCATCCATTTCTTCCGTTGCGTGTGGGCACAACACAGTCAAACATATCAACCCCTCGTTCCACAGCATCAAGAATATCTTTAGGAAAGCCAACACCCATTAAATATCTTGGTTTTTCCTGTGGCAAATGTTCCATTGTATAATCCAATACCTCATTCATCAATAAACTTCCCTCTCCAACACTTAACCCGCCTATGGAATATCCCTGAAAATTCATTTTTTCAAGACTTTTCGCACATTCGATACGGAGTTCCTTAAAAACGCTTCCCTGAACGATGCCAAAAAGGACCTGCTTATCATTTTTATGAGCGCTTAAACACCGCTCCGCCCAATCAAGCGTCCTTTCAACTGCAACACGCGCTCTGTCTTTTTCACAGGGATACGGAACACATTCATCAAATGACATGATAATATTTGCCCCGATATCATTTTGTATTTCTATCACCTTTTCAGGAGTAAGGAACAATTTTGCGCCATCGACAGGCGATTGAAATTCCACCCCGTTTTTTGATATTCTCGTCAGGCTGCTCAGCGAAAAAACCTGGAATCCTCCGCTATCAGTTATGATAGCTCCTTTCCATCCCATAAACCGGTGAAGACCTCCAAATTGTTTAATAATTTCAGTTCCAGGCCGCAGACATAAATGATATGCGTTGCATAAAATTATCCCGCTCCCTGTTTCTTCTAATTGCTCCGGAGTTAGAGTTTTAACCGTTCCCTGTGTTCCAACAGGCATAAAAACAGGCGTAGGAATAACCTGCCCGGACAAGTTAAGTTCGCCACGCCTTGCCTTTGTTTGCTTATCCGCCGTTAAAACCTTAAAAAACAATTCTTTTCCCTAAAAGAATTCATTATTAATTTAACCGCCTTAACTCACTTTTTGGATAATAATATTCTAAAATATCTCTCCAGTTGTACCCTTTTTTCGCCATCCCCTGGGCCCCATACTGGCAAAGCCCAACGCCATGTCCCCACCCTTTTCCGGAAAATTTAATACTACTGCCATTGTTCTTTGCGGTAAATGCGGTGCTATATAAACTATTTGGCCCGACGAGCAGTCTAAACCTGTTTGCGTTCATCCTTTCCATCCCATTTGTTTCAATAATTTCCACCTCTGAACCATGATTCCCCGGGCCGGGATTTATTGCCTTTACGGAAATAATATTTGAAACTCTGATATTTGCATTTTTTAATTTCTGCATTATTGAGGATTTCGCAATATTCACATTCCACGAGAAATATTTAGTATTATTGCAGTAGCCGCATTTTACTCCGGCGAGCGGAGGCAGCCTGTCCTTGCCAAAAACCAGATTAACGTCTTCCGTGTGTCCGCCACAGGTACTATGAAAAAATGCCGAAAATATCTCTCCTTTATATGCCATGACAATGTCTGCGGTATCTTGCACCATTTTTCTGCTTTTTGCAGTTTCTCCTATCATCCCCTTGTATGCAAGTTCCGATCTGTCTATATGGTACGACTTATTTCCTTTTGCCTTTCTTTGATTTTCTACATATGTTCTTATCGCCACTGCCTGAGAACGCAAAGCATTATCCTCCCATGCGTTTGGCATTTCGCACCCAAGCACTCCCGCAACAAAATTTTCAATCTCAATTTCCTCGATAACCGAAAGTTTATCGTCTATTTGTTGCAAAATCCGTATTTCGCCGCGATAGCGAATGTTATCGACTCCAACTCCGCTATCCTCCAAATTTTTGATCCTTAACTCACTGTTGTAATATCTTTTGTTCCCGATATAAATATACCCCTCTTTGACAGAAACAGTAGTTTTGCCCAACCTCATTCCCTGGTCTATCACATTGGACAAGCTCCCCAGTATCTGATAGCGACCGTCCACTGCCAGCGACGCTTTTTTCACTCTGTCTAAAAGGAGTATCCTTAGGCTGGGAGATATATCCTCCCTGGAAACATAGTCTCGGACTCCGTCTCTTACTCTTGTTACATCTCTCTTGCATGAAAGCGAGGTAACTGTCATAAAAAACGGCATGATAAACGTTGCCAATATGTAGAGTGTTTTGCCCATGATTGTATATTAAAAATTTTTCTTTTTTATCAATCCCATTACATTAGCAAATACACTTTTGTAACCACCCACTCCGCGTTATACAAGACAAAAAACACTTTCATATCATCTTGTACAATCGCAGACTTCTTCGCCTTTTTCTACCCGCAATCCCCCGGAGGATGCTTCTTTTTCGCTGCATTGAGGACTATTTCCCTTATACAACTCTCTGGTCGTATCGATATATCTTTCATATTCACTGAAAACGCATCCGCAATAACCCTGCCGGTAAATCATGTTTTTTCGGGCAATTTCAATGCTATGATCGGACAAATGACGATAATCACGGTATAAAAATTTTATTTCTTTTTCTTTTGATACCTTTTCAGAAATCTCTTTTAATCGTTCATGATCCTGATATTTGCTGAATAACATTGTTGAGGTAAATGCATCAAAGTTATGTTTTTTTGCATATAATGCCACAGAATCAAGCCTCATGGTGTAACAATCCGCGCAACGGTTGTTTCCTTCATAATTCACACTTCTCAAAAAATCCCTTAACCCGTATTCTTCATTAAAAATGATTTTTATCGGATATTTTTCCTGAAAAACCCGTAAGGCTTTTATCCTGCGCCGAAACTCAAGCAACGGATGTATGTTGGGATTATAAAAGAGACCGGTAACCACAAAACCTTCTTTTTTCAATTCATCAAGCGGCGCACATAAACAACACGCACAACAGATATGTAATAATAGCTGCATATTCGTTTCTTAAAATAATTTTTTTTGCACGGGTGTTTGCTTATGAATTCCAAGATGGTCATATGCCTGTTTTGTGGCGATTCTTCCCCGCGGTGTTTTTTCCAGATAACCTTTCTGAATAAGAAAAGATTCATACACTTCTTCTACTGTATCTTCCTGCTCATTGACGGACAGCGCTATTGTTTTTAATCCAATAGGACCCCCGCCATTTTTTATCACTGTTTGCAAAATCCTGCGGTCCATCTCGCATAAACCATTTTCATCTACGCCTAACATTTCCAGCCCCATAAGCGCTATTTGCTCGTTTATCACATCATTCCCCCTCACCTGGGCGACATCACGAATCCGACGCAAAAATCTGTTTGCAATTCTCGGAGTGCCCCGCGATCTCTTTGCGATAACTTCGGCGCCTTTGTTTTCTATTGATATAGCAAGTTTACGCGCGGAATTACACACAATTTTATACAGATCTTCCCAGGGATAAAATTCCAGTTTCTCAAGCACCCCAAACCGTGACCGTAATGGCGCAGTAAGCAATCCCTCCCGTGTGGTAGAGCCAATAAGCGTAAACTTTTGAAGATTTATCTTCACAGACCTTGCCTTCGGCCCCTGGTCAATGATTATATCAATAGAAAAATCTTCCATTGCAGAATACAAATATTCTTCTACCGTAGTATTCAGGCGATGAATCTCATCGATAAAAAGAATTTCACCCTGCTGCAAGTTGGTTAAAATTCCCGCAAGATCTACGGGTTTATCCAAAATGGGACCAGAAGTTGTTTTGATCGCCGTATTCGTTTCACTCGCAATAATCTGCGACAGCGTCGTTTTTCCTAAACCAGGCGGGCCTGAAAACAAGATATGATCGAGCGGTTCACCTCTTTTTTTCGCTGCTTCTATATAAATCAGAAGGTTTTCTTTTATACGATCTTGTCCTATAAAATCACTGAATCTTTTCGGCCTAAGCGTAAGATCGAGATTATTATCTTCAAGAACCGCGGAAGAAGACAAGACCCCCTCATTTAACATGCCTACATCCCTACATAGTAAACAGACAACTTTTTATAACTCTCTTATGTTTTATATTTCAAGGCTTCCCTTACGAGAACTTCCACATTGTCAACCGATTTTATCTTTTTTACCGCTTCGTTCACCGCACTTTCTGCCACCGGCCTGCCATATCCCAAAGAGATTAAAGCCATAATCGCATCGGCAGCATACGTTTGCTGCCTCCCATCCATTTCTGTATCTGCGGATGTTTTTCCCTCTTTAATACGTTCCTTCAATTCTAATACAATCCGTTCCGCTGTTTTTTTCCCAACACCCTTAATTCTTACCAGCGCCTTTGTATCTTCTCCGGCTATCGCACATTTAATATCTCTTACTGTGCTGCCGGATAATATTGCGCTTGCCATAGTTGGCCCAACGCCATTTACCGACAGTAACAGATGAAACAACTCTTTTTCATCTTCCGATGCAAAACCATATAACTTTATACCATCTTCCCGCAGAAACAACTGAGTATGAATTGTCACTTCGCCATGATCGGGAATCTTTTCAAAAGTGGAGAGTGGAATGTGTAATAAATAACCAACGCCCGCGACTTCCAGGACCAACTTCGTGGGAGATTTTCGAATCACTTGCCCCCGGATGTAATCTAACATAAGAATACTTTCCGTAACCCATTACTAAAACATCCTGCGTATTTCAGCCATTTGTTGCGGCTTTCGGAAAACATGCCTCCTGCCATATCTTTTTTCAACCCTACGACAGGCATGGAGAGGGCTTTTATTTGTGATTCCAATGAAAACCTTTCTAACAACCGCATTCACTCAAAAACAAACGGAGAAATCAACTTTTTGTTCTCTTTGAGTAACCTGTCTTTCTACCCAAAAATTTCTCGCTATTATTGCCTTCAATAGACTGACCCAATTGCAAACCTTTTTGTGCCAGTATTGCTTTTATCTCGTTTAGCGAGGTTTCTCCAAAATTTTTAAATGTCAACAAGTCCGGTTCTGAAATTTTTGTCAGGTCTTTCAGGGTACGAATATGCATTTTTTCCAAACAGTTTCTGCTTCTTACTGAAAGTTCAAAATCGGAAATCGGAATATTTAATACTTCGCTTTCTTGTCCCTGCTTTTTCGATATATCTTCATCAAAAAACATCTCCGATGATGCCTTTGCACTCTTCAGGCAAAACAACGCCCGCTCATGTAACGGATCTGCGTCTAAAACTGCTTCGAAGCAAAAAACCGCATCATCAAACTTTCCTTTGTCTTCGTATAATATTCCCAAATTCATATATGCATTTTTATAGGCAGGACTCAGTTTAACGCACCGTTCATAATATTCTATAGCACGGTCATCTTCTCCATCCATATTATAATTAAACGCCAACTGGAAAAGAGATTTCGCATGGGTTGGTTCGATCTGAATAGCCTTATCATACTGTTCATATGCCTCTTTATACTCCCCCTGGGCTTCCAAACAGCGACCCCATTGATAATGCAGTTCTGCGCTGTTATTGTGTGCCGGTGAAAAATTTTTTATTATTTTCAATGCGTCGTTGACATCACCCGCCGTTATCTTCGTCTCTGCAATATCCATGCAAATATCAAATTCTTCCCCCTCTGATTTTTTCGCACGTTCAAAACACCCTAATGCGTTTTTATAGTCACCGCATTCCTGATAACATTTTCCCAGATAATATGAACCTATTTTTCTTGTCTTTATATCATTCAATAAGCCGATCGCTTCTTTTGTTTTCCCTATCACCCACAAACATATTCCGAGCACAAGTTTCTGGTCTTTTAACTTTGCACCGTCCGATTCTTTCTTTATCTCTTCATCCAGCGACTCTATCTTTTTATCAAAGATTCTTCTATTTTCTATAGAGCCTAACACTTGTTGTTTTATCTCAGCGACAGCCTCCCTTGAAATAGTTTCAATATCAAGGAGTTTATTGATATCTAACTCAGATACCGTATCCGCCATAATTGTGATTCTCCATCTATCTGTTTTACTAAAATTATGCTCCTTAAAAGACGTTCTTTTAAGGTATTTAAGAGGTTGAGTTTAACAAACTTAAACTTTAAATTCAACTAAATTTTCCATCGGAAATATTACAACATATTTACACATAAACCAGTTACGCTTTTGATGAGAAAAGAACTCTGAAACACGATCTCCTCTTGTATGTTTCATTGAAATTCTGACGTAAAATTTTTTATTTTTGAACTTTTTTCACTTCCCAACAGCGTTAAAAATATGTTATGTATTAAATATGTTATTAAGTATATTTGATGCGTGTGTTATGCCTATTTTTATATTTTCAAACTTTCACCAGCCTATTGCAGCTCCTCCTGCTTTATTACCGCAGCAATACGTTTTTTCCCATTATGCCTCCTTTATTATTTAAAATATCACTCTACCGATGAAATTCATTACGAATAACTTTACCCATCTCATTTATGTCTACGAACATATTTTCTGGCTTAAAGAATGTCTTACCATATTACAATCCGTGCTTATTTTCCTTTTGGTATTATGGATTTTACGCAGAAAACAAAAGATAGAGTTTCTCCTCTATCTTTCCGCCTGCATTGGAATTGCCTGTGTTTATTTTGGCGACAACGAATACTGGAGTGAGAATGACATTCTTAAAATTGTCTCCCTGACTTCTTTATATCTTTGTTATAAAATAAAAGGGCCCGAGAGGCATATGGTTCTCTTTGCTTTTCTTGGCCCTTATTTCATAATATCGTACGAGTTTTACCGGAGTTTGGAAGCTACAAAAATATCTTTCATCGCACACACCCTGCTCCTCTTCGGCATTATCATTGCAAAAAATACCTTCGCGCTCTCTCTGTTTATTAGCATTGTGGTAGGTATTCTCTTCAATTACATCGGAACTATCTTCCCTCCCAGCACAAGTGAACTATTTGTAAATCCTGCACTAATTACCGTGATAATTACGTGGTTGGAAAAGTATAAAAAAAATCCCCTTTATGCAAATTTTCTGAAAATCTTTTGGCTTACCCTTGCCTGCTTTGCCTATTTCGGTAGCTGGTTGTTTCACTATATTCAACCTTTCATATCTTCTTCTTTTTACCACCTGAGCCCACAACAACACACTCATTTTATTCAATAGAGCCTTCCTATAACCCTAATACTACGTACTATTTATATTGCCTTGACTTGCAAGAACCCCTTCTTTATAATTTATTTTATTTCTCTATCATTAAATAAACAAAACAAACGTGCCGAATTCACCGCCTGTTTTCCCCAAAAATATCCTTCAAAAAAAATTAAAACCCAAAATCAGGCATTATTGGCTGCTATTTTTTATTTTTGTGCTTTCATTTTTGTTAAGCTTCCGGAAATACGGAATCGAATCTCCTTCCGGACTATTTCTATTGTCACTTGGCGGTATTCTTTTTTGTTATGCAGTTCTCACCATTTGCATCTCCAAATACCTCATTACCCAAAACGGTTTGTTTCTCAGGCAGGGACCATTTTCAAAAACTTTTAAAAAAGTAGAGTACAATGACATTAATAAAATATTAATACGCCAAAGTTTTATTCAAAAGCGATTACACGTCGGCACTCTAAAAGTCTTTACAAACAACCTTACCTATTCACTCAAAGGCATTAAACACCCCCATCAAATAAGGGAACTCATTAACCATGAAAAAGTTTCCTATAATGAGAGACGTGCCTTGCTGAAAAACATACTTTGAATCATTGCAGATCAGATATGCTTCTTCTTTTCAGAAAATATCCCGTCTATTGTGTTATTTGTCTTTCACTCTTTTACTCCGTACATATCGCAATTTCCGATACTGCTAAACCAATAAACAACACCGAACTCTCCCATATAAAAAACTTTCAACGATTACTATTACAAAATCCTTCCAACACAGATGCGCATTTTAATTTGGGAATTATATACTACAGAAACAATTTATATGATGAAGCAATTCGTGAGTTTAAAAAAGTCACCGAGATTAACCCTGCGGACGCTACCGCATATTTTAAACTCGGCAACTCATTTAATAAAAAAAACTTATTTGACGAAGCAATCAGGGCGTATAAGCTTTCCTTATCATCAAATTTACATAATGCAGAAGTCTTTCATAACTTAGGAATTGCGTATGCAAACAAAGGAATGACAGCAGAAGCGACTTTTTCTTTTAAACGGGCAATAGAACTCGATCCAAATATGGCAGAAAGTTATAAATACCTTGAAATGCTTTGTAAGGAAAAGCCGCAATCTCAGGCATCAATTTCCCCTGCTATTGAAAAAAAATCTCCTGTCGATCCCCATGAAATTTCCACCCTTTTTGATCTTGCAGTATCATATGAACGGAAAGAATTGCATGACAATGCAATTGCCACGTACAGAAAAATTCTTTCCCTCGATCCCAATCATGAAAAAACAAAAGAAAACCTCGCATTGATTTATAACAATAAAGGGGTCTCTTTCGCATTGCAGGAAAAACCCAAAGAAGCAACAGAGGCATACAAAACTGCATTCCATTACAAAAAAAACTTTCCGGAAGCATACAACAATCTTGGAGCGGTTTACATCAGCACAGGAAAGGTTGACAGCGCTATTTCCGCATATGAAAAGGCAATTGAAATCAACCCAAATTTTTGTGAAGCATATAATAACCTTGGGGTCGCTTATACCAGAAACAATGAATATGACAAAGCGCTTGCGGTGCTCAACAAGGCATTATCATTGAATGAAAATCACCCCGGCGTCCATTTTAATCTCGGTGTTGTTTATTCCCGGCAAGACCTCCTCCCAAAAGCGATAGACGAATATAGCGCTGCTCTGAATCTGAACCCCAACGACCTCTCTGCGCTTTATAACCGCAGCATGCTCCACATGAAAAACAACAATCTCGATCGTGCGGCGAATGATATTAAAAAAGCGCTTTTCATAGACCCAAAGCTTGCCGTTGCATACCAAACCCTTGGGGATATTTATCAACGGCAGAAAAGATTTGACGAGGCGATTGAAAACTATAAAAAAGCACTTGAAATTTCACCGGAAATGCAGGAAGCGCTCATGGGCATGGAAAACACCTATTGCATGAAAGAGTCGGCGAAGAAAAAACCACACTAACTTTTTGTGCCTGCATCTGTTTGTTGCTACTTCCCCATCCCAAACAACATGACTCTCATCGTTTTTAACAATATCACAATGTCTAAAAGAAATGACATGTTTTTTATGTAGTACAAATCATATTGCAGTTTTTCTTCTGTTTGTTCAATGGTAGACGCATAGGGATACTTAACCTGCGCCCAACCGCTCAAACCCGGTTTTACGGCAAGCCGCTGGGAATAAAAAGGGATCTTCTCTTCAAACTCCTTTATGAATATTTCTCTTTCCGGACGAGGCCCGACCAAGCTCATATCTCCCTTCACCACATTCAATAACTGCGGTATCTCGTCCAGCCTCCATTTTCTCAAAAACTTTCCGACCTTTGTGATCCTGTGATCGTTGTCTGCCGCATATACAGCGCCTGTTTGCGACTCTGCATTGTGTATCATTGTCCGAAATTTTATAATAGTAAACTTTCTGGTATCCTTTCCCATCCGTTCCTGGGTGTAAAAAATGCTTCCTTCTGATGTCGTTTTTATCAAAACGGATAGCACCGCAATCACAGGAATTAATAGTATAAATAAAATCGAAGAAATAATGGTTTCTAAAACAGGTTTAATAAACTTTCCGTATGCCTTCGGTTTACTGATAACAACATGGAGCATCCACATATCATTAATATGTTTAAACGGTATCTTGCCGGTCAGTTGTTCATATATCGACGGCATATCGATCACCTCTACGCCATTCCATGAACAATGAATCAGTTTTTTAATCAGGTCGGCATGTTTTTCATGAGTAATTGCAGAAATGATACTATCAATAGTATGCTGCCGGATAGCATCGTTTATAACAGACCTGTCCCCTAAAACAGGAATCCCGGATATCCGCTTTCCTGATTTCTCCGGATCATCGTCAATAAATCCTGCCACTGTTATCCCTGCTTTTTTTGCCTTATTTATCTCCTCCAGAACCGTTTTTCCCGCCCAGCCGGCGCCTATAATAAGCGCCCTTCTGTTAAAAAGCGGCTGTTCTATTATATAACTATAGAGCATCCTCCAGCCCGCTATAAGGAAAATAACCAACGCCCCGTTAATTAAGAAAACACCCCTTCCTATCCGCAATGACCAATTTATGTAAAATATAAATGTCGTTACAACAAATGCCATTGCCGTCGCAAAAATGATCGAGAGAATAATGCCTATGGATTTGTAATCCTTCCGGATATCGTAGAGTTCCGCAAATGAAAACGTTGCGATAAGAACTATGCCGGAAACCGCAAACGACATGGGATTTCCTTTTACGTAGTTCAGCCCACCGTCAATACCAAGACGAACTATTGCAGACAACACTATCGCAAGGCTAACGATAAAAAGATCTCCCGCCACCAGCAATATTTTTCTTTTAGAAACCGGATAATAAAATTTCATTGTAATTTTTATCTCTTTATCTCATCCAACCGAGAAATTTTTCAATATCACTCAAAAAAATCTTAGGATTGCGCAAATAGACGGAGCTTCTTGCCTTCGCTCTTTCAAATATACGCGCGATGTTTTTGTTATAATCATGAAATGTCTCTTTTACTTCTTTTTCAAGGACAACAAACTCTTCCTGATCCATCGTGTCGCTTCTTCTTTTTACATCCTTAAGATAATAATCGCTTGGTATGCGCGAAAAAAATTCTTCATACTCCATCTCCCTTTTTACCAGTCCTCTTTCAACACCGATATCAAACAATCGTGTGCCGGGAAACGGCTCATACACCCCTATTGACGCAAAACTTGGCTTAATTTCATACAACAGTTTTACAGTTTCTTTTATGTCCTCCTTTGTCTCTGTCGGCACGCCCATCATAAAATACGCCGTCCAATGTATGCCTGCCTTCCGAAAGAGTTTTGCGGACTCTTTCGTGCGTTCCAACTGCACGCCTTTATCCATAATCTTCAAAATTCTTTCGCTGCCGGATTCAACACCCACCTTTATACTGTTGCAACCGGCTTTTTTCATCATTTTCAACAATTGAAGGTCTACCAAATCCGCCCTCGTATTGCAGTCCCACTTTACACTTATCCCCAATTTTATCAATGCCTCGCAAAACTCCATTACCCGTTTTCTGTTCACCGTAAAAGAATCATCTTTAAAAGTAAACTGATGCGTGCCATATCTCTCATAAACACATTTTATTTCTTCAAGAATATTTGTTATGGAACGATACCTTACCTTCCTTGTCCAGATTTGTGTAGCACAATAAGAACAGTTATACGGGCAGCCCCTGCTTCCCATGATGAGTCCCATATCTTCAGAGGTGTAAGTATTTGCGCCTATAAATGACTCCCTGTCGGGAAAGGGCAGCGTGTCGAGATTATCAATAAATTTCCCCGAACCGGTATTTACTTTTTTACCGTCCTTACAATAAGAAAGACCCGCGATTGTGTCAAACCGGTTTTCTTTTCTCTCCAGCGAATTCACCAGTTCCGGAAAAGAACCTTCCCCTTCTCCGCTGATAACAAAATCAACATCTTCTGAAATATTAAATATCTCACCCGGTTTCAAAGTCGCATGCGGCCCGCCAAAAACCACACTGCACGTTCGGTCATATGCTTTTACCAACGATGCCACCGTAAAAGCAGACGCCGCTTTTGGCGTCATTACGGTAATCCCTACAAGGTTTGGCTGAAATGTTCTCAGCGTATCCGATATTTCTTTCAATATTTGATTTTCAGGATTTCTCAGCTCTTTTATATAGGAAGCATACATTTCCGGCAACCGTGTATAATCCATTCCCTTTGAATCCTTATTACAATCGGCATCATAAATCGTCACCTCATGCCCCGCTTTTTTAAGCACTGACGACAAATAGCTCAATCCCAAAGGAAAATACCGGTTGTAATAATTAAAAAACCGGTAAAACGGCGGATCTATTAAAAGAACTCTCATCTCTGTAAACCCCGGTCCATGTTCCGATACTGTATTGCTTCCGAAATGTGTTCCGCCTTTATGCTCTCGCTCTCATCCATATCAGCAATCGTGCGGGCAACCTTCTGTATTTTACTGTGTCCGCGGGCGGAAATTCCCAATTCAACCATTGCCTGATGCAGCAATGACTCTGCCTGATCATCAAGGACACAATACTTCTTTACCTGTTTTGAAGTCATATGCGCGTTTGTCTTTATCGTCTGATCTTTAAAACGTTCTTTCTGAATCTCTCTTGCCCGAAAAGCCTTTTCTCTTAATAATTCCGAAGAATGTCCTTCCGGGTCAGAGGCCAGCTCTTTGTAACTCACCGCAGGAACCTCAAGTTGTATGTCAATCCTGTCCATCAAAGGTCCGGAAACTTTAGAAGCATATTTTTGAATCTGATAAGAAGTACAGCGGCATTCCTTCTGTCTGTCGGTATAGTATCCGCACGGACATGGATTCATTGCGCAAACAAGCATAAAACGCGCCGGGTATGTCACCGAATTCATTGCGCGCGATATGGTGACATTCCCCGTTTCGAGCGGCTGGCGAAGCACTTCCAGGGTCTTTCGGTCAAACTCGGGGAGTTCATCCAAAAACAACACCCCATTATGTGAAAGACTGATTTCTCCCGCTCTTGGGATGGAACCGCCTCCAATCAGCCCTGCGGTGCTTATGGTATGATGCGGCGCTCTGAACGGCCTTGTTGCAATTAAGGATATCTTCGAATCCAGGAGTCCCAGCACACTGTATATTTTTGTAGTTTCCAGAGCCTCTTCCAGAGCAAGCCTTGGCATGATCGTGGGAATGCGCTGAACCAGCATTGTTTTCCCTGCCCCCGGGGGGCCGATCATAATCACATTATGATTGCCTGCCACAGCAACGGTCAAGGCACGTTTTGCATGCTCCTGACCCTTTACCTCCGCAAAATCAACTTCATATTCCGAATGCCTCTGAAATATTTCATCAGGATCAATGCGGTAGTTTTGAGGAACAATCGCCTTTGTCAGAATCCCCATCGTCTGTTCAAGCGTTTCCACCGGTATAACGTCAATTCCCTCTACCACTGCCGCCTCAGGAGCATTCACGGAAGGAAGGAGAATTTTTTTAATCCCCAGTTCACGGCATTTCAAGGCCATCGGCAGACACCCTTTTACGGGACGAACCTTTCCGTCCAATGACAATTCTCCGACAATCGCATACTCATGAAGATCGGGGATTTCAAACTGGTCTGTCGCGACAAGAATTCCCACCGCAATCGGCAGCTCAAAAACGGGGCCTTCTTTTTTTCTGTCCGCGGGAGCAAGATTTATTACGACATTATTTCCTGGAAATTTGTACCCGCTGTTATTCATCGCCGCCTTTACCCTGTCGCGGCTCTCTTTCACCGCGGTATCCGGCAGCCCGACAATAATCGTCGAGGGCATCTCTCCCTTCGCGACATATATCTCTACCTCTACCGGATATCCTTCAATACCAAAAACAGAAACACTTTTGACATTTGCCAGCATAGATTTATTAAGGCGTTGTTTTTTACGCCGAATCCACCACAATAAATTTTTCGGAAAAGGTGGATTCGCTATCGCTTAATCCACCCTTACTGTTACTGCACGATCAGAAGAAATATCGGTAAAAAGCATCAGGCATTTACCTCTACCTCATACATGTATCCGTCATGTCCCCCGCTAGCGGGGGTGCAGGGGGAGGACCGGATTTCTTTACCTCTTCAACTGCCCCTTTATTACAAAGGCGAATTTTATCTTGATCCCCTCCGGCTTGTTTCCCATTCATTGCCTACCGCACTAAAACCGCAACTAAAAAATTTTCGTAACATTTTAGCTTTTTGAAAAATTTACGGGATAGAAAAAATACACTGTCGCCCCGTTAGGGGCGGCTCTGTTTGTAGCGCAATAAAATTCAATAGGGTAAAATAGCTCCGCAGGAGCGACCTGTCTTCTGTCAATCCATATAAACAGGGCCTGCGGAAGACAAACAGGCCGCTCCTAACGGAGCTAATATTTGTTATAATATCTTATTTTGCTACCAACAGGTTGCTCCTACGGAGCTTATAGGATAATACGTTTTTCAAAAGACGAAAGTGTTACAAATTTTCTTGTTTTAATCTTCCGATTCGTTCGGGTTACGGATATTCTCTGGCTATAAGCTTGTCAAAATCCCCACCCGTGTCATTCCACCCCCTTAATCCCCCGCCAGCGGGGGACAATGGTTTGCCATATCTTCAACGACCTTTATACGGAAGCATTCCCGATTTTTTGTAAATCAAAATAAAGCCGACCATAAAGGACCGGCGCTACCATGCAATATGTGTCGTAGCGCGGGTGGTTTATCCCCCGCATAATACCTCCACATTTTACAAAAAATTGGGAATGCTCCCGCAGGAACTTGGGAACAAGAATGATGGATTTACAAAAATTCGGGAATGCTCCCGTAATTTCATATCATTTTACCGCATTATTCAGTTTCGTGAGCAGCTTTTCCATGTCTCCTCCGCTCATTGCAGCGGTTTTTTCAATGCTAAACCCGCCACCACAGCAGGCATCAACGCCAAAATCCTTAAAAATACCGATGGTCTTCGGATATTTTTGTATTACATCATTAATAATCATATCTTTGGTAATTGTCTTCTTTTCGCCCATCTTGCCTGTTCTCCCTATTTAAAAAAGCAAATATACATTTAAATTTTTATCATAACGCAAACAATTTTCAAAATCCACGCATTTTTAAAAGAAAACCTCCCCTCACGTGCACAAAAATTTTTCCGGCAGACAACGCTACATGAAAAAGTATGTCACAGTGACACATGTGTCACGCAGTGTGCCATGACACACTTTTTGACACACTTTTCCCCTGAAAAATTAATACTCCCCTTTCCTCTTCATGTTTCTCATCTGACCACATACTAAATAGTTACGATAGTTAATTTCTTTTAATTTACGTCTGGAATGTGTTTGGCACAATTGTTGCATCTTTATATAATATTAAAATGTAAATAACAATTTTTCTATTGAGCAGGGGCAAATACCATGATCAAAAAATCCATCTCCATCAAAGCCAAATTGATCATTTTCGGATTGTGCATATCGCTCATACCAATCACCGTTATCACCTCGATTTATTACTTCAATGCCAGAAACAAATTGCATAGGCATCAAATACGGGAATTAACCGCAATCGCGGAGGCAAAAAAAACACACCTGCTTACTATCCTGCAATCAAAAAAAGAAAGGACGATAGACTTCGGTTCGGACGGGTATATACGAAACTGCCTGGAAAGGATACACAGCGGCAACCATTCCCATAACAGCATAGGAAAACTATTATCGAAACACCTGATACATAATAAGCAACCGTTAGACCCCTATCTTAATTGTATGACGGTACTGGACATTTCCGGCAAGGTCGTCGCCTCAACAAATAAAAACCAGATTGGAGTGAACATGTCCGGCGCCTTCTATTTCCAAAAAGGACTTCTCTGCGATAAAAATACCGCATTCGTCAGCCAGCCTGAAATGTGCCCTATTTGCAAAAAGAACTGTTTTTATATCACAACACCGCTTTACCCGCGACATCGCGGAAAAAAAGAAAAACTCGGCGTGCTGCTCAATTGCTATGATCTGAATGTGCTGAATTCGGTCACCATGGATCATCACGGCATGGCGAAAACCGCTGAAGTGTATCTGGTAAACAGAGACAAATTCATGTTCACTGAATCACGGTTTATAGAAAATGCCATCCTGCGCCAAAAAGTGGATACCGAGCCGGTAAGGAAAATTTTTTCAGAAAACCGGGAAATGACGGGCATTTATCCTGATTACCGGGGAATACCTGTGGCGGGAGTTTCTTCCTACATACCTGAATATGATTGGGCGCTGCTGTCGGAAATTGACACGGCGGAATTGTTCGCCCCCCTGTTTCAAATGGGCGCCACTGCTTTATCCATGGGATCGGCAAGCGGAATCTTCGTTATTGCTTCAGGAGTGCTGTTTGCCCTGTCGTTCTCAAGACCCATTTCTCTCTTAAAAAATGCAACAAAAGATATTGCATCAGGGCTCCTTTCTCACAGGGTGCCGTTGCAAAGAAATGATGAATTCGGAGAACTTGCCCACAGTTTTAATACTATGGCGGAAAGCCTCGATAATGAAATTTTCAGGCGTAAGCAAATTGAATCACAAATTTTGAAATTGTCCCACGCAATGGAACAAAGCCCGGTTTCGGTGATAATTACCGATATACAGGGAAATATAGAGTATGTGAATCCGAAATTTACCGAAATAACGGGCTATACCTTTGAGGAAGTGCGGGGAAAAACTCCGCGTATTTTACAATCGGGCGAAACACCTCCGGAACAATACAAGGAATTATGGAAAACGCTCACTACCGGAAAAATATGGGAAGGTGAATTTACCGATAAAAAGAAAACCGGCGAGTTGTTTAAGACATATGGAAAAATTGGCCCCCTGAAAAACCCTGACGGCGTTATTACGAATTTTGTCGCTCTGAGAGAAGACGTAACGGAGAAGAGAAAATTACAGGAAGAACAAAAAAAACTCACCGAACAATTATTTCATATGCAAAAAATTGAGTCCGTAGGAAGGCTCGCCAGTTCAGTGGCGCATGATTTCAATAATTACCTCACCGCAATAATAGGATATGTAAACGTTCTGCAGATGAAAAACCCCGAAAACGATCGGATTACCAACAACATTCTCCACGCCGCAGGGAAGGCCGTGAACTTATCGCAAAGCCTTCTTGCCTTTGGCAGAAAGCAACCCCTCACCTTGAGAAGAGAAAATCTCAATGACATTATCAGAAAAATGGAATCCCTGATTCTGAACCTTTCACATAATTATCTGGTGTATAAAACCAAACTGTATGAAAGGGATCCGTTTATATCAGCAGATCAGGGACAAATAGAGCAGGTGATTATTAACCTTGCCATGAATGCGAAAGACGCTATGCTCAAAGGGGGCATTTTATCAATAAAAACCGGCATTGCGGAACCCGACGATCACCACATTAAAAAACTCGGCCTTGCTCATCCGGGCAAGTACGCAACGCTCTCTGTTTCCGATACCGGAACCGGCATTGATGAACAGCACATCAAAAATATATTCGAACCCTTTTTCACCACAAAGGAACCGGGAAAAGGCACCGGGCTCGGCCTTTCGATTGTTTACGGAATAATGAAGCAACATAACGGCGCTGTTGATGTTTCAAGTGTTACGGGAAAAGGAACCACGTTCCACCTGTATTTGCCGTTAGTTTCATAGACATATAAGGAATCAATAATTACCATCAATTCCTTATACGTGTTGAATCCACCATGTCCCCCGCTGGCGGGGGATTAAGGGGGTGGAATGACATGGATGGGAATTTCGACAAGCTTATAACCAGAATATCCGTAACCCGAACGAATCGGAAGATTAAAACAAGAAAATTTTTCAGTTGCGACTTTAGTGCGTTGGGCAATGAATGGGGAACAAGCCGGAGGGATCAAGATAAAACTCGCCTTCATAGATAAAGGGGCAGTTGAAGCGGTAAAAAAGTCAGGTACACCCCCTGCACCCCCGCCAGCGGGGGACAATAAGTTAACGCTTATGGGAGCAAAGGGGTTGTATTCCGCATACATTTCAATCCGGTTGAACTGTTACGAAGATTGAAATCCCTTATCGTAAATTTTATCGTGATATGTATATCAGCAGCTTTTCTGCGCGTATTTCCGGCGTGACCGCATTGTCTTGAAGAATTGCAGCCCTTCCCTCAGCCTTCTGTTGCGTTCTGCGGGGTCCTGAAGCATTTTTTTCACTATTTTCAGGATAACGCGCGGTCTGAAGTAAAATTGCTTGTAAAATTTTTCCGTCCAGAGGATGATTTCTTCGGCAGGGAGATCCGGGTACTCTATGTTGCACAACTGATGCCCCGAAGCGCTTAACATGTTGCCGGTCTTTAAATATCCGTTCTTTTTGCAATATTCATAAAACTCCGTGCCGGGATAGGGAGACGCTATGGACACCTGCATGGTATCGGGATCCATTTCCTTGGCAAACCGGATGGTATCTTCCATGGAAGACCGGTTTTCTCCGGGCAGTCCCAGCATGAATGTGCCGTGGATTTGTATTCCCAGACTTTTGCATTCTCCGGTAAACTGTCTGGCCTGATCTATTGTAATGCCTTTTTTAACGTTTTTCAGGATTTCATCATTGCCGGATTCATAGCCCACAACCAGCAATCTGAGACCGCCTTCTTTCATTTCTCTCAAGGTTTCCCTGTCGAGATTCGCGCGTGATGTTGCAGACCACATAATTCCGAGATCTTTCACCTTCCGGCTGAATTCCTGCACCCGTTTCCTGTTTGCGGTAAAGGTGTCGTCATCAAAAAATATCTCTTTCACATCGGGAAAATGCTCTTTACAATACCTCAGTTCCTCAATAACGTTGTCAACGCTTCTTACGCGATACTTGTGCCCCATCATCGTCTGCGGCCACAGGCAATAAACACACTGCGAGGGACATCCCCTTCCGGAATAAATCGAAAGGTAAGGATACCTCAAATAAGGGATTTCGTAATCTTTATAATTCAAATCGCGTTCGTATATCTTTGTCACAAAGGGAAGGGTATCCAGGTCAACGGTAAACCCACGGTCGGCATTATGAACAACACCCGAACCGTTCCGGTAGCTTATCCCTTTTATATCTTTCAGGTCTTTATCCTCCGCAAGTTCCTTAACGGTAAGGTCAAACTCTCCCCGCGCAACAACGTCCACAACCCTATCCTCACGCAATGCATCTTCCGGTTGTATGGTAACGTGCGGACCGACAAAACAAATGAGTGCATTCGGATTGACCTCTTTTATCTTTCCGGCAGTATCCCTATCGATGGATAATGTGGGAGTATTTGTATACATCACTACCAGTTCATAATCTTTGACAAGAGAAACAACGTCATTTACCTGCAAGCCCTGTGCAGGGGCATCAATCACTCTGCTTTCAGGAATGAGTCCCGCGGCATAACATAACCATGTGGGATACCAGAAAGACCGAACCTCCCTGCGTGCCTGGTATCGGGAACCGGCGCCGCCGTCAAATTGGTCAAAACACGGTGGATTTAATAAAAGTGTCTTCTTCATCATGATTGAAATTAACGCATTTTTTTATTTGATTTGCAATGTTTTTTTTGTATCATCATTACTTTATTATGAATGAATACCTATTTATGTGTAAACGTTATAATGCCAATTAGTTAGATACCTGCATTTTTCGATAGAAATTTTTAATTAGCAATCATATCCTAAACGTAATTATTATATTATAAGCGTATTTAAATAAATATGTTCTATAGTATGGCATCCGGTTATTACTTTGCATGATATATTGCTAACTCCTTATATGGTAATAGATTGCTTCTACATACTCACGTTTTTATCATTCAGTTATTATATTGCAGCATTTTTGTGTACTTTGTCGGTTTTTAAGAAAAAGAACAATGAGACGGAAATGCCTCATTTTGATGGAATTAGTTTCTTAAAACCCATTACCGGCGAGGTATATAATTTATACAATAATATTAAATCATTTCTCGATTTGAAAGCCATTCCCATTGAAATTTTGTTCGGTATCTGTTCGAAAGACGATCCCGCCTATGAGATTTTGGCAAAACTGGAAAATGAATATCCCGGTATCTGCAAGATAATCATATGCAGCAACCATAAAAAATATTCAAACGAAAAGGTGGGAAAACTTATTACCCTGACGGAACACGCGCGATATGACATTATTAATATCTCCGATGCCGATGTATTGGTGCCGCAGGATTTTCTGCAATCGCTGGCACACATAAAGAATGCCGGCATGGTCACCAATTTGTATCGTGGAATACATAATGAAGGAATCGGGGGGCATCTTGAGGTAATTACCATACTTTCCGATATCTTCCAGGGTGTATGTATGGCAAAAATTTTCCACGGAATAAACTATGGATTCGGAGCTTCGATGTTTCTCACGAAACAGTCGTTACATTCGATTGGCGGGTATGAAGCGCTCGGCAATATGCTGGCAGATGACTACCACCTCGGAAACAAAATCAGCAAAAACGGAACACCTGTTACCCTTTCTACTATTCTGGTAGATACCGTTGTCGGGAAACCAAATTTCAGGAATTATTTTGTGCGTCAACTCCGGTTGTGCAAGACGTACAGAGTATCAAAACCTGTCGGATATTTTTTATTCGGAATATCTTTCGGGTCTGTCTGGTCGTTGCTGTTATGTTTTTTTACTTCCTTTTCGCTTCCGGCGATCACGCTTTTCGGCACATCCGTAATCCTGCGTTTCCTGAGCATTACCCTTACGGGAACCTTATTAAGCAAGATTCCCTTTTCATGGGTATATCTGCTCGTCCCGATACAGGAATTTCTGGGATTTTACACGTGGCTGCTCAGTTTTTGCAGCAACAAAATCACCTGGAAAAATAAAAAATACCTCCTTGGAAAAGACGGGACGATTGCTCAGATCAACCCTGAGTAATAAGGTACACGCCCAGCACAATTACTGCCGTTCCCGCCCACCGGAGAGGGCTGATCTGTTCTCCGAGCATGAATTTCGATAAAAATGCCGTCATGATATAACAAATCGAGGTCAACGGCAGCACAAGGCTTAATTTCGAGAAAGAAAGAATGTACATCCATGAAAAAAATCCGATTGCATGAAAAAAAATCCCGAAAACAATCCAGGGATTTCTCATAACGACTAGGGCATAATAAAGTATTTCCCTTATTCCGTACGCGGTAAGTTCTCCGATCCCCGTCATTCCCTTACTTAAAAAAGCATGCCCGAAGGCCTGCGCTATCAACATGAAAAACAGGAAAACAAATGTTTTTATCATAACTGCTCCTTTATTTCTCCATAGGTAATAATCCTAATATCATTTTCCTCAAAACATTTTTTCACATTCGTATCCGTCAACGCACGAAAATCACCATTATTCCGCTCCGGATGACAATATATTTCAAAAATCTCTTCCTTGATACGGGGAATAGTTTTCATCAGGTAATCATTCGTAATATTTCCCGATTCCAGAAGGCCGATTACCAGAGGAATATGGCCAATTCCGCATTCCCTCAACAACGGTTTTGCCCTGTATGCAAGTACATCAAAGATAATTTTATGGCTTACTTTATACAGCAAATTCTTTCCGGATACGAGCACATTCATGAAAAACGGCTCACGGGTTATTCTTATGTAAGGAATGTCATATTCCCTGCATAAATCCACCGCATGCCATAGCACCGAGGGATGGAGATGTATATTCAGGTGCCCGTCCAGATGACCCAACGATATCCCTGCCTCCAATGCCTTTTCTATCTGCGCTTTGATTTCACGTCGTATCTGCCCGGAAATGCCCCTTCTCAAGAAAAGGTTCATCCCCGCAAAAAAAGGATTTTCATAAAAAATCCCTTTATCATTAACAAGGCCGGGTATATCTTTATGTTGTAACACCGATCTCCCGTTGAGCAACGTAAGATGAATGCCTATGCCAAGTTCAGGGTTTTCTTTAATAATAGTGCACGCTCCGGAAAACGATTCACCTCCCGCCATTATGCTTGCGCTGGATAAAATCCCTTCTTGAAACGCCTTTTCCACACATGCGTTTACGGAATCAGATTTCCCGAAATCATCGGCATTGATAACGCACTTTTTCATAACGGGATAAAGATACTATAAATGCCCTCGTCTTACAATTATTTTGTTGAAGTTATCTATTACAATCGCATAGTAATATATTGCCCTTGTCATATATAAGACACTCCGGGAATTAATTGGCAAACTTTACATAGTATATTCCCTACCATATTATGCAAAAATACGTTAATATATAATCAAATACATCCGGTTTTCGAAATATCAAATAAGTTTTTGATCGGGAACACAACCCTTCGACTACGCTCAGGGTGATATTCCCTTCGACGGAGTTTATCCTGAGCGGTAAAAGATGCTTCGACTCCGCTCAGCATGACATAAGTGAAGGGCTCAGGGCGACGGGAGCATTCCCAAATTTTTGCAAATCCATCATTCTTGTTCCCAAGTTCCTGCTTGGGAACACAATTGTGAAGGAAGCTCATGCTTCCAGTTATGAGAAGCGAAGCTTCTAAAGCAATTACGTAAGGGAGCATTCCCAATTTTTTGTAAAATGTGGAGGTATTATGCGGGGGATAAACCACCCGCGCTACGACACATATTGCATGGTAGCGCCGATCCTTTATGGTCGGCTTTATTTTGATTTACAAAAAATTGGGAATGCTCCCTTACGTTCCAAAGCTGGAGCTTTGGAACGAGCCATGATTTTGGTTTCTTTTGGAATTTTACAAAAATTTGGGAATACTCCCCAGGGTGACAGCTTCGTCATGCTGAGCGGAGTCGAAGCATTAAAAGACGAATCGAAAACCAGATTTGTTTGACTATATTTTCAAAAATCGGATATTTCTTCGTGTTTTCTCTTCCCGTAATTATAATGAATAATTGAAGCATAGAAAAAATTCTCTCTAATCCCCTTTCACTGATAGATTTGCTGTTACGTTATCGATACTAAAAATACTGAGAGTGCGACATGTTTGAATTCATTGCCGGAAAAATCGCTGCTATTGCGTGCTCCCGCCCGAAAATAGTAATCATCATTACCTTTATACTTACGATCATTTCCTCGGTGTATTCGGTACAATATCTGAAATTTAACCCCGACCGCAATGCCCTGATATCGGAAGAAAAGGAATACAATAAAAGATTTCTAAAGCTCATGGACGAATTTGGACAACTCGACAACCATATCATCGTCCTGGAATCAAAGAATACCGACACGCTGATTAACGCAGCGGAAGAAATTGCAAAAAGGCTGAAAAGCAATCCGCGCCTTATCAAAGATATCTTCTATAAAATAAACAGGACAGATTTTGAAAAAAAGGGGCTTTTTTATCTTAATGTCGAAGAACTTCACAAAATAAAAAAAGATTTGCTGCATACGCGGGAAAACGGAACGCAACTCGCCAATTCCTGTAACTACGAAGATATTTTTGCCCGGTTCGAAAATTCGTTTGCACAGGGAGCCCATATCGGCGCAGGGTACGGCGGAAATATCATAGAAAATATGAAACTCCTCACTGCCCTTGTTCAGGACATGACCAAAAGCCTTCAGGAAAACAATGCCCCGCCGGAAACGCAATCCCAAACCGGAATGCAAGCGCCGGAGGGAATAAACTTTTCCCCCGCTATGGCGCTCGGCAATTCTTCCAATACCGCATATTACAATATCTTTAATAACGGACACATCCTTCTGATGGAAGTGGAAGTGAATGATATTGAAGGATTGCTGACGGCAACGGATTCCACCAATTTTATCCGGGAGCATATCGCAGAAACAAAGAAAATGTTTCAGGGCGTTGATATCGGGCTTACCGGAACCGTTGCCATGGAGGCAGACGAAATGGAAATTTCCCAGAAAGAGATGCTGTACATTTCCATCGGAGCCCTTGTGGGAGTCGCGATACTCTTTATTGTTTCATTTAATTCCATTGTGATGCCGCTCCTCGGGATGCTCACCCTTCTGATTTCAATAAGCTGGACGTTTGGTTTTACCACACTCACGATCGGCTACCTGAACCTCTTTTCCATCGTATTTGCCGTTGTGTTGATCGGACTGGGGATAGATTTCAGCATCCATCTTATTTTGCGCTATTCGGAATACAGAAACCTGGGCATGGAGAAACAAGACGCCCTATGCAAATGCATGGAAAATACGGGAAAAGGCATTATTCTGGGAGCGGTCACCACGGCGATATCGTTTTACTCAACTTTATTTATCGATTTTAAAGGGTTAAGCGAGCTGGGATTAATCGCGGGCACGGGAATTTTATTCTCTCTGATTGCTTCGTTATTTTTTCTTTCCTCTCTTATGATTGTGTTCGACAAATCACTCACCGCACGGAAAAAAACGCTTCCGGACGTCTCAAAATATACTTTATTGAAAAACATTTTTCATCGCATCGTGATTTCATGCAGACTTCCCCTGACGATTATTTCCCTGTTGTTCGCAATAGGCTCATGCTTCTTTGTAAAACACATAAAATTCGATGACAATCTTCTGAACCTCCTGCCCCCGAATCTGGAATCGACCAGATATGCGGCAAAGATTGTCCAATCAACAGGGATTGCCACCTGGTTTGGCGCAATTGTCGCCAATACACCCGAAGAATCGGAAAAGGTATCGGAAAGGATCAGAAGACTGAGCAGCATCGGAAAGGTGGAAAGCATATCTTCCATCCTCCCCGGCGATCAGGAAAAAAAGACGGAAATTATTAAAGAGTTAAACGCCATCGCCCGTTCGATATCCCTTCCTGAAAATATCGGCGCCGCAGTACAATACCGGGAATTGGAAAATACCCTCAAAAAGATACAATTCCGGCTTGATTTTGGCAAACATATAGGGCTGCTGAAAAAGGGAATGCATCCCCTGATCGACCAATTTCTTTTTCTTAATAATGAAATCGCCGCATTTTTACAGCGTGCAGGCACGTTGCCGGAAACAGAAGTTGTGGAAAGATTATCAAAAGGACAAAGGGATATTCACCGCCACCTCGATTTCCTGAAGAATGCAATAGATTCCGAACCTATGACCCCGGACGATTTGCCCTACGGACTAAAAGATCGGTTTATCGGCAAGACGGGAAAAAATATGATCTATCTCTTTCCGAAAGAAGATATCTGGGCGGAGGGCAAACTGGATACGTTCGTATCGGAAATACGAAGTATACAGCCGGAAGCCACTGGCGCGCCTTTTCAGATTTATGACACAAACCGGATAATTAAAAAAGGATTCTTAACCGCAGGCTACTATACCATGGCTATTATCTTTGTAATCCTTCTCTTCTCGTACAGAAAAATTGTGCTGACCTTCAGCACAATTTATCCCCTGATTCTGACCATTTTATGGACCATCGGGTGTATGAAGCTCTTTGGTATCCACCCCAACCCGGCAAACGTTATTGCCTTTCCATTAATTTTGGGAATAGGCATTGACAACAGCATCCATACCATGCTGAGGGTAAGCGAAAAAGAAGACCTTTGGGTCTATCAGACAAGCACGGGAAAGGCTATTGTGGTGTCCGCGCTTACAACAATATTAGGCTTCGGATCTTTGGCATTGGCATCGCACAGAGGCATAGCAAGCCTCGGATTAATCCTCGTTATCAGCCTCTCCTGCAGCCTTATGACGTCATTATTCGTCCTGCCTTCAACCATTTCGCTTATACAGGATTACAGGGAAAAACGCACACGCCGCCTTTACGGTAAAAAAGCTATATAAGGATGCGCAAGCTCCGGCTTGGAAATGGTATTGTTTGAAAAGCAATACTGTTGGGTTGAGTACGAAACCAACATTTCACTATTTATTTATTGATTTATTGTCAATGCAAAACATCTTTCTCTATTTTGGAATGAAAACCTGATATGACGCAGACGCCTTTCTCCCTTTGCTCAATTGCCCAATCATAGGATTTAAGAATGACATCCGCCGGGCATTTGCGGGAACATAAGAAGGCAATTTTGTGGCTTTTAAGTATCTCCTTATTCCCCATATAATTTATATTGTCGTGCTGCGGTGGCAAAACTCTTTCCATAACAATGCCCGGAAACAATTTAATGTAATAATTATTCTCATAACACTCTGTCGTAAATGCCTGAAATATCAAGCCTAAAGAATAAAACTCTTTTAAAACTCTTTTAAAACTCTTTTAAAACTCTTTTAAAACTCTTTTAAACAAGAGTCCATTTCGAATACCCGTTGTTACGTATTGCCCCCTTGATTCTTAATGCAGAGAGCAAGTTAGTAATTTTGTTCTTCTTTTGGGATTCAGTTAATATGTCCGGCAATTTGTCCCGAAGGAACTTCTCAATGTTTTTTCTTGGTGATTCCCCGAACCTTTTTAGATATTCAACGATGAGATTTTTGTAATGTTCATCATCAAGCCCCCTCTGCTTAATATAATGCGCCTTTAATTCATCATTGGACAGCGACGCAGTAATTTTGGCAGAGATAACGTAATTGGGTTTTCTCCCCTCTATCAAACCAACCCCTTTCAGATATTTGATCTCCTCATCTGAAAGTGGTTTCCGTTTTTGTACCTTATCTAACATGACAATTTGCTCTAAAAACAACCTCGGATTTCGTGCGAGTACACGCGCAAAATCCATATCGAACACCTTGCCGATAACCGTCACTTTTACTCTTTCTTGTGATAAGTCATATTCCGGCATAGGGAAAAATCTTTCACGTTGATAATGAAACATCTTTCTTATGCCGCCTCCTGCGGTGTCTACCATCTTCAGATTAAACATGGCGGTTGCGAGAAATCTGTTGCGGTAGTGTTCTTCCGGCGCATCTTCTTTCACTACTTTCTCCACGGAACCAGGAATGAAGCTGCCGAGATTGGTAAATATCAATTGATCTTCCATTTCAACAACATTAATCCGGCCGCCCTTTGTGTAATCCTGATGTGCAATGCAATTGTTTATTGCTTCACGGATTACAAACGGCTCGTATTGATCAACCTCATCAGGGAATAAAGTGCCCTCTTTGATATAGCGGTATTTCAGGTTACGGATTTTTGCATATATCTTATCAACAGCCAGCAGTAAAGGACAACTCTCAATGTGATAGTCCTTGTCATTTTCCTTGGCATCTTTCAAGAGCCAGCGTATCTTTGCCTCTGCCGGACTAATAAAATGCTCCGATTCCGGTTTGCCTAATAGAATTATTGCTGTACGGGTAATCTTCCCTTTAATGGTTACTTTGGCCTTATTCAAAAAAGTAATATCATCCCATTGATCAACGTCCTTTGCTTGTCCGGGAAACTTGTTCTTGTAATTTTCACGGGCTTTTGCGATAGCCGCAGTGTCAAGGTCATTAATTGCGACATCCGGCACAATGGCGGCGCTCCAATCCTCAATATTACTTAACGGCTCACTCAAAATTGCCGCCTCCCTTTCTTGTGTCAGCTTTGCTAAATTATCCCCCAATCGCTGCCATGGCTGTTTGTGCGCAATCACCGGCTTGCGGGGAGCATGCTTGGGAATATGAATTATCCAGACTGTTTTATTCGTATCAGTAGTTGTAATGTTTTCTACATACAATCCTTCCGTTATAAGATGTGTACAATTTCCGGCCAAACGGGCAGGTAAGTTTTCAGGGGTGTAATCATGAAAATTCCGAATACCCATTATGTTCAGCGTGTTATCTTCCACTCCGATTACCAGTTGACCGCCTTGCATATTGGCAATAGCCGAAACATAAGATATTACATCCTCACCTTTATGTCCTGACACATCATGCGTAAGGTTACTGAACGCTTTCCACTCACAACGCTCATTTTCCCTGGGGTAATGAAGCTGCAAATATGCATGTAATTCTTTTTCCGTCATGCGTTATATTACCTTTATTTTTCCAGTTACCACTTTGCTGATTAAAGCCGTGCGATATTTGATATCGTAGTTGCTAATAAAACCCAATCCCTCATCGGTAAAATCGTAATGCACCTTGAGTCCCCCTTAGCAAAGGGGGATTAAGGGGGTTGTGTTTTATCCTTACGTAAAACAACCCTCTTTACTCCCATTTTCAAAGGGAGGTTCATGAGGTTGAGCTTTTTTTCTCATATTCCGCAATCCAGTTTTCGATTGATTGTACCACCGCACGTATATCTTTTTTTACATCCCACTCATAGAACCGTAACACAGATAAACCAAGCGATTCCAGTTTTTTCTGCCTTATCCTGTCACTTTCTCCCTTATCATTGTGACTGATGCCGTCAATCTCAATTACCAATTTTAATTTACTACAAAAGAAATCAACAATGTAATCACCGAGAGGTTTTTGCCTCATGAACTGATAGCCTTTTATTTTCCTGCCTTTCAACACATTCCATAATAAGACCTCGGATAAGGTACCCTTTTTTCTGTGTTCCCTGGAAAGTGCTTTGAGTTTTTTGTTATAGAAAATCTTCATATTATTCCACCTTAGTCCCCCTTAGCAAAGGGGGATTGAGGGGGTTGTGTTTTTTTCTCTTAAGGAAAACAACCCCCTTGCCCCCTTTTTTAAGGGGGATCTAGCGAGTTCAATCCTCGGTGTCCAATTCTTTGCCCATACGGTATTTAATGTCGCAGTTGATGATGAAATCTAATTCCTCATCGGTGAAACCGTAATGCTGGGCTAATACCTTGTCGATTTCGTCTATGATGGGTTTTGAGTATTTGGGATAAAACTCAATCATAAATAACCTTGCCAGTTGCTTTATACATATATTCTTTGCGTTGTGTATGTCTTTGTAAATCATTCATCAATGTTTTTAACAATTCTGCTAATTTTTGTTTTGTGTTGCCTGGTATTTTTTCAGGTTTAACTGGAAAATTTTCAATTTCTCTTAAGTTTGAGTGACGGCATTCAGAAAGGATGATAAACCACCAGCAAAAAAGAGAATTGTTAAGTATTGCTACTACAACTGGTGCATAAGCCTTTGTTTGCAAATGTAATTCTTTAACCTATGGTGAAACCTGCTCTCCATCCACTCAAGTTGGAATACCTTACACAAAAGTCGCCCCTGTAAGATACCTCCAGGGTATTTTGCAATCCCTGAATTAGATGGTTTTCGATGTTATCAAAAATTTTTGGCAAGGAATTTATATCCGGAATAAATGACAGAAAATTGCTTTTCGTGTGGGCAATATTAAATCAAAAAAGTTAAAGATAACAAGTTTTTAATTCTTCCCGCAACCCGGAACCCCTCTTTCGTTTTTGAAAAGTTGTAACACTTTAGCTTTTTGAAAAACGTAGCGCCGAACCCTTGTGGTCGGCCTGTGCGGGGGATAAACCACCCGCGCTACGTATTTCTTTTCATGCTTATTGCATAGAAATATACGGTTTTTCAAAAAGCTAAAGTGTTACGAAAAGTTTCTGATTTGCCATTTTTTATATATGTTTTATCATTTGTCCCTTTTTCTACCATTTCATCGTTTGCGGGGATTCATCCCCGATATCGACAACCGGTTCGGGGATTTTCACGCTTTCACTGGTTTCTGCTTCCGCCTTTGTTTTTTCCTGAGCATCGAACTGCATTTCAAATAACTTCTTGTATAATCCGCCATTTGCGAGGAGTTCATGATGCAGTCCTGTCTCGATAATCCTTCCGTTTTCAAGGACGACAATCATATCCGCATGGAGAATCGTTGATAGTCTGTGAGCTATTACAAATGTAGTTCTGTTTTTTACCAGCCGGTAGATTGCATTCTGGATGAGCTGCTCCGTTTCCGTGTCCACGGACGAAGTGGCTTCGTCCAGTATCAGTATCCTCGGATTCGCAAGAATGGCGCGCGCGATTGCCACACGCTGTTTCTGTCCCCCAGAGAGTTTTACCCCCCGTTCCCCGATGATAGAATCGTATCCGTTCGGAAGCTGCATGATAAACTCATGGGCATTCGCCGCTTTTGCCGCTTCCATAATATCATGTTCCGAAGCGTCAGACCTCGCATACGCGATGTTTATCTTCACCGTATCATTGAAAAGAAATGTTTCCTGAAGCACCATCGCCATCTGTTTTCTCAGTGAATGCAGGGTAACATCCTTCACATCATATCCGTCAATAAGGATATTTCCCTTTGTCGGATCATAAAACCGGGGCAGGAGTTTTGTAAGCGTGGTTTTCCCGCTCCCGCTCGGCCCGACAAATGCGATCATCTGCCCTGGCTTCACCTTTATGCTGATGTCCGTTAACACTTCCTTCTCCGCTCCATACCGGAAGTGCACATGCCTGAATTCCACAAATCCCTTTACCACCGGCAACGCACAAGCGTCCGGCGCATCCTTCAGTTCCACCGGAGTATCAAGTATTTCAAAAACGCGTTCGGTCGAGGCAATGGCACGCTGCACCTGATTGTAAAACCGTGTCAAACCGGTAATCGGGCCGTACATCATCTGCAGGTAGGGAAAGAAAATAACAAACGTTCCCGCAGAGAGCTGTCCCTGCAAGACCTTGTATCCTCCCAGGCAGATAACCACCACCGCACCGATTTCCGTTATGAAATCAACCGCCGGCCTCAGGGTATTTACAAGCCTCAGAATCCGCACGTGCAGGAAGTAGTTCTCGTAATTCTTGTGTTTGAACCGGTCCAGTTCTTCCGTCTCCTTTGCAAAGCCTGCAATAACGCGAATCCCTGAAATATTATCCTGAATAAGGGCATTGAGATCTGCCGTTCTTTCCCGCAACAAACGAAAGACCTTTCTGATTCTTTTCCCGAAATTGTAGGTGCAGAGCGAAATAAAGGGGCACACAAACAACGCGATGCAGGTAAGCTGCCAGTCAAGCTTCATGCAAAAGTAGAGGATCCAGAAAAACTTGAACATATCGGTAATGAACGTGATCACCGGCCCCACAATCGCCTGTTCCAGCGAATTCACATCGTTCATAATGCGGCTCATAATATCGCCGGTCTTATGATTCTCGAAATAGCTCAGGGAGAATTGCTGAATATGGCCGTAAAGCTGATTCCTCATATCATACACGAGCCGTTGTCCCAGCTCAGAGGTAATGTATCCATGCGCAAGGGAAATAACACTGCTCATGGCATGCAATATGATAAAACTCGCTGCGAGAAAAATAAGTGTGACAATAACAGGGTTACGTTCCGCAAACCAACGGCCATGAATGGATTCAGAAACGCCCAGCAACGATTTTGCTATGGGTATAGGATTTTTCCTTCCCGGAGCCGATTCATCGGCTGCCATTCTCACTTCCCTCCCGGACGAAGCGCTGTTATTCGCATACCGATCAAACTTCCTTATTTCGTCAACCGCTACCCCCAGTATTTGAGTGGGCAACACCGCAACATACGCGCTGACCACGGAAAGCAGCAAAACAACCGCCACCCTGCGCCAGTATGGTTTCAGATACCCTAATAATCTAATGTATGTGCCTTTTGATTGCATCTCTGTTTTCATATTTATTCATACCTGAGCGCTTCAATAGGGTTGAGCCTGGACGCCTTTCGCGCAGGGTAGTATCCAAAGAAAATACCCACCATGTTTGAGAAGAGAAATGCCACGACAACAGGCAAGGGGGTAAGCATGGAAGGCCAGCCCCCGTATGCCGATATGACCTTTGAAAAAACAATCCCGAATATCACGCCGATAATCCCCCCTATGGAACTCAGCACCGTCGCCTCTATCAGAAACTGGAGGAGGATATCCCTCTCCTTTGCCCCTACTGCCATCCTGATGCCTATCTCCCGTGTTCTTTCCGTAGTGGAAACCAGCATGATATTCATTATCCCTATGCCGCCCACAATCAGGGAGACGGATGCAATGCTCCCCAGCAGGATGGTCATTGTGCGGCTGGTTTCCGTCATAGTAGACGCATATTCAACCTGACTGATGATCCTAAAATCGTCTTCTTCGCCGGGACGCAGCCGGTGGCGTTCACGCAATAAAGCGGTAATCTGCTCCATCGCCTCATGGCGCCCTTCGGCGGTATGTGATGAGGCAAGTATCGCGCTTACGTATGTTATCCCCATAATCTTTCTCTGCACCGTAGTGTAGGGCATGAGCACGGTATCGTCCTGATCTGTTCCCATCGGAGACTGTCCCTTCGCCTGCAATACCCCTATTACCTTAAAAGGAATATTGTTTACGCGTATCCACTTCCCCACCGGATCAAGCGCTCCGAACAGATTATCAACAACCGTTTTCCCCAATACGCATACTTTTGCCATTGTCTTGACATCCTGCGGTCTGATAAACCTGCCTGCCTCCAACTGCCAGTTTCGTATGATTTCGTAATCAGGATGGATGCCGGTAATGCTTGTTGACCAGTTCTGGTTTCCAAACACTACCTGAGAAGAAGATCGTATGTTCGCCGATACATAACTCACTGCCCTGCATTCTTTTTGTATCGCAGTAACGTCCTCCGCAGTAAGGGTAATGGTGCCTTCCGTTCCCCTTGCGGCGGTGTGGGTAGTGCTGATGGGAATGATGATGAGCACGTTTGTTCCCAGGCTCTCTATTTGTTTTTCAATCAAGTCCTTTGCCCCCTGCCCTATGCCCACCATGGCAATTACCGCTCCTACGCCGATAACGATGCCGAGTATGGTAAGGGAAGACCTCAATTTGTTTCGTAAAATCGCGCGTAATGCTATTTTTAACAGAGGCGGCATGTCGCAAAAGGCCTTTCAATGAATCGTTTTGAAGATTAAACTTTTATCCTCCCCCTTGATCCCCCTCCGGAGGGGGACAGAAAGAGGGAGGGCGCATTCCCGATTTTTTGTAACATTCAGAGGATGGGCGAAGCGCCAGCGCACCCATCAAAATAAAGGAGAAAAAGGAGAATATGATTGATGGGTCTGCTTCGCTTGGCCCATCCACATAAATAATACGTTTTTTACAAAAAATCGGGAATGCACCCGTCAAACAAATCTGGTTTTCGATTAGTCTCTTAATGCTTCGACTACGCTCAGCATGACGAAGCTGTCACCCTGAGAGGAATGCTTGTATTCGGGAGGCATGGCTACAGAGACGCATGGCAATGCGTCTCTACATTTGTCCATGCCACCCGCGGAATTGGGAGCATTCCCAAATTTTTGCAAAATTCCATAAAGAGACCATGGCTCGTTCCAAAGCTCCGGCTTTGGAACGTAATTGTTTCAGAAGCTTTGCTTCTCATAACAGGAAGCATAAGCTTCCTTCACAATTGTGTTCCCATGGGAACAAGAATGATGGATTTGCAAAAATTTGGAAATGTGCCCTCAGGCATTTGAGTTCACCCTTATAACCTCCGTTCCCCGGCGTGCTGATATTTTTCTGCCTTTGCCACTAAAACACCCGGGATGGAACCGGGGTTCCGGAATGCGGGGCGGAATCGCTCAAAACCTTGCCGTCCTTAAGGACAATTATCCTGCGTGCGTTTTTCGCAATGTCTTCCTCATGGGTTACAAGAACTATAGTGATATTCATCTCACGGTTCAGATTACACAGAACGCTCATTACTTCTTTGCTGGTAGCGCTGTCGAGATTGCCCGTCGGTTCGTCCGCGAGGAGGAGGGAAGGATTATTGATAATCGCCCGCGCTATCGCCACCCGCTGCTGCTGTCCGCCGGAAAGCTGGCTGGGATAATTCCCGCGAAACCCTTCCAGACCCAAAAGCCGCATTATCTGATATATCCTGTCGGATGATTGCCTTGTCAATTTCTTCGCGTAAATAAGCGGAAGTTCAATATTTTCCACTACCGTGGTTCTCCCCAGGAGATTGAAATTCTGAAATACAAAACCAAGTTTTTTGTTCCGGATCTCCGCCAGTTCATTCTTTGAGAAACACGAAACGTCTACCCCTTCAAGGCAATATTTCCCTTTCGAGGGTCTGTCCAAACAACCGAGTATATTCATTAACGTGGATTTCCCCGAACCTGAAGCGCCCATAATGGCAATAAACTCTCCCTTTGTAATAGAAAGAGACACGTCTCTCAATGCGGTAAAGGAAACGTCTCCCATCTCGTAAATTTTATAAATGGATTCTAACTGAATTATTTCCTGCACGTGTCTTAACGCCCTCCCCCGATCCTCGTCCAGGGAATCCTCTGGGAATCTTTTGCGGTTGGCTTTGCAGTCATTTCCGCAATGAGAACTTCCTCCCCTTCTTTTACCTCGCCTTCCATTATCTCTGTAAAATCGTAATCGCTTATCCCCGTCTTAATCATAACTTCTACCGGTTCCCCTTGCCTCATTATCCAGACAGGAACATAGTTTTTATCTCTCTGCGCGCCTTCAATCGCTTTCTCCTCTTTCATCCTGGTTGTTTTTGCTGATGATGGGGTGTAGCGCAAAGCCGCGTTGGGAACCCTCAGAACATTTTTCGCTTCCGCCGTCAGAATAGAAGTGTTCGCCGTCATTCCCGGTTTCAGCTTCAGCGATGAATTATCGACGCTGATGATCGTGTCGTAGGTCACCACATTTTGAAAAATAACGGGTGACATGTGGATCTCGGCAACCTTCCCTTCAAAAATGTCCTCCGGGAAGGCATCGACATTAAACTTTGCACATTGCCCCACTCTTACCATCCCGATATCCGCCTCGTCAACGTTGGTATTTACCTGCATGTTTACAAGGTCTTTCGCGATGGTAAACAGCGTGGGAGTTTGAAAACTGGAGGCTACCGTCTGGCCGACGTCCACTACCCGTGAAATAACTATACCGTCAAAAGGAGAAACAATTACCGTATGTTTCAGATCTGTCTTTGCTATTTCAAGAGATGCCTTTGCCTGCAATATTCCTGCTTTTGCCAGTTCAACATCCGCAAGGCTTATTTCGTAAGCGGTCCTCGCTTCATCAAATTCATCGATGGAAATTACTTTTTTTGCGTACAGTTTTTTTGCGCGATAATATTTTCTTTTATTGTTTCTTAAGGTAGTATTTGATTTTTTCAGAGTTGCAAGCGCTGTCGCAAGGGAAGCTTCCGCTTTGTTGACCTGATGCTCGAAGGGCACAGGGTCGATCTGCGCCACGACCTGCCCCTTTTTTACCTCGGAATTAAAATCCGCGAAGAGTTGTGAAATGAGCCCTGAAACCTGACTTCCGATTATTACCGTTCTGACAGGGTTTATTACGCCGGTTGCCACTACGTATTTTTGTATATCGCCTTTATCAATTTTTGCCGTCTCGAACCGGACAGTTTCCTTTCTATTAAACAGATATATTAAGGTTATTATGATAACAATTATGCATGGAATACCAATAAGGATATATTTTTTCATATCTGTCTAAAGATAATAAAATTTACCAATGATGGCAATTATAATCTCTCAGGGCCTGGTAGAATTAAGCCCAACGAAGGTGCCTCCGTTTTTCTGGCAAAGAATGCGCATAAGGTTGGCAAATCGCACGCCGGTGTTGTCATCACTCAGACGTTGACTGAGCATAACAGGAAATCCCACTGCATGTATCCGCACCCTGCGCTTGCCTTCTTTACCGGCTTTGTTAATGCGGTCTACCGTAGTGATTACGCTTTGCGTGTCTCTGCCGCTGAATTCATCACCAAAGACATACAAACTGATGTTTTTATCCGGATCATAATAGGCATTGATCGCGGCAGTAATCCCTTCGACGGGACTGCTGTTGCTGAAAGGTCTCCAGGCGCTCAGTGTATCAATAATTACTTTCCGGCGGCCGGGGGTATCGGGTATCCATTTACCGCTGTATTGAGGAAACATGTAGTCCCCCATATCGTTCATTACCTGAATGCCCTTTACTTTAGGATATACATCCAGCGTTTCCTGAATTTTTTTCTGTACCAGATTCCAGGCATTCCGCTGCATGCTGCCGGAGGTATCAATAATAAAAATAATATATTCACTGTCCACCGGGATGCCTCCGACAGAACCGTCGGTTTGCCGCGGCTTGTTTTTCAGAAGCCGTTCCATCTCTTCGGTAAGCTTCTGTTTCGCCATTGCCAGTTTTCCTTCAAGGATATTCTGAACACCGGCATTTTGTTTTGATGCTGAAAATTCACCCTCAATTCTTGAAATATCTCCCTGTAACCGTGCAATCCCCTCTTTTTCAGCGAAAAGCTGTTCTTTTTTTCCCTCAATCTCACGATTGAGCACATGTGTCTCGCCGCGAATCTCAAAAATTTCCTTCTCAAGTTTTTCAATCATCCCTTGAAGCTCCTCGCTCATTTCTTCAATAATGAGAGGTTCGGCAAATTTTGACAGGACAAATAAGAGAATAATGGCGCCAAAGGCACAGCAGATAGCGTCAAGAAAGGACAAACTGAATACCTGAATATCTTTACGGTTTCTCTTCATGCTATAGACAATTAGGACTTCGTCAACTTTAACAGGGTAGGGTGGCAATGCAATGTCATTAAGTTAAGCAATCCTGACAAAAGCATATTATTGGTGGATTCGGCGTAAAATACAACGCCTTAATCTACCTTCTTAACTTAATGACATTGGTGGGCAATGCCCACCCTACCAAGATTGAAATTCCTAAACGTTAAAATAATTCGCTGAATTCCCTATGATGGTAATTACGGCCAGTCATGGGAAGGAGAAAAAAACGATCCATCGGTCACCATCGCCAGTTGCCAGTAAGAGCTGGCCGCGGCAGGATCGCCTTCCATGTGATATAAAATAATATTTACCGGAACGTTCGGAGGAAGCGCTTTCACCGCCCCGGAAAACAGGTTTAAACGTTTTTTCCCGGAAACCTTGTTTTCCCGGGATTTTTCCTCACCCATAGTCGGCAAGCCGTCCGTAAGCAAAAAGATATTATCCGGCTGGGGCGATATCCTGCGCGCAGCGAGAAAAGCATTTACCAGGCTCGTCCCTTTTTGCGGAACTACCTTACGAAGCCGGGAAACCATTTCATTGAGTTGCGGGGCATTATTCACCTCCAGCCATTTTCCCTCCGTACCCTCAATCAGCGGCATTGCCGTTTCGTTAAAGGTGTAAATCTGAAATTTACTGGTCAGGGGAAGCTGGGTAGTCAGCCAATCGACGGATGAAACCAGATGCTGCCATTTGGCTGAACGTATTTTTTGTTCATCGTCCAGGTTTCTTCTCCTGATAATTCCAATGACCGTATCGTCCAGCATGCTGGCAGAAGCATCCACCAGAATAAATATTCGTTCACCCCCCATTTTAAGACCGGTCAGATACTGACGGTCCCCCTCCCCGGGAAACCGTCTTATTTTCGATCCGTAATCATCGCGGGATGTGCTTCCTCCTTCAAGACGCTTCATACCCTCTTCCAGCGATTTTATATCCGCCTTTAACTTGTTGATATGTTCTTTGGAAGCAAGGGTATCGTTTTCATAACCGGCAAGCTCCGCCTGTTTTTCTTCAATGGCCTTTATCAACTGGCGTGAAAGTCCCTGTGCTTTTGCCAATTCTTCAACAACCTGCTCGTATGTGTTCCGCGCTTCTATCAAATTCTTTCTGCCCTGAAGCGCTTCTCTTTCCATCCGGTCAACCTCTCCGCGAAGCTCGCTCGTGACTTCGTTCCTGGACGCAGTTCCCCTCGCGTTAACAATTACGTATAACAGAATAATCGCCCCCAGTCCGCAGGTAAGGGCGTCAATAAAAGAAAGGCTGAATACATTGGTCGTTCTACGCTTCATCGGGTTCCACGCAGGCAATAAGTTGAATTTCTTCCCCGGAATTTCCTATACGGATTGTCTGTCCGCGTTTTACAATAGTCCCGCCCTGAATCTTTTTGCCGTCAACAAATACACTGCCGGCGCATCCATAATCAATAAGCAAAACACCTTCATCGCTGCGCTGAATAGCGCAATACCGCAAAGAACTTTCGGTTCCCCTGTCGTTCGTACCGATATGAATACCACCGCTATTTCCCTGCCTGATTATGAGCGGCTGAGCAGTGACAGGATACGCAAGGGCGCCGTAAAGGATATGGGTGGGAGGTAAAATATCTGAGTCAGAAGCTCCGGTAATTATGTTGGAAGGCTGCTGAGGCATTTTCCACGACCGACTGGTAATAAATGTTACCCCATGGCCTGGTTTCTGGCAGGAAAATCTCTCTTTTAACTGAAGAAGACCCAAAGCCCCCGCTCCCGGCACAAGCTCAACAAGCTGTATATTTGACATCGTATCCGCCACTTCCTTATATCCCGGCAGCAGACTAACACGATGCGTTGCCTCCACAACGAAAGGCTTTTCTGTAGTCTTGTATTTCCCTGCCATCATCTCAATGACGCGGAACACCTCACGAAAAACCAATTGGCCGATCTTTGCAAAAAGATCATAGGTTAAGGTTACGTTATAGCTGTGTGATCCTGTTTTCATCGTAAACAATACGGATGAATTCCTCTGCAGGTCATTCAACACCTGTGGCAGACGGCTATATAATTCCTGCTCATAAACAGCCTTGTCAAAAGGATCAAAACGTGTTGTCCTGACAAATTCATCCGCAACGGCTTTTACCCATTCCGCATAGAGATAGCTGAGGCCTTTTCCCGTGAGAGTTTCCATATCTTTATGAAGCAGAAATTCGTTCTGCTCAAGAAATGTTATCTCTATGCGATGCAGATGAATATCCAGATGAAACAAAAGCTGTCCGGGATAGGGCATTGATGACGCGGCGACTGCCGCTGCAGCAAAACCTTTTACAGGGATGGATAATTCCCTGGCAACACCCAGAACAAGCCCCATCTGTTGCTGGGTAAAATATCCCGGAACCGCAATGACAAGCTCATTTCCCAGCCCTTTAACGGTATTCCAGATTTTTGACAGATGGTGGTAAGCAAGCTCCGCATTATTTTTTCCTTCCAGTCCCCTTTGTTTTAACGGCTCTGTGCTTAACTCCTCCCAAAAATGATCAGTATATGAGCGCGGATTGATCCGCGCCATATTTTGGGCGTCTTTGCCAACAATCAACTGTCCATCCAGGGAGATTGCGAAACCAGGACTTTCTTTTTCTCTTCCCTCAACTTCCAAAAGTCGCGCAGGTTCTCCACCAGCCGCTATAATTCCGGCATCACTTAATTCCAGACCGAGCAATGACATACTTTATTCCCTTAGCGTTTGTGCAGACGACATGTGAGTTTCTCTTCGCAGTATGCTTCGCAATCAAGCACATAGCGCTCCTGCATCAGTTGCAACTGATGCAGGACAAACATAAGAACGATGCTGATTAAAAGAGCAATCAGGGTAGAATTAAAGGCTATCCCCAGGCTCTTGGTAACATCAAATATATCTCCCTGCACAGCCTTATGAGCCTGTCCGAGGGCTAAACCTATGCCCCGCACCGTTCCAATAAATCCTATGGAAGGAATAGCCCATGCAATATATCTGACCATGGACAATTCCGCGTCCAGCCTCTCTCCCTCTGCGGAACAATACGAGTGCGCAACGTCGGAAACATCCTGGATATTGTGTGTCGAGCTGAAGCGCTGCAGGGCAGCCAGCAACACACGGGAAAGAAGCGCTCTCCTTTGATCAGGCGGCAAGCCCTGAATCTGCCGGGAAAGGTCTTTCGTATCTTCAGGAAGAATGCGCACCCCTTCCGCCAGCGGCACCAGGTCTGATTCCAATAATCTTCGGTGTTTATGGGTTGAGACGGCCTTATAGCCCATTATGGACAATGCCCATACCATCAGTATAAAACATGCCTCCTGTTCGTAATCGCTGATTATTACAAGGATAGAACTCCGTGTTACATGTGCCGGGTCATCCTTCATCAATGCTGCTTCCCCGGCTAAAAATGCATCCGCTTTAGGACGAATTACTGCCGCATAGATTGCATGCAACAAAATTACGCTGATAAATAATGAAAACAACTGATAGACAAATTCCGACGACAGTGGGAATCTTTTTTTCATGGCAACCTCTTTATAGTTAGGAATATTTCCTGAAACGTATTTATTTGTAACACTTTAGTTTTTTGAAAAATTGTAATAACATAAGGCAAATCCTGCTTCCCGGTTTAACCCTGACAGGGTTCTAAAACCCTGTCAGGGTTGCAAAATAGCTGAGAAATTATGTTTTTTCAAAAAACTAAAGTGTTACATTTATTTTATTCTTTAAAGTTCACCCACCCCTTAAATCCCCTCCCAAGAGGGGACTTTTGTATTCCCCTCTTGAGAGGGGCCAGGGGTGTGTCTTTTTCAAGTACTGGAAAAATCCAAAATGGGTGAACTGTTACAAAGTTTTTCATATATCCGCGGGGAAATCCACCGCTTTTTCCGCATCAATTTTTTCCGATGGCTCAAAATCCTTTACCTCCGGCTTTTTTTTATCCTGCTCCGGAGAATCATTTTCCTGCTGTATCTTTTCCTGCCCCTCTTCCTCTGCATGCACAGGCTGTCCCGGTTCGGCGGCATCCGCATGGTCATTCTGTGCAAGCACGATGATATCCGCCAGAGGACACCACATGGTCTGAACTTTCTCGCTTTTCATCCCTTGCGCCCCTGGCCGGTCATCTTCCCGGACAGCCACTGCATAAGAAATATTTGCAAGGAAAAGAATCATTCCAATTATTGTTATTATTCGCATGACTATTCCTTTTTGTTATTACGCCCCGCATACCGGCAGATGCGAAATCCCACATCGATACGCTTGTCATCGCTGTAATCTCTGTATGCCGATCTCAATACACTAATGCTGGCATGGCTCCAGCCTGAGCCTTTCACAATATGATGCTTGCCCTCCTCCGGCCCTGCAGGGTCCTGATACCGCTCTTCCGGAGAGTAGGGATATATAGTATAATAGTCGTGGCACCATTCGGCAACATTGCCGCCGAGATCATAGATGCCCAGTGTATTTGCCTTAAATGAGGCAGACGGAGCTGCCACCGGATAGTCATCATTGTAATCATCCAGGATGGGAAATACCACATCCTTAGCGGAACGGTCGGCAATATTGACGGTTTTCGCAGGAGGCGGAAAGGTATCTCCCCAGGGATACATCAACACTTCCTTATTGCCGCCAAAACGGGCGCAATATTCCCACTCCGCCTCCGTAGGCAGCCGATATCCATCGGGAAGCGGATACCTGGCCACCAGTTTTTCTCCCTGTTTCATATATACTTCCGGCAGTTTTTCCTTTTCACTTAACCAGTTGCAATACAACGCCGCCTGTTCCCAGCTTACCTGCACCGCCGGCTGCTCTTTATGATTCAAGCTGTGCTCCCTGAATGAACCGGAATTATGCTCTTTCAGATACTGCCTGAATTCTTCATTGGTAACTTCACGCACCCCCATATAGAAAGGCCGTTTCAAAACAATATTCCGCAACGTCTCATTTGATCTTCTCCCCTGTTCCCGGCGTGATGATCCCATGACAAATGAAGCGGGATGAACTAAAACAAGCAAAGAACCATTCATGGCCCTGACTGTGCCTGAAGGAACCCCTGCTGGATGAACCGTTTTTTCCAGAGTAACAATTATTTCCTGAGGAAAGCCGGGAAGAGGAGTAATCTCCGTCTGATATGATTCATACCCTTTTTTCTTTATTTCAACACTTTGTACAACTGCAACAAGGTTTACACTTTCCGGAACGATCCCATATGATGTTCCGTTAATAAACAGTTCCGCATCAGAAGGGGCAACCCTGAAATTAACCACTCCTGTATTTGCCGTCAATTCCAGATCGAGTTCCTTTGTTTCTTCCGAAACGACTGTTACGTTTTGTTCAATATTTTCATAGCCTGCTTTTGATATTTGTATAAGATGTTCGGCTTCCGGTGAAAGGTTAATATTTACCGGTGTCTGCCCTGCAAAAGTTCCGTCAACCATAACATTTGCCCCTGAAGGTTCGGTTCTCAGAGAAAGGATTCCATCCGCCGGTTGTAATTGAACAGAATCAAAAACCAGTGGTTGCCCTGCCTGAACATCTAATTGAGACCTCCATGTCTTGAAATGCTCCGCGCGAATTTCAAGCTGGTAAGCGCCCTCTGCAAGCTTAAGGATTAAAGGGCTTTCTCCCCTATTGGCGCCATCAATAAAAACTTCCGCCGCCTGGGGAAGCGTTTGTATCTTTACCTCAGCCCATCCGGGTATCAATGCAAAAGCAACCGATTGCCGGCTACCCATTCCTTCGATCTCCAGTTGCGTTTCAAATTCTTTATAGTCTTCCGCATCAATGACCAGTTTCCGGAGTCCCGGTTTCACCTCAATGCCGGAAAGAGGAGTCGTGCCAATTTCTTCACCGTCGAGGTAAACAGCAGCGCCTTCAATAATTATCGATGGCTGACCCTCCTGATGCGCTGTGAGGGTTAAAAAGCCGGAAAGTTTTTCCAATACAAAATTACTTTTTTGGTTTTTTTCCTCCGAAACTGTCAAAGGTTCCTCAACCTGGCGATACCCTTTTTTTGATATCTTCAGAATATAGTTTCCCGGACGAAGAAGGTAATACTTGCCAAACCGGGGTGTTATAAGACTCCCCTTGATGGAAACCCGGTCAGGCCGGGGATCGACCTGTATCTCAATCTGTTTTGCAGTAAAGATAATCCAGGCAAAGAATGAAAGGCAAATTAGCACTATCCCCGGAAAAATCCACACAGGGTGTTTAAACAGGGAAGATAATCCCGGCTTTTTAAGGCCGGGGCCATGCCGGAACGGCACCGGTTCAATTATTTTATCCTTCGGAATGTATTCCATACCTGTGCCTGCCTTTGTTTCTCCATGATTTTTTCATATTTTTTCAGTGCATTTTACCGTAATACGTATGGGTTCCTGTTCCGGTTTGACCAAAATGTTCAGCCTCACATCCTTATACCCGTCTCTGGCGCCCACAATGGTATATTTCCCCGGCCTCAGTTTCATCTCCCGTGTATTAAAGAGTCCTAATTTTCCCACTTTATATACGATTACTTCCGTCATGCCATCTGATTCTATAATTACCGGCGCCGGTGTCTGAACCAATGTTATCAATTCATCAAATTCTTTTAACAACTGCTTAAAACGGAGGCTTTTTGGTTCTATCTGTTTCGCTTCGTACATCAGTTTTGTTGCCTTTTCAATGTTCTGGTCTGATTCTAAAAGACCCGGCGTCTCCAGATATTGACGCATGAGCTTTTCCAGTTCACTACGCTGCGCAGTGCGTTCTTTCCCCTGAATGGCAAACTGAATGGCGCCATCTACGTTTAATATCTCCTGGTACGAAGAAAGAGCCCCCTCCCAATCTTCGGACTCTTCAGCGGCTAATGCCTTTTTCTTCAGTTCTTCAATATGCGCCAATCGGATAGCTATCTCTGCCTGTGTCAGCGCATCTTTCGCCTCATGAGAACCCGGTTTCAGGGACCCGGCTTTCAGAAAAAATGTTCGGGCATCCTCATAATTATTGCCGTTCAACGCGAGAAACCCTTCTGACATGAGCTGCTGAAACATTTCGTCTGCGATCAGTTTTTCTACTCTCTTCAATGCCGCTTGTGCTTCTACACATTCGGGATCAAGATTTGCCGCCTCCTGATATTTATCATACGCGGCAGAAAGCTCATTATTTTTTTCATGTTTTTCCCCCGAAGCGATAAAAGCCATAACTTTTTCAATATTTTTAGCCCTTTCAAGATTCTGCCGGGCAAAGCCGTTTTCAGGGTCAATCATCAACGCAACCTGAAACCTCTTCTGCGCCAGAGCGCCATTCCCTTCAACAAGCGCCTGCTGTCCTTCATCGAGAACGCGGCTTAAGGCATCATTGATGCCATCGTTCATTTCTGTCAATAGTGCGGTTGCGGCGGCATAGTTTTCCGACGCACCATCGAATTCCTTTCTGATAAAAGAATCATCTGCTATTTTACTGAACCTGATTGCCTCCTCATACAATTCACCTCCCCACTCTGACGCCCCTTTTTTATCCAATTCTTTTTTTAACAACAAATAGCCGGAAAGCTTTTGCACTGCCGTATTCTTCTGCTCTGTGCTACGGACATTCTTTTTGCCCGTATCCGGTTTTGAAACCGGAACGGCTGATGTTTGTTCCTGTGACGCTCCGTCCGGCATTCTTTTCTCCTGTGAAGCCGTCACAGAAGGAGCGGGCTTTTGCGATAAATACATGAATAACCAGAAAACGGCAACAATGACGCCTATTATGCCGGAGGCCAGCATTGCACGCTTCAAAACAACGTTTTTTTTGACTGCGGAGTGAATGACTTTTTTTTCATCTGCCGTAATTTTGAGGGGGGTTATGAATTTATCCCGGTTGCCTGAAGACGGTTCGCCAGATGATACCACGTAGGTTTCTTCGGGTTGTTTTGTCTGATCTCTGTTGTCGTTCACCATACACTTCCGGTTATTCCTGAGAATCATTCTGTTCAGGGGATTCGGGGGGTAAAAAGCCGGTTTCAACGTAATACATCTGATGGAGTATCTCTTTCCACCGTTTATACTGTTCTTCGGCAGTACCTGTTAATTCGTATTTTTTGCCTTCAAACTCCAGCACAACAGGTTTCATTTCGCTTCCAAAAGATTCGCCAAGTTCTTCAAGTGTTTCGTAATGCATTTGTGCCTGCTTTGAAATATTCAATCCGCTTAAAAACACCTGTCCCCCAATGATTACCAACCCGCCGGTTAATATGGCTGAATCATGCACATCCTGTACTTCCATCATAACACCCAGCGCAACCAGCATGGCGCCGCCTGCCTGCCTTAAAAAGGCAGACCGTTTTTGCGCATTTAACGCGATGCGTTCCGTCAGGTTCAGCTTCCGCCATTCTTCATAAGGAGCCCACATTTCATTGTAAAATCCTTCATAATATTCATTAATGGTATCCTCAAACATGTACACCCGTTCCCTGCTCTCCAGGATACGCGCCATCATGGTATCATTATCAGCAGGAAGACGTTTCAAGGTGAATGTATTTTTCTTACTTTCTTCCAAATACCCCTCAAACGCATGCGGCGCAAAGTATCTGGCAAATTTTAGTTGTGTTACGGCGCGTATTTCTTTAATTTTTTCAGGATTCATCTTTTTCCTGTAATTTGTCATATCATTGGCAATGGCATTATAGAGCCCCTGAAAAATGTCTTTTTCTCCGGAAACATTATCTTTATAAGCGCCTTCCGTGACAGTGGCCTTATATTTTTCCTTCAGCCAGACATTGCCGGCAGAATCGCTCACGGTAATAGCAACGACGAGATTCTCTCCATTTGACTCGACGATCCCGCCTTTTATCAGAACGTCTGCAGATTCGGATTCCAGCGGGGTAACACGAACCATACCCCAGTGGCCGCTTCGTTCCAGCGTATTTTTCAAATGGTAGGAAACAAAATGATTCTCCGCCTTCCTTACCTCCGGATTGGTGCCTTCTTTTTTCGATTGCTTTTCCGTAATTTCTTCACTTTCAAAAACCATTATGCCAATATCCAGCAACTCTTCCTCGGGAACCTGCTGCTGTGCCTGCTGAATCTCCGTTTGCGCTATCTTTCGGGAATTTAAACCGGCACATGAGGTGAGAAAGAGAAGGGCAAAAAAAATTATATGATACTTACGAATAGAAATAGTCATAGTCACTCATTCCCGCTTTTTCCTTTTTTATACTCTTCATATTCTTTCCAGAGTTTTTCCTTCAGGACAGGATCGGTTTCCTTTTCCGCCGCTTCACGAATCTGGCGTGCAACAACATCATCATCCTGTGCGCTTCCGTATGTCGGTCTCCCTTGTGTGCCGGAAGCTGAACTGCCGCCTGTTCCTGCCATATCCCCCTGGCTGCCGGCGCCTGATGATGTTCCATGCCCCTCTTCATGAGATACTTCACCTTCATGACCTTCTCCTGCTGTTTCCCTCCGGGCATTCCCTCCGGAATTTGTTTTGCCGGAGGAACTTCCGGCGCTTGTTCCTTTGTCTCCTGTTTTTTGTGATGCCGCCGCTCCATTTTCTCCCGTGCCATTTATCTTGCTCTGTTTTCTTTCCTGGATTTCATTCTTTTCTTTGAGCAGCATATCGTCAAATTCTATCAGAGATTTGTCTAATTCTTTCGTTAAATTACCCAATTCATCCTGCGTCACACCGGCAGGGGCATTTCCTGTAAAAGAACCGGATCCTTCCTGTTTTGTGCTTGCTTCTTTTTTCAGCAATGCTTCATTAAATCCTGCCAGAGATTCGTCCAGTTCCTTTTTTATACCCTCTAAGGCGCTTTTTTCATTCGTTGGCGCCATTTCTTCGGATGGTTCAACATCTTCCCGTATGGCATTTTCTGTTTGTACCGTCTTCGTATTCGCAGGTTCTGTTTCTTCCACTGTTTTTTTGTCTTTATGTGCCTCTTTTGAATCAACCTTCTTTTGCGACGCACAATTTACCGACAAAACCACTACAAAAATAAGAAGTCCGAAAGGGACAATCATTGTACTTTTTAAAAATCTATTCATAGTTGATACCGATTCAATAATCTTTTGCCCTAACCTATTTTCAAACAGGTATTTATAATGGTTAATACCGTTTATCATCATTGTTTTATACATAGATTGTATAAGGAATATTCCTTTTTTGCAATACTATCGGATAAATACAGTAGGCGATTGTGAAGTGTTAAAAATGTCTTATGTGTTTTTGAAATGATACATTACATTATTATTAAATAATAATACGGCAACCATTCTTTTCTAAAGAATAGTATTGACGAGTACAATTGTACATGTTAAATTCACTTTATGAATATCGTCATTGATACTTCAGCAGTTATTGCTGTTATCGCTAATGAGCCGGAAAAGCAAAGACTTATTGAACTCACAAGTGGTGTTGATATTATTGCCCCGCAATCCGTTCATTGGGAAGTTGGAAATGCCTTTTCAGCGATGTTCAAAAGGAAGCAAGCAACTCTGGCCCAAGTACGTAAAGCAATTAACATTTATCGTCAAATACCAATCAGGCTATTAGATGTCGATTTAATCCACTCCATAGAACTTTCAAAAAAATTTAATATCTATGCGTATGATGCTTATATAATATCATGTGCATTAAAACATAAATGTCCTGTAGTCTCTTTGGATAGAACCTTATCAGACGTATCAAAGCAAGCAGGAGTGAATGTTATGGAGGTATAGTTTATGAACGTATATACTTTTTCAGAGGCGCGACAAAAATTAGCACATCTTTTGGAACGTGCGAACAAAGAAGGAGAAGTTCAAATTAAGAGGCGTGATGGTAAAAAATTTATTATTACACCCCTTAAAGTTACAAAATCACCATTAGACGTAAAAGGTATCAATTTAAAAGTTACGACAAAAGATATTGTTGCTATCGTACGCAAAATGAGGGAAAGGGATTGACTTCAAAAATTACGGGAAGCGGAATCATGATTGATAATTATGAAAGATTTAATCTCTTCCAGTAATCATTACCCAATCGTAAAAAGTTCCAGCCTGTCTTTAAACATCTCCGTAACCCGTTGTTTTATTTTTTGATACTCTTCGGAAGAAAGATGCGGGTCGTTGTTCACTATTTCAAAGGCGTCTTTTCTGGCCTTTTGCAGGATTGGAAAATCGTGAAAAAGATTGCTTATCTTCAATTCCGGCAAACCATGCTGGCGTGTGCCAAAAAATTCTCCGGGGCCTCTGAGTTTAAAATCCATTTCCGCTATTTTAAATCCGTCATGCGTTTTTACCATTGTTCTGAGCCGTTCACGCGATATTGCGGTTTTCGGAATGCCAAAAAGCAGGCAATACGACTGTTCACAGCCCCTTCCGATTCTCCCGCGCAATTGGTGCAACTGCGCCAAACCAAACCGTTCCGCATGTTCAATAACCATCACCGTGGCATTAGGAATGTCAATTCCCACTTCAATAATAATCGTGGAAACCAGGATGTCATACCTCTTTTCTTTGAAATCTTTCATCACCTGCTCTTTTTCTGAAGATTTCATTTTGCCGTGAAGCAGGCCCACCTTGCATTCCGGAAATATTTCCTTCTGCAGCCTTTCTGCTTCCGTAACGGCAGATTTCAGATCCAGTTTTTCCGACTGCTCTACAAGCGGATAAATAACAAATACCTGTCTTCCCTTTTTTATTTCCCCACGAATAAATTCGTACGCGGCGGTTTCTTTATTTTTTGATATCCAGTATGTCTTTGCCGGAATACGTCCCGGAGGCATTTCATCAAGAAAGGAAATATCCATATCTCCAAACAAAGTAATTGCCAGTGTTCGGGGAATCGGCGTTGCCGTCATGATGAGCACATCAGGACTTACTCCTTTTTTCCTGAGTTTGAGACGTTGCAATACGCCGAATTTGTGTTGTTCGTCTATCACCACGAAACCCAGATTTTTGAATGAAATGGTTTCTTCTATGAGGGCATGTGTCCCGACAATCAGATCTATCGTTCCATTGCTTAATTGAGACAGTGTTTCTTTTTTGTACTTCGCATCACTACTGCCTGTTAACAGGCAGAGTCTGACTTGTGATGCGTGCAAGAACTTTTGCAGTGTGTGAAAATGCTGCTGCGCTAATATTTCCGTAGGCGCCATAAAGGCAACCTGATAGCCGTTTGCAACTGCAATTAAAGCGGCATACAGGGCAACAACCGTTTTCCCGGAACCAACGTCTCCCTGAAGCAATCTGTTCATTGGCTTTGTGTTTTTCATATCCTCCTTAATTTCATGAACTACCCGTTCCTGCGCACCGGTAAGGGGAAAGGGGATAATTTTCCGAATATGGCCGTCTACATTCGCTCCTGCCTTAAAGGAAATCCCCTGCTCGCTTTTAATACTGCGCCGCCTGAGGGCCATTGCCACTTCAAGGATAAACAGCTCCTCGTAAACAAGCCGGTTTTTCGCGCGGGACAATTGTTCCGGAGAAGGAGGGAAATGAATATGTTTTATGGCTTCTGCCGCGTGAGAAAAATTATATTTTTTAACAAGCGCTTCAGGGAGAGTGTCGTCCAGCAAATCTGCGCAGCATTGTATCGCGGAATGAATAATTTTTCTTAATTGGGTTTGGCTTATGTGCTCTGTGAGAGGATAAACGGGAATAATGCCCCATGTAGTAAAGCCCGACACTTCATCGCCAAGCATCTCATATTCCGGGCTGAGCAACTGGAGATATTTATACGAATTTACCTTTCCATGCAAAAACAAACGGTCTCCTACATGAAACTTATTGACAAGAAACGGCTGGTTGAACCATGTTGCGGCAATTGTGCCCGTTTCATCGCTCACAAAAACTTCGAGTATGGGTTTTCCCCCTCTGGCGACCCTGTTTTGTATACCGGCAATTGTACCCCGAATGGTAATCTTCGCTCCGATCTTCGATTCGGAAATTTTCTGTATTTTTGAAAAATCATTATAGTCGCGGGGAAAGTAATAGAGTAAATCGAGAATGGTTTTAATGCCTAATCGTTCGAGAATTTCACTCCGTTTCGGCCCTACCCCTTTCAGGTATTGAATTGGTTGGTTGAATAGTTGGTTCAAGTTATTAGCAGGGTGGATTAAGGCGTTGTTTTTACGCTGAATCCACCAATAATATTTACGGGACAGGCGGATTCGCTGTCGCTTAATCCCCCCTACCGCGAAACCCGCTTAAATAGAATCAAAATTCCTACACAATCAAGATATTATTATTTGATGGTATCTATCTTTGCGGCAAGAATAAAATCGCTTTCGGTCAGTCCATTGATTTTATGGGTAAAAATTTTGATTTCTACCTTTCCCCACGTTAAACATATCTGGGGATGATGTCCCTGTTCTTCGGCAATCCCTCCCACTTTGTTCGTAAAATCGAGCGCTGTTCTGAAATTGGGAAATTTAAACAATTTATACAAATGATGTTCTTCTATAACATCCCAACCGCTGACATGCTTCTGCAACTCCTTGAGTTCTTTTCCCTTTAAAGGAGGTATTCCCCCCTTGCATGGCACACATGTTTTCGAAGCAAGCTCTGACATTTGATTGCCCTCCAAAAAGTAACAAGAAAAAACTATTCCGGTATTTTTATCCCTTTTTCCTTCGCAATTCCGACCGCTTCTTCGTATCCGGCATCAACATGCCGGGCAATTCCGATGCCGGGATCTGCCGTTAATACCCTTTCAAGTCTCTTATCTTTCTCCGCGGTTCCGTCAGCAACAATCACCATTCCCGCGTGAAGGGAATTTCCGATCCCCACGCCGCCGCCATGATGAAAACTTACCCAGCTTGCACCATTCACCGCATTCAAAGCAAAATTCAATAACGGCCAGTCGGCAATCGCATCGCTCCCGTCCTTCATGCCCTCCGTTTCTCTGTAAGGAGAAGCTACAGAGCCGCAGTCAAGGTGATCCCTTCCTATGACCACCGGAGCCTTGACAATGCCTTTCCTTACCATATCATTAATAATGAGTCCCATCTTTGCGCGTTCACCATATCCCAGCCAGCAAATTCTCGCGGGCAGTCCTGTTTGAGGCGCCTTTTGTTTCGCAAGATGTATCCATCGCACAAGAGCGGCATCTTTGGGAAAATTATCAATAATTGCTTTATCTATTTTTTCAATATCCGCAGCGTCTCCCGACAGGGCAGCCCAGCGAAACGGCCCTTTCCCCTCACAGAACAACGGACGAATAAACGCAGGAACAAATCCGGGATACCAGTAATTTCCGTTTGGGTCGCGCATGGATACCCCTGCAAACTCCGCCTGCGAACGCAAATTGTTGCCGTAGTCAAAGCAGGTCGCCCCGTTTCTCTGCATCTGTAATATTGCCTTCATGTGATCAATAATCGCATCAAACACCTTTTCCTTATAAACGCGTTTGTTTCTCTCCCTCAATTTCTCCAATTCCTTCACATCGCCCACCGGCATGTAAGACATCAGATCATGGGCAGGGGTCTGATCCGTTACAATATCCGGGGTAATTCCACGTTTCACCAGTTCCGGATGAACCGCGGCGGCATTCCCCACCAATCCTACAGAAAGAGGTATTTGCCGGGATTTTGCGTCAGATATCCACTGTAACGCTTCATCCGGATTCTCTGTTATCCTGTCACAATACCCTTCCCTTACTTTTTTCTCTATACGTTCCTTCCGCACTTCCACACAAAGGACAACGCCGTCATTCATTGTCACGGCAAGAGGCTGGGCGCCGCTCATGCCTCCCATACCCGCGGTAAGTACGAACTTTCCCCTTAAAGAATCGGTATTCAATGCCTTCTTTGCCAATGCCGCAAAGGTTTCATAGGTGCCCTGCAGAATCCCCTGCGTCCCAATATAAATCCAGCTTCCCGCCGTCATTTGGCCATACATGGTAAGCCCCATACGATCATAATTATCAAATACATCCTGATTTGCCCATCCGGGCACAAGGTTCGCATTTGCGATAATCACCCTCGGCGCCCATTCGTGTGTTTTTGCAACGTACACCGGTTTCCCCGACTGGACGCAGAGCGTTTCATCTTTTTTTAATGTTTTCAATGCCGCAATAATTCTCTGATATTCCTTCCAGTTCCTTGCGGCGCGTCCATTTCCGCCATACACAATAAGCTCTTCCGGCTGAACGGCAACATCGGGGTTCAGATTATTCATTAGCATACGTAATGCAGCCTCGCTATCCCAATTGTCACAGTTGAGGCTTGTTCCTGTGGGAGCCTTAATCGGGCCTTCCGGCCTGAATTCATAAAACATCGGTCGGGTCATAAGCATCAATTCCTTTTCTAATGATTAAAAAAACATATTTTCATACATATTGCCATATTCTAACATATGATGATAAAAACATAAAAGGGGTATTCCGCTATCATACAAAATTTCAATTGACTTAAAAATTGGCCTTGTTATTATACTCTCACCATTAACCACTTCTGTGTTGTGCCAGTTCGTTATCTTTTTTACCATAAGAGTATCGAACGGGCATTTTTTATCAATTTTATCAATCTAAGCCCACTAAATGAAAATAGTGTCACATAGTATGATATTTTTGGAAAAAGTTAAGGTCTATAAGTAACCGCGTGAAAAAAATCTTAAAATAGTCGCTGATTCTGAATATCTTTTTTTTACTAAAATAACAATATCAAACGTTTTCTTTCGAATAAAATTTAAACCGAACAATTAAAACGTATCATATAATATCTGTCGTTTAAGAGTTTATTTATGGATTACACAGAAGCCTATATTGAATCCTTAATCAAGTGCCGCAAGGCCATCGTTGAACCTCCAACAAAAGAAATGAAACTTGAGAAAAAGCACAAAAGAAACGATATGAAATTAAAATCTTTAGATATGGATGATCAATTTTATGTTTTTATGAGAATACATATAGATTTTCAGGAAAATTTTTCAATAGGTCTGCTCCATCAATCTTTAGAAGGTCCAAAAAATATCCTTCTAAGATTTAACGGTAATCACGGACAAGTTGTCGAAGATCCTATAAAACCAAATCCTCACTTTGGATATCATATTCATAAAACAACCTCAGATGACTTGAACAATGGTTTTTTTGAACCAAAATTAATTGTCTCAACAAGTGAATATGCTTCATTTAAAGAAGCTCTAAAATATTTCTTTAATTTTGTTAATATTACGGATGCATACAAGCATTTTAGACATATTTTTAAAAAGAAATTATTTAATAATGAAATTATTTGATGAATTAAAAATACAATTTAATAATCGAGTCTCCTTTCAGGAAAAAAGGCCTAAGATATATCAGCTTCTGGCTCCCATATATCATGAAGATGGGGATATGATTGATATATTTTTGGAATTGACTGACGGTGAGGGTCGCAACGTAAGAATTTCTGATCAAGGTATGACTTTGATGCGGTTATCGTATTCTTTTGATATTGATACACCAAACAAAGAAAAAATATTTAATAGAATACTAAAAGAAAACCATGTTTCAGAAGAAAATGGAAATCTATACATAGATACAAGTATAGATTCATTGTATCCAGCCTTAATGCATTTTGCACAAGTTATTGGCAAAATATCTAATATGCGTCTTTATAAAAGAGAAGTAATCCATAGCCTCTTTTTCGAAATGCTAGAAGAATTTATTGAAACAGAACTCCAGAAATACAAACCAATAAAGAAATATTATCCCGTACCAGAGCACGAAGAATATGAAGTCGATTATTGTTTTAATAGCCGACCAAAGCCAATTTTTCTATTGGGTGTAAATAGTTCTTCCAGAGCAAAACTTGCCACGATTTCCTGCTTAAAATTTGTGAATGAAAATATAAATTTTAGAAGTGTCATAATATTAGAAAATATAGACATTCTTGGGAAGAAAGATCTTGCAAGGCTCATGTCTGTCTCAGATAAAGAATTTCCTTCCTTTGATGATTTTAAGGAAAACGGAAAAAAGTATTTTGAAAGAGAACTCCAGAGTTAAGTATCAAAAATATCTTTTTAAGAAATTTCATTAAAAACTTTACCATGTCATTAATTCTTTCCTTCATACTATTTTTTACTCCCTTTCTATTCATTGAACAATCCTTTGCGGAGAAAACTCCACAAAAACCTGTTTCTCAAAAGGAAATACATCTCCATACTCCTTTTATTGAAAACAAAGGACAGGTTAACGATCGCATTGCATTTTATTCAAAAAACCCGCTCGGCGCTGTTTTTGTGACAAAAGAAGGGGAGATTGTCTATGCCATGTCTAAGGGCGACAAAAAGTCTATCGCATTAAAAGAGCACATAATAAATGCCGAAAAACCTTCTGTTAAAGGAAAGGCGCGCTCATTCGCAACGTTTAATTTTTTCAGAGGAAAAAACCAGTCCTCGTGGAAAAGCAACATCCCTGCTTATGATTCCATTACGTTTGGAGAGATTTACGAAGGAATAGAACTCTCTCTTAACAACAATGGAAAAACCATAGAAAAAATATATCGTGTACACCCCGGGGCAAAGACCTCTGCTATCAAGATGACGTTTGACGGCGCAAGAGCGGCATCCGTAAATACGTCAGGACAATTAGAATTGGATACGGAACTGGGACCTGTCATATTTACGAAACCTGTCGCCTATCAGGAAACAAACGGAGAAAGGAAATATATTGCCATTGCATATAAGATGCATGAAAATAATTATCACACATCCGCATCAGGGCAAGCGTTTATTTATGGTTTTGATGTTCAGAAATATGACCGTTCAAAGGAACTTATCATAGATCCGCTCCTTGCATCGACATTTTTAGGGGGAACCGGGGCAGACTACGGGAGAGCTATCGCACTCAATTCCACTGGAGAAGTATATGTCGCCGGATATACGGAATCAGTTGAGTTTCCGGCAACCACAGGCGCGTATGAAACAACCGTTCAAGGCAATAGTGATGTATTCATATCGAAACTCAGCGCTGACTTGACCACTCTTATCGCAAGCACCTATCTGGGAGGAAGCGGCAGTGATTTGGGATTTTCTCTGGTAATAGATTCAGATGATACTATTTTTGTTTCAGGACGCACCGGTTCCACTGATTTTCCAACAACAAAAGATGCATACAACACCGATTACACGGGGGGCAATTATGACGCATTCGTTTCAAAACTGAGCAGTAATTTATCAAGCCTGATAGCTTCCACATATTTTGGCGGCTCTGAAGATGATATCGGGTATTCCATTGACATCGATTTGGAGGGAAACATCTTTGCCACAGGATACACGGCATCGGAAGATTTTCCCGTCACTACTGACACCTATACTTCAAAATTCCGCGGTGGCGACTATGACACCTTTCTTTCAAAGTTTCAAAATGATTTATCAGGCCTTATCGCCTCAACGTACCTGGGAGGATCATCCAATGATTATGGAGGTTCCATTACCATCGATCCGGAAGGAAATGTCTATATCGCCGGATATACGGAATCAACGAACTTGCCAACAACATCCGATGCATACGATACTTCTCACAACGGCGGTTCTGACGCATTTATCGCAAAACTGCAAGGAGACTTGAGCGGATTGCTTGCCTCAACCTATTTTGGCGGGTCCGGCAACGAATATGTTCTGCAATACGGAGATTCCATCACCATCAATCCGGAGGGCAATATTTACGTTACCGGATGGACGGATTCCTCTGATTTCCCCACAATGAGCGACTCGTACCAGCCGGAAATACAGGGAGAATCGGACGTCTTTGTATCCAGGCTGGACGGAAACCTGGAAACGCTCAGCGCTTCAACATTTCTCGGAGGTTCCCGGTCGGAACGCAGTTATCATATTGCCATTGATCAGGAAAATAAAATATACATAACAGGATATTCCGAATCCTCCGACTTTCCCACAACAAATACGTGCTACGACAGCTCTTATAATGACGCCGGTAACGAAGAAGATACGGCAAGGGGAGACGTCTTTGTATCGAAACTAAGGGATACTTTGAAGAAATTAAACAGTTCCACATTTTTAGGCGGAAGCAAAGAAGACCGGGGGTATTCTCTGGTATTTGACAACGAAGGAAACGTGTATGTTGCCGGTTATACCTCTTCCTCAGACTTTCCTCTTTCGGAGGACGCTTATGAAACTTCATTCCAATGCGGAGACAGCGACGTGTTTATCTCTTTGCTTGATCACGGCCTTTCATCAACTCCGGGAATCGGCTCTGACGAAACCCCTTTACCTTCCCAAACGCCCGGCACGACCCCCGTATCTTCCCTTACACCTTCACCCTCGCCAACAACATCTCCTGCTCCAACACCAACACTCACTGTAACTCCCGTCGTAACACCATCAACAACTACAGAACCAACGCCAATTGCCACTCCAGCGGAAAACAGAAGCATTTATGGCACGGTAACAAACAAAAAAACCGGCAATCTGCTCGAATCGGTGAAAATAACATTGAAGGCGACATCAACTGGCGCAAAAACAGAAACCACTTCGGATAATGAGGGGTTTTTCTCATTTTCGGAATTAGCCACAGACACATATAAACTCACTGCAAATAAAAAGGGATATAAGAAATATAAAACAACTATACAATACGAAAGCGGGGAAGAGTTAGAATTTACGATTGAGCTAAAAAAGAAATAACGGGTGAAAACTGTAACAAAAGATTTCTTTGAGTAAAAACCGACTTATTTGGTACACTTTGTAAAAGAAGTGTCATAAATGTCCGGGTTTGATTTTTCATGTCTTTTTATTCATCGAAAACCTTGCCAAAGCTATTGGTAAAAGATTTTAATCTCTGTCATACCCTCCTGTGCGGCCAGTTATTCAGGGTGAAAAAAATCGACGCATGGTTTTATGTTATCGTAAAAAACCGTATTTTAAAAGTCAGACAATCCTCACCAGAAACCTTAGAATATCACGGCGCCGACAAAAGATTCCTGATTGATTTTTTTGCCCTTGATGAACCGTATGATGATATCATCGCGCACATAGATAAAGACTCACATATGACTCGCGCCATAAAAAAATTCCATGGTTTACGTATCGTACGGCAGGATCCATGGGAATGTTTGATATCTTTCATATGCTCTGCCGCGGCAAACATTCCAAAGATACAACTTAACCTTGAAAACCTCTCAGAATATTTCGGGGAAAAAGTGAAACTGCATGGCCTCGAATGGCACATTTTCCCTGGTCCAGGGCAATTGAATAATTACAAACGAATTGTAATGGCAAAGACAGGTTTTCGTGCGAAACACATTAAAGCGGTAAACGATACCGTTGACCATAGCTTTCTCAGTTTTTTAAATAAACTTCCCTATCCTGAGGCAAAAAAAGCCCTAACGCAACTTCCCGGCGTAGGAAGCAAGATAGCAGACTGCGTTCTCTTATTTTCTCTTGGATTTTCAGAGGCATTTCCGATTGACACCTGGATAAAAAAAATTCTCCAGGAACTGTATTTCAAAAACAAGACGATATCAAATGGAGAATTACACGCATTTGGCAGGAATTATTTTGGGAAATATGCCGGATATGCCCAGCAGTTTCTCTACATGCTTGCAAGGGAAAAGAAATAAGTTACGTTATTTATTAAAAATGTTTATCTTAAGAATATAATTATCCAATAAAGATAAGTATGATATACTTATACGCGATTATTCTTCTGTAAAAACTTCTTTGCTCGTAATTATTTTTATAAATCCTTACTCCCATTTCGCATCTGGTAGATGATCTTTTCGCCGGTTATTTTTTGGATGTAACTACGCCGCGCTCTGACAAAGGAGAGTAAAGCTTATCTTCTATTTCAGATAAAGCCTTCTGGGTGAGTCGATAATTATCCTGCCTAAGCCTATTTATTGGTTTCTGTATGAGGTTGTCGAGTGTTTTTCTGACTTCATCTTTTATTTTGCTTATTTGCATTCGTAACTCAACCTCTTCTACACCTAAAGTTTTCACGTCAATTTCAATTCCATATAACCGGCCACTATTTTTACCCACCATAAATGTGACATAATCATCTTGAAGTTGCGGTTTAGCTGGTTCATTACCAATATATTTAAATTCAATAATAAATCGATCCTTTTCTTCACTATAAAAACCGCGAACTGCCTCTGGTATATCATATGATGACACCATAAATTCAACTTTAACTTTAGAGCCTTCTGTCGGTAGACGCTGCGTTAATTCTTCAACGTTTTTAGGATTTACGGGAAACCACATTGTTATATCCCCTCTTCTCTCCTCTTAATTTATAACCTTTCAAGAAGCCTGCTTAAAATACTCTCATACGCTTTTAATTTAGAACTTCTTATCTTTTTAAGCTGAGATGGTTCTGGATTTCGACTATCTATTACCAAAGCACCCCACGGAATACCTTTTACCTCAATACAAATGCCAAGTAACGAGCGACATTGTAATCCTCTCCTGTTCCTTTTCATTCGATTAGATATCCATTCTTTCGATACAAATGCCTTCTTCGCATATTCTATAATATTATCTTCTGGTGCACTGTTTACACTCAAATCTGGTAAATTAAAAACTTTTACTTCGCGATTACGTGCCCATGTTTGCCCTGCAACACCTTCGGCTTCGTCAGGATGTTCCTTTGACGCAAGAAAACATTGAATTTTTGTTTTAGTTCTTGAACCAGATCGTGCAGCCGGTATTAGCCATCCAGAACAAGGCCATCTTATTAATGCCCAACGCCACTTACAGTGTTTAAAAAGCGTTATACGATGAAAATGCTCCGCATCTTTTCTCGTACTTTCATCTTTGCCAAAAACCTCTTCTCGGTACTGATCAAGAATATGCTGCACTATCCTCCAAATATCCGGAGAACCTATACGATTGTTTAATAGTTGTGACAATCCCCCAACGCAAGTAAAGGAGATAATAATCCACCACGCATTATGTTGACAAATATTGACGAAAAAAGATATGAAAGGTATGTCCGGCACATTTGCTTTTAGCAGAGCACTTATAAATAAGACAATACCTCCAGATATATACTTAACTTTTTGTAGGAAATAATTTACTTTTTCAGAAAGTTCTTGTCTTAACATTCATAAGCCTTAATGCTTCGGTTAAGCTAAAAGAACAAGTAATTTAAAGTTCTTAATTATTCTTTCTTTGCCACGATATACACCTAAGATATACATTAAAAATCAAATAAATTTAATTCTTATCATCTAACGGAATATCCGCTTTTTATTTATTTAATTAGATGCAGGATAAACACTTACACGGCGTCCGGTATCAAATTTTACCACACCGTCTATCATGGAATAAATCGTATAATCCCTGCCCAATCCTACATTTTTCCCCGGTTTGAATTTTGTGCCGCATTGTCGAACAAGGATTGCGCCTGTTCCCACAAATTCGCCGCCAAATTTTTTCACGCCCCTCATTTGGGGATTACTGTCCCTGCCGTTTTTGGAAGAACCTTGTCCTTTTTTATGTGCCATTTTCTTCTCCTCTCAAAATAATATCTGTACTATCTACTTAATGATCTTTAACTTACAATTATCTCTTTTACTTTAATTTTTGTGTATTTTTCGCGATGTCCACGGGTCCTCATGGATTTTTTTCTTCTTCTAAACTTTATCGTTATGCACTTTTTGCTTTTTATTACCCCTTTTACTTCTGTAACAACCTTTGCGTTCGCATTGCTTCCAAAAGAGATATTTCCCGCTTCGTCGGAACAAACCAATACCTTATCAAACTCCAGAGTATCTCCCACTTTGGCATCTGCCTTTAAATCAATACAAAGCTGTTCTCCGGCTTTCACCTTATATTGTTTACCCCTGTCACTTATAATGGCATACATCTTTTTCTTTCTCCTTCTTACCTTCTGACTAAATAAAACTATATTACAACGGGTTCGCCTTTATTATCAAAATAACGGATTTCTATTTTACCATATTCATTATTAGTATCATTAAAAATAATTATTTTTTTATTATACGTTTCTTCTATCTCTGCCATCTGTTTCCTTTTCTGATTCTGCAAATAATTGACAACTTCATTATTTGAGATTATTTCAATCCTTGCTATTTGCGGCAGATGTAAAGCAAATTTTACGTCTCTCATAATATTTAAACAGAGCGATTCTACCGTTTTTGCGTATCCTGTTCCACGACAAAATTTACATTCTTCAAACAAAACATCCCGAAGACTTGGCCGAACTCTTTGACGGGTGAGCTCAATTGTGCCAAATTTCGACATTTTCAACATCTTTGTTTTTGCCCGGTGGCTTTTCAATGAATCCGCCAGCGCTTTTTCAACCGCCTGGATATGCTTTTCCTCCCGCATATCGATAAAATCAATGACAATTACGCCCCCTAAATCTCTCAACCTTATCTGGCGCGCAATTTCTTTTGCCGCAATGACATTCGTCCTAAACGCCGTATCTTCAGGGTCGCATTTTCCTTTATATTTCCCGCTGTTTACATCAATCGCAACCAATGCTTCTGTTTGCTCAAGAATGATTGAGCCGCCGTGCGGCAACGGAATTTTTCTGGAATTTATCCCTTCAATTTCTTCTTCTATGCCATAATTATGAAATAATGGTTTTTCTTTATCGTAAAACTTCAGATGTTTTTCATATTTCGGCATTATTATTCGCAGAAACTCTCTGGTTCTCTTATAAACAGATTCCGAGTCCACGATAATCTCATCTATATCCTGACTAAATATATCACGAATAACACGAATCACCAGGTCGCTTTCCTGATATATCACACCAAGGGTATCAATGTCTTTTGACTTTTTATATATATTCTTCCATAGCCTCAACAGATAATGGAAATCTTTCTGGAGTTCTTTTTTTGTTTGCTGTATACCGGCAGTCCGAACGATAAAACCGATATTCTTCGGAGGATTTAAACTTTCAAGGATTTTTTTCAGTCTCTGACGTTCATCTTCCGCCGTTATTTTTTTAGAAACCCCGTAACGCTTTACTTCCGGCATTAATACCAAATATCTGCCCGGCAAACTTATGTAAGTAGTCAGGCTGGGGCCTTTTGCCCCTATGCTTTCTTTTGTTACCTGCACCAGTATTTCTTTTCCCTGCTGCAATACGTCGCGGATTTTATACTGTTTTACCACGGGTTCTGTTTCTTCTCCCTGTCCCTTGCTTTCTCCGGGAACCAAAATATCAGAAACATGAAGAAATCCGTTTTTTTTGAGTCCGATATCAACAAATGCCGCTTCCAGGCTTGGTTCTATATTAACGACCCTTCCCTTATAAATATTCCCCGCAATTTGTTCCCGGGAAGTTCTTTCAATATACAATTCTTCCAGAATATTGTTTTCTAATATCGCAATACGACACTCCTCGGGTTCGATCGCGTTTATAAGCATCTTCTTTTTCTTCATGTTTTCCATATATTTACACAGAAGTTAAGTTCACTTCCGTCCTAACAATTTCAAAGAGCTCTTTCTTCGGATCAACGCCAAGGGCATCAACCACCTCTTCCGGCCGTGGCATACCTTCCGGCGTCAATCTGAAAGTCAAAAACAGGGCATTGTCATCTTTCCAAATCTTTCCAACAGAAGATCGGATATCAACGGATTTTTGCCCCGTCTTTTTTACACGTTTTATAACAATAGAATCTTCTTTCCAAAAATCTTCTATCCTTAACGTTTGCAAAAGGCTTTTATTTTTAAAAATAATCTTGTATGTGACATCATGAACGGCGCCTTTTTCTGAAGGCGATATTGGCCGGGCGGAAATAATATTAATCCCTTCCGGCAATTGCCTGCGAAACCGCTCCACAAGCAAATCCAACGGTTCATGGCGAAACAACTCCAGTTCTAAAACTTCCTCTTCTCCGCAGATGCCAACGCCAAGCGCCAACGGCATGGATATTTTTGGGTGAGGATTAAACCCTTTGGACATTGCAATAGGCATATTTGCCCTTCTTATTGTCCGTTCGATGGTTCTCATTAAATCGTTATGAGAAATAAACCGAATATCCCCTGATTTGGAAAACCGAATTCGTATCTTTTCTACTATGGCGAACCAACCTTTATAATACCAAAAAAAGCTTTTTCAGCATAAAATATTTTATCTAAAACACTTCCGGCAAAATCTTACTAACAAAATTGCTGAGATAATTTTTCGTTTTTTCCGGATTATCAAATTTGAAAATTGTTTCTGCAACTTCTTTTGCTTCATCAAATGTAACGGACCTGATAATCTTTTTCATTTCAGGTATAATTGTTGCCGGAGCAACACTAAACTCTTTTAATCCCAATCCTATAAGAGGAATAGTATATTCCAGTTCCCCACCCATCTCTCCGCAAATCCCAATGGAAATATTATGTTCCTGCGCGGCTTTTATCGCCATCTTCAGAAATCTCAAAATAGCCGGATGAACGGGACAATATAAATAGGCCACCCGTTCATTATTCCTATCTACTGCCAGAGAATATTGAATAAGATCATTCGTGCCTATGCTGAAAAAATCACACTCCTTTGCCAGCATGTCTGAAATCATAATAGAAGAGGGAACTTCCAGCATAGATCCTATTTTAACATCTTTATCAAAGGAAATTTTTTCTTTATCCAGATCCTCCATTGTCTCATACACCATCTGTTTTGCCCGTCTCAGTTCCTGAATGGAGGAAATTAACGGAAACAGTATTTTCACCTTTCCAAGTGCAGACGCCCTCAATAAGGCCCTGAGCTGAACCTTAAATATGGAAGGGTTTTCAAAACAATACCGTATTGAACGGCATCCGAGAAAAGGATTTCCCTCTTTTCTATGCTCCAGATATGGCAACTTATCAGCGCCCAAATCAAGCGTCCTTATAATAACGGGTTTTCCTTTTAACTCCCGCACAACGGTAGTATATGCCTCCAAATGCTGCTCTTCTGTCGGAGGCGTAGGAGAATTTAAATAGAGAAACTCCGTTCTGTACAGGCCTATCCCTTCAGCGCCATAATCAACATTTATGCCTATCTCCCTCGGAAATTCAATATTGCCGAAGATGGAAATATGCTTTCCATCCGCCGTAGTCGAGGGTTGACCTTTCAGTTCCGTTGCCAGTTTTCTTTCAAAAACATGTATGCTCTTTACTTTATTCTGGTACGTTGCCAATGTTTCCGCATCAGGCCGAACAATTACCAGCCCCCGGTTTCCATCAACAATTACAATATCTCCTCCAAAGACGTCAGAGGTAACCGTACCAAGCCCCACAACCGCAGGAATCCCTAATGCGCGGGCAACTATCGCCGTATGAGAAGTCCTCCCGCCGCCATCAGTGGCAAAACCTTTCACTTTTTCCGTATCGAGCATTGCTGTTTGGGAAGGAGTAAGGTCATGCGCCACCAAAACGACTTCTTCCGCGAGATTTTTCAGCTCTTCTCTCTTTTCACCCAACAGATTTCTTAAAAGACGGCGTTCAACATCAAAGATGTCCGTTACCCTTTCCGCCAGGTATGAATCCTTAACATCCTGAAATTTTCTGATATAAACGCGCAAGGCAAGAGAAACGGCAAATTCCGGTGTAAAGTTGGTTTTCCGTATACGTTCTATAATTTCACTTTTTAACCGCACATCCTGCAAAACCATTCTGTGCGTGCCAAAGATCGCCCCTATTTCAGAACCCAAATTATCGGATACCTTTATCTCCAAATCCCGTATTTCTTTTTTCGACGCTTCGATTGCCCTTTCAAGCCTGTAAACTTCTTGTTCAACTTCATTATTTTTTATGACATGGCGTGGTATCCGGAAACCTTCGCTCTCAAACAGAAAAGCCTGACGAATCACTACCCCCGGGGAAACGGCAATTCCCTTCCGGATTTCCATAAACTCCTCTTCAAACTTGCTCTTCACCAATTCTTCCAGAGCATCCAGCGCTTCCGCAGAATCGACTCCCTTCGCACTGATTTTTATCTCCGTGCCATTCTCCGCGCCAAGTGTTAAAAGCTCGATTATGCTTTTCCCATCTACATTTTTGCCCTTCGCTTCCACGCGTATTTCGGAATCATATTTATTGGCAATTTCAGAAAATTTGGTTGCCGGCCGTGCGTGCAGGCCATTTGAATTCGAAATCTTTACGTTTCGCTCAGATAATTTTGAATTTACAACAAAAAAATCCATGTTTACATTCTCTACAAATTTGCTGATGTTACACCTGAATACCGTCAACTTCTTTCAATGTATCTATCATGCCCTCTTTATCTGCTGCCTCACGCATAAAGCGACGGAAATCATTATCTCTGATGGCAGTAGATATTTTTTCCAAAGCGGCAAGATGTGTCCCTGTGGAATCAAGCGGGGAAAGGAGCAGAAAAAACAAATACACAGGTTCGCCGTCCAATGCATTAAAATCTACCCCTTTTTGGGAACGGGCAACAGAACCTATAACATTTTTAATACTTTCATGCTTTGTATGGGGCACGGCCACTCCCTTGCCTATGCCTGTGCTTCCCAATTCTTCCCTTTTCATAAGGGCTTCCATAACTTTTCCAACATCCGCATCACTGAGCTTTTTTGCGTCCCGGAGAGCGCACACCATCTCTCTGATGACAGCTTCTTTTTCAGTGGCTTTTACATCGGTTATAATCGCCGCAGACACAATAAAATCGGTTAACTTCATCAATTCTACACCTCCAATAATTATCCTGTTTACGCCCCTTATTTGCGTTCAGATTCCTCTGTCTCTCCTTCAAAACGTTTTTTTTTGCGAACGGTTTTAGATTCTATTTTCCCCTTGTGTTTTTTCAATTGGGCAATCACTTTATCCACAACCATATCTATTGAGCGGTACATATCTGCATCTGCCGCCTCTGCTACAATCGTGGGTCCCCTTGAAACAGAAACAACCATTTCTACCAGATGGCTGCTATCTCCTCCGATATCCAATGTTACCTGTACATGCAAAATCCACTCAAAGAATTTTTTTATTTTTTCTGCTTTTTGCAAGGCATAATTTTTAATTGCTTCAGTAATATCCAAATGCCTGGCAACTACTGTTATATTATCCAACCTACAAAATCCTTTCTTTAAATAAAAATAATGTCTCTAAATCTTTTTATTTTACTTATATAACACCTTCAGTCAAGGAAATTAAACAGCGTACCTAGCTCTTATAGTCTGCAATTGCTAAAACCAGCAAATGAACTGATTTAACTCCCCCTTCTTTCAATTTTTTTGCGCATTCCTGCATTGTTAATCCCGTGGTCAAAACATCGTCCACTAACAATACTCTTTTCCCTTTTATGATTGCCGGGTTTTTAACAAAAAATGCCTTTTGAATATTCGCATATCTTTTTGTTTTTGATAATCTTGTTTGCGACGCAGTATTTTTTATTCGTATAAGGTTATTTACCGACAAAGGTTTCGAAAAAACCCGGTGAATTTCCCGCGCAATCAGTTCTGATTGATTAAAGCCTCTTTGTAATTTTTTCCTCCAATAAAGGGGGACGGGTATAATGATATCCACTTCCTGAATACGTTCGTTAAGTTTCCTGTTTGCCAGCAATACATCATTTACCGCCTTGTATAAAAACCGCTGCTTTTCATACTTATATTTATGCACTAAAACCTTAATCGCACCGTCATAATGAGCAATTGCCGTTAATGAATCGTGGTAAAAATGCTGTGTCCGGCAGAAACCGCATCCCTTTTCATCAAACGAAACAGAATACGGCCCTGAAATACTTCCACAGCGGGAGCAATAATTCTCATTGATGAATGCGATATTTTCCCTGCATGCACCGCAAATATACTGTTCGCGGGAATAATTTATATTTCCACGGCAATGCAGGCATATTCTCGGATAAAATACATCCAAAAACGCATGCACGTAATTATTTATAAAGCTACGCATTCATCATATCAAAAAATAATATCCCCACCGACCCGAAAATTATTATCGGCAGCCAGGCCGCTAATATAGGATGAACCATTCCGGTATTGCCAAGATTGGAACAGAGAAACGATAAAGAATAAAACACCCCGCAGGCAAGAATACATAAGCCTACCCGCAAAAAAATATTTTTACTCATTCTTTCAAAACCGACCACCAGAGGCACCCCCAGAAGAAGCAGGACAAAATGCGTGAGTGTATAGGCAATCCTCGAATGAAACAACACCTTATTCTTCGGATTATCAGGTTCCTTTTCGCATAATTCCTTTAACTGTTCAAAGTTTAACAGGCTGGCATCCAATTTTTTCTTCCCAAGTTCTAAAGGAGTCACAGAAGATTCAAACTCCAAACGTTCCAATTGGTGAACCGGAGCGACCCATCTCCCCTGCTCATCATAATTATGCTGTATAATTTCGCTCAACAACCACTTGTTATCTCCAATCCATTCCCCCTTTTTCGCATTAATAGTAAATTTTTTCCTGCCATTTTCATACCGTGAAAGAATGAATACAGAATCCATTTTCTGCATTTTATTATTATATTTCCATATACGGATCAATGCATTATTATCACTATCATGTACCAGCAGATTCCGTTGAACATCACTATCAAAGGTATTCTGCTGCATAGTTTCCAGTTTTTCCGCCACCCGCGGAACAATCCATTCCTGGTCCCCAAACGAGGCAAACGCCATAAACACCGTGACAATAAAAAGAGGCAACAGTATCCTGTACATTGAAATACCTGCAACCTGCATCGCCAATATCTCCCGATTCCGGGACATCCTGACCAGAACAATGCCCACTGCGACTAACGTAATCGCAGGGAAAAACTGCGTGATTATGACCGGAAAAAGGTATGCATAGTAACGGAATGCCAGCCCAAAGGCGTTTAACCCCATTTCCAGAAATTCTTCAAGCTTTTGAAGAAGATCAATAATAACATATGTGCCGGAAATAATGAGGAGACACAAAAAAAACGTCGGGAAAAATGCTTTTAAAATATATTTGTCCAGCCGTGAAAACATTTACTTTTGCAATCCTTATTGATGAAACGTTTTGAGTTCCTGATACATTTGAAATACCGTTTTTTTCAAAACGGGATGAGCCGCATTCGGCGCGATTTCAGCAAGAGGTTCCAGAACAAACATCCTTTCATGCATCAACGGATGAGGGATCTTTAATTGCGCATCTTCCACAATTCTGTCGCCAAAAAACACAATATCAAGATCAATGGTTCTCGGCCCCCATTTTTCCTTGCGTATCCTCCCCATATGCAGTTCAATCCGTTGAAGTTCTTCCAGCAATTGATGGGGGCTCATCGATGTTTTTATCTCAAGCGCCGCATTTAAAAACATCGGCTGCGCCGGCCCTCCGAAAGGGGCCGTTTCATAAAACTTCGAAATCTTTCCCGGCTGAATCCCTTCAAGTCTCATTATATGCCCGTGAGCATTCCTCATGTTTTTCTCTCTATCGCCCAAATTAGCGCCTAAAGCAATATATACTATTTCCATTGACTTCAATCTTAACAGAATCCTTTGTGTATCAAAAGAGTATTCATGGTTTTTTATTGCTCCACTAACACCTCATATTCCAAAGTATTGCTTCTCTTCTTCCCTAAATTCATGCTCCTACTAATTATGGCTTTTATACCATATTGTGGTATTTTTTACAGAATTGGGGTATTTAAAACCATACGCTTTTCTTTTGGTCATGCCATTTTCCCGATAAATATGAACTTTTTTTAATTACTATCGCCAGCGGTATATAATATTTTCTTTTATTTCCATAATATTTCCACACAATAATCTAATTTATTAAATTTTTTACTTTTTTGTAAAATATGGTTCAGTTTTAGCTATAATTCTTATTCTTCCACGTTCGTATTCTTTAAAAACGTCTTTTGTTTTTAATTCAATTTTTACATGTAAAAATCTTCTGCAACTATGAAGGAAAAAATTCTGATCGTCGATGACGATGCTGACAACAGGGAATTAATTAATATCTTAGAGCCCAACACAAATGAGTGCATAGTTTATATGCTGGATGTGAGCGGACACGGTGTTCCTGCGGCCATGGTATCGCTGGCCGTTTATCAATCCCTTCAAACTAAAACAGGATTGATAACAAAGCAATCTCTTTCCTCTTCAATAGAACAACCGACTGCTTCCATTTCCCCGAAAAACGTACTTGAAGCGCTGGATAAAGAATATCCCATGGAAAGATTCAACAAATATTTCAGCATCAGTTACCTTGTCGTTAATTCAAAAGAATCTTCTGTTACTTACTGTAACGCCGGACATCCGCCTCCTTTGATTTTGCATCCTGACGGATATATAGAGCGTATGGAAAAAGGCGGAACTATTATAGGAATGAATGGAATTGTTTCCTTTGAAGAAGAACAAAAAAAATTACACACAGGAGACCGTGTTATTATGTATACAGACGGAGTGACCGAATTCCAAAATGCCAGAGAAGAAATATACGGCGAGAAAAATTTTCACTTATTGCTACATGACACAAAAGATTTGCCTGTAGATAAAATGCTTGATGAAGTAATGAATTCCCTGTTACAATTTGGAAACAATACTCCTTTAAAAGACGATGTCAGCCTTCTTGCGTTTGAATTCAAAGGATAAAAACAGGATCCACATTTAACATTTACAAGACGATAACCTATTAAAAAGAAACTCTCCTATGAAAGGCATAATCCTGGCCGGCGGTTCAGGCACCCGGCTTTATCCCATCACAAAGGCAGTAAGCAAACAGCTTTTGCCCGTTTTTGATAAACCCATGATTTATTATCCCTTGTCGGTGCTCATGCTGGCGGGGATAAAAGAAATACTCATCATCTCTACACCACGGGATCTGCCGCAATTTAAAGAATTGCTCGGAAACGGTTCGCATTTGAACATTTCAATCTGTTACGCGGAACAGCCCTTCCCGGAAGGTTTGGCCCAGGCCTTTATTATCGGAAAATCCTTTATCGGCAAAGACCCGGTAGTCCTTATCCTCGGAGATAATATTTTTTACGGACACGGCCTTTGTGAAATATTACGAAAAGCGACACAAATTAAGCGCGGCGGTCTAATCTTTGGATATCATGTTCAGGACCCAGAACGATACGGCGTCGTGGAATTCGACCAGAGTGGAAAGGTGATCAGTATTGAAGAAAAACCAAACAAACCGAAATCAAAATACGCCATTCCCGGCATTTATTTCTATGACAATGATGTGATAAACATTGCGGAAAACCTGAAACCTTCTGCCAGGGGCGAGCTGGAAATTACGGACGTAAATATCACGTATTTAAAAAGAGGCGATCTTTGCGTAGAATTATTAGGGAGAGGTTTCGCATGGCTTGACACCGGGACACATGAATCTCTTCAGCAGGCATCCAGCTTCGTACAGGCAATACAGGAACGGCAGGGAATAAAAATCGCCTGTATCGAAGAAATCGCATATCGTTTAGGATATATTAACCGGACACAATTAAAAGAGCTTGCCCTAGATATGCTAAAAAACGATTATGGCCGTTACATAATGGCGGTTATTAATGAAGAGGAAATAAAAGAGTATGGCCTGTGAATTCATAAAAACCGCCCTGCCTGAAGTTGTGCTCATCAAGCCACACGTTTTCAGGGATGAACGTGGTTTCTTTCTGGAAACCTTTCATCAAAAAAAATATATGGAAGGGGGAATTCCCGGACAATTTGTACAGGACAACCACTCCCATTCAGTAAAAAATACGATACGGGGTCTGCACTATCAACTCTCGCACCCGCAGGGGAAACTCGTTTATGTCGTCTCGGGAGAAATTTTTGATGTCGCGGTAGATATCCGGCGAGGATCGCCTTCTTTTGGGAAATGGGTTGGAGTCAGGTTATCTTCTGAAAACAAACATCAGTTATATATCCCGGAAGGATTCGCTCATGGTTTTCGGGTGTTAAGTGAGACGGCAGATGTCATTTATAAATGCACAGACATTTACTATCCCAATGATGATTTTGGAATACTCTGGTCGGACCCTTCAATAAACATATCGTGGCAGGTCACCGCGCCGATTCTCTCAAAAAAAGACCGGGAATCCCAGACATTAAACAATATCCCGGAAACACTTTTGCCGGCATACGGAAAATGAGTTTGGAACGGGTACGTTCCCGGTTAGCGATTACCGTATATATTCTGAATGGAAACACTTCTTGTGTTTTTTCACACACAATTATAAAATATTTTTGATTCAAAAATTTTTCCTTTTAATAAAGGAAAATAAACGTCGCAAAGGGAGCATTCCCGATTTTTTGTAACTTCTGCCATGTTTTAATAAAACGTACAGACTTATAAGGGTGGATTAATCGGAGCGAATCCACCATTCATGCGATAATCGTTGGTGGATACGGCGCAAAAACCAGCGCCTTTATCCACCCTACCCACACTGAATCCCCCTTAAAAAAGGGGGACTCAGGGGGTTGTAATAAAATATTAAAATGTAAGACAACCCCCTAACCCCCTTTATTAAGGGGGAATATGGTAAATCTCGCTGAATAGATACCAATTTTTTTCATATTACCGGAAAATGACTCCAGAAGAAATTGAAAAAAACCCCTCGAAAATGGTTGCCATTATTGATAGTGCGGCTGATGGGATTATTGTCATTAATCATCACGGAACCATTGAAATATTTAATAAAGCCTCTGAAAAACTGTTCGGATATCAAAAAAAAGAAGTTATTGGCAAGAATATCAACATTTTAATGCCGGAACCTTACAGAAGCAAACACGATGAATATCTGGCACATTACTTAAAAACAGGCATTAAAAAAGTACTCGCCACCGGAGGGGAATTTACGGGAAAACGTAAAGACGGAACTCTTTTCCCTATCGATCTGGCAATAAGTGAAACAAGAAACGGAAACCAATACACGTTTACTGCCATAGTGAGGGATGTCACTACCCGATTCAGAACATTATCACATGCAATGAATCAAAGCTCCGCAGCAATATTTCTTACCAATCCTTCAGGAATAATAGAATATACCAATCATAAATTCCTGCAACTCACCGGCTATTCCTCTGCGGAAATATCCGGAAAACATACCCGGATACTGAAATCAGGTCTTACTTCTCCGGAAGTATATAAAGACCTATGGAAAGCAATTACTTCAGGAAATGTCTGGATGGGAGATCTCTGTAATAAGAAAAAGAATGGCGAACTATACTGGATTTCCACATCTATCTCTCCTATTAAAAACCAATCGGGAGAAATAATTTATTTCTCTTCTATTGCCGAAGATATTACCTTAAGAAAACATGCAGAAGAGGAACTGCAGAAAGCAAAGGAGGCGGCAGAATCGGCAACTATCGCGAAAAGCGAATTTTTAGCACGCATGAGCCATGAAATCCGCACCCCTATGAATGCAATAATAGGAATGACAGAACTGGCATTGGACACAGAATTAACCGAGGAACAACGCCGTTATTTGACAACAATAAAATCGTCTTCTGATTCTCTCCTTATGCTTATAAATGATATTCTGGACCTTTCCAAGATTGAATCCGGGTTTATGGAAATAGACTTCATCCATTTTTCTCCCAAAAAAATTATTGAAAATATTATTGAAACAATGAAATTCCGCGCTGTCGCAAAAGGAATAACCTTAACATACGCCATAGAAAACAATTGCCTGCCGGACATCCTCATAGGAGACCCGAACCGTTTACGCCAGATTCTCATGAATCTGATTGACAACGCGATAAAATTCACCGAAAAAGGTTCTGTTTTGCTCTCTATTAAACCGCATACTAACCATGATTGTTGTTCACCCGGACATGTTTTTGAAGTTCACTTTATGGTTTCCGATACCGGCATTGGCATTTCAAAAACACATCAAAAAAACCTTTTTGAAAAATTCTCGCAAGCGGATACTTCCATTACCCGAAAATACGGCGGCACGGGTTTGGGCTTAAGCATATCAAAGTCACTTGTTGAAATGATGGGGGGAAAGATATGGATTGAAAGTGAAAAAGACAAAGGATCATGTTTTCACTTTACCGTGCCATTTCACGTGCCAAAAAATAGGGAGAACACGAAATATTTTTCTTCCGATCCGAAAAAAACACCGCATTTTGAAAAATCGCACGTCAAACTGCTTCTGGTGGAAGATAATACCGATAACCAGTATCTCGCAAAAACAATCCTGGAAAAAGCGGGTTATGCTGTTGATATCGCGGCAAACGGCAAACTTGCCGTTGAAGCGCTGCAAAAAATTCATTATGATTTAATCCTGATGGATATAGAAATGCCGGAACTGGACGGGTTTTCCGCTGCAAAAGAAATCAGGATCCGGGAACAAAATCAGGGTTTAACACACATTCCGATAATTGCTCTTACCGCACACGCATTGAAGGGCATTCGTGAAAAATGTCTGGAGCACGGGATGGATGATTGTATTACAAAACCAATGAAAAAAAATACTCTTTTACAAATAATCCACAAATGGATGATTCTTGGATAACTTGTTTTTTTTCAAATATCGGCCCACATGCAAAATAATATTACTGTCCACAATGAACATACTTTTTTATTAAAAAACCATGTCTATTCAACAAACCTCTCCGGATACCCCGGCTCCTGAAAAAGAAATCGAATCACTGCGGGCGCAGTGCGCAAAATTAACAGCGCTGCTTTCCGAATACAAACAGGAAAAAGACGCCCTTGAAGAAAAGGAGAGACGCTATCGCACCATTACAAACATCCTGCCCGTAGGAATATTTTATGCGGATACGGATGGAAATTTTTCCTATGTAAATGAACAGTGGTGTGAAATTTCAGGATTGACGGCAAATGAATCCCTGGGAGATGGCTGGACAAAAGCCTTGCATCCTGATGACAAAGAACGAGTTCTTGAAGAGTGGAAAAAAGTGACAAAAAACTTTGCCACCTTTCATTCGGAATTTCGTCTTGTCCGGCCAGACGGAAGTATTTCATGGGTGTTGTGTGTGGGTGTTTGCGTAATATTTCCGGGCATTAAAAACAGTTCGCAGAAGAAAAATTATGTCGCCACTATAACAGATATTACCGAACGGAAAAATGCTGAAGCTGAAGTCGAAAAAGCAAGAATCATAGCGGAAGACGCAACCCGTGAATTGAAGAAAAACCTGATGATTTCCGAGGATTTAAGAAAGAACGCGCAGGAAGCAAAAGAACAGGCGCGAGTATTCGCTGAAGAAGCAAAGGAGGCAAACAATGCGAAAAGCGAATTTTTGGCACGTATGAGTCATGAAATCCGCACTCCGCTTAATTCCATCCTGGGAACCGCAGAGCTTCTTGCAGAGGCAGAACTAACAGCAGAACAAAAAAAATATCTTCGTATTTTAAATAATGCCGGTGAAACCCTTTTACGTTTAATTAACGACATCCTCGATCTTTCAAAAATAGAAGCCGGACAATTTGAACTTTCTGAAGAACCTTTTCACTTAAGACATGTTATTGAAGAAATTATCGCAATGATGCAACCCGCTGCCCATAAAAAAGGGGTGGAGCTTGTTTGCTCAATAGAAAAGAATATTCCCGAAGTACTGATGGGAGATCAAATTTGTCTGCGACAGATAATTATTAATCTGATAGGAAACGCAATAAAATTCACCGGCAAAGGAAGAGTCTCCCTTGCGGTAAGCGCCCAAAACAAAGAAACATATCCCTGCACCCTGCTCTTTTCCGTTGCAGATACCGGCATTGGTATTCCGAAAGAAAAACAGGAAAAAATATTCGACGCCTTTGCCCAGGCAGATTCCTCTACTACACGAAAATACGGCGGCACCGGACTCGGGCTGGCTATTTGCAAACGGATGGTTGAATTAATGGGGGGAGCTATTTGGGTGGAAAGCGAGCCAAATAAGGGAAGCGTTTTTTCATTCACTGCTGCCTTTAAGCAAAGCACACAAGCGGCAGTAGAAAAAGAAAAAATACAGCCAAAGATAACTTCGTTCGATGTTCCGCGTAAAATTTTACTCGTCGAAGACAATCATGACAATCAGATATTGATTCTCGCGTATCTGAAAAAATATCCTCTTTTTATTGATACAGCAGAAAACGGGGAGGTTGCGATAGAAAAATTTGTTTCAAACGCCTACGATATCGTTCTCATGGATATTGAAATGCCGGTAATGGATGGTTATACTGCTACAAAAAAAATCAGAGAATGGGAAAAAACGCATGGGAAAGACCCGACTCCGATAATAGCGCTTACCGCCCACGCACTAAGTGAACACAGAGAAAAAAGCCTTGCCACCGGATGTAACGGACACATCACAAAACCCATAAAGAAGGCGCGTCTCATTGAGGTTATAGAAAACTTTACAGGAGGCAAAGAACGTGGAACAAAACAATAACACACAAAAAGACATTATTGTCCGCATAGACCCCGACCTGAAAGAAATCGTTCCCGATTTTATAAGAAACCGCCATAATGACATATTGAAAATCAATGAAGCGCTAAAGAGTAGTGATTATGAAACGATCCGTATTCTCGGGCATAGCATGAAAGGTTCCGGGGGCGGATACGGGTTTGATGCAATAAGCGACATAGGAGCTATCATAGAAATAGCGGCAAAAAATAAAACCCCGAAAGACATCATACATCAATTAAATACTCTTTCTTCATACCTTCGCCGTGTGAAAATTGTTTATGAATAGTTTCTTCAAATTTTTCAGTATAATCTATTGGTAGTGCATACACATCAATAATAACCGATGAATTAACCTATGCTTTTTTTACAACTTTTTTTATTTTTTTCCGGCATAGCCTCCCTTTATTTTGGTGCTGAGTGGCTCGTAAAAGGGGCCTCGCGATTCGCCTGTTTTCTCAATATTAAACCCGTAGTTATCGGACTTACCATTGTCGCCTTCGGCACCTCTGCCCCCGAACTCACCACAGGAATTATTGCCGGTATAAAACATTTAAATGATATCGCACTCGGAAATGTCGTCGGAAGTAATATCGCTAATATCGGATTGGTGCTTGGAATAACAGCAACACTCTTCCCGCTGACAGTGGAAATGAAACTTCTCCGCAGGGAAATACCCATTATCTTGGGAATCTCTGCCCTCCTATATTTGATGTGCAGAAACGGCACTCTCGGACGTTTGGAGGGCTGCTTTCTGGTAGGAGGTATTATCATATATACCTGTTATATCTATCGGCAATCTGATAAAGAATCAACGATAATTAATGAAGAATACTTAGTTTTTATTAACAAAAAAAACACGTTTGTTATCGATCTTTTGTTTATCTTTATTGGCCTGGCAACGCTTGTTGGTGGAGCGCATCTGCTGGTTACTTCGGCCGTCTATCTGGCACGCAGTTTTGGCGTGAGTGAATTAATCATCGGCCTTTCCGTTGTCGCAGTAGGCACATCTTTGCCGGAATTAGCAATATCAACGGTCGCAGCCTTCCGTAAAGAAGCAGATATCAGCATCGGAAACGTACTGGGAAGCAATATTTTCAATATTCTTGTGGTGCTTGGGATTACTGCGATTATCCACCCACTGAAGATTAATGCTTCTTCTTTGCGATCCGATATGCCTGTCATGATAATCTTTAGCCTCCTGCTTATTCCCATGATTAAGAGAAAATTTATCCTCCGCCGGGGAGAAGGCATTTTTTTACTGTTCGGTTATTGCCTTTATATTGTTTTTCTTTACAAAAAATGTTTTTCCTGACGGTTTTTGCAAAGAACCATCCTGTCTCACATAATACCCCTGATTATTTTTTTCTGTGAATAAGTTCCAGACTTACCCCTGCAACCTTTTCCGGTTTTATATTTATCATACATCTGTGGTCTTTCGGACACACTTTTAATTGGCAGGCAAGACAATCCACATCCGCGCGTATTACTTCGCCTATCTCATCGGGAGAATACGAATACCGCGGATCATTCGGTCCCATCAATGTAATAACCGGTTTTTTAAATGCCACCGCAATGTGCCGCGGTCCGGAATCAACGGAAATGAGCACATCACATTTTTGGATGATCGATTTCAGCACTTCAAGATCTATCGCTCCGTCCGCTAAATTTATTATTCCGGATTTTGCCTTCTGTTTAATATCTTCTCCTAATTTAGCCTCATGAGGAGCGCATACAACAGCGATATTACATGCCTCTTTTGATTGAATAATATCTGCCGTCCGGGCAAATCCCTCTGCCGTCCAACATTTTGAAGACCCGTACGATGCGCCTGGATTTAAAAGAACCAGTGGTTTCCCATTATTGAACCCGTGTTTCTTAAAAATTTCATCCCTGCGTTCCTGTCCCCTCCCGGTAACAAACAATTCTAATTCCTTTGAACGCACGCTGCATCCTGCCTCCTGACATAAACGCAAGTAGTAATCCGCCATATACGTTGGTAAAAATTTCCCATTCTCTTTCAACCGGCTTAAACCATTCGTAAGCAGAAAGGAGCGAGCATCCCTTTTGTAACCGATCCGATGTTTCACCCCTGCCAGCCAGAATATTGCGGCGGAACTGAATGAATTCGGAAATAAAAAGCCAAGATCATACCGGTTTTTTCGTAATTGCACAAGAAGAGAAGCAGATGCCTTGTCTTTTGAATTGTTCGCGTCCATCTGCACAATTTCATCAAACCAGGGCGCATTATCAATTAATTTTCTGACATATGCCTTTAAAAGAATGCTTATTTTTGCATGCGGAAAATTTTCGCGAATACACCGAAACGCAGGCGTTGCCATGACCACATCGCCAACCCAGTTTGGAGATCTGATAATTATTTTCTTCACAGAGTCCGCATTAATACTCTTTCTTTTTCGCATCATAATTCCCGATCCATTCCCACAGCATACAAAAATCACGTTTTTTCTATTGACATGCCCCTTTGATACTATATTAATAGTGTATATAGTACTTCTTATTAACTATCCGGTCATAGCCGTCTTGTAGTTACAAAATTATACCCTTTTTATTTTGGTTTTGCAGGAATAAAATCCCTGAAAATACATCTATGCCTCTTTATGAAATTATTTCACTTATAGGTTTCATCCTGGGAACGATTCTTCATATTGTACTGTCCATCCTCATTGTGCAGCGGAGACACAAGACCAGAAGTGAGTTCGTTTTTCAATTTCTTGTTATCAGTGTTGCCATGTGGCATTTTGGCAATACCGTATATCTCTTTAGTTCCATTTTGTTCGGTAAAAATATCTTTCTTGTGAATTTTGTAGCCGATGCCATTTCATATGCAGGCATAGGGTTTATGCCCAGTTTATTGCTTCATACCGCTGTTCTGTTTTTATATGAAAACAATTTCACCATCACGAGGACTTTGCAAAAAGTCCTTCTTCTGGCAATATATTTTCCCGTCATTCCCTTTTCGCTCGTTATAAAGAAATTCATACATCTGGAAGAATCTTATATAATTGCCCACAGCCAGCTCGTAAAACCATTTATCGTCTGGTTGATGATATCACTGCTTATCTCCGCCTTTATTTCCAAATGGCTGGCAAAAAATGTAGAAGAAAAAGAAGAACAAAAATTCCTTGTGGCTATCTTTTGGGTATTGATAACCATTGCAGTTTTTATCGGATTTACCGTAATTTTTGAAGGCAGAAAGATTGCATACATCGGAGACTATCTTGTGCTCGTCTCAATGTTGTCCTCCATTTTTCCCAGCATTATTTTTTCCTACTATGTTTATCGTTACAATTATATGGAATTTGTTCTCCGAAGAAGCATTTTTTATTCTTTCCTTACCCTCATCATCATCTGTCTCTATTACTTTGGAATAAAACAATTCAGCAAATTTATGGAACTAAACTATGGAATCCATTCCAAAACACTGGAAGCTGTCTTTGTAATAAATCTCGTCTTTTGGTTTCCAACAATTAAAGAAAGAGCGCAAAGACTTTTCAGGAAAGCGCTTTTTTTCAGAAGCTCGGATACGGAATATCTCTTAAATGAACTGAGTCACGTTATAAGCACAGACCCTCTTGTTCATTTCACCACGCTCCTTGAAAACGTTGTTCTTTCCATTAAAAAGGCAACAGCGATCCGAACAATAAATCTCATTCTCCTCCGAAACGACACAATTCAAATCATCGGGGACAAAAAAAATGACGCTATCGAACTCTCAAATTTGCAAAATATTACCACGTTTTTTTCCTCGGGAGATCTTGTCGAATTAAACCGGTATGAAGTAAAGGATGCGGCTATTATCAATGAGATGCGGTTACTGGAAGCTATTTTTATATTTCCCGTCTTCGTAAATCGAAATTTGAAGGGTCTTTTATGCCTGGGAAGAGCAAAACGCGGCATGCCCATTGCCTCCGATAATCTGGACCAATTAATGATTATTGCGAATGAAATTGGTTCCGCGCTGGAAAAATCAAAAATCATAGAGGAAAAACTTTTTCTTGAAAGAAAAATGTTTGAAAATGAAAAATTATCCAGTCTCGGTCGGCTTTCCACAAGTGTTGCTCACGAGGTAAAAAATCCCCTCAGCTCCATAAAGGCAATTGTTCAGGCCATGCGTGAGGATTTGAAAAAAGAGAATCCCCTGCAAAAAGATCTCGATATCATTGTTGATGAGATTGACCGTTTAAATAAAGTAGTAAATCAATTGCTCATGTATGCCAAACCAAGCAGCGATATTCATAAACAAGTGAAAATAAAAGAGGTAATTGATTCAACATTGGTCGTGCTCAATCATGAAGCCCGGCAGAATAATATAGCAATCTCATGTAACATCTCAGAATATCTTCCCTTTATTTCAGCAGATAAGGCCGCTTTAAAGGAAGTTTTTTTCAATCTTATACATAATGCCATCCAGGCAACGCCTTCCACCGGAAAAATTTCTATTGACGCAATCCATCTTCCCATGAACAATTGCATACAAATAAAAATTGCCGATACCGGTCACGGCATACCGCAAGATTCTCTCCAAAAAATATTCGAACCTTTTTTTACGACAAAACAAACGGGAACCGGCTTAGGACTTTCAATTGTTAAAAAGAAATTAGAAGACATGAATGCAACAATCCGTGTCGAAAGCAATGAAAGAGGAACCACTTTTATTATCGATGTTCCCTTGAGAAAATTTGAATCTGTTCTGACAACATCTTAAACTATGCACACACATTCTATTTTAATTGTAGACGACGAAAAAGCTGCCCGTTATGGCATGCAAAAGATATTACAAAGGGACCATTACACAACCATCGAAGCGACGAACGGCTTGGATGCCCTGGAAAAAATACAAACGTTCCGCCCCGTGCTGGTATTTTTAGATATAAATATGCCACAGCTTGACGGACTAAAAACACTGGAAAAAATCTGTGAAATGAAACATCCGCCTCTTGTTGTTATCGTTACGGCACATGGGTCGGAAAAGATTGCCGTAGAAGCTATGAAAAAAGGCGCGTACGACTATATAGCAAAACCGTATGAAATGGAAGAATTACGCCTTATCGCGAAAAACGCTCTTGAACGAATAGCGCTCCAGGAAGAAAATACCCGGCTGCGTTTGGAGATAGACCGGCTTGAAGGATATGGTGAACTTCTCGGACAAAGCAAAACAATGCGAGAGGTATTTGACAAAATAGAAAAAGTGGTTACCACGGATGTCACTGTGCTGCTTCAGGGTGAAAGCGGCAGCGGCAAGGAACTTGTCGCAAGTGAAATTCATCGGCGAAGCAAAAGAAAGAATGGACCGTTTATCGTAATGAATTGCGCCGCCGTTCCCGAAACACTTATCGAAAGCGAACTTTTTGGGCATGAAAAGGGCTCCTTTACCGGAGCAACTGAACGAAGAATGGGCAAGTTTGAACTGGCAAATAAAGGAACAATTTTGCTTGATGAAATAGGGGATATGAGTCTCAACACACAATCAAAACTCCTGCGGGTATTGCAGGAACAAAAATTCGAACGGTTAGGCGGTACAGAAACGCTGGCGGTCGATGTAAGAATTATCAGCGCGACACACCGTGATCTTGAGGAAGAAATTGAAGAAGGTCGTTTCAGAGAAGATTTATACTACAGGATAAAAGTTGTGAATATAAAAATTCCGCCATTACGGCACAGGAAAGAAGATATCCCTTTGCTCGTTAACCGATTTATACAACATTTCAATAAAAAACATCACAAAAACATCGTTTCCATTTCTAATGATGCTATGAAAAAACTCCTCGCATACGACTGGCCGGGGAATATTCGTCAGTTAAAGAACACAATAGAAAGCGCAGTCGTTCTTACTAATAACGAGGTGCTTGCTGTATCTGATCTCTCAGAAGAAATTGTGCAGCCTGAAGAATCCCTTGTTTCCGTAAAAAATATAAACTACAATCTCTCTTTCCGCGATGCGAAAAAAATTCTCATAGAAAATTTTGAAAGAGATTTCATTAAAAAGAAACTGGAAGAATATGGCGGCAATATCAGCCATACAGCAGAAGCATTAGATATGCATCGGCAAAATCTGCAGCAGAAAATACGGGATCTGCAAATCAACAAAGATTCTAAAGACTGACTGCTATGGTTTATTTCCCCGCCACCAGTAACGATTGCACCCTGGAAAGCCCTTTTCCCGGTTGAACAGGGTAGCCTGCTTCGTAAAGCCCCTTTTCCAGTGCGGAAATCGCCAGAATAATATCAAAATCGTTGACGTACCCCATATGCCCGATACGAATCATCTTTCCCTTCAGGGAATCCTGTCCACCGGTGAAAGTAATGCCTGTCTCATCTCTCAGCTTTTTAATAATCTTATCAACATCAACGCCTTCCGGCGCTTTGATTGCCGTCAACACGTTGCTTGAGTCAGCCCCTGCAAAAAGTTCCAACCCTATCGCCTTTACCCCTTCTCTTGTCGCATGCGCGAGACGGGCATGTCTTGCCCATACTTTTTCAATGCCCTCTTTTTTAATCATATCTATTGCGGTTTTCATTGCCATGATAAGCGATACCGCCGGAGTAAAAGGTGTCGTCTTGTTCTTAAGATTTTTACGCATTTTTCTGAAATCCCAGTAATACCGGGGCAAATCTCCCTTTTCGATAGCGCCCCATGCTCCGCTGTTCACGCATACAAATGCCAATCCGGGCGGCAACATACACCCTTTCTGCGAGCCGGTTATTGCGACGTCTATATTCCACTCGTCCATTAAAAACTGATGAACGCCAATGCCGGTAATCGCATCAACCACCAATAACGCGCCGTATTTTTTCACAACCGCTGAAATCGCTTTTATATCGTGCACCGCGCCTGTCGATGTCTCGCTTTGCGTTGCAAAAACTACCTTTATGCCGCTGTTTTTCTTAAGGGCTTCTTCCACTTTTGAAGGTTCTGCAGCCTTTCCGTATTCCACGCTGACTACCACCGCCTCAATGCCGAAACATTTACACAATTCCGCCCAACGCTCTCCAAATTTACCGGTTGCAATCACCAGCGCTTTATCCCCTTTGGACAAAACATTGGCAACGCACGCTTCCATTGCGCCCGTACCTGAAGACATTAACGTGTATACCTCTCCCGTTTTTGTTTGGAAAAGATATTTCAAATCTTCACTCAATTCATAAAATATCTGTGAAAATTGTGGTGTTCTGTGGTGTATCATTGGCTGCGCTTCAGAGAGCGAAACCTCTGGCGGCACCATTGTTGGCCCTGGTGTAAAAAGATAGGTTTTTTTCATTGTAAAATGTCCTTTCTCAGAACATTTGCACACAGGCTTTTTGGTTCAATAAAAAGAAGTTCGTGCAGAACTTCCTGCCTTTGGCAAATCTGACAAATACTGCTTCTAAAAATAATAAAATATCACACAAAGTGTGATATTATATATAAAAGAACCGAAAAGAATCAAGGGAGAAAAAACTCACATATTTCAGCGGTAAATGACAGAGAAAAGTACTGTTTTTCGTTGTATCTTTTAAATACTTAAATTATATTTCAAGAGTATGAATACTACAAAATGGTTTGTCAGAGATTTTATTGTTCAGGATGCCATATCCTCGATAAGAGATGCAATCCGCAATGCCGGAGGCAACGAAGTATTCTTTGTGGGAAAACCAAATAAAGACTATATGGTTGCAGATGTTGAAGTGTATGCGATGGGAAATAAGACTGCCGTTCCGGCTATTCTGAGGGATGTGAGGTTTGGGGAGGTGATTATCCATAACCATCCAAATGGACATCTCGAACCTTCAGAGGCAGATATTGAAATTGCTTCTCTGATGGGTCCGCTTGGCGTGGGATTTTATATTATTGGTAATGAAGCTGATTATTTGTACCCCGTAACAAAAATTGCAAAAGAACATGTTTGTGAAAAACTCGATTGCACTGTTCTTTCGGAATTCTTTCACCCAGGAGGAACGCTGTCAAACAATATTGCAGGATACGAATACAGGAAATCACAAGTCGAAATGTTGATATCTGTTTCAAACGCCTTCAATAATAATAAAATTGCGCTTGTTGAGGCAGGAACCGGCACGGGAAAGTCGTTGGCATATCTTCTTCCGGCAATTTTCTGGAGCATAAGAAACCGGGAAAGAGTAGTTGTTTCTACCAATACAATCAATCTGCAGGAGCAGTTGATGCATAAGGATATTCCTATGTTGAAAATAGAACCTGTTCCTGAATTCAAAAGTGTTTTGGTTAAAGGAAGAAATAACTATGTATGCTTAAGAAAAATACAGAATCTGCGACTGGATGGAAATACTCTTGTTAGTGAAGAATATAAAAAACAGTTGATCGACATATTTTATTGGGTTGATAAAACAAAAGACGGAACAAAAACAGACTTAACTTTTGTCCCTGGCGGCGACCTTTGGGAAATGGTGCAATCCGAAGCGGATCAGTGCACCCGATTAAAATGCAGCTTTTATGACGCATGTTTTTTTTATGCTGCAAGAAGAAATGCGGCGAGTGCTGATATTCTCGTTATAAATCATCACCTTTTGATGGCAGATTTAATTCTCAGAAAAGAAACAAAGGGATTTGATTCTATAGCAATACTGCCGCCATTCAGGAGAGTTATTGTAGATGAAGCGCATAATTTGGAATCTGTTGCAACGGCAAATCTGGGCGTTTCTTTTTCAAAGCTGAGAATAGTAAAACCTTTGGGAAAACTTGTAAACCAGAAAGACAATAAAAAGGGATTTTTGCCTTTTCTCAGAAATAAGCTGAAAGATATTGTTTCTTCTTACAATGAAGACATTGTAATGGAAATCACCGAGTGCATGTATCCCCACATCATTGATGTGCGCACAAGTGTATACGAGGATGTAAACGACACGTTCACTGATATTTCGAAGTCGATAGAAGATTATTTCCGTAGTGAGAACAAGGGAAACGGCGGGGAGATAAAACTACGCATAACAGATAGTTTTCTTTCTACACAACTGTGGTCAGAAACTATTGTACAGAAACTTAAAGGATTATGTGCAAGCATAAATAGCTTTATACTATTATTGAATAATTTACTTGATCATCTGGGAATGCTTGATAAAGAGTCACAGGATGTTTTATCTTCCCTGTTGATAGATATTACGTCATGTAAGATACGCTTGAAGATAGCAACACACGATATTCAATCTTTTATTCTTCCCGATATGATTCTGTGCAAGTGGATTGAAACTGAGAGGTATGATAACAGTCTTTCAGTGAGATTTCATACAGCTCCAATTAATGTTTCCGGAGATTTGAAGGAGTGTTTTTACGATAACTATCAAACAATTGTGTTAACCTCTGCAACACTCACAACAGGCAATGCGTTTTCCTTCTACAAAAAGAATGTCGGCCTTGATTTGCTTCCGGTAAACAGATCAACGGAACTTGTTCTTAAGTCGCCTTTTGATTACGGAAAACAATCTGTCATATGTATACCTACCGACATCTCTGATCCGGATGATGCACATTATAAAATGGATATAGTAGAGAATTTGCGGAAATTGATTATTATCACAGACGGTCGTTCCCTTGTATTATTTACATCTTACCGTCTTCTTGACGAGGTATTCAATAGAATCGAACCGTACATTACTGAAAACGGCTACACATGCCTGAGACAGGGTACAGACAGCAGGCATAATCTGCTGGAAACATTTAAAAGTGATAAAACTTCCGTTTTATTCGCAACAGACAGCTTTTGGGAAGGTGTAGATGTAAAAGGCGATGCGCTCGTATGTGTTGTTATTACCAGATTGCCATTTAAAGTGCCGAATGAGCCGATAATTGAAGCACGAACGGAAGCTATTGAAATGGCTGGAGGCAACTCTTTTTACGACTATTCTCTTCCAATGGCGGTATTAAAACTGAAACAGGGTTTTGGAAGGCTTATAAGAAGCAAAGAGGATAGAGGCGTTGTCTTTATATTTGATAAACGCATTGCAACAAAGAGATATGGCAGCGTTTTTTTACAATCACTTCCAAGAGCAAGATGCATAAAAGGAACAAGGAATTTAATATTTAAAGAATTGGAAATTTTTTTTAAGGGGTAAATAATCATGAAAGTTTTCTTAACGGGAAGCACCGGATTTGTTGGAAAACAACTATTAAAAGACCTGATGGAAAACAGACATAAAGTAAAGTGTCTGGTAAGAAAAGGATCTGAACATAAATTAGAAAAATATATTAATACTATAGAAATCGAATATGGTGATATCACGAATATTCATTGTTTAGAAAATATTATAAAAGGTTGTGACGCCGTAATTAATATTGTCGGCATAATAAGAGAAATACGGGGGAATAAAATAACTTTTGAAAGACTTCATTATGAAGGAACACGCAATTTGGCAGTTGAGGCAAAAAAGCAAGGTGTCAGCAGGTTCATACAAATGAGTTCCCTGGGAGCGAATAAAGAAGGGAAAACACAGTACCAGCAAACAAAATATCGTGCAGAAGATTTTATAAGAAATAGCGGACTCGATTACACTATTTTCCGACCTTCAATCATATTTGGCAAAGAAGATAACTTTGTCAACATATTTGCAAATATGTTAAAAATTCAGCAATTTATACCTGTTATCGGAGACGGAAAGTATAAAATGCAACCTGTTGCCGTTGAAAATGTATCTGCTGCATTTGTTAATTCTTTGGAAAGAAAAGATACTATAGGAAAGTTGTTTGAAGTGGGAGGCCCTGAAAAAATTGAATTTAACGAAATTATCAATATCATCGGAAAAGTCCTCTGTTTACCTCCATATAAAATCTGTGTTCCTGCCTGGATCATGAGTAACCTAGCGGAAATGTTCGACTGGATACCGGTCTTCCCTGTTACGAAAGACCAAATCACTATGTTACTGGAAGGAAACACCTGTAACGAAAAACCTTTTTTTGATCATTTTAAAATACCACCTGTTTTTTTCGAAGAGGGTATAGCAAAATACCTTTCTTAATAATGATTAATTACGTGTAAATTTATTGTTCATTAAGTAATCATAAAAGTGTTTATAAAAATGAATATACCCCGTTCTTTAATAATATTGTTTATTTGTAACGTATCAGGTAGTTTTCTTACAGACAAAAAAACATCTATTTTACAATGAAATTATACTATTAAGTTATTTACATATAAGTGGTTATAAAAATATAATATGATTTTGAACAATTGTTATAATTAAGAATACTAATTTTCTTTAAATAAATAATTATTATATAAATAAAAAAGAAACGTTGTATATGTTTATTTTAAAACGTCATATCTCTTGCTAAGTTTATTACAAACCATTGCAAAAAGGAAAATGAAATGCTATAGTGAGAAACTTGTGAGAGGGTGGAGAAGTGGAGAGGGAAGAAGGAAAAGAGAACAACAGGAAGAAGAGGAAGGGGAGATAAAGAGAGATGAACGGGATAAAGAATGCGATAAAGACATTGCACCCTGCATATTTTGCGTTTGTAATGTCAACGGGGATCATATCAATAGCATCGAACATGTTGGGATTCACGCCGGTAGCAAAAGGGTTATTTTATATAAACATAGCGGCGTATGTGATCATATTGGCGCTGCAGATACTGAGGGTAATAATGTACTGGAGTGCGCAGTATGCGGACA
>Ga0194127_10000214_pt1 | contig 93580 bp, 84 predicted proteins | sample TA2KigC100mmetaG_FD_148624 | JGI IMG/M metagenome (GOLD analysis project Ga0194127, IMG submission 148624) | Freshwater microbial communities from Lake Tanganyika, Tanzania - TA2015036 Kigoma Deep Cast 100m | ecosystem: Environmental > Aquatic > Freshwater > Lake | place: Tanzania: Lake... | reverse complement strand
TGTTGGATGGCGATTCGCATTACTTCAGGATCGGCAATTTCCAGTTTTCTCATGACAGCGCCTCCAAGGTGGGGAACTGCCGTCAGTATAGACCAATTATGCGGCAATACTTATGTCGTTATGTTTAACTCAGGACACTAGCCGCCGGCGATCATCGGAAACACCGTCACGCGGTCGCCGCTCTTCAGCGGCATGCCGGCCTCGCCCGAGAGCACCATCTCGCCGTTCACCGCCACGTTGAGGTTGCGGTCGCCGAGCTTGCCGGCGGCCTCGGGCAGGCGGCGGCGCAGGGACTGGCGCAGCTCGACGACGTTGGAGACCGGCTCGTCCACCACGATGGCGTGCTCGGGCGCGCCGGGCACGTCGATCGGCAGTTCGACGCGCACGGCGAAGCCGGTCGTCACCCGCGCCAGCTTCTCGTGCCACTCGAGCTGCGGCACACCCTCGGCGTTCAGGCCCGTCAGGGTGTAGAAGCGCCCCTTCAGTTCCTCGAATTTCTCGCGGTCGATCTTCTCGCCCTTGAACGGGCCGTAGGTGTTGGCTTCCTCGAACCAGCGCGGCGGCAGGGTGTCGTCCCTGGCGCGCAGGCCGAGGCGGAAGTTGATCATGCGCTCGAGGCCGATGACGTTGCGGCCGATCTCGTCCATCGCCGCGTCGTCCAGCTTCGTCCCGGTGAGCGCGTTCACCTGCTCGGCGAAGTCGTGGGTGTCGGGCAGGGTGGGGGAGTTGAACAGTTTGGTGTCGAAGCGGCACATGCCGACCGAATCGCCCACGGCGAAGGTGTTCTCGCACTTCCTCACGGCGAACTCCTTGCCGTCGTAGCTGTTCGGCTGGGCCGAAACGACGCCGCCGTAGAGCGCGGTCTTGAAGGCCGGGTCGTCGTTGATGCGGGCGTTGATCTCCAGCGTGACGCGGTTTCGCAGGTGGTCCATGCCGCGCGTCGCCACCGAGAGGCCGAGGGCGAAGGCCTTGAGGATGCGCGAGTCGTGCGGGTCGGACTGGAACAGGCCCTTCACCGCCATGCGGTACTTGAGCGCCTCCGGCGGGTAGTGGCCGAGGTCCACGGCGCGCGCCGAGTCGGCGATAACGTTGCCGAAGCCCTCGCGTTTGGCCGTCATGAAGAGCAGCTTTTCGACGGTCTCGTAGCCACCCCAGGAGAGGTCGAGCCCGCCGGTGTCCTTGGCGGTGATGATGCCGCGCTGCCACAGCTCCATGGCCCAGGCGATGGCGCTGCCGGTGCTGGCCGAATCCATGCCGAGGTCGTTGAGGATGTTGTTCAGGCGCAGGACGTGCTCCGGCTCCTTGATGCCGATGTTCGGGCCGAACTTGCCGACGGTGACGTACTCCGGCCCGTCGCCCTTGTCGTAACGGTCGAACTGGCCGTCGTTGTGGATGCCGTTATAGGTCTTCTGCTTGCCGTGCTCGACGTCGGCCTGCGCCTTGTCGTAGCTGGCGTTGCCCTTGAGGCCCTTCAGCGCATGCGCCCCCCAGCCGCCCTTGCCCTCGGGCGTCATGTCGTTCAGGTTGCGGCAATGCACCGGGCACTTGAAGCAGCCGTCCATGCCGGGGCGGTAGACATCGAAGTTGTCGGCATCCAGCGTTTCGAACCAGGTCGTCTCCTGGTTGTTGCGGGTGCCCATGGCGCCGAGCACCCGGCTCGGCTTGTAGAGGAAGGGCGTGCCGACCATCTTCAGCGCGTTCTTGATCACCGAGGTGCCGGTGATCTTCTTGCCGATGGCCTTGTTCTGCGTCTTGACGTCGGCCGGCAGCGGCGCCTCGGGGGGCCGGCCGTGCACCATGATGGCCTTCAGATTGAGCGCGCCCATCTTGGCGCCGCCACCGCCGCGCGCCCAGATCGACTTGATGCCGCCCATGATGCCGGAGCAGCGCACCAGGTTCTCGCCGGCGCTGGTGATGCGCGCCAGCGCCATGTCCTTGCGCTCGCGGCAATTGAAGTCGCGCTCGACCGCGGCCGCCGTGTCGAGGTTGTTCAGGCCGACATAGGGCGCCGCGTCGTGGAAGGAGACGCCTTCAGGCGCGATGCGCAGCAGCGCCCATTGCGCCGCCTTGCCGTAGAGCACCAGATGGTCGTAGCCGTGGCGCTTGAGGAAGGCCGGGAAGTAGTCGCCGCCGTTGGCGTCGAGGATGGCATAGGAGTCGGGCGACTTGCTGGTGAAGTTGCCGCGCGTGGCCGAGGGCATCACGCTGGTCAGCACGCCCGCGCCGAAGATGAGCGGCACCTCCGGGTCGAGGGCGTCCTTCTCCTCCTGCAGCAGGTTGTAGAGCAGCCACATGTTGGCGCCGCGGCCGCCGAGGAAGTGCGTCAGCACCTCGGCCGGCAAGTACTTGCGGCGGGTTTCCTTGCGCTCCAGGTCCACGAACAGGGTGGCGCCCTGAGTCGGGTACTGGGGGGTGTCGTGCAGACGGCCCGAGAGCCGGTCGACCAGGTCGCGAATGCCCATCAGAAAAGCCTCCTCAAGCCAGTGCCCCCAAGCTACCACCGCCTTTTTGCGCGCGATTTGATCCAGGTCAAAAACGGTGGATAGCAAACAGTTTGAATACAAACTATACTCCGGTTCGAAGCTCGGGTAAAGTAGCAAGTGGCGTCCGGCAACACGGCATTCGTCCTTCAGGAGGAGTCATGTCAGCAACGGCAGCAGCGGCAGAAGCGGGGGAGAGGCGCGGCGCGCCCCGCCCGGTGGAGGAACTGGACAGCGTCACCATCCGCTTCGTCGGCGATTCCGGCGACGGCATGCAACTGACCGGCAACGAATTTTCCCGCGCCATCGCCAAGGCCGGCCACGACTTCGCCACCCACCCGGACTACCCCTCCGAGATCCGCGCCCCGACCGGCACCCTGTTCGGCGTCTCCGGCTACCAGATCCAGTTCGCCTCGCGTCAGGTGTTCACCTCGGGCGACGCGCCCGACGTGCTGGTGGCGATGAATCCGGCGGCGCTGAAGACCAACCTCGGCGACGTCAAGCACGGCGGCATCGTCATCGCCAACAGCGGCGCCTTCAGCGACAACAACCTGGCCAAGGCCGGCTACAAGTCGAATCCGCTCGACGACGGCAGCCTGGGCGACTACCGCCTGTACAAGATCGACATCTCCGAGTTGACCGCCCATGCCCTGAAGGATTCCGGGCTGTCCAAGAAGGAAACCGGCCGTTGCAAGAACTATTACGCGCTGGGTCTCATGCTCTCTCTCTACAGTCGGCCCATCGAGAAGGAAGAGGAGGACATCCGCCGCAAGTTCGCCAAGAAGCCCGAGATCGCCGAGGCCAACGTGCGGGCGCTGCGCGCCGGCTACGCCTACGCCGACGCGACCGAAATGTTCATCACCAGCTACAAGGTTCGCACGGCCGACATCGCGCCGGGCACCTACCGCAGCCTGACCGGCAACCACGCCGCCGCGCTCGGTTGCGTCGCTGCGTCCGAACTGGCGGGCGTGCCGCTCTTCCTCGGCAGCTATCCGATCACGCCGGCGACCGACATTCTGCACGAGATGTCGCTGCTCAAGCACCACAATGTCACCACCTTCCAGGCCGAGGACGAGATCGCCGGCATCTGCTCGGCCATCGGCGCGGCCTACGGCGGCGTGCTCGGCATGACCACCACCTCCGGCCCCGGCATGGCGCTGAAGACCGAGGCGCTCGGCCTCGCCGTCATGCTCGAGCTGCCGCTGGTGATCGTCAACGTGCAGCGCGGCGGGCCGTCGACCGGCCTGCCGACCAAGATCGAGCAGTCCGACCTGCTGCAGGCGGTCTACGGCCGCAACGGCGAGTGCCCGATTCCGGTGATCGCCGCCAACTCGCCGGCCGACTGCTTCGACTGCGCCATCGAGGCCTTCCGCATCGCCGTGAAGTACATGACGCCGGTGATCTTTCTCTCCGACGGCGGCATCGGCAACGCCGCCGAACCGTGGCGCGTTCCCGATCCGGCGTCGCTGCCCAAGCTGGAAGTGAAGTTCCGTACCGAACCCGAGGGCTTCCAGGCCTACGCCCGCGACGCCAACCTGGCGCGCGCCTGGGTGCGCCCCGGCACGCCGGGCATGGAGCACCGCGTCGGCGGCCTGGAGAAGGATTTCCTCACCGGCAACATCTCGCACGACCCGGTGAACCACCAGCGCATGGTCGAGGTGCGCGCGGCCAAGGTGGCCGGCATCGCGAAGGACATCCCGCCGCTCAAGGTGGAGGGCCCGCAGCAGGGCGAACTGCTCGTCGTCGGCTGGGGCAGCACCTACGGCTCGATCACCCAGGCGCGCGAGAAGGCCGCGGCGCAAGGCCGATCGGTCGCCCACGCGCACCTGCGCCATATCAACCCGCTGCCGCCGGACCTTGGCGACATCCTGCAGCGCTACAAGACCGTCCTGGTGCCCGAGATGAACCTCGGCCAGCTCGCGCGCCTGCTGCGCGAGCGCTACCTGCGCGAGGTGGTCACCCTGTCCAAGGTGCAGGGCAAGCCCTTCAAGGTGTCCGAGATCTACGACCGCATCCTGGAACTCTGCTAAGGCGATCATCATGAGCAACCTGTCCACCGCTTCGCTGCTGACGAAGAAGGATTTCGAATCCAACCAGGACGTGCGCTGGTGCCCCGGCTGCGGCGACTACGCCGTGCTGGCGCAGATCCAGAAGCTGATGCCGCAGTTGGGCATCCCGCGCGAGAACTTCGCCTTCATCTCCGGCATCGGCTGCTCGAGCCGCTTTCCCTACTACATGGAAACCTACGGCATGCACGGCATCCACGGCCGCGCCCCGGCCATCGCCAGCGGGCTCAAGCTGGCGCGGCCCGAGCTCTCGGTATGGGTGGTGACCGGCGACGGCGACGCGCTCGCCATCGGCGGCAACCACTTCATCCACGCCATGCGCCGCAACGTCGACCTGAAGATCATCCTGCTCAACAATCGCATCTACGGCCTGACCAAGGGCCAGTATTCGCCGACCTCCGAGCTGGGCATGAAGACCAAGACCACGCCGCTCGGCAACATCGACCGGCCCTTCAGCCCGACCGCCGTGGCGCTGGGCGCCGGCGCCACCTTCGTCGCCCGCACCGTGGACAGCGACCAGGCACACATGGCGGGCGTGCTCAAGCGCGCCGCCGAGCACAAGGGTGCGGCGTTCGTCGAGATCTTCCAGAACTGCATCGTCTTCAACGACGGCGCCTACGACGCCATCACCGACAAGAGCGTGCGCGACGACGCGCGCCTGCTGCTCGAGCACGGCAAGCCCCTCGTCTTCGGCAAGAACAAGGACAAGGGCATCCGCCTGCGCGGCCTCGAGCCGGTGGTGGTCGAGATCGGCGAGCACGCCGCGAGCGAGGCCGACCTCGTCATGCACGACGAATCCGCCGAGCACAGCGGCCTGGCCTTCTTCCTCTCGCAGTTCGATGCGCCCAAGTTTCCGGTGCCGCTCGGCGTCTTCCGCGCCGTGGGCCAGCCGACCTACGAGGAGATGAACACGCAACTGCATGCCGACGCCGAGGCGCGCAAGGGGCGCGGCACGCTTGCCGCCCTCTTCAACAGCGGCGACACCTGGACCATCAAGTAACCGCAAGGAGCAAGCGAGAAAATGGCTTTGACGATCACCGACGAATGCATCAATTGCGACGTGTGCGAGCCGGAGTGCCCGAACAATGCCATCTCGCAGGGTGACGAGATCTACGTCATCGATCCTGCGAAGTGCACCGAGTGCGTCGGCCACTACGACGAGTCACAGTGCGTCGCCGTCTGCCCGGTCGACTGCATCGTCGTCGACCCCAACAACACCGAGACCCCGGAACAGCTCAACGAGAAGTTCCTCAGGCTCACCGCTACCCCGGCTTGATGGGATAATCGCGCGGTTCCCCCACCGCGCGAGGCATCCCATGCTGGTCCCCGCATCCGTCTCCGACTATCGACTGCTGGCCGAGCGGCGCCTGCCGCGCGCCTTCTTCGACTACATCGACGGCGGCGCCTACAACGAGCTGACGCTCGCCGCCAACCGCAACGATCTCGACGCGCTCAAGCTGCACCAGCGCGTCCTGCGCGGCGCCAGCACCATCGACACCTCGACCGTCGTTCTCGGCGAGAAGCTGGCCCAACCGGTGATCCTCGGCCCGGTGGGGCTGGCCGGCCTCTACGCCCGCCGCGGCGAGGTGCAGGCGGCGCGCGCGGCAAAAGCCGCCGGCGTGCCGTTCTGCCTCAGCACCGTCTCGATCTGCTCCATAGAGGAAGTCAGTGCCGCCGGCACGGCGCCGTTCTGGTTCCAGCTCTACGTCATCCGCGACCGCGGCTACGCGAATGAGCTGCTCGCCCGCGCCCAGGCCGCCGGCTGCACCACGCTGGTGTTCACCGTCGACCTGCCCGTCTTCGCCACGCGCTATCGCGACGTGAGGAACGGCATGACCGGCGGCGCCACGCTGGCGGGCCGTCTGGCGAAGCTCTGGGACATCGTCAGTCACGCTGGCTGGCTCATCGACGTGCCCGTCGGCGGCAAGCCGCTCACATTCGGCAACCTCGCCCAGGCCGTGCCCTCGGCGAGGAGCCTCGAGGCGATGAAAGTCTGGGTCGACGCCCAGTTCGATCCATCAATAACGTGGCGCGACCTCGGCTGGCTGCGCGAGCAATGGCCGGGCAACATCGTCATCAAGGGCGTGCTCGACGCCGACGACGCGAAGGCCGCCGCCGACATCGGCGCCAGCGGCGTCGTGGTCTCGAACCACGGCGGCCGCCAGCTCGACGGCGCGCCGTCCGCCATCTCGGTGCTGCCGCGCGTCGTCGACGCCGTCGGCGGCAAGCTGGACGTCCTCATGGACGGCGGCATCCGCAGCGGTCAGGACGTCGCCAAGGCGCTGGCGCTGGGCGCCAAGGCCGTCATGCTCGGCCGCCCCTGGGCCTACGGCCTCGCCGCGCGCGGCGAGCAGGGCGTCGCCGAAGTCCTCGCCCTCCTCAAGCGCGAGCTGGCGGTCACCATGACCCTGCTCGGCGTGGAGCGGGTCGAGCAGATCGGGACAGGGGCGCTGGACGGGTAGTGCCGGAAAGTCAGTCTCCGTGATACGGCAAGGGTGAACTGGCCCAGTCTGGGCCATAATTCGGCAAGGGTTCATGACTGTCACCAGGAGGCACTGTGCAAGGCGACTTCGTATCGGGCGTGCTGCTGCCGCTGATTCTGGCGTTCATCATGTTCTCGCTCGGTCTGGGTTTGACCCTGGCCGATTTCAAGCGCATCTTCGCCCAGCCGCGCGCGCTGCTGGTGGGCGTGGTGTGCCACTTCATCCTGCTGCCGCTGGCCTGCTACCTGATGCTCAGCGCCTGGGGCATGACGGGCGTGTTCGCCGTCGGCTTCATGATCCTGGCCGCCTGCCCCACCGGCAGCACGTCCAACCTGCTGACCTACCTGGCGCGCGGCGACGTGGCGCTCGCCCTGAGTTTCACGGCCGTGGCCAGCGTGGCCACCATCTTCACCCTGCCCCTCATCGTGACCTGGGCGCTGGGCCACTATCTGGGCGCGGCCCGCACGGTCGATATGCCGGTCGGTCTGATGATGGGCCAGGTGGCCCTGGTGCTGGGCGTGCCCGTGAGCCTGGGCATGTTCGTGCGCCACCGTTGGGGCGCCTGGGCGCAGCGCGTCGAGCCGCTTGCCACGCGGGTGGCGACCGTGCTGTTCGTGCTCATCGTGGTGATTGCGGTGGTCAAGAACTGGGCGCTGCTGCGCGACAACTTTGCCACCCTGGCGCCCTTTGCCGTGCTGCTCAACGTGGGCATGCTGTGCGTGGGCTTTGGCGTTGCCTGGCTGGCACGGCTGTCGCGCAGGCAGTCGGTCACGCTGGGCATCGAAACCGCCGTGCAGAACGCCGCTTTGTCGCTGGTGATTGGCAGCACGGTGCTCAAGGAGGACGCCCTGGCCATTCCGGGGGCGCTCTACGGCGTGCTGATGTATGCGGGCGGCCTGGTCTATGCGCTGGCGATGCGCAGGTACGCCGCATCGCCGCAGGCTTGATCCGCATCAACCGATACAAACATTGCTACTATTCCGATAATTCTGTATCTGTTATAGTCGCCCGCTGGAACGCGGCTGCCATAACAACACCCATCGCCGCATCCCGTGACATGATTCACCAGGGAGGACGGTATCGTGAGCAAATCCATTACGACGCGCGCCGCCGGGCTGTTCAGCCAGGCGGCGGGGCTGGGGCGCGGCAGCCTCGACGCGGGCGAGCTGCAGGCGCTGCTCGATGAACTGGGCGTCGCCCTCGACGCCGCCGCGCCGGCCGGGGCGGCGGAGATCCGCATCAGCCTGAATTGCACGCGCGAATTCGGCATGGTTCTCAGCGCCGGCCTCGGCGGGCTGGAGGCCGAGCTCGACGAGAACAACTTCCGCCGCGACCGCGCCTCCGTGTATGCCGCCGCGGCGCTGACCGATGCCGAGGATTTCCTGCGTCTCTTCCAGCGCACGCTGGCCTGGCAGAAGCTCGCCGCCGTGGCGCGGCGCACGGGCAAGCCCGCGCCCGAGGGCGCGCTGAAGGACTGCTTCGGCAAGCTGCTGGCGCTGGCGCAGGCCTTCGCGCCCGACAACGCCGATGCCCCCTGCGTGCTGCAGGCACTGGAGCTCAACCCGGCGCTGGCCGGCGAGCACATCACGGTACGTGCAGCCGAGTGTTCCTTCGGCGCGCCGCAGCCCGCTCGCCTGCCGCGCCCGATCGGGAAGATCGACAAGCTGATCCACCCCAAGCGCATCGGCATCATCGGCGTCTCCGGCAGCGGCATGAACTTCGGCCGCATCATCCTGCGCAACCTGATGGGCAGCGGCTATCCGAAGGAGCAGCTGCTGGTGCTCAAGCCGGGCGAGGCGGAGATCGACGGCGTGAAGTGCATCGAGGGTCTCAAGGCCATCGACGGCAAGCTGGACCTTCTCATCGTCGCGGTGGCGGCGAGCGCGGTGTACGAACTGGTCGACGAGATCATCGCTTCGGATGCCGTCGAGGCGGTGATGCTCATCCCCGGCAGCATGGGCGAGACGAAGAAGAGCCGCGAACCGGCGGCGGCGCTGGCCGGCCGCATCAACGCGGCGCACGGCAAGTCCGGCGGCGGGCCGATCTTCCTTGGCGCCAACTGCCTCGGCGTGGTGTCGCATCCGGGCGCCTACGATTCCTGGTTCATTCCGCTCGAGCGCCTGCCCAAGCCGCAGAAGAAGCCGGTGAGGAACTCCGTCATGCTCTCGCAGAGCGGCGCCTTCATGATCACGCGCCTGTCGCAGAACCCCTGGCTCGACCCGGCCTACATGCTGGCGCTGGGCAACCAGACCGATCTCACCCACGGCGACATGCTGAGCTACTTCGCTGCGCTGCCGGGCATCGAGACGCTGGGCATCTACATCGAGGGCTTCAAGGACCTCGATGGCCTGCAGTTCGCGAAAGCCGTGCGCAAGGCCGTGCTCAACGGCAAGCAGGTGGTGGTGTACAAGTCCGGCCGCACGGCGCCGGGCCAGGGCGGCGTGATGGGCCACACGGCGTCGATTGCCGGCGGCCTGACGCTGTTCGAATCGGTGGTGCGCCACGCCGGCGCCATCGTCGTCGAGGACTTCAACACCTTCGACGACCTGTTCTACATCGCCGGCGCGCTGCAGGACAAGAAGATCGGCGGCAAGCGGCTGGGCGCCATCAGCGGCGCCGGCTTCGAGGCGGTCGGCATGGCCGACAGCATCGACAGCGACGGTTTCGGGATGGAGATGGGCGCGCTCGAGGAGGCCACCGTGAAGAAGATCGAGGAGATCCTCGTCGTCAAGAAGCTCGACCAGCTGGTCGAGGTGAGGAATCCGCTCGACATCAATCCGGGCGCCGACGACGAGTGCCACCTGCAGATCACCGAGGTCTTCCTGCAGGATCCGAACATCGACGCCGTGGTGGTCGGCCTCGACCCGACCGCGCCGGCGGTCTGCGCCCTCGAGGAAAGCAAGCTGCGCCCCGGCCACGACATCGCCAGCCCGAAGAGCACGGTGAGCCTGATGCCGGCGCTGGTGGTGCGCAACGACAAGCCGGTGATCGGCATCGTCGACGGCGGCAAGCTCTACGACGCCATGAGCGCCGGCCTCATGGACCAGGGCGTGTGCGTCTTCCGCAACTGCGCGCGCGGCACCAAGGCGCTGGTGCGCTATGTCGAGGCGCGGCAGAATGCCGATTACCTGAAGCACCGCCGTCCCGGCGGGACTGACTTTTAAGAGGATCATCATGAGCGACACGCTGAAACCCGGCCTTACCGCCACCGTCCGCATCACGGTCGACACCGCCCGCACCATCGGCTTCATGGGCGAGGAACTGCGCGTGTATTCGACGCCGAGCCTGCTCTACGATGTGGAAGTGGCCTGCCGCGAGCTGATCCTGCCCCATGTCGGCGAGGGCAAGGACTCGGTCGGCACGCGCGTCGAGTTCGACCACGTCGGCGCCACGCTGCTCGGCATGTGGGTGGAGATCACCGTCAAGCTGACGGAAGTGAACGGTCCCGCCGTGACCTTCGAGTTCTCCGCGCGCGATGCGGTGGAGGAGGTGGCGCGCGGCAAGCACAGCCGTTTCGTCGTCGGGCTGGAGAAGACCGCGCAGCGGCTGAAGGCCAAGCAGGCGAAGGCGGCGGGGGGCTGAGTCCTCAGCGCTTGTCCACCACCCGCCGCGCCTTGCCGAGCGAGCGCTCGATGCTCGCGACCGGCACCACGCGCACGCGGGCGGATATCCCGATGTAGGACTTGATGTGGTGCTGAAGCTCGGCGGCGGCCTGGCTGCGGGCATCGGCGTTGTCGGCCTCGGGCCGCATTTCCACCAGCACGTCCACCTCATCCAGGTGCTGCGGCCGCGCCACCTCGATGACGTAGTGCGGGGCGAGGGCGGTGCTCTTCAGGATCAGCTCTTCGATCTGGCTCGGGAAGACGTTCACGCCGCGGATGATGAGCATGTCGTCGGAGCGCCCGGCGAACTTGTCCAGGCGCCGCATCGGCCGCGCCGTGCCGGGCAGCAGGCGCGTGAGGTCGCGCGTGCGATAGCGGATCATCGGCAGCGCCTCCTTGGTCAGCGTGGTCAGGACGAGCTCGCCGAATTCGCCGTCGGGCAGCGCCTCGCCGGTGGATGGATCGACGATCTCCGGGTAGAAGTGGTCCTCCCAGATCGTCAGCCCGTCCTTCGTCTCGAAGCACTCCATGGCCACGCCGGGACCGATGACCTCCGAGAGGCCGTAGCACTCCATGACGTGGATGTTCATGCGCGCCTCGATGGCGGCGCGCATTTCGCGCGTGCAAGGTTCGCCGCCGGCCAGGGCGAGCTTCAGGCCGGTCGAGGCCGGGTCGATGCCCTGCGCGGCGAAGCCGTCGGCCAAGGTGAGCAGGTAGGAGGGCGTGCAGCAGACGATGCGCGGCCGGAAGTCGGCGATGAGCTGCACCTGCTTCTCGGTCTGGCCGCCCGATACGGGAACAACCGTGCAGCCGAGGCGTTCGGCGCCGTAGTGGAAGCCCAGTCCGCCGGTGAACAGACCATAGCCGTAGGTGTTGTGCAGCAGGTCACCCGGGCGGCCGCCGGCGGCGTGGATCGAGCGCGCCATGACGTTCGCCCAGAGGTAGAGGTCGCCCTGCGTGTAGCCGACCACGGTCGGCTTGCCGGTGGTGCCGCTGGATGCGTGCAGTCGCGCGATCCGTTCGCGCGGCACGGCAAACAGGCCGAAGGGATAGGCGTCGCGCAGGTCGGCCTTGGTGGAGAACGGAAAGCGGGCGAGGTCGGCGAGCGAGTGAAGGTCTTCCGGCCGCACGCCGGCGCGCTCGAACTTGCGCCGCATCGGCGCGACGTTGCGCCAGGCATGGGTCAGGCTTTTTTGCAGGCGGTCGAGTTGCAGCGCGCTGAGCTCGGTCCGGCTGGTGCGCTCGACGGGTTCGAAGACTTCGCTCATTTTCAGGAGTTTACCCCATAAGGCGATGAATGGACCTTGTTTGATCAGGGTCAAACGCGGTGCTTGCCCTATCCTTCTAAATGATACAAAATAAGTAATAGAAAAAGCATTATGTGAATCATCAAAGAGCGGGACGCTGCACCGAGGAGGAGAGCATGAACCGTATTGCCTGCGCGATCGACGCGCAAAAACGTATCACGACGCGCGGGGCGGCAGCGTGAGCGCGGCCGCCGCGAAATCCGTCAGGAAGGTGCCGCAGTACTGCTACCAGTGCGTGGCGGGCCCCGACCTGCTCACCGTCAAGGTGGAGGACGGCGTCGCCACCGAAGTCGAGCCGAACTTCGCCGCCTGCGGCGTGCATCCCGGCGCCGGCAAGTGCTGCGTCAAGGCCTACGGCATCATCCAGAAGACCTACAGCCCGAACCGGCTCCTGCAGCCGATGAAACGCAGCAACCCGAAGAAGGGGCGCGACGAGGATCCCGGCTTCGTGCCGATCTCCTGGGGCGAGGCCTTCGACCTCATCGGCGCGAAGATGAAGGAAGTGCGCGCCCGCGGGCTCAGAAACGAATACGGCTATCCGCGCGTGGCGGCGAGCTTCGGCGGCGGCGGCATCCCGACCTACTACATGGGCACTTTCCCGGCCTTCCTCTCCGCCTGGGGGCCGGTGGACTTCAGCTACGGCAGCGGCCAGGGCGTCAGTTGCACGCATTCCGAGCACCTCTACGGCGAGCTGTGGCACCGCGCCTTCACCGTCTGCCCGGACACGCCGAGTTGCAACTACGTGCTGTCCTTCGGCGCCAACGTCGAGGCCTCGGGCGGCGTGGTCGGCGCCTGGCGCCACGGCGAGGCGCGCAGCCGCGGCATGAAGCGCGTCCAGATCGAGCCGCACCTGTCGGTCACCGGCGCCGCCTCGGCCGAGTGGGTGCCGATCAAGCCGAAGACCGATGCCGCCTTCCTCTTCGGCCTGGTGCATGTGCTGGTGTGCGAGATGCCGCGCGAGAAACTCGACGTCTTCTTCCTCAAGCACCACACCGGCTCGCCCTATCTGATCGGCCCCAACGGCTTCTACCTGCGCGACCCGGCGACGAAGAAGCCGCTGCTGTGGGACCTCAAGCGCAACGCCGCCGTGTCCTTCGACACACCCGATACCGAGCCGGCGCTGGACGGGACGTTCACCGTAGATGCCATCGAGGTCGGCGCCGACGAGGACCAGTGGACGCACCGGGGACTGGCGGCGCAGACGGCCTTCGGCAAGCTGGTCGAGCGCGTGCGGCCCTACACGCCCGAGTGGGCCGAGAAAACCTGCGACGTGCGCGAAGGCACGGTGCGGCGCCTGGCCCACGAGTTCGTCGAACAGGCGCAGGTGGGCGCCACGGTGGAGATCGACGGCGAACTGCTGCCATTCCGGCCGGTGTCGATCCAGTTCGGCCGCACGGTGAACAACGGCTGGGGCGCCTACGAGTGCTGCTATGGACGCACCCTGCTGGCCTGCCTGGTCGGCGCGCTGGAAGTGCCGGGCGGCACTCTCGGCACCACGGTGCGGCTGAACCGCCCGGCGACGACGCGCCAGGCGAGCGTGAAGATCAACCCGGACGGCTTCATGCACTACCCGATGAACCCAACCGACAAGGCGCACTGGGCGGCGAAGCCCAAGGTGCGCAACGCCCACGACACCATGGTGCCGCTCTCGGCCAGTTCGCCCTGGAGCACGGCGCTGGGGCCCACCCATTTCTCGTGGATGTTCCAGAAGGAGTCGCCCGACGAGAACTGGCCGAAGGTGACGCCGCCCGACGTCTGGTTCTGCTATCGCACCAACCCGTCGATCTCGTTCTGGGACACCAGGGAACTTGCCAAGCGCATCGCCGAGTTTCCCTTCGTCGTCGCCTTCGCCTACCACCGCGACGAGACCAACCACATGGCGGACGTGTTGCTGCCAGAGAGCACGGATTTCGAGAGCACGCAGCTCATTCGCATCGGCGGCAGCAAGTTCATCGAGCAGTTCTGGGACCATGAGGGCTTCGCCCTGCGCCAGCCCGCCGTCGCGCCTGCCGGCGAGACGCGCGACTTCACCGACATCGCCACCGAGCTGGCCGACCGCGCCGGACTGCTGCGCGAGTACAACGAGGCGCTCAACCGCGGCGCCGCCGGCGTGCCGCTCTCCAACCACGAGTGGGACTTCCGCCTCGACGCGGAGAAAAAGCACGACGCCGCCACCATCTGGGACCACGCCTGCCGCGCCGCCAGCGCCGAGCTCACCGAGGGCCGCGAGACGGACGGCCTCGACTGGTTCAAGGAGAAGGGCCTGCGCACGCGACCGATCTCGCGCCTGTCGTGGTACCTCTTTCCCGAGCTGCGCAGGCAGGGCATCCGCTTCGAGATGCCCTTCCAGGAGCGCCTCTACCGCGTCGGTGTCGAGCTGGGGCGCCGCCTGCACGAGCGCGGCATCCACTGGTGGGACGTGCAACTCGAGGAATACGGCGGCCTGCCCAAGGTGCTCGATTTTCCGGGCATCTGGGAAAAGGAGACGGTAAAGCAGGGCGGCGCCGGCGCGCTGGAAAAATACCCCTTCTGGCTCATCACCGCGCGCAGCATGCAGTACGCCTGGGGCAGCAACGTCGGCGTGCAGCTCATGAACGAGGTCGGCGGCAACGTGCGCGGCCACAAAGGCGTGCTGATCAACCGCCGCCGCGCGCAGGAGCTGGGCATCGAGGACGGCGACCAGGTGGAGGTGAGCTCCTACGTCGGCACCACGCGCGGGCCTGCCGTGCTGGCCGAAGGCATTCGCCCCGACACCCTGCTCATGATGGGCCAGTTCGACCACTGGGCCACGCCGTATGCGAAGGACCTCAACAAGCCGAGCATGAACAGCCTGATCCCGATGTCGATCGCGCTCACCGACTCCACCGGTTCCTCGGCCGACATCGTGCGCGTCGGCGTGAAGAAGCTGGAGGCTGCGTAAATGGCCCGCTACATCATGACCGCCGACCTGCGCCGCTGCATCGGCTGCCAGACCTGCACGGCCGCCTGCCGCCACGCCAACGGCACGCCGCCTGGCGTGCAGTGGCGCAAGGTGCTCGACATCGAAAGCGGCGAGTTCCCCGACGTGCGCAGGAGTTTCGTGCCGGTGGGCTGCATGCACTGCGCCGATCCGCCCTGCATGCACGTCTGCCCGTCTACCGCCACCTTCCAGCGCAAGGACGGCATCGTCGATATCGACTACGACCTGTGCATCGGCTGCGGCTATTGCGCCGTCGCCTGCCCCTACCAGGCGCGCTACATCGTGCACAAGCGCGAGTTCGCCTACGGCGAGCGGCCAACCGAGCAGGAGGAGGCGCGCTTCGATCCGAAGCGCATGTCGGTGGCGATGAAGTGCAATTTCTGCAAGGATCGCGTCGACCTGGCCAAGGAAACGGGGCTGACGCCGGGCGTCGACCCGGAAGCGACGCCGGCCTGCGTGAACTCCTGCATCGCCGGCGTGCTGGCCTTCGGCGACCGCGAGGACCCGGACAGCAACGTCTCGCAGCTGCTCGCCGAGCACCAGTTCTTCCGCATGCACGAGGAGCTCGGCACCGACCCCGGTTTCTATTACATTTTCGACAAGAAGTGAGCGGCGCATGAGCGCAACCAAGATCCCCCCCGGCCGCGTCACCCCCTGGCACCAGACCAACTGGGACTGGCGCGCCGCCGGCAACTTCATCTGTGGCGGCACCGGCACCGGGCTGCTCTTCTTCGCTACCCTGGCCGCCGGCTCCGTCGACGCCTACCGCATCATGGCGCTCGTCGCGCTGGCCTTCATCGGCGGCGGCCTCACCTGCGTCTGGCTGGAGATCGGCAAGCCCCTGCGCGCGATCAACGTCTTCTTCCACCCGCAGACCTCGTGGATGACGCGCGAGGGCATGGTGGCCGTGCCGCTGTTCGCCTGTGGACTCGCCGCGCTGTGGTTCGGCGGCGGCCTCTTCGTCGGCATGGCGGCGCTGCTCGGCATCGTCTTCCTCTACTGCCAGGGGCGCATCCTGCAGGCCTCGAAGGGCATTCCCGCCTGGCGCGAGCCGAAGATCGTGCCGCTGATCCTCGCCACCGGCTTCGTCGAGGGGGCGGGGCTGGCGGCCGTGCTCTCGGCGCTGCTGCCCGGCGCCGGCCCGCGCTGGCTGGCCGGGGTGCTGCTCGGCGCCCTGATCCTGCGCCGCGTCGCCTGGATGTTCTATTTCAAGGCGATCGAGCAAAGCGGCCTGCCGAAGAAGGCCATGGATGTGCTGCGTCCCTTCGGCGCGAAGTTCGAGATGGTCGGCCAGCTCCTGCCGGAGATCATCATCGTCGTCGGTATTCTCTCCGGAGCCGTCGCGCCGGGACTGACTTTTCTGGCTGGGCTGGTGGCGCTGCTCGCTGGCTGGTGGCTGAAGTTCACCATCGTCACCCGCGCGGCCTACAATCAGGGCTACGCGCTGCCGGTGCTGCCGGTGCGGGGGCAGGGCGAAGTGAAGCCGGGCATCAAGCCGGGCTGGACCAAGTAGAGAACCGGCCCCAGCCGGTCACGGTATCCCCAGAGAGACGCTCCCAAAGGAGGAGACGGGGATGTATGAGATCAGAATTCACGGCCGCGGCGGCCAGGGCGCCGTGCTCGCCGGCAGCATTCTTGCCGCGGCCATGGTCAACGAAGGCAACTACGTGGTTGCCGTGCCGTCCTTCGGTTTCGAGCGGCGCGGCGCGCCGGTGGCGAGCTTCCTGCGCATGGACACGCGCGAGATCCGGCAGATGACCAACATCTACCGGCCGGACTGCGTGCTGTGCATCGATCCGACGGTCGGACGGGCGGTGAACGTCTTCGATGGCATCAAGGATGGCGGCACCTGGCTGCAGACTACGGCCAAGCCCTTGAGCGAATTTCAGGTGCACGAGAAGGTCGCCACCGTCGGCCTGTGCGACGCGGTGAAAATCGCGCTGGAAATCTTCAAGCGCCCCATCACCAACACCCTGATGCTCGGCGCCTTCGCCCGCACCACCGGGCTCGTCTCGCTCGATGCGCTGCGCGCGGCGGTGGAAGAGTCCGACTTCCGCGACGCCGGCCTCAAGCAGAACCTGCTGGCGCTGGAGCGCGGCTACAACGAAACGACGGTGCATCGCATCGAGAAGCGGGAGGCGGCATGAGCACCAGGCAGTCCTACCCGATGTTCGATTCCTCGCAGGTTCCCGGCGACCTGTGCCCCATCGCCACCAAGCTGAATCCCATGCTGCCGGGCGACTGGCGCAGCATGAAGCCGGTGGTCGACCGCGCCAAGTGCGTCAAGTGCGCCGTCTGCTGGCTCTACTGCCCGGTGCAGTGCGTGGTCGAAAAGGCCGCCTGGTTCGACATCAACCTTGCCACCTGCAAGGGCTGCGGCATCTGCGCGAATGAGTGCCCGCAGCGGGCGATTTCGATGGTGGGAGAAGGAGCATGAGCGCCGTCCTCAAGCCGAAACCGAAAGCCATCGTCTGCGACGGCAACGAGGCCGCCGCCTGGGCGGTGAGCCTGGCGCGCGTCGACATGGTCGCCGTCTACCCCATCACCCCGCAGTCCTCGCTGGTCGAGTACCTCGCCAAGTTCGTCGCCGACGGCAAGTTGAACGCCGAGATCGTCGACGTCGAGGGCGAGCACTCGGTGCTCTCCGTTCTGCACGGCGGCGCGCTCGCCGGCGCGCGCACCTACACCGGCACCTGCGGGCCGGGGCTGGCCTTCATGTTCGAGCCGTACCTGCGCACGCCGGGCCTGCGCATGCCGATGGTGATGTCCATCGTCACGCGCGACACGCTGACGCCGCAGAGCGTCTGGGGCGGCCACCAGGACGCCATGAGCGTGCGCGAGGTCGGTTGGATCCAGCTGTACTGCGAAACCGTGCAGGAGGTGCTCGACACCACCATCATGGCCTACAAGGTGACCGAGCACCGCGACGTCATGCTGCCGGTGAACGTCTGCCATGACGGCAACTACCTCTCCTACGGCGCGGCGCGCGTCGAGCTGCCCTCGCAGGAGGAGGTCGATGCCTTCCTGCCGCCGCCATCGGTCAACTGGCACGCTGCCCTCGATCCGTCGCGGCCGATGGCCGTCGACCCGCTCACCGGCGGCTCCGGCGGCCCCGGTCCGGCGATGTTCGTGCGCTATCGCAAGGGCCAGTGCTCCGGAATGCAACACGCGCTGGCCGCCATCGAAGCGGCGCACGAGGACTGGGCGCGCATCGTCGGCCGCCGCCATGCGCCGCTGGTGGAGTCGTATCGCATGGATGACGCGGAAGTGGCGCTGGTCACGCTCGGCTCCATGACCGGCGCCGGCAAGGACGCGGTGGACGAGGCGCGCAGCCGCGGTGTGCGCGTCGGCCTGGTCAAGGTGAAGACCTACCGCCCCTTCCCGGTGCAGGCGATCGCCAAAGCGCTCTCCGGCGTGAAGGCCGTCGGCGTGGTCGACCGTTCGGTGAGCTTTGGCTGGAACAGCGGCCCGCTCTATCAGGACGTCATTGGCGCGCTGCAGATCGCCGCCCGGCGCCCGGCCGCCATGAGCTTCATCGGCGGGCTGGCCGGCGCCGACATCACCACCGATCACTTCGGCCGCGTCATCGAGCGCGTGCAGGCGCTGACGCAGGACGGGCAGGTCGGCGAGACGGTCTGGCTGAACGAAAGGGATTGAAGATGGAAACCCAATATCTGATCGTCGGCGCCAGCCACGCCGCGCTCTCGGCGCTGCAGGCCATCCGCATGCAGGACGGCGAGGGCAGCATCACCATGGTGACGCGCGACGACGCGCTGCCGTATTCGCCCACCGTGCTGCCCTACGTCGTCTCCGGCCGTTCCGCGCCCGAGCGTGTCGCGTTGAAGGACGGCGCCTGGTTCGAACAGAACAAGGTCGGCTTCATCCGCGGCGCCGCCGTCACCGCGCTGGACGCCGCCGCCAAGCGCGCGAAACTCTCCAGCGGCGAGGAGATCGCCTACGGCAAGCTGCTGCTCGCCACCGGTGCGGCGCCGATCCTGCCGCCGGTCCCCGGCCTGAAGGACGTCCGGTTCCATGTCCTGCGCAGCCTCGACGACGCGGTGAAGCTCAAACAGGCCCTGCCGAACACGAAGCAGGCGGTGGTGCTCGGCGCCGGCCTCGTCGGCATGCACGCCGCCGAGAACCTCGCCAAGGCCGGCGCCGCGGTCACCGTGGTGGAAATGCAGCCGCGCGTGCTGGCCGGCTACTTCGACGCCGAGGCCTCCGCCATCATCGAGGCCGCCTTCGCCGCCAAGGGCGTGAAGCTCATGCTCGGCGCAAAAGTCAGTCGCTGCGAGACGGCGGGGCAGGGCGCCCGCGTCACCACCGACACGGGCGCAACGCTCGACGCCGACCTGCTGCTGGTCGCCGCCGGCGTGGCGCCGGTGGTCGACTACCTCACCGGTTCCGGCGTGGCGATCGACCGCGGCGTGCTGGTGGACGACACCATGCGCGCCAGCGTGGAGGGCATCTGGGCCGCCGGCGACGTCGCCCAGGCGAAAGGCTTCTACGACGAAGCGAAGACGCTCAACGGCATCCTGCCGAGCGCCGTGGAGCAGGGCAGGATCGCCGGCATGGCGATGGCGGGCGACCCGGCCGTCAAGCCCTGGCCCGGCGGCGTGCCGCTCAACACCTACACCTTCTTCGGCCAGCAGGCGGTCTCCGTCGGCAGCCAGGATCAAGGCGAAGTCGTGCGCAAGGAGGTCGACGCGAAGCGTTACCTGAAGATCGTCATGCAAGACAACCGCTTGACCGGCATCTTCGGCATCAACGTGCCCTTCGACCCGGGCGTGATGTGGGAGATCATCCTGCGCCGCATCGACCTTGCGCCGGTGCGCGAAGCCTTCATCGCCGATCCGCTCAAAACCGCGCGGACCATCATGTCCAGGACGTGGAGGTAATCATGGGTGCCTACAACACCATCTCCTTCAAGCCCGAGCACTGCAACGGCTGCAACGCCTGCATGACGGCCTGCGCCACGGCCAAGACCGGCAGCGCCGACATCGCCAACTCGCGCATCCAGATCGTCGCCGATGGCGATGCGTTCGAACTGGCGATGTGCCGCCAGTGCGGCGACCCGAAGTGCGTCTCGAACTGTCCGGCGGCGGCGCTCGACAAGGATGCCGGCAACGGCGTCATCGACTGGGACGGCTCGAAGTGCGTGAACTGCCTGCTGTGCACCGTCGGCTGTGCCTACGGCGGCATCGTCTACAACGCGGCGGCCGGCCACGTCGTCAAGTGCGACACCTGCGACGGCGATCCGGCCTGCGTCAAGGCCTGCGAGCGCGGCGCGCTGAAGTACCTCACCACCGCCCACATCTACAACGAAGTCGGCGACCTCGAGGACCTCTTCGTGCCGGGCCTGGCCGGCTGCCAGGGCTGCAACACCGAGCTCATCATGCGCCACGCCATGCGCCGCATCGGGCCGGACACCGTGCTCGCCACGCCGCCGGGCTGTATCCCCGGCATGGGCTCGGTCGGTTACAACGGCCTGACCGGCACCAAGGTGCCGGTGTTCCACCCGCTGCTCACCAACACCGCTTCCATGCTCACCGGCATCAAGCGCCACTACAAGCGCCAGGGGCGCGAGGTGAACGCCGTGGCGCTGGCCGGCGACGGCGGGGCCTCCGACGTCGGCTTCCAGTCGCTCTCCGGCGCGGCCGAGCGCGGCGAGCAGATCCTCTTCATCTGCGTGGACAACGAGGGCTACATGAACACCGGCATGCAGCGATCTTCCTGCACGCCGTTCGGCGCATGGACGTCCACCACGCCGGTGGGCGAGCGCGGCGCCGGCAAGACGCAGGACGCCAAGAACCTGCCGGTGATCATGATGATGCACAACTGCGAGTACGTCGCCACGGCGTCCACCGCCTTCATGGAGGATCTCTACGACAAGCTCGACAAGGCCATTGCCGCCTCGAAGCGCGGCTTCGCCTACCTGCACATCTACTCGCCGTGCACCACCGGCTGGCGCTTCCCCTCGCAGGAGAACATCGAGGTGGCACGCAAGGCCGTCGAGGCCAATTTCGTCCTGCTCTGGGAATTCAATCCGCGCGACGGGCTGCAGCTCACGCGCGACGTCGACCAGCCGCTCTCCATCGCGGATTACCTCAAGGCGCTGGGCAAGTACCGCCACCTTTCGGAGGACCAGGTCGCCCACATCCAGGCGACGGTGGAGAAGAACGTCAGTTTCATCAAGGGCCTCGCCGAAGGCCGCCACCCAGCCATGGCGCAAGCCATGTCCGGTCGGGCATAATTATCCAGGCGTCGCCCCCGCGGAAGCGGGGACCCAGGGGCTTCCGGCAGACCTGGATTCCCGCTTGCGCGGGAATGACGGTAACGCAACACGTATAACTTGAGCGGTCCCGGTACGCCGGGCCGCCGACAGAGAGAATGGAACCTACCTCAACATCCCACAGGGACCGCGTTTTTGCGCAAAGTGCCCAAGTGCTAGGCGCGCGACGCAGCCAAGGGTCATTCCCTTGGCAAGGAGTGCAACGCCGCAGATGGGCACTTTGCGCAAAAACCCTCCGGGGCGTGGCTTTCCGGGCGGTCTGCAGCGTTGCTGCGGCTCGCCGTGGAATAGCCACTGTCTTCGCCGCAGCGCCTAGCAGCCCATCCCGGAAAGCCGCGCCGCGGCCCTGCGGGATGTTGAGGTAGGTTCCATGGAACGATCCTTCAAGGCGGAAGTCGCCAAGCTGCGGCTGGGCGCCGGCCACACCTTTACCGGCGAGGGCATCCTCGCCGTCACCAAGGCGCTGCTGCAAAGCGGCGTCTCCTACGTCGGCGGCTACCAGGGCGCCCCGGTGTCGCACCTGATGGACGTGCTGGCCGACGCGCGGGAACTGCTCGACGAGCTGGGCGTGCACTTCGAGTCCTGCGCCAACGAGGCCGGCGCCTGCGCCATGCTCGGCGCCTCGATCAACTATCCGCTGCGCGGCGCCGCCACCTGGAAGTCGGTGGTCGGCACCAACGTCGCCTCCGACGCGCTCTCCAACCTCTCCTCGGCCGGCGTCGTCGGCGGCACGCTGATCGTCATCGGCGAGGACTACGGCGAGGGCGCCTCGATCATCCAGGAGCGCAGCCACTCCTTCGCGCAGAAGTCCCAGGTCTGGCTGCTCGACCCGCGGCCGAACCTGCCCTCCATCGTGCGCATGGTGGAGAAGGGCTTCCAACTTTCCGAGGCCAGCAACACGCCAGTGATGCTGGAGCTGCGCATCCGCGCCTGCCACGTCACCGGCAGTTTTGAAACCAGGGACAACGTCGCGCCGAAATACTCGCGCCGCAACCCGGTGCCGAAGCCGGTGTTCAGCCTCGAGCGCATCCCGCTGCCGCCGCACAACTACACCCAGGAGAAGCACAAGATCGCCGTGCGCCTGCCCGAGGCGCTGAAGTTCATCCAGCGCGAGCAGTTGAACGAGTTCTTTGAAGGCGAACTGCGCCAGGTCGGCATCGTCCTGCAGGGCGGCCTGTACAACACCACGATCCGCGCCCTGCAGCAGCTCGGCCTCGCCGACGCCTGGGGCGCCTCGCGCATTCCGCTCTACGTGATGAACGTCACCTACCCGCTGGTGAATGAAGAGATCACCCGCTTCTGCTCGGGCAAGCGCGCCGTGCTGGTGGTGGAGGAGGGCCAGCCGGCCCACATCGAGGAGGCCATCAACGCCATCCTGCGCCGCGCCGACATCAACGACCCGCACCTCGTTGGCAAGGACGTGCTGCCGGTGGCGGGGGAGTACACCGGCGAGGTGGTGCTCAAGGGCGTCGGCGAGTTCCTCAGGTTGATCATGCCGGACGGCGTCGATTTGAAACAGGTGGGCAGCCTGCTCGACGGCGTCGAGCAGGCCAAGAAGCGCGCCGCGGAACTCCTCGGCGCCCCGGTGCCGACGCGTCCGCCCGGCTTCTGCGTCGGCTGCCCGGAGCGGCCGGTGTTCACGGCGCTGAAGCTGATCGAGAAAGAGCTCGGCGGCATCCACATCAGCTCCGACATCGGCTGCCACACTTTTTCGACCCTGCCGCCGTTCAACCTCGGCAACACCGTGCTCGGCTACGGCCTGTCGCTGGCGGCGGCCTCGGCCATCGGCCCCAATTTCGGCAAGCGCGTCGTCACCGTCATGGGCGACGGGGGCTTCTGGCACCAGGGCCTCGTCACCGGCGTCGCCAACGCTGTCTTCCGCAACGACGACGGCGTGCTGGTGATCATGCAGAACGGCTACACCTCGGCCACCGGCACGCAGAACATCGCTTCCTCGCCCGATCTGCGGCCCGAAGAGGGCAGCCCGATCGCCATCGAGAACACCCTGCGCGGCCTCGGCGTGAAGTGGCTGGAACGCGTGCCCAACTACCAGGTGGCCGACGTCGCCGACGCCTTGCGCCGCGCCATGACCACGGATGAGAAGGGCCTCAAGGTCATCATCGCCGACGGCGAGTGCATGCTCGAGCGCACGCGGCGCGAGCGCCCCGTCGCCGTGCAGAAGCTCGCCGCCGGCGAGCGCGTCGTGCGCACGCGCTTCGGCATCGACGAGGACGTGTGCACCGGCGACCGCGCCTGCATCCGCCTCTCCGGCTGCCCCTCGCTCACCATCAAGGATTCGCCCGACCCGCTGCGCACGGAGCCCGTCACCACCGTGAACAGCGGCTGCGTCGGCTGCGGCCTGTGCGGCGAGGCGGCCCACGCCGCCGCGCTCTGCCCAAGCTTCCACCGCATCGAGGTGATCCAGAACCCGAGCGGCTGGGACCGCTTCGTGCACGGCGTCCGGCAGGGCGTGATTTCCCTCCTGGGAGGCGCGCGATGAGCCGGCCCTTCACCATCCTCGTGGCCGCCCTCGGCGGTGAAGGCGGCGGCGTGCTGGCCGACTGGCTCATCGAGGCGGCGCAGCACGAAGGCTTCCCGGCGCAGAAGACGTCCATCCCCGGCGTCTCGCAGCGCACCGGCGCCACCACCTACTACGTCGAGATCTATCCGGAGAAAGGCGCCCGCCCGCCGGCGATGGCCCTGGTGCCCAGCCCCGGCGGCATCGACCTGATGGCCGCCTCCGAGCTGGTCGAGGCCGGCCGCGCCATGCAGAACGCCTTCGTCACGCCCGAGCGCACCACGCTGGTGGCGTCGACCCACCGCGTCTACGCCACCGCCGAGAAGGTGTTTCCGACCGACGGCCGCTACGACGCGCAGAGGATCCTCGACGCCGCGCCGAAGGTGGCGCAGAAGGCCGTGCTCTTCGACATGTCGCGTTGCGCCCAGGAGGCCGGCACGGTGATCAACGCCGTGCTCTTCGGCGCCATCGCCGGCAGCGGCGCGCTGCCGCTCGCGCGCGAAGCCTGTGAGAACGCCATCCGCAGCGCCGGCAAGGGGGCGGAGGCCAGCCTGCGCGGCTTTGCCGCCGGCTTCGCGCAAGTCTTATCCACTCTCCCCGCCGGGGAGAGGGCCCTCTCCCCCAGCCCCTCTCCCGCAGGCGGGAGAATGGAGCAAGCCGAGCGCGTCCGCCGCGAATTCCCCGAGGCGCTGCACGCGCTGCTCGAAGAGGCCGTCGTGCGCCTGACCGATTTTCAGGACGCCGCCTATGCCGCCCTCTACCTCGATCGCGTGCGCGGCGTGCTGGCCGTCGACCGCGAGGCGGGCGGCGACGCCGGCGGCTGGCGGCTCACCGCCGAGGCGGCGCGGCTGCTCGCCCTCTGGATGAGCTACGAGGACGTCATCCGCGTCGCCGACCTGAAGACGCGCGCCGGCCGCTTCGCCCGCGTGCGCAAGGAGGCCGCCGCGAAGGACGGCCAGATCGTCGTCGTCACCGACTACCTCAAGCCGAGCGCCCATGAGGTCGCCGACATCCTGCCGCCGGCGTGGGCCGAGCGCCTGCGCCGGAACGCCGGGCCGGGTCGCGCCGTCAGGCTGCGCTCGAGCGACGTCAGCGGCTTCCTCGCCCTGCGCCTGATAGCGGCGCTCAAGCCGCTGCGGCGCCGAAGCGCGCGCTTCGCCGAGGAACAGGCCCTCATCGAGCGCTGGCTCGGCGCGATCAAGCGCCTCGGCTTTGCCGTGCTGGACAGAGAACTGGCGCTGGAGATCGTGCAGTGCGCCCTTCTCGTGCGCGGCTACGGCGAGACCTGGCGCAGGAGCCGCGCCGCCTTCGTCAAGATACTCGATGAGCTGGTGGAGAACGAGCAGGCCGTGGCGAAGGGTGCCGACGCGCTCAAGTCGGCGATCCGCAAGGCGCGCGAAGCGGCACTGGTTTACGAGGAAGCGAAGCAGGCAACCGCCGCAACGGGCAAGCCGGTGATCTGGATGAAAACCGCGTAAAAGTCAGTCCCTGCGATACGGCGCTGCGGAAGTTGCCAAAGCAGCTTCAAGGCGGGAAGATGCCGGCATGGGAGGAGATGCCATGAAAAAAACCGTTCTGGCCCTGCTGCTCGCGCTGCTGGCGGGACTCGCCCACGCCCAGCAACAGCTGGAGATCATCAACCTGAGAAGCCGCACGGCGGAGCAGGTGCTGCCGCAACTGCGCCCCTTCGTCGAGCCGGGCGGCACGCTCTCCGGCATGAACAACCAGATATTCATCCGCGCCTCGGACGCCAACCGGCGCCAGATCAGGGAGCTGCTCGCCGCCATCGACCGGCCGCCGCGCCGCCTGGTGATCTCGGTGCGGCAGGATGCCGACAGCACGTCCGCAGCGCGCGGCGGGGAGGTGTCCGGCCGCATCAGCTCGGGCGACGTGCGCGTCGAGAGCCGCCGCACCGTCGTCGGCGGCGCCGGGGTGGAGGTGCGCCGCGGCGACGATGTCGTGCGCGGCCAGGTCTACGACTCGCGCGGCAGCAGCACGGACCGCGTCTCTCAGCAGGTGCAGGTGGTGGAGGGTGGCCGGGCCTTCATCAATGTCGGCACCTCGGTGCCGGTGCCGCTGCGCGAGGTGGTGATGGGGCCGGGCGGCGCGGTGGTGTCCGAATCGGTGGTCTATCGCGACATCGGCTCCGGCTTCTACACCGAGCCGCAGCTCGCCGGCGACAACGTCACCCTGACCATCAGTCCGACGCACGACACGCCGGGCCGCTACGGCCCGGGCAGCGCCAACATCCAGCGCCTGACCACCACGGTGAGCGGGCGCCTGGGCGAATGGATCGACCTCGGCGGCTCGGTCGAGGAGCGTTCGGGGGAGCAGGCGGGCGTGCTTCGCTATTCCACGCGCAGCGGAAGCACGGGCCGGCGCGTCCAGTTGAGGGTCGAAGAGCTGCACTGAGACGCCCGGCGTCCCGCGCCGGGCGTGCTACCATTCGGCGCATCGTTCCCGCGCCTGAAATGCCCGAACTTTCCTCCGTTTTTTCCGCCGACGGCGCGCTCGCCCGCGCCATTCCCGGCTATCGCCTGCGCCCTCAGCAGGTCGAGATGGCCGAGCGCATCGCCGCCGCCATCCAGAAGCACGGCGTGCTGGTGGCGGAGGCGGGCACCGGTACCGGCAAGACTTTCGCCTACCTCGTGCCGGCGTTGCTGGCCGGCGGCAAGGCGATCATTTCCACCGGCACCAAGACCCTGCAGGACCAGCTCTTCCAGCGCGACCTGCCGACGGTGCGCGACGCGCTGAAGACCCCCGCTACCATCGCGCTGCTCAAGGGCCGCGCCAACTACGTCTGCCACTACCACCTGGCGCGGGCGAAGGAGGCGGGGCGCTTCCTCTCGCGCGAGGAGGCCGGCCACATCCTCGCCATCGCCCGCTTCGCCCAGACGAGCACGACCGGCGACAAGGCCGAGTGCGCCGCGGTGCCGGAGGATTCCGCCGCCTGGGCCCAGGCGACCTCGACGCGCGACAACTGCCTCGGCCAAGAGTGCCCGAACGCGAAGGAGTGCTTCGTCATGGCGGCGCGGCGCGAGGCGCAGGCGTCCGACGTGGTGGTGGTGAACCATCACCTCTTCTTCGCCGACGTGATGCTGCGCGACTCCGGCGTGGCGGAACTGCTGCCGGCCTGCAACACGGTGGTCTTCGACGAGGCGCACCAGCTGCCGGAGACGGCCAGCCTGTTTTTCGGCGAGAGCGTGTCGACGGCGCAGCTCGTCGAGCTGGCACGCGACGCCCGCCTGGAGGGCCTCGCCGCGGCGAAGGATTTCCTCGAGCTGCCGGAAGGCGCCCGCGCGCTGGAGAAGGCAGCGCGCGACCTGCGCCTCGCCGTGCCGGGCGAGAACGCGCGCCATTCCGCGGCGCAACTGCCGCCGGCCTTCCTCGAGGCGCTCGACAAGGCGGCCGCCGAGCTGGCGCATTTCGGCGCGCTGCTGGAGTCGCAGGCCGGGCGCTCGGAGGGGCTGGAGCATTGCTGGCGCCGGGCGCAGGAACTGGCGGTGGTGGTGAAGCGCTGGCGCGACGTCGGGGAGCCGGGTCTGGTGCGCTGGGCCGAGGTGTTCAGCCAGTCGCTCGCGCTCAACGCCACGCCGCTCGTCATCGCCGACATCTTCCGGAAGCAGATGGAGGGGCCAAATAGTCAACATCGGCGCGCCTGGATCTTCACCTCGGCGACCCTGGCGGTGGAAAGCGATTTCAGCCACTACTGCGCCGAACTCGGCCTGGAGGGCGCCGACACCGGCTATTGGGGCAGCCCCTTCGACTATCCGAACCAGGCGCTACTCTATGCGCCGCAGGCCATGCCCGACCCGAACAGCCGCGAGTACAACGAGGCGGTGGTCGAGGCGGCCTGGCCGCTCATCCACGCCAGCCGCGGCCGCGCCTTCGTGCTGTGCACCTCGCTGCGCGCCATGCGCCGCATCCACGAGCTGCTCAAGTCGCGCTTCGAGGCGGAGGGCTTCGACCACCCGCTGCTGCTGCAGGGGGAGGGCAGCAAGAGCGAACTGCTGGCGCGCTTCCGCCGCCTCGGCAACGCCGTGCTGGTGGCCAGCCAGAGCTTCTGGGAGGGAGTGGACGTGCGCGGCGAGGCGCTGTCGCTGGTCATCATCGACAAGCTGCCCTTCGCGCCGCCCGACGATCCGGTGCTGGCGGCGCGCATCGAGCACATGAAGCAGCAGGGCCGCAACGCCTTCATGGAATACCAGCTGCCGCGCGCCGTCATCAGCGTCAAGCAGGGCGCCGGGCGGCTCATTCGCGACGAGACCGACCGCGGCGTGCTGATGATCTGCGACCCGCGCCTGATCGCGCGCCACTACGGCAAGCGCGTCTGGCGCTCCCTGCCGCCGATGCGGCGCACGCGCGAGGAGGACGAGGCACTCGGATTCTTCGATGCGACCGTCCGCGAAACCGAGGAAATCGATGCCCACTGAATGCAGCCGCCTGGCGGCCTCCCTCAACCGCGACTGCCAGTGCGTCAGCGTGGATCGCGCGAAATTGCGCCAGTCCCTGGCGCAGGGCGAGGCCGGCGCCGACATGATCCGCCTGATCGAGGAGGAGCGGCCGCACCTCTTCGCCGACACGACGGTGTTCCTCGGCCAGGCCAGCGTGGAGCGCATGGCCGAAGTGGTCGCCGCCATTGAGCGCGTCGCCGCGCTGCCGGCCTGGGCCGGGCGCGTGCGGGCCTGGGCGCCGGCGACGGCGCGCCACGAGACCGCCGCGGCCGGCGTCTTCATGGGCTACGACTTCCACCTCGGGCAGTCGGGACCGCAGCTCATCGAGATCAACACCAACGCCGGTGGCGGCCTGCTCAATGCCGCACTCGCCCAGGCCCAGATCGCCTGCTGCGAGGAGGTGGCCGCCATCCTGCCGGGCGTGCATCCTGCGCCGACGCTGGAGCAGGATTTCGTCGACATGTTCAGGCAGGAGTGGCGCGCGGAGCGCGGCGATGCGCCGCTCGGGCGCATCGCCATCGTGGACGAGAATCCGCTCTCGCAATTTCTCTATCCCGAATTCCTGCTCTTCAAGAAGCTTTTCGAGCGCCACGGCCTGCAGGCGGTGGTGTGCGATCCGGCCGAGCTGCGCTTCGAGGCGGGCGTTTTGCGGCATGACGAAGGCCGCGTCGATCTCGTCTACAATCGCCTGACGGATTTCGGCCTGGAAGAGGCGGCCAACGCCGTGCTGCGCGCGGCCTGGCTGGCCGGGGCGGCGGTGCTGACGCCGCACCCGCGCGCCCACGCGCTGTTCGCCGACAAGCGCAACCTGTCGCTGCTCACCGACGAGACGGCCCTGGCCGGGATGGGCGTGGATGAGGCGACGCGAGCGGTGCTGTTGGCCGGCATCCCGCGCACGCGCCTCGTGCGCAGCGAGGACGCCGAGGATTTGTGGGCGCGGCGCAGGCAGCTTTTTTTCAAGCCGGCGGCGGGCTACGGCAGCAAGGCGGCCTACCGCGGCGACAAGCTGACCAGGCGCGTTTTCGAGGAGATCCTCGAAGGCGGTTACGTGGCGCAGGACCTGGTGCCGCCCTCGGAGCGGCGCATCGGCCCGGAGGCGGCGCCGGTCGACCTCAAGCTCGACCTGCGCAATTACGCCTACCGCGGCCGCGTGCAACTGGTGACGGCGCGGCTCTACCAGGGCCAGACGACGAATTTCCGCACCCCGGGCGGCGGCTTCGCGCCGGTGCTGACGGTGCCGAGGATGGAAGGGAAGGCATGAAGGTTTTCGGATTCGCCGGTTATTCCGGCTCGGGCAAGACGACGCTGATCGAGCAGCTCATCCCGCGCTTCGTGGCGATGGGGCTGAAGGTCTCGCTCATCAAGCACGCCCATCACGGCTTCGACATCGACAAGCCGGGCAAGGATTCGTACCGCCACCGCGAGGCCGGTTGCAGCGAGGTGCTGCTCACCTCGAACCAGCGCTGGGTGCTGATGCACGAACTGCGCGGCGAGCGGGAACCGTCGCTGGAGGAGCAGATCGGGCTGCTGTCGCCCTGCGACCTGGCGCTGGTGGAGGGATACAAGTCGAACGATCTGATCCCGAAGCTGGAGGTGTTTCGGCCTTCGCACGGCAAGCCGCCGATCCACCCCGAGCACCCGAACATCGTCGCCGTGGCGAGCGACGCCAGGGTCGATACCGCGCTGCCGGTGCTCGACATCAACGATCCCGACGCCATTGCGCAATTCATCGTGCAGTGCCTTGGTCTTGATTGTCGTCCCCGCGGGAGCGGGGACCCTGCTGGATTCCCGCTTCCGCGGGAATGACGGCTATGAGCCTGCTCTCCATCGACGAAGCCCTGCAAAAGCTCCTTGCCGCCGCCCGCCCGATGGCGGAAATCGAGGAAGCGGATACCCTCGCCGCCGCCGGCCGCGTGCTGGCGCGGGCGCAATCGAGCGGCCTCACCGTGCCGCCGCTCGACAACTCCGCCATGGACGGCTACGCGGTGCGCATCGCCGACATCTCCTCCGCCGGCGCGCGCCTGCCGGTGGCGCAGCGCATTCCCGCCGGCAGCGTCGGCACGCCGCTTGCCGCCGGTACGGCGGCGCGCATCTTCACCGGGGCGCCGGTGCCCGAAGGGGCGGACGCCGTGGTGATGCAGGAACTGTGCGAACACGCCGGGGAAGACGTCGTGCGGATCAACCATGTGCCGCGCCCCGCCGAGAACATCCGTCGCGCCGGCGAGGACATTCGTGCCGGCGCCGAGATCCTTGCCGCCGGCACGCGCCTGACGCCGCAGGACATCGGGCTGGCTGCCTCGGTCGGGCTGGCGGCGCTGCCGGTATTCCGCCGCCTGCGCGTGGCGGTGTTCTTCACCGGCGACGAGCTGTCGATGCCGGGCGAGGCGCTGAAGCCGGGCGGCATCTACAACTCCAACCGCTACACCCTGCGCGGCCTGCTCGCCGCGCTCGGCTGCGAGGTGCACGACCTCGGCATCGTGCCGGACAGCCTGGAGGCGACGCGCGTTGCGCTGCGCGAGGCGGCGGCAGCCAGCGACGTCGTCATCACCAGCGGCGGCGTCTCGGTCGGCGAGGAGGACCACGTCAAGGCGGCGGTGCAGGCGGAGGGCGCGCTCGACCTCTGGAAGATCGCCATCAAGCCCGGCAAGCCGCTCGCCTTCGGAAAAGTCAGTCGCCGTGGCACGGCGTTCATCGGCCTGCCGGGCAACCCGGTATCGACCTTCGTCACCTTCCTCGTGCTGGTGCGGCCGTTTCTGCTCGCCTGCCAGGGCGCGCGCGCCACGGCGCCGCGCGGCCTGATGATGCGCGCCGACTTCGACTGGCCGAAGCCGGACCGCCGCCGCGAGTTCCTGCGCGTGCGCATCAACGCCGAAGGCGGCCTCGATCTGTATCCCAACCAGAGCTCGGGCGTGCTGACCTCCTGCGCCTGGGCCGACGGCCTGGTCGACAACCCGCCGGCGCAGGCGGTGCGACGCGGCGAGCTGGTGCGCTTCCTGCCGTTTTCCGAGTTGTTATACTGATTCATGGCACTCAAAATCCTTTACTTCGCCGGGCTGCGCGAGGCGATCGGCCAGTCTTCCGAATACCTGGCCCGGCCGGACGGCGTCGGCAATGTCGGCGAGTTGCATGCCCATCTCGCCGCGCGCGGCGGCGCCTGGCAGGCGCTGGCGACGACGAAAAACCTGCGCATGGCGGTGAACCAGGAAATGGCGACGCTGCAGACCCGGCTCGAGGACGGCGACGAAATCGCCTTCTTCCCGCCGGTGACCGGAGGCTGAGTGAAAGTTTCCGTGCAGAGCGAAGACTTCGACGTCGGCGCCGAGTGCGCGGCGATCGCGCGCGGCCGCACGGACATCGGTGCCGTGGCGAGCTTCGTCGGCCTGGTGCGCGATTCCAACGACGGCGCCGGCATCGCGCGCATGACGCTGGAGCACTACCCCGGCATGACGGAGAAGTCGCTGGCGGAGATCGTCGAGCAGGCGCGCGGGCGCTGGGACGTGCTCGACGCGACGGTGATCCACCGTGTCGGCGAACTCAGGCCAGGGGACGCCATCGTATTGGTGGTCGTGGCGAGCGCGCACCGCGGCGACGCCCTCAAAGCCTGCGAGTTCATCATGGACTACCTGAAAACCCGCGCGCCGTTCTGGAAGAAGGAAGAGACGCCCGAGGGCGGCCGCTGGGTCGATGCGCGCGAGTCGGACGACGTCGCGGCGGGGAAGTGGAAACCTTGACCGTCATTCCCGCGAAAGCGGGAATCCAGTGTTATTGAAGCCCCTGGATTCCCGCCTCCGCGGGAGTGACGTTACTGAACCTTGACGCTCTTGCCCTTGCCCCCGCCCATGCCGAAGGCGGCGGTCGAGGCCTTGGCGATCTGGTCGAAGGCATCCTTGGCGGTGCCGAAGGCCTTCTGCATGGCGGCGAAGGCGTCCTGGCTGTTGCCGGGCATGCCGCTCACCGACATCATCTTCCTGAAGTTCTCCATCATCTCGTGGCTGGTACCGGACATCTGCTGGCCGAGCATGCGGTTGAACTCGGCCTGCGCCTCGGCCGTGATGTCGGCCATCTGGCGCATCGCCTCCATCATCTTGGCAGAGGTTTCCTGGGCGAACTGGGTGCGCAGGGCCAGCGCCGACTGCGGATCCTTCGCATCGGTCAGGGCGCGGGCGTTCTTCACGCTTTCCTCGAACAGGGCGCGCGCCGTTTCCACCTGAAGCTCCATGATGCGCTTGGAGTTCTCCAGCGACATCTGCGTCAGTTTCATGGCGGCGTCGATGCTCTTCTTGTGCATCTCGCCGAACTGTTCGTTGTTCATGGCTCCCCTCCTTGAGAATGGTCAAACTTGCGGTTCCCATAATGCCGTGTTCGCGCCGGGTTGAAAAGCCGCCGGGAAGCCCCATTTAAGCTCAGGAAAACGTTTTCCGGAAGAAAATCATGCGCTTCGACAAGTTCACCACCAAGTTCCAGCAGGCTCTGGCCGATGCCCAGAGCATTGCCGTGGGGGGCGACCAGCAGTTCATCGAGCCGAGCCACCTGCTGCTGACCCTGCTGCGGCAGGACGACGGCGGCACGGCCTCGCTGCTTTCGCGCGCCGGCGTGAACGTGCCGCCGCTGAAGGCCGCGCTGGAAAAGGCCGTGGCGCGCCTGCCCAAGGTGGAGGGCGCCGGCGGGGAAGTGCAGGTCGGCCGCGACCTGTCGAACCTGCTCAACCTGACTGACAAACAGGCGCAGAAGCGCGGCGACCAGTTCATCGCCTCGGAGATGTTCCTGCTCGCCTTGGCGGACGACAAGGGCGAAACGGGGCGGCTCCTGAAGGAGCACGGCCTGCAGAAGAAGGCGCTGGAGGCCGCCATCGAGGCGGTGCGCGGCGGACAGAGCGTGAACAACCAGGAAGCCGAGGGGAACCGCGAGGCGCTGAAGAAGTACACGCTCGACCTCACCGAGCGCGCCCGCGCCGGCAAGCTCGACCCGGTGATCGGCCGCGACGACGAGATCCGCCGCGCGATCCAGATTCTCCAGCGGCGCACCAAGAACAACCCGGTGCTGATCGGCGAGCCGGGCGTCGGCAAGACCGCCATCGTCGAGGGCCTCGCCCAGCGCATCGTGAACGACGAGGTGCCGGAGACTTTGAAAGGGAAACGGGTGCTCTCCCTCGACATGGCGGCGCTGCTGGCCGGCGCCAAATACCGCGGCGAGTTCGAGGAGCGCCTGAAGGCGGTGCTCAAGGAAATCGCCCAGGACGAGGGCCGCATCATCGTCTTCATCGACGAGATCCACACCATGGTCGGCGCCGGCAAGGCCGAGGGCGCCATCGACGCCGGCAACATGCTCAAGCCTGCCCTGGCGCGCGGCGAGTTGCACTGCATCGGCGCCACCACGCTCGACGAGTACCGCAAGTACGTCGAGAAGGATGCCGCGCTGGAGCGCCGCTTCCAGAAGGTGCTGGTGGACGAGCCCTCAGTGGAGTCGACCATCGCCATCCTGCGCGGCCTGCAGGAGAAGTACGAGCTGCACCACGGCGTGGACATCACCGACCCGGCCATCGTCGCCGCGGCGGAACTCTCGCACCGCTACATCACCGACCGCTTCCTGCCGGACAAGGCCATCGACCTCATCGATGAGGCGGCCGCGCGCATCAAGATGGAGATCGATTCCAAGCCGGAGGCCATGGACAAGCTTGACCGGCGGCTCATCCAGATCAAGATCGAGCGCGAGGCGGTGAAGAAGGAGAAGGACGAGGCTTCCATCAAGCGCCTCGGCCTCATCGAGGACGAGATCCAGAAGCTCGGCAAGGAATACTCCGACCTCGAGGAGATCTGGAAGGCGGAGAAGGCGATGGTCGCCGGCTCGGCCCACATCAAGGAAGAGATCGACCGCATCCGCGCCGAGATCGCCAAACTGCAGCGCGAGGGCAAGCTGGAGAAGGTGGCCGAGCTGCAGTACGGCAAGCTGCCGCAGTTCGAGGCCCAGTTGAAGGCGGCGGAAAAAGTCAGTCCCGCCGACACGGCGAATAAACTCTTGCGCACCCAGGTCGGCGCCGAGGAGATCGCCGAGGTGGTGTCGCGCGCCACCGGCATTCCGGTGTCGAAGATGATGCAGGGCGAGCGCGAGAAGCTGCTGATGATGGAAGATCGCATCCACCAGCGCGTCGTCGGCCAGGACGAGGCCGTGCGCCTCGTGTCGGATGCCATCCGCCGCTCGCGCGCCGGCCTGTCGGAAGAGCACCGGCCCTACGGCTCCTTCCTCTTCCTCGGCCCCACGGGCGTGGGCAAGACCGAGCTGTGCAAGGCGCTGGCCTCCTTCCTCTTCGATTCCGAGGAGCACCTCATCCGCATCGACATGAGCGAGTTCATGGAGAAGCATTCCGTGGCGCGGCTGATCGGCGCGCCGCCGGGCTACGTCGGCTACGAGGAAGGCGGCTATCTCACCGAAGCGGTGCGGCGCAAGCCTTACTCAGTCATCCTGCTCGACGAGGTCGAGAAGGCCCATCCGGACGTCTTCAACGTGCTCTTGCAGGTGCTCGACGACGGCCGCATGACCGACGGCCAGGGCCGCACCGTCGACTTCAAGAACACCGTGATCGTCATGACCTCCAACCTGGGCAGCCAGATGATCCAGCAAATGTCCGGTGACGATTACCAAGTGATCAAGCTGGCGGTGATGGCCGAGGTGAAGACCTATTTCCGGCCGGAGTTCATCAACCGCATCGACGAGGTGGTGGTGTTCCACGCCCTCGACGAGAAGCACATCGCCTCGATCGCGAAGATCCAGTTGGGCTACCTCGAGAAGCGCCTGGCGCGCATGGAGATCAAACTCGAGGTCACCGATGCCGCGCTGGCGGAACTGGCCAAGGCCGGCTTCGACCCGGTGTTCGGCGCGCGGCCGCTCAAGCGCGCCATCCAGGCCCATATCGAGAACCCGCTGGCGAAGCAGATCCTCGAGGGGAATTTCGCAGCGAAGGATGTCGTGCGCGTGGATGCCGGCAAGGGCGGGATCGTTTTCGCCAAGGCTTGAGGAATGTGCCGTTTCTTGTCGGATTTTTTCCGGAAATGGCACCTTCGGTCGCCGCGCATCGAGGCGTGTCCGCTATAAATCAATGAGTTAATCGCCTGATTCGGGCCGGCACACGGTTTGCAAAATGAAGGACGTATCTGTCAATACGCCTTTTGGAGGTTGAGCATGCCCGGCAAAACCGATCAATCCGGGAATTCCACGTACCGCACCCTGACCGTCATCTGGCTGGTGGTATCGATCGCCCTGGGCTATCCGCTGTTCAATCTGCTGACGTCGATGGGCTTCAACCCGGCCCTGGCGGGGGTGGGGGTCTTCCTCGGCGCCTGCCTGCTCTACGACATTCCCTATCGCGCCAAGGTGAAGGCGGAGCACCAGGCCGCCATGTCGCGCACCAACCGCTGGCGCTCGATGGCCTGAAACATGACGAACCGGCCTAGCGCCGGTTGAGCAGGCCGGTCTTTATCTCGAGGATGTCCATCGTCTTGATGGCGTAGAACTCGCCGTCCTTGTAGAGCTGTTTCATCCTGATCACGCAGGCCTCCGGCGCGGCGCGGAAGACCATGCCCTTCAGCCGGTAGGTGTTGAGCGCATCCCCGAGGTTGAGGACGACGACGACCTTGTCGTTGGCCTTGATCGCCCGCAGGGCCGGCTGGCCGGGCGCCGGCTTCAGCCGCAACGAAACGTCCGAGAAATCGGCCAGCACGCAGGGTATCGGCGGCTGGTCGTCCGCAAGGTAGAGATTGACCGGGACGTTGCTCTGCACCCGCGCCTTCTGCCGCTGGTCGGCGATGCGCAGCGTGTCGAAATCGGGCCGCAGCAGCACCACCTGGTTGTCGAGGTAGGGGCCGTCCTTCATCTTGATGCGGCTGTCGACCTGGGTGTCGAGGCTGGGGATGCCGCGGTTGCAGGTCTCGGCGATGAGGGTGATGGCGTTGCCGCGCACGAACTGGCCGTTGCGTCCCAGGCTGGCCCGGCGCACGTAGTCGAGCGAGCGTTCCATGTCGCTGGTGTCCGGCACCATCAGTTGCAGCTTCCTCACCTGTTCGATGCGCAGGGGCGCCTTCAACCCCTCGACGACGAAGGCGGCCGGCGCGCCGTCGCCATCCTTGCGGATGGCGTCGCGCGAGTAGACGAAATGGTCGTTCACCCGATAGGCGAGGATGATGGTCTGGAAGACGATGTCGCGCTGGTATTCCGGGAAATAGCGGATCTTCCTGCCGATGGCGAAGTGCTCGGCCAGCATCCTCAGCTGCTCGTGGTCGGGCGCCATGCTGCCGGGGGCTTCCGCCTCCTGCCTGTCCTTGGCGGAGCGGTTGTTGTTGTTCCAGATCAGCTTGAACATCATGGTCTCCGGGCGAGCCGGGCCCCGCCGCGGGGCCGCCTTTATAGGGTTAACGGCACGGCGGACGGCGGCCTGAAGGGGCATGAATGCCCCGTCCCGGGGAAAGTCAGCCCGGGCGGGACGGCGTCAGTAGAGGACCTCCTGCCAGCGCCCGCCGTCGGCGAGCCGCTGCCGCAGTGCGCGCCAGCGATCGGCGCTGCCGGCCATGGCGGCAATCGCCTTGTCCACCGTCGCCTGCAGGGCCTGCGGGCCGGCGATGAAGACCCGGGTGTCCGCGCCCTGCAGCATCTCCCAGACCTCGGCGGCGTTCTGCTCGAGGGCGCGGTCCATGGCCACGGGCGCGCCGAAATGGGGGCGCGGGCTTACCGCCTGGAAGGCGCGGAAGGTGGCCTGGTCGTAGTAGAGGGAGAAATCCTTGTTCTCGTCGTTCATGTAGAGCATCTCGAGACCGCTGCGCGCGCCATGGAAGAGGCGCACGCGGCCCTGCCAGCCGCCGTGGCGGCGGTAGATCTCGCGCACCAGGCCGCGGAAGGGCGCGATGCCGGTGCCCATGCCGATCATCAGGATGTCGGCCTGCGGGTTGTCCGGCACGGCGAAGGGGTAGCCCGTCGGGCCGGTGAACTGGACCTCGCTGCCCGGCTGCAGGTCGCACAGGAAGTTCGAGGCGACGCCGGGGTATTCCTGCCCGTTGAAATCGTCCACGTAGTGGCAGCGGCGCACGCAGAGCGTGAATTCGGTGCTGTCCCGCTCGCCTTCCTCCACCTCGGCCAGCGAGTACAGGCGCGTGTGGTGCTTGTTGCCGAACTTCCCCGGCGCCAGCACGCGCACGCACTGGCCGGTGCGTCCGTCGAAGGAACGGTCTTCGGTGCGGAACACCAGGTTGCGCACTTCCTCGGGCGAGGCCGTCGGCGTAATGCGTGCGGAGCGCAGCAGGGTTCCGGAAAAACGCCGGCCTTCGTCGTTCTGTTGCTGGATCGTCATGGGGCTGTCCTTGGGATGTGTCCTGCCGCCATTGTACTGGCCGCACGCCAAGAAAAACCCCCGCCTTGCGGACGGGGGGCTGCGGGGAAAAGTCAGTCCCGGCGGGACGGCGGCTTACACCGTGACGGTGTCCGCCACTTCCTTGAATTCCGGTATCTGGTCGAAGCTCATGTAGCGGTACACGTCGGCGGCCTTGGCGTTCACCGCCTTGACCTGTTCCAGGTACTCGGCCACCGTCGGGATCTTGCCGATCAGCGCGCACACCGCCGCCAGCTCGGCCGAGCCCAGGTAGACGCGGGTGTCGATGCCGAGGCGGTTGGGGAAGTTGCGCGTCGACGTCGACATCGCCGTGCTGCCCTTCCTGATCTGCGCCTGGTTGCCCATGCACAGCGAGCAGCCCGGCATTTCCATGCGCGCGCCGCTCTTGCCGAGGATGGCGTAGTAGCCTTCCTCGTTGAGGATCATGGCGTCCATCTTGGTCGGCGGGGCGATCCACAGGCGCGTCGGGATGTCGGATTTCCCGTCGAGCACCTTGCCGGCGGCGCGGAAGTGGCCGATGTTGGTCATGCACGAGCCGATGAACACCTCGTCGATCTTGTCGCCGGCGACTTCGGAGAGCGTCTTGACGTCGTCCGGGTCGTTCGGGCAGGCCACCAGCGGTTCCATGACGTCGGCCAGATCGATCTCGATCACGGCGGCGTACTCGGCGTCGGCGTCGCCCTTCAGGAGCTGCGGGTTGGCGATCCACGCCTCCATCGCCTTGATGCGGCGCTCGAGCGCGCGCTTGTCCTGGTAGCCGTTGGCGATCATCCACTTCATCAGCGTGATGTTCGAGCGCATGTACTCGATGATCGGCGCCTTGTCGAGGTGCACCGAGCAGGCGGCGGCGGAGCGTTCGGCGGCGGCGTCCGACAGCTCGAAGGCCTGTTCCACCTTCAGGTCGGGCAGGCCCTCGATCTCGAGGATGCGGCCGGAGAAAATGTTCTTCTTGCCCTTCTTCTCGACGGTGAGGAGCCCCTGCTTGATGGCGTAGTAGGGGATGGCGTTTACCAGGTCACGCAGCGTGACGCCGCGCTTGCCGGCCTCGGCGAGCGAGCCCTTGAAGCGCACCAGCACCGATTCCGGCATGTCGAGCGGCATGACGCCGGTGGCGGCGGCGAAGGCCACCAGGCCTGAGCCGGCCGGGAAGGAGATGCCAATGGGGAAGCGCGTGTGTGAGTCGCCGCCGGTGCCCACCGTGTCGGGCAGCAGCAGGCGGTTGAGCCAGGAGTGGATGACGCCGTCGCCGGGGCGCAGCGCCACGCCGCCGCGCGTGCTGATAAAGCCCGGCAGTTCGCGGTGCATGCGCACGTCGACCAGCTTCGGATAGGCGGCGGTGTGGCAGAAGGACTGCATCACCATGTCGGCGGAGAAGCCGAGGCAGGCGAGATCCTTCAGCTCGTCGCGTGTCATCGGGCCGGTGGTGTCCTGGGAGCCGACGGTGGTCATCTTCGGCTCGCAGTAGGTGCCCGGGCGGATGCCTGCTTGTTTCCCATTTGCTTCGGGCAGACCGCAGGCGCGGCCGACCATCTTCTGCGCCAGCGAGAAGCCTTTGCCGGTGTCCTTCGGCGCCTGCGGCAGGCGGAACAGGGTTGAAGGCGGCAGGCCGAGCGCCTCGCGCGCGCGGCCGGTGAGGCCGCGGCCGATGATCAGGTTGATGCGGCCGCCGGCGCGCACTTCGTCGAGCAGCACTTCCGACTTGTAGGCGAAGGTGGCGATGACCTGGCCGTTCTTCTCGACCGTCCTGTCGTAGGGATAGATGTCGACCACGTCGCCCATGGCCATCTGCGCCACGTCGCACTCGATCGGGAAGGCGCCGGCGTCCTCCTGCGTGTTGAAGAAGATCGGCGCGATCTTGCCGCCGAGGCAGAAGCCGCCGTAGCGCTTGTTCGGCACGAAAGGGATGTCCTCGCCGGTCCACCAGATCACCGAGTTGGTGGCCGACTTGCGCGAGGAGCCGGTGCCGACCACGTCGCCGACGTAGGCGACCGGGTGGCCCTTCTTCTTCAGGTCCTCGATGAGCTGGATCGGGCCGCGCTCGCCGGGCTTCTCCGGCACGATGCCCTCGCGGGCGTTCTTCAGCATGGCCAGCCCGTGCAGCGGGATGTCGGGGCGGCTCCAGGCGTCGGGGGCGGGCGAGAGGTCGTCGGTGTTGGTCTCGCCGGTGACCTTGAAGACGGTGACGGTGATCTTCTTCGCCACTTCCGGGCGCGAGGTGAACCACTCGGCGTCGGCCCACGACTGCATGACGGCCTTGGCGTGGGCGTTGCCCTTTTTCGCCTTCTCGGCGACGTCGTGGAAGTAGTCGAACATCAGCAGCGTGCCCTTCAGGCCCTTGGCGGCGACGGCGCCGACGGCGGCGTCGTCGAGCAGGTCGATCAGCGGCTTGACGTTGTAGCCGCCGAGCATGGTGCCGAGGAGCTCGGTGGCCTTCTCGCGCGAAATGAGGGCGCAGGCTTCCTCGCCCTTGGCGACCTTCGCCAGGAAGGCGGCCTTCACCTTGGCGGCGTCGTCCACGCCGGCCGGCACGCGGTGGGTGACGAGGTCGACCAGGAAGGCCTCCTCGCCCGCTTTTGCCAACTGTTGCGGGTTCTTCAGCAGATCGACCAGTTCCCCGATCTGCTTGGCGGTGAGGGGCAGCGGCGGGATGCCGAGGGCGGCGCGTTCGGCGGCATGGGCACGGTAGGCTTCTAGCACGGGTGTGTCCTCTCAGTCAGGATGGTTGATGCAGGTTCGAAAAGAATTGCTGCTGCACGCCAGGCGGCAAATCCATGCCGGTGGTGTGGGCACGCTGCAGCAGCTCCCAGTAATAGCGGTACGAGGCGCGGTCGTGGAGGCGGCCGTCGTGGCGGATCGGGCCCCAGTCGGCGGCCTGCGCGGCGAGCAGGATGCCGGCGGCCTCGTTGACCTCCTCGAAGTTCGGCTTCATGGCGTCGATGATCGGCTGCACCTGGTTCGGATGGATGCTCCACATGCGCAGGTAGCCGAACGCTTCGCGCGCACGCCGGGCATCCTGGTAGACCGCCTGCGTGTCGTGCAGTTCGGTCGTGACGTTGTGCGAGGGCACCAGGCCGTGGCCGAGCGCGGCGGCGGCGATGGCGCACTTGGCGCGCGCCACCAGCGGATGCTCGAACTGGCCGGGGCTCTTCATGGCCGCGGCGGGGATTGCGCCGTGGTGGCCGCTGACGAAATCCATCAGTCCGAAGTCCAGCGTCTCGATGCCGGGCAGGGCGGCGATCTCCTCCACCTCGCGCAGCGCGCCGTGGGTCTCGATCAGCACGTGCGCCGGAATCCGGCGCGCGAGGCCGCAGTTCTTCGATACGGCGGCCAGCGCCATGAGCATGGTCTGCGCGTCCTGGCGGCCGTCGACCTTGGGGAAGGTGACGTAGGCGAGCCGCTGGCCGGCGCCGCCGACGATGATTTCCAGATCGCTGCGCCAGTGCGGGTGGGTGATGTCGTGGATGCGGGCGCCGACGCGGCCGAAGCGGTTGTCGGCGGAAGCGACGGCGGCGGCCACCATTTCGGCGTGCGCGGTCTCCGCGCCTGCCGGGGCGCCGTCCTCGCAGTCGCAGGTGAGGTCGAAGATCGGCCCCAGCGCCTGCTGTAGCGCCAGCGCCTTCGTGATCAGCTTCTCGCTGCCGGCGTAGTGCTCGCAGGCGGGCAGGGCGGGGAAGGGCTTGGCTTCGCGGTAAAGAACACCTGAGGGGTGAAGCGCGGCCGTCACTTTGCGTTCACCCCGGTCCGGATTCTCAGCCGAGCATGCCGGCGACGCCGGCCTGCTCTTCCTTCAGCTCGGCCAGCGTCTTGTCCATCATGGTGCGCGCGTAGTCGTCGATGGCCAGCCCGGTGACGCGGGTGTACTCGCCGCCGGCGCAGGTGACCGGCACGCCGTAGACGATGTCCTGCGGGATGCCGTAGGAGCCGTCGGAGGGGATGCCCATGGTGACCCACTTGCCGTTAGTGCCGAGCGCCCAGTCGCGCATGTGGTCGATGGCGGCGTTGGCGGCGGAGGCGGCCGAGGAGGCGCCGCGCGCCTCGATGATGGCGGCGCCGCGCTTGCCCACCTTCGGGATGTACTCGTTCCTGTACCAGGCCTCGTCGTTGACGACCTGCGGCGCGGCCTGGCCGGCGACGGTGCAGAAGCGGATGTCCGGGAACATGGTGGGGGAGTGGTTGCCCCAGACGATCATCTTCTCGATGTCGGTGACGGCCTTGCCGGCGCGCGTGGCGAGCTGCGACACGGCGCGGTTGTGGTCGAGGCGCAGCATGGCGGTGAAGTTCTTCTTCGGCAGGTCCGGCGCCGAGCGCATGGCGATATGGGCGTTGGTGTTGGCCGGGTTGCCGACCACCAGCACGCGCACGTTGCGCGAGGCGACGGCGTTGAGCGCCTTGCCCTGCTCGATGAAGATCTTGGCGTTCTCGAGCAGCAGGTCCTTGCGCTCCATGCCGGGGCCGCGCGGCTTGGCGCCGACCAGCAGGGCGTAGTCGGTGTCCTTGAAGGCCACCATCGGGTCGGAGGTGCCGACCATGCCGGCGAGCAGCGGGAAGGCGCAGTCCTCGAGTTCCATCATGACGCCCTTCAGCGCGGCCTGGGCCTTCTCCATCGGCAGCTCGAGCATCTGCAGGATGACGGGCTGGTCCTTGCCGAGCATTTCGCCGCTGGCGATGCGGTAGAGCAGGGCGTAGCCGATCTGACCGGCGGCGCCGGTGACGGTGACACGAACGGGGGCTTTGGCCATGGAAACGACTCCTCGATCAGGTTGTTCAAACGGGACGCTCGTCGGTGGCGGAAGTGCTGCATGAAACGCCAGCCGGGAATGCGGTCGATGGTAGAATTCTTTCCGCAGTGTGTCAATATGTAAAATATATCATATATAAGACATAAGAGAGACTATAGACGATATGGTTTTTTTGTGCTGAAATTGCTGCATGGCGCAAGTGTCACCGACCTTCAGTCCGCTCTATCGCCAGATCAAGAACCTGATCCTGCAGGGGCTTGCATCGGGCGAATGGCGTCCCGGCGAGGCCATCCCCAGCGAGGCCGAACTGGCCGTCCGCTTCAACGTCAGCCAGGGCACCGTGCGCAAGGCCATCGACGAGATGGCCGCGGAAAACCTGGTCGTGCGCAAGCAGGGCAAAGGCACTTTTGTTGCTTCGCACAACGATCCGCGTGCCTTCTTTCGTTTTCTCCGTGTCGTGCCCGACAAGGGAGGCGTCGCCGTGCCGCAGAGCGTGCCGCTTGAGTGCTGGCGCGCCAAGGCCGGCCTGGAGGCGGCCCGTATCCTCGACATTCAACTCGGCAGCCCCATCACCATCGTTCGCCGCCTGCTCAAGTTCGACGGCAAGCCGGTCGTATTGGATGAAATCTACCTTCCGGGAGAGGTCTTTCAGGGCCTGACGCTGGAAGTGCTGCAAGGCAACCAGGATTCGCTCTACACGCTGTTCGAAACGCGTTTCGGCGTGCGCATGATCCGCGCGGAGGAGCGCATTCGCGCCGTGGCCGCCGACCGCGCCTCGGCCGAACTGCTCAACGTGGGCGAAGGCGGGCCGCTGCTCTCCGTCGAGCGCGTCACCTACACCTACGGCGACAAGCCGGTCGAGTGGCGGCGCGGCCTGTATGCCACGGCCGAGCACTACTACCAGAACGAGCTGAACTGAGGCGGTGGATGGCTGGGGCCGCGGGACGTGCAGAAGCTATAATTCGCGTTTTATCGGGGTATCGCGGCGCCTTATGTTGCGTCGCACAGAGAAGGGGGGTCAGTCTGATGTCGGAAATAACCATGAAAAAGGAGCGCCCGAAGCACCTCGACCTGCGGGTCATCAAGCTGCCGCTGCCGGGATTCGCGTCGATTCTGCACCGGATCAGCGGTGCCGGACTGTTCCTGATGCTGCCGTTCCTGCTCTACCTGTTCGAGCTGAGCCTGGATTCGGAACTGGGCTTCGCCATGTTCAAGGCCGTCGTCGCGCATCCGCTCGCCAAGCTCGTCCTGCTCGGCCTGCTCTGGGCCTTCCTGCACCACTTCTGCATGGGCATCCGCATCCTGCTGCTCGACCTGAACATGGGCACCGAGCTCCTGGCGGCGCGCACCAGCGCCAAGGCCGTCATGGCCGTCAGCCTGGCGCTGACCGTCATTCTGGGGGTGAAACTATGGTGAACAAGATCGTCGTCGGCGCGCATTACGGCCTGAAGGACTGGCTGGCGCAGCGCGTCACCGCCGTCGTCATGGCGGCCTACACCCTCATCGTCGCCATCCTCCTGCTGGGGCAGGAGAACCTTGGCTATGCCTCGTGGCGCGCCTTCATGGCCGGCGGGTTCATGCGCTTCTTCACCTTCCTCTTCGTCGTCTGCCTGATCTGGCACGTCTGGGTCGGCGTGCGCGACATCTGGATGGACTACGTCACGCCGACGGGCATGCGCCTGGCCCTGCACGTGCTCACGCTCCTCGCCCTCGTCGGCTATCTCGGCTGGGCGGCATCGATTCTCTGGAGACTCTGAAAGTGAAAGTTACCAAACGCACCTTCGACGCGGTCATCGTCGGCGCCGGCGGCGCCGGCCTGCGCGCCGCGCTGCAGCTCTCCGAGTCGGGGCTCAAGACGGCCGTCATCACCAAGGTTTTTCCGACGCGCTCGCATACGGTTGCTGCACAAGGCGGCGTCGCGGCGAGCCTGGGCAACTCCGAGGAAGACCACTGGCACTGGCACATGTACGACACCGTCAAGGGCTCCGACTGGCTCGGCGACCAGGACGCCATCGAATTCATGTGCCGCAAGGCCAACGAGGTGGTGATCGAGCTCGAGCACTACGGCATGCCCTTCGACCGCACCGACGCCGGCAAGATCTACCAGCGTCCCTTCGGCGGCCACATGTCCAACTTCGGCGAGAAACCCGTGCGCCGCTCCTGCGCCGCCGCCGACCGCACCGGCCACGCCATGCTGCATGCGCTCTACCAGAGGAACGTGCGCGCCAACACGCAGTTCTTCGTCGAATGGATGGCGCTCGACCTCATTCGCGACGCCGAGGGCGAGGTGCTCGGCGTCACCGCGCTGGAGATGGAGACCGGCGAGATGGTCGCCTTCCAGGCCAAGGCCACCATCTTCGCCACCGGCGGCGCGGGGCGCATCTACTACTCCTCGACCAACGCCTTCATCAACACCGGCGACGGCCTCGGCATGGCGGCGCGCGCCGGCATCCCGCTCGAGGACATGGAGTTCTGGCAGTTCCACCCGACCGGCGTTGCCGGCGCCGGCGTGCTCATCACCGAAGGCGTGCGCGGCGAGGGCGGCATCCTCCGCAACGACAAGGGCGAGCGCTTCATGGAGCGCTACGCGCCCAACGCCAAGGATCTCGCCTCGCGCGATGTCGTCTCGCGCGCCATGGTCACCGAGATCAACGAGGGCCGCGGCTGCGGCCCGAACAAGGATTTCGTACTGCTCGACATTACCCACCTCGACCCGCAGGTGATCATGCAGCGCCTGCCCGGCATTCGCGAGATCTCCATCCAGTTCGCCGGCACCGATCCGATCAAGGAGCCGATCCCGGTGGTGCCGACCTGCCACTACCAGATGGGCGGCATCCCGACCAACTACGGCGGCCAGGTGGTGGCGCCGCGCGCATCGAGCATGAACGTCGCCGTGCCCGGCTTCTACGCCGCCGGTGAGTGCGCCTGCGCCTCGGTGCACGGCGCCAATCGCCTCGGCACCAACTCGCTGCTCGACCTGCTGGTGTTCGGCAAGTCGGCCGGCGAGACTGCCGTCGAGGACGTGAAAAAGTCCACCAGGGCGCACAAGGACCTGCCGCAGGAGGCCATCGAGCGCTCGCTCGAGCGCGTCAGCCGCCTAGACACGCAGAAGGACGGCGCCGACGTGCACGAGGCCCGCCTGGCCATGCAGCGCACCATGCAGAACCACTGCGGCGTGTTCCGCTTCGCCGACAAGCTGAAGGAAGGCGTGGCGAATATCCTCGCGGTGCAGCAGGACGTGCAGCGCACCGGGATCAAGGACAAGTCGAAGGTCTTCAACACCGCCCGCGTCGAGGCGCTCGAGCTCGACAACCTGATCGAGGTGGCGGTCGCCACCATGATCTCGGCCGAGGCGAGGAAGGAGTCGCGCGGCGCCCACGTGCGCGACGATGCGCCCGACACGGCGGAGAAGCCGAACGGCCGCGACGACCAGAACTGGCTCAAGCACACCCTGTGGTTCAAGGAGGGCAACCGCCTCGACTACAAGTCGGTGAAGCTGACCCCGCTCACCGTGCCCACCATCGAGCTGAAGAAGCGCGCGTACTGAGGAAGCGAGCATGACCACAAGAACCATGCAGTTCAAGATCTACCGCTACGATCCGGACCGGGACGACAAGCCGTACATGCAGGACATCTCGGTCGAGGTCGATTCGACCGACCGCAAGCTGCTCGACGCGCTCGTCAAGCTGAAGGCAAAGGACGACACCATCGCCTTCCGCCGCTCCTGCCGCGAGGGCGTCTGCGGCTCCGACGCGGTGAACATCAACGGCCGCAACGGGCTGGCCTGCCTCACCGACCTGAAGGACCTGCCCGAGCCGGTGACGCTGCGCCCGCTGCCCGGCCTGCCCGTCATCCGCGACCTGATCGTGGACATGACGCAATTCTTCAAGCAGTACCACTCGATCAAGCCGTATCTGATCAACAACGACCCGCCGCCCGAGACCGAGCGGCTGCAGTCGCCGGAGGAGCGCGACGAGCTGAACGGCGTGTACGAGTGCATCCTGTGCGCCTGCTGCTCGACCTCCTGCCCGTCGTTCTGGTGGAACCCGGACAAGTTCGTCGGCCCGGCCGGCCTGCTTCAGGCCTACCGCTTCATTGCCGATACAAGGGATCAGGCGACCAGCGAGCGCCTCGACAACCTCGAGGATCCGTACCGCCTGTTCCGCTGCCACACCATCATGAACTGCGTCGACGTCTGCCCGAAGGGCCTCAACCCGACGCGGGCCATCGGCAAGATCAAGGACATGATGGTCAAGCGCGCGATCTGAGATGGACGAAGAACGCGGGGCGCGGCTCAGGCGCCTGCGCTGGCACTGCCGGCGCGCCCTGCTCGAGCTGGACCTGATGTTCCAGCGCTACTGGAGCCGCGTTGGCGACGACGTCGAAGCGGCGGACGCGGCGGCGCTGGAGCGGCTGGTGGCGATGGAAGACCACGACCTGTGGGATTTGGTGTGCGGCCGGACGGAGACGGACGACCCGCAATTGATGGGCATGATCGAGCGGCTGCGCCAGGAATGACGCGGCGCCGGTCGGGAGAGCAACCTTAACTGGACTCAAACTGAGGTAATCCTATGAGCACGCAACGCATGGCAACCCTGACTGTGGACGGCAAGTCCGTGGAATTCCCGGTGATGCAGGGCACACACGGCAACAATGTCATCGACATCCGCACCCTCGGCGCCAAGACCGGCCTGTTCACCTACGACTCGGGCTTCCTGTCGACCGCCAGTTGCCAGTCGAGGATCACCTACATCGACGGCGACAAGGGCGAACTGCTCTACCGCGGCTACCCGATCGAGCAACTGGCCGAGAAGTGCAGCTTCCTCGAGGTGGCCTACCTGCTGAAGAACGGCGAGCTGCCCAACGTCAAGCAGAAGGCCGAGTTCGAGGGCCTCATCAAGAACCACTCGATGGTGCACGAGCAACTGGTGAAGTTCTACCAGGGCTTCCGCCGCGACGCCCACCCGATGGCCGTCATGGTCGGCGTGGTCGGCGCGCTCGCCGCCTTCTACCACGAGGCGATGGACTTCTCCGACGCGGCGCACCGCAGCATCTCCTTCAACCGCCTTGTCGCCAAGATGCCGACCATCGTCGCCATGGCCTACAAATACAACGTCGGACAGCCCTTCATGTACCCGAGGAACGAGCTGTCCTACGCCGGCAACTTCATGCACATGATGTTCGGCACGCCGTGCGAGGAGTACAAGCCCAATCCCGTTATCGAGAATGCCCTCGACGTCATCTTCACCCTGCACGCCGACCACGAGCAGAACGCCTCGACCTCGACGGTGCGCCTGGCCGGCTCCTCGGGCGCCAACCCCTTCGCCTGCATCTCGGCCGGCATCGCCTGCCTGTGGGGCCCGGCGCACGGCGGCGCCAACGAGGCCTGCCTGCAGATGCTCGAGGAGATCGGCGACGTCTCGCGCGTCGGCGAGTACATCAAGCGCGCCAAGGACAAGAACGACTCGTTCAAGCTGATGGGCTTCGGCCACCGCGTTTACAAGAACTACGACCCGCGCGCCAAGCTGATGGGCAAGGTCTGCAACGACGTGCTCAACGAGCTCGGCCTGCAGAACGACCGCCTCTTCAAGCTGGCCCGCGAACTGGAGAAGATCGCCCTCGAGGACGAATACTTCGTGCAGAAGAAGCTCTATCCGAACGTCGACTTCTACTCCGGCATCGTGCAAAAGGCGATCGGCATCCCGACCTCCATGTTCACCTGCATCTTCGCGCTGGCCCGCACGGTCGGCTGGATGACGCAGTGGGAGGAGATGATCACCGACGCCGAGTACAAGATCGGCCGTCCGCGCCAGCTCTACGTCGGCGCCGCGCGCCGCGACGTGCCGCCGATGGACAAGCGCTAGGCCGCACAGACAGGGCACGGGGAAGGCAAGCCTCCCCGCAGCCCGCACCGCGACGCCCCCCAGCCCCGACCTTTCCCGCGAGGACCTCGCATGAGCCTGATGAAACAAATGCTCGGCAACTCGTATCTCTTCGGCGCCAACGCGCCCTTCATCGAGGAGCTCTACGAGTCCTATCTTGTGAACCCGGCGTCCGTCAGCGACGTCTGGCGCGACTACTTCGACCGCCTGCAGAACCTGCCCGGCGCCGGTGTCGGCGGCGGCCGCGACGTCGCCCACGCCCCGGTGGTCGCCTCCTTCGCCCAGCGCGCCAAGCTCGGCACGCTGCGCGCCGCGCCCGCCGGCGCCGGCACGGACAGGAAGCAGGTCGCCGTGCTGCAGCTCATCAACGCCTACCGCTTCCTCGGCAACCGCTGGGCGCAGCTCGATCCGCTGAAGCGTGCCGAGCGCCCGGCCATCCAGGAGCTCGACCCGGCCTTCTACGGTTTCACCGAGGCCGACCTCGGCCAGACCTTCGCCACCGGCAGTTTCGCCGGCCTGCCCGAGCAGGCCACCCTGCGCGAGATCCTCGAGGCGCTGCGCCAGACCTACTGCGGCACCATCGGCGCCGAGTACATGTATCTGTCGGACGTCGCGCAGAAGCGCTGGATCCAGTCCAGGCTGGAAACCACGCGTTCCACGCCCGGCTACGCCGCCGAGGACAAGCGCCGCTTCCTGCGCATGGTGACCCAGGCCGAAACGCTCGAGCGCTACCTGCACACCCGCTACGTCGGGCAGAAGCGCTTCTCGCTCGAGGGTGGTGAATCGCTCATCCTCGCCATGGACCAGCTCATCCGCGTCGCCGGTACCGTCGGCGTGCAGGAGATGGTGATCGGCATGGCCCATCGCGGACGCCTCAACGTGTTGGTAAACACGCTGGGCAAGCAGCCCTCGACGCTGTTCGCCGAGTTCGAGGGCAAGAAGGCCACGGTGCTCTCCGCCGGCGACGTCAAGTACCACATGGGCTATTCCTCCGACGTCGCCACCCCCGGCGGCCCGATGCATCTCACGCTGGCCTTCAACCCCTCGCACCTCGAGATCGTGAACCCGGTGGTGGCCGGCTCGGTGTATGCGCGCCAGGTCAAGCGCGGCCCCAACGGCAAGGCCGAGGCGCTGCCAGTGCTCATCCACGGCGACGCCGCGGTGGCGGGGCAGGGGGTCAACCAAGAAACACTCAACTTCTCGCAGACGCGCGGCTATGGCACCGGCGGCACGGTGCACCTCATCGTAAACAACCAGATCGGCTTCACCACCTCCGACCTGCGCGACTACCGCTCCTCGCTTTACTGCACGGACATCTTCAAGATGGTCGAGGCGCCGATCTTCCATGTGAACGGCGACGATCCCGAGGCGGTGGCGCTGGTGACCCAGATCGCCATGGAGTTCCGCCAGGAGTTCAGGAAGGATGTGGTGGTCGACATCGTCTGCTTCCGCAAGCTCGGTCACAACGAGCAGGACGAGCCGATGGTCACCCAGCCGCTCATGTACAAGAAGATCGGCCAGCACCCCGGCACGCGCAAGCTCTACGCCGACCGGCTCGAGACGCAGGGCGTCGTCGCCTCGGGCGATGCCGAGCAGATGATCAGGGACTACCGTGCCGCGCTCGACGAGGGCCGCCACCTGATCGATCCGGTCATCAGCGACTACAACAGCAAGTTCGCCATCGACTGGACGCCGCACATCAACGTCAGGTACACCGAGAAGTGCGACACCACCGTGCCGCTGAAGGAATTGAAGCGCCTCAGCGAACGCCTCACCGACATCCCGGCCAACTTCACGCTGCATTCGCGCGTGCAGAAGATCATCGAGGACCGCCGCGCCATGGGCGCGGGCAAGCTGCCGGTGGACTGGGGCATGGGCGAGAACCTCGCCTACGCCACGCTGCTCGCCGCCGGCTTCAACGTGCGCGTCTCGGGCGAGGACGTCGGCCGCGGCACCTTCTTCCATCGCCACGCCGCGCTGCACGACCAGAACCGCGAGAAGTGGGACGAGGGTTCCTGGTGGCCGCTCGCCCACCTGCAGGAGAAGCAGGGCTGGTTCCACTGCTTCGACTCGGTGCTCTCCGAGGAGGCCGTGCTCGCCTTCGAATACGGCTTCGCCACCGCCAGCCCCAACGAGCTGGTCGTCTGGGAGGCCCAGTTCGGCGACTTCGCCAACGGCGCCCAGGTCGTCATCGACCAGTTCCTCTCCTCGGGCGAGGCCAAGTGGGGCCGCGGCTGCGGCCTCGTGCTGTTGCTGCCGCACGGCTACGAGGGCCAGGGCCCGGAGCACTCCTCGGCCCGGCTCGAGCGCTACATGCAGCTCTCCGCCGAGTTCAACTGGGAGGTCTGCGTGCCGTCGAATGCCGCGCAGATCTACCACCTGCTGCGCCGCCAGATGCTGAGGAAGCAGAGGAAACCCCTGATCGTCATGACGCCGAAGTCGCTGCTGCGCCACAAGGACGCCACCAGTTCGCTCGACGAGCTGGCCAGGGGCACCTTCCAGACCGTCATCGGCGAGATCGACGAGCTGGATCCGAAGAAGGTCACCCGCGTCATCGCCTGCGCCGGCAAGGTCTACTACGACCTGTTCGCCGCGCGGCGCGAGCGCAAGGTCGGCAACGTCGCCCTGCTGCGCGTCGAGCAACTCTATCCCTTCGACGACCGCCGCTTCGCCGAGGAACTCAAGCTCTACCCGAACGCGAAGGAACTGGTCTGGTGCCAGGAAGAGCCGATGAACCAGGGCGCCTGGTACGCCAAGGCCCACCGGCTCACCGGCGTGCTCGGCAAGGGCCAGACGCTGCACGTCGTCTCGCGGCCGGCCTCGGCCTCGCCGGCGGTCGGCTATGCCACGAAGCACATGGAGCAACAGAAGGAACTCATCGACGAAGCCCTCTGCTCGAAGAAGTAATCCCCGGAGAGAACAATGCTGATTGACGTCAAGGTCCCCCAACTGTCCGAATCCGTCGCCGAGGCGACCCTGGTCTCCTGGCACAAGCAGGAAGGCCAGGCCGTCGCCCGCGACGAAAACCTCATCGACATCGAGACCGACAAGGTCGTGCTCGAGCTGCCTGCGCCGGATGCTGGCGTGCTGGTGAAGATCCTCAAGGGCAACGGCGACACCGTCGTCGCCGGCGAGGTCATCGCCCGGATCGACACCGAGGCGAAGGCGGAAAAAATCCCCCCCAGCTCCCCTTTGCCAAAGGGGGGAGCAACTGCTCCGGCGCCCGCTGCCGCCGCACCGGCCGGCCCCGCCGCACGCAAGCTGATGGCCGAGAAGGGCCTCGATGCCGCCGGCGTCGAAGGCTCCGGCCGCGGCGGCCGCGTCACCAAGGCCGACGTGATGGAAGCCGGCCAGCGCCCGGCTTCACCCCCCCCCTTTGAAAAAGGGGGGGCGGGGGGGATTTCGGCCGCCCCGGCGCGCCCGGCCCTGGCCCAGCCCGTCGCGCCGGTGAACGTCGACACCATCGTCGGCGAGCGCACCGAGCAGCGCGTGCCGATGAGCCGCCTGCGCGCGCGCATCGCCGAGCGCCTGGTGCAGTCGCAGTCGACCGCCGCCATCCTCACCACCTTCAACGAGGTGAACATGGCCCCGGTGATGGAGCTGCGCAACAAGTACAAGGACAAGTTCGAGAAGGAGCACGGCGCCAAGCTCGGCTTCATGTCGTTCTTCGTCAAGGCGGCGGTCGCCGCGCTGAAGAAGTACCCGGTGCTCAACGCCTCCATCGACGGCAACGACATCGTCTACCACGGCTACTTCGACATCGGCATCGCCGTGGGCAGCCCGCGCGGCCTGGTCGTGCCGATCCTGCGTGATGCCGACCAGCTCTCGCTCGCCGAGATCGAGAAGAAGATCGCCGAGTTCGGCGCCAAGGCCAAGGACGGCAAGCTCTCCATCGAGGAGCTCACCGGCGGCACCTTCTCCATCTCCAACGGCGGCGTCTTCGGCTCGATGCTGTCCACGCCGATCATCAACCCGCCGCAGTCGGCCATCCTCGGCATCCACGCCACCAAGGACCGCGCCGTCGTCGAGAACGGCCAGGTCGTCGTCCGCCCGATGAACTACCTGGCGATGTCCTACGATCACCGCATCATCGACGGCCGCGAGGCGGTGCTCGGGCTGGTGACCATGAAGGAAGCGCTGGAAGACCCGGCGCGGTTGCTGCTGGAGATCTGAGCGATGAGCAAGACATTTGACGTCCTCGTCATCGGCGGCGGCCCCGGCGGCTACGTCGCCGCCATCCGCGCCGCGCAGCTCGGCTTCAACACCGCCTGCTGCGAATCCGAGGCCTACGACGACCCGAAGGGCGAGGTGCGCCTCGGCGGCACCTGCCTCAACGTCGGCTGCATTCCCTCCAAGGCGCTGCTGCAGTCCTCCGAGCACTTCGAGAACGCGCGCCACGGCTTCGTCATGCACGGCATCTCGACCGGCGACGTCGCCATCGACGTCAAGACCATGGTCAAGCGCAAGGACAACATCGTCACGCAGCTCACCGGCGGCATCAAGGGCCTGTTCAAGAAGAACAAGGTCGCGCTGCTGCCCGGCCACGGCAAATTCGTCGGCGGCGGCGAGGACGGCTGGGAGGTCGACGTCGCCGGCGAAGTCGTCCAGGCCAAGCACGTCATCGTCGCCACCGGCTCGCGCCCGCGCCAGCTGCCCGGCATCGAGATCGACAACAAGCTCGTCTGCGACAACGCCGGCGCGCTCGCCTTCGACGCCGTGCCCAAGCGCCTCGGCGTCATCGGCGCCGGCGTCATCGGCCTCGAGCTCGGCAGCGTCTGGAAGCGCCTCGGCGCCGAAGTCACCATCCTCGAAGCCCTGCCGGAATTCCTTGCCGCGGCGGACAGCGCGGTGGCCAAGGAAGCCTGGAAGGTGTTCACGAAGAAGCAGGGCCTCGACATCCGCCTCGGCGTGAACATCGCTGCCGTCAAGGCCGGCAAGAAGGGCCAGGGTACGCAAATTCGGGTGGAGTACGAGATGGGCGACGACAGCCACGTCCTCGAGTGCGACAAGCTCATCGTCTCCGTCGGCCGCGTGCCCAACACCGACGGCCTCGGCTGCGAGGCGATCGGCCTCAAGCTCGACGAGCGCGGCCGCGTCGACGTCGACGCCCACTGCCGCAGCAACCTGCCCAACGTCTGGGCCGTGGGCGACGTCGTGCGCGGCCCGATGCTGGCGCACAAGGGCATGGAGGAGGGCGTCATGGTCGCCGAGCTGATCGCCGGCCAGGCCGGCCACTGCAACTACGACGCCGTGCCCTGGGTCATCTACACCCACCCCGAGATCGCCTGGGTCGGCAAGACCGAAGAGCAGCTGAAGCGCGCCGGCATCGAGTACCGCGCCGGGCAGATCCCCTTCGCCGCCAACGGCCGCGCGCTGGGGCAGGGCGACACCACCGGCTTCGTCAAGATGTTGGCCGACGCGAAGAGCGACCGCATCCTCGGCGTGCACGTCATCGGCACCAACGCCTCCGAACTGATCTCGGAAGCCGTCGTGGCGATGGAGTTCCACGCCAGCTCGGAAGACATCGCCCGCATCGTGCATGCCCATCCGACGCTCTCCGAGGTCATGCACGAGGCCGCCCTGGCCGTCGACAAGCGACCATTGCATTTCTAGTTGCCCGTACCCGGTTGCCAGTTGCCAGATGAACAGCGAGGCGCGCGGACCTACTGGGAACCGGCAACCGGCAACTGACAACCAGGGCATGCTCCACGCCCTGGACGCCCAGTTCCAGTCGCGCCGCATCGTCCCCGACGAATCCCAGCGGGCCGCCGCCGGGCGCCTGCAGCGCCTCCACGACGAACTCGTCGCCTTCAAGCACAAGCGCCGCACGAAGCTGCGCAAGTTCGTCATCAACCCGCCGGTCCCGCGCGGCGTCTTTCTCTGGGGCGGCGTCGGGCGCGGCAAGAGCCTGCTGATGGACTGCTTCTTCGACACCTTGCCCTACCAGCGCAAGCGGCGCGTGCACTTCCACGCCTTCATGCGCGAGGTGCACGAGCGCCTGCGCGCCCTGAAAAACGAGGAGGATCCGCTGCTCAAGGCGGCGGACGCCATCGCGCGGCAGACGCGCCTGATGTGCTTCGACGAGTTCCACGTCTCCGACATCGCCGACGCCATGATCCTCGGCCGCCTGATGGAGGCCCTCTTCGAGCGCGGCGTGGTGTTCTGCCTGACGTCCAACTATCCGCCCGACGGCCTCTATCCGAACGGCCTGCAGCGGCACAACTTCCTGCCCACGATCGGGCTGCTGAAGGACCGGCTCGACGTGCTGGAGGTCGACGGCGGCGTCGACTACCGCCTGCGCGCGCTGAAAAAGGTCGAGGTCTACCACGTCCCCGCCGACGCCGAAGGCGAGGCGAAGATGGAAGCCGCCTTCCGCGAGCTCTCCGGCGGCGAGGGCCACCGGCGGCCGGTGAACATCCTCGAGCGCGAGCTGCCGGTCCGGCGCCGCGCCATCGGCGTCATCTGGTTCGACTTCGCCACGCTGTGCATGGGGCCGCGCTCGCAGAACGACTACCTCGAGATCGCCCGCCGCTACCACACCGTCTTTCTCTCCGGCGTGCCGCGCATGACGCGCGAGCAGGGCAACGAGGCGCGCCGCTTCACCTGGCTGGTCGACGTCTTCTACGACCACAAGGTCAAGCTCGTCATGACCGCCCACTGCGAGGCCGCCGAGCTCTACCGCGAAGGCGCGCAGTCCGGCGAATTCCACCGCACCGTCAGCCGCCTCGTCGAGATGCGCACGCGCGACTACCTTGGCGCACAGCACCGGGCCGAGGAGTAATCCCCACGTCCGCCGCGGCGCCGTGTCACGCGGACTGACGTTTGCCGGGAAGACGCGCCGGCCGGCGCAGCGTAATCGGTGAAATGATTGGTCTCCAAAGAAAGCATTCCACGACTGGACAGCTACTTTCGACAGAGAATCTTCGCCGTGCCTGCAGGTCAGGCCGCCAGCGCGGCGAGCCAGCGCGCGGCCGGCTCGATGGCGACGCGGCCGCGCTGCTCGGGCTGGCGCAGGTCGCGCACGAGTTGCACCGCGCCGACGTCGGGGAAGCGTTCCGCCAGGGCTGCCAGGTAGGGCGAGACGCTGGCATCGGCCAGCTTGCATTCGGCGAAGCCGATCGGCTGCTCGGCCTCGCACAGGACGAAATCCACCTCGCGGCCGTCCTTGTCGCGCACATAGTGGAGCGACAGCGGGCGCCCGGCGACGTCCTGCAGATAGTGCGCATGCTTGAGCAGCATGGCGGCGCAGGCGTTCTCGAAGCGCGCGCCTTCGTTGGCGCCGGCCAGTGCCGTGTCGAAGAAATAGACCTTGGGTTCCTTCAGCAGGGCGCGCGCGATGTTGCGGCTGTAGGGCCGCACGACGAAGACGACGTAGAGCGCCTCGAGGATGTCGAGATAGCGGGCCAGGGTGGTCGGCGAGACCTGCAGGTCTCGCGCGATGGAGGCGAGGGACAGCGGTGCGCCGACCCGCTCGCGCAGCAGGGCCAGGAAATGGCGCATGGCGCGCAGCTCATGCACGCGGGAGAACTCCAGGATGTCCTCGCGGATGAGGTCGTCGAGATACTGGCGGCGCCAGCGCTCGGCCTCGACGGGCGTCTCGGCGAGGAACGGCTCCGGGAAGCCGCCGCGCGCCAGGATGCTCTCCAGCGCGTCGTCGGGCGTCGCGCCCGTGACATCGCGCCATTCGCGCACCGAGAGCGGATGCAGCCGCACTGCGAAGTAGCGGCCGGCGAGCGATGCGCCGGACTGACGGAAAGTGTCCAGGCGCGCACTGCCGGTGACGAGCAGGGCCTGACCCGGCGGCCGGCCGTCGTAGGCGCCCTTTAGGTAGTTTTTCCAGTCGCGCATCTTGTGGATCTCGTCGAGCACGACGAGCCCCGCGCGCGGGCTCCAGGCCTGGTCGAGCAGGATGCGCCGGTCGTTGGGTACGTCCCAGTTGAGGTACTGGGCGTGCGGCCAATCCGTCATGAGGGAACGGGCCAGCGTGGTCTTGCCGACCTGGCGCGGGCCGGTGAGGAAGACCATCTTGCGGCCGAGGTCGGCGCGGAGGGCGGTTTCGAGGTAGCGCTGCATCCGACTATTTTCCATCGTTATGGAAAATGGTCAAGACTATTTTCCAGAATCGTGGCGTTTCGTCGCGCCGTGTCGTGGCGGCTGACTTTCTATTTGCCCGAGCCGCAGGATGCGTTGAGCCTGCCGTCCTGCAGCTGAATCTGCGGCGGCAGCTCGCCGCAGAGCCTGGCCAGGTCGGCGGCGGCGGCGTCGAGGGCGGCGCGCCAGCCGCCCGGGCGGGCGGCGCTGTAGTTCACCATGGTGCGGCCCTGGGCGCCGGTCGACTGGATGTGGAACCAGGTCACCTGCGCGCCGGCACAGTCGGTGCGGCGCACGTTGGAGATGTCGGTGCGCTTCGCCTGCCCGCCGGCGGCGGCGCAGAGGTCATCCAGCGCGTCGGCCTGCGCCGTGCCGAGGCAGAGCAGGGCCATGAGAGGGAGCAGGCGCTTCATGGCGGCAGTATAGCCCTGCGCCGCTTCAGCCAGAGCAGGGCGCTGGCGAAGGCGGTGAGGGCGACGAAGGGCAGGGCGATCTGGTTGAGCACCGTCCAGCCGGCGCTGGTGACGAGCAGGCCGGAGCCGAAGGAGGAGCCGGCCATGGCGAAGAACATGAGGAAGTCGTTGAGGCCCTGCGTCTTGGCCTTTTCCTCGGGCGCGTAGGCCTCGGTGAGCAGCGTCGTGCCGCCGACGAAGAGGAAGTTCCAGCCGACGCCGAGCAGCAGCAGCGCCCACCAGAAGTGCATCAGCGTGAGGCCCTGCACGGCGATGGCGATGCAGCCGGCCATCAGCGCCGCGCCGGCGAGCAGGATGTTCACCACACCGAAGCGGGTGATCAGGTGTCCGGTGAAGAAGCTCGGCGCGAACATGCCGATGACGTGCCACTGCAGCACGAAGGCGGTGTCGCCGAAACCCAGCCCGCAGAAGTCCATGGCCAGCGGCGTGGCGTTCATGAGGAGGTTCATCACGCCGTAGCCCACCGTCGCCGCCAGCGCGGCGACGATGAACACCGGCTGGCGCGCGATCTCGGCGAGCGGCCGGCCGCCGCCGTGCTGTTCGGACTGACTTTGCGGCGGGAAGCGCAGCGTCGCGGCGATGGCCATGGCGACGAGGGCGAAGCCGATGAGCGAGGCGTAGGAGGCGAGGTACTGCGGCGCGACGAGGTCGCGCGTCGCCTGGCCCACCGCCGGGCCGATGAAGCCGCCGACGATGCCGCCGGCCAGCGTGAGCGAAATGGCGCGGCTCTTCCAGTCGGGCGTCGCCACTTCCGCCGCGGCGAAGCGCAGGTACTGGCCGAAGGCCTGGTAGATGCCCGAGCAGAAGGTGGCGGCGCAGAGCAGCCAGAAGCTCTGCAGCCAGATCGCCAGCGCGCCGACGGCGCCGCCGAGCATGCCGCAGAAGGCGCCGAGGAGGAAGCCGGCGCGGCGGCCATGCAGGCGCATGAAGTGCGAGGCGGGCAGGGTCGACACAGCGGAACCCAGCACATAGCCCACCACCGGCAGGGTGGCGAGGCGCTTGTCCGGCGCCAGGGCGTAGCCGGCCAGCGCGTTGATGGCGACGAGGGTGACGCCGTTGGTGAGCAGCAGGGCCTGGCAGGCGGCGAGCAGCGAGACGGCGCGATGGGCGGGATTCATCCCGCCATTCTATTCGACGAGGTCGCGGTAGGCGTGCCAGGTGGCGTGGCCGAGCACGGGGCCGATGAGCACCATGCCGGCGAGGAAGGTGACGAGGCCGAGGCCGCCGAGCAGCGCGATGAGGCCGGCCCAGACGAACATCGGCGCCGGATTCATGAAGAGGGCGCGCACGCTGGCGATCGCGGCGGTGATGGCGTCGTGGCCGCGGTCGAGCATGAGCGGGATGGCGATGAGACTGATGGCGAAGGCGATCAGGGCGAAGAGGCCGCCGACGGCGAAGTAGGCGGCGAGGAAGCCGAGGTGGTCGGTCGACACGACGTGGCGCAGGAAGCCGCTCATGGTCGGCATCTCGCCGGAGTAGAAGAGGGCGAACACCACCATCGAGGCGCGCGCCCAGACGAGGAAGATCACCAGCAGGATGGCGGTGAAGATGCCGAGGTTGCCGGCGTTGCCCTTCCAGGCCATCAGGGTCGGGCCGAGGCTGCAGGGCTGGCCCTTTTCGCGGCGGCGGCTGATCTCGTAGAGGCCGATGGCGAAGAAGGGGCCGCCGATGAGGAAGCCCGAGGTGACGGCGGCGATGTACTCGGGCGCGCCGCCCAGCGCCAGCACCATCAGCGCGCCGCCGCCGACGAAGCAGATGCCGTAGAACAGGCTGGCGAAGGGGCAGGAGAGCAGGTCGCCCCAGCCGCGCCTGAGCCAGGCGAGCGGCTGCTCGATCTCGACGGTGCGGATGGTCGGGAAGGCCGGTGCGGGCCGGCTCTGTTCGGCGGTCATGTCGTCTCCTCGGGGCCCGGTCTGCGCCGGTTGATTTAGGTTTGAAGCGATTCTAGCGGGGGGATTCGGGCGAGGCAAGGAGTATTGCCCCTCTCCCGCTTGCGGGAGAGGGGCAGGGGGAGAGGGTGGCTTACGCCTGCATCCGGATGCGGCCGGCCAGGGCGATGACGAACAGGCCGAATTCGTGCGTGTCGATGCCCAGCTCGCGCGCCGGATCGAGTGGCTGAATGACCGTCACCGGATCTATTCGCTGCGCAGCGCCTCGAGTGGGTCGAGGCCGGCGGCGCGGCGCGCCGGGGCGACGCCGGCGGCCAGGCCGACGCCCACCGCCACCAGCTCGGCCAGCACGGCATAAGCCCAGGGCGTGTGCACCGGCAGCGCCGGAAAAGTCAGCGTCAGCAGCACGGCGATGGTCCAGCCGAGCGCCAGCCCGGCCGCGCCGCCCAGTGCCGCCAGCAGCGCCGCCTCGCCGAGGAAGAGCAGCAATATCCTTCTTCGCGTCGCGCCGATGGCGCGCAGCAGGCCGATCTCGGACGTGCGCTCGGCCACGCCGATGGTGAGGATGGTGAGGATGCCCACCCCGCCCACCACCAGCGAGATGCCGCCGATGGCGGCCACGGCGAAGGTGATGGCGTTGAGCACGGTGCCGAAGACGTCGAGCATCTTCTGCGCCGGCGTGAGGGTGAAGTCCTCGGCGCCGTGGCGCGCGATCAGGATGCGCCGGATGCCCTCCTCGACTTCCGACAGCGGCGCCAGCGGGTCGAAGGTGACGTGGATCTCCTGCAGGCCGTCGCGGTTGAACATGTCGAGCGCGCGCGCCACCGGGATGAACACCGTGTCGTCCATGTCGAAGCCGAGGATCTGGCCCTTCGATTCCATCACGCCGACCACGCGGTAGCGCTCGCCGCCGACGCGGATGCGCGCGCCGAGCGGGTTCTCGGCGCCGAACAGCTCGGTTGCCACCTTGGAGCCGAGCACGACGAAGGCGCGCGCGGCGTGCGGGTCGTCCGGCGGCAGGTAGCTGCCGCTCGCCACGCGCATGGACAGCGCCGTCGAGAAATCCGGCCCGGTGCCGTAAAGGGTGACGCGGCGCGTCTTGCCCTGGTGCGCGAGTTCGGCGTTGCCCTGCACCAGCGGGTCGGCGACGAGGACGTGAGGCGCACGGCGCAGGGCGAGGGCGTCGTCGATGGAAAGCGGGCGCGAGGTATTCACCGCGCCGAGCGAGGCGCCGTGCGTCTGGATGCGGCCCGGCGCGACGCCGATGATGTTGGTGCCGAACTGGGTGAATTCGGCGATGACGAAGCGGTGCAGCCCCTCGCCGATGGAGGTGAGCAGGATCACCGAGGCAATGCCCACCGCGATGCCCAGCGCCGTGAGCGCCGTGCGCATGCGGTGCGCGCGCAGCGAGGCGAGGATGAAGGCGATGAAGTCTCTGGTGATCATCGTTTCGACAGTGCCATCACCGGGTCGAGCATGGCCGCGCGGCGCGCCGGCGCCACGGTGAACAGAACCGACGTGACGATGGCGGTGAGCGGGGCGGCGAGCACCGCCCACCAGGGGGCAGTGAACGGGATGTCGGGGAAGAACTGGCCGATGGCGAGCTGGCCGAGCTTGCCGACGGCCAGGCCGCAGGCGGCGCCGCCCAGCGCCAGCATCACCGCTTCGGTGAAGAAGGCGGCGCGGATCTGCGCACCGGTGGCGCCGAGCGCCTTCAACAGGCCGATCTCCCTGCGCCGCTGCGTCACGGCGATGAGCATGACGTTCATGATGAGGATGCCGGCGACCGCCAGCGAGATGGCGGCGATGCCGCCCACCGCCAGCGTCAGCGCGCGCAGTATCCGGTCGAAGGTGGCGAGCACGGCGTCCTGGGTGATCGCGGTGATGTCGCGCTCGCCTTCGTGGCGCAGGCGCAGGATCTCCTCGATGTCGGCCTTGGCGTGGGGGATCTGCTCGCGGCTCTTCGCCTCGACGAGGATGCGGAACAGCGCCTCGGTGTTGAACAGGGCCTGCGCCGCGGCGAGCGGCACGACGACGATCTCGTCGGTGTTGAAGCCGAGCGACTGGCCCTGCCTGGCCAGCACGCCGACGATGCGGAAGCGCCGGTCGCCGATGCGCAGCCACTCGCCCAGGGCCGGGCGCGTGCCGAACAGTTCGCGGGCGACCTTCGAGCCGATGACGCACACCGGCTGGCTGTGGCGAGGGTCGCCCGGCGGCAGGAACACGCCCTGCCCCATGTCCATCTGCCGCACCTGGATGAATTCGGCGGTGGTGCCGAGCACCGGCGTCTCGCGCACGCGGCCGCCGGCGTTGACGTCGCCGGCGCCGACGATGAGCGGGGCGAAGCGCAGGATGGCCGGGCTGCGTTTCAACGCCAGGGCGTCGTCGATGGAAAGGTCGCGCGGCGTCTTGCCGATCAGCACGCCGGGCATGGCGCCGGCGGTCTCGGAGCGGCCGGGCAGCACGATGATGAGGTTGGTGCCGAGCGAGCCGAACTGGTTCACCACGTAAAGCCGCGCGCCCTCGCCGATGGAGCTCACCGCCACCACGGCGGCGACGCCGATGCCCATGGCGAGCAGGATCAGCGCGGTGCGCGCGCGGTAGCCGCCGAGCACCTGCCAGGCGAAGCGGAGCAGATCGCCGAAGCGCATGCTATTCCTATTCCTTTTCCCGGAAATCCTCGGCGATGGCGCCATCGACGAGACGGATGCGGCGGTGGGCGCGGGCGCCGATCTCCGGATCGTGGGTGACGACGGCCACCGTGCCGCCCTCGTGGTGCACGCGCTCGAGCACGGCCATGACGTCCTGCCCGGTGTGGCGGTCGAGGTTGCCGGTCGGCTCGTCGGCGAGGATCAGCGTCGGCCCCATCGACATGGCGCGGGCGATGGCGACGCGCTGGCACTGGCCGCCGGAGAGCTGGTCGGGGCGGTGGCCGGCGCGGTCCTCGAGGCCGTAGTCGGCGAGCAGCTTGTCGAGGCGGCGGCGCCGCTCGGCCGGGTCGATGCCGGCGAGCACCATCGGCAGCTCGATGTTCTGCTCGGCGGTGAGGCGCGGCACGAGGTGGAAGAACTGGAAGACGAAGCCGATGGTCTCGCGCCGCACGCGCGCCAGTTCGTCGTCGGTCAGCCCGGTGACGTCGCGGCCGTTCAGTTCGTAGCGGCCGGCATTCGGCCGGTCGAGCAGGCCGAGGATGTTGAGCAGGGTGGACTTGCCAGAGCCGGACGGCCCCATGATGGAGAGGTATTCGCCCTGGGCGATGTCGAGGCTGACGCCGCGCAGGGCGTGCACCGCCTCGTCGCCGACGCGGAAGATGCGCTCGATGCCGGCGAGGCGGATCATTTTGCCTTGGCGGCAGGTTTTTCCTCGGCCACCGCGTGGGCGCCGGCCCTGACGCCGGCGCGCTCGAGCGAGGTGACGACGCGGTCGCCGCGATTCAGGCCGCTCTTCGCCTCGGTGTATTCCCAGTTGCTCAGGCCGGCCTCGATCTTCCTTTCCTCGAGCACGCCGCGCCCGGTGAGCACCAGCACGCGGCTGTCCGGCATCAGCGCCGTGGTCGGGATGCGCAGCACGTTGTCGCGGCTGTCGACCACCACCTCGATGTCGGCGCTGTAGCCGACCAGCAGGTGGCGGATCTCGGCGGGGGATTCGAAGTCCACCTCGACCTCGACGGTGCGCGCCTGCTTCTCCAGCGCCAGCACGTAGGGGGCGATGCGACGCAGCTTGCCGGTGAAATGCCTGCCGCGGTAGGCGTCGAGCGAGATGCGGCCGGCCATGCCGACCTTGATCTGCGCGGCGTCGACTTCGTCGATCGGCGCCGAGACGTAGAGGCAGGAATCGTCGATGAGGTCGACCGCCGGCAGGGTCGGGATGCCGGGCGGCGAAGGCGTCAGGTATTCACCGACCTCGCCGTTCACCTCGGCGACGATGCCGTCGAAGGGCGCCTTCACCACGGTGCGCGCCGTGTCGGCGCGCGAGGCGCCGATGCGCGCCTGCGCCTCCTGCACCTGGGCGCGGGCGGAGTCGCAGCCGGCCTGGCGCGCCTTGGCCTCGCTCTCGGCCTGGTCGACGCGTTCCTCGGAGACGAAACCCTTGTCGCGCATCGCCCGCGTGCGCGCGGCGTTGCGGCGGGCGTTGTCGGCGACGAGGCAGGCCTCGCGCAGGTGCGCCTGCGCCGTGCCGCGCTGCTCGAGCGAGATGCGCTCGCGCGCGGCGAGGTCGTCGTTCCACAGTTCGACCAGCACCTGGCCGGCCTTGACGCGGTCGCCCTCGCGCACGCGCAGCTTGTCGATGCGCCCGCCCAGCGGCGGCGCCAGCTTGGCGCGGCGGCAGGCGGCGACCGAGCCGGCGCGCGTGTTGGCGACGGTGGTCTCCACCTTGCCCGGCTCGACGTCGGCGACGAGGACGGCGATCGGCTTCGGCCGCGTCAGGGAAAAAGCCAGTCCCGCCAGCACGGCGAGGACGGCGGCGGCGATGAGGAGATTGCGGATCAGCGGTGTTTTCATGAGGCGATGAAGCTGCGCAGGGCGTCGAGCACGGCGTCGGGGTATTCCGCCATGAGGGCGTGGCCGCTTCCCTCGATGGAGGCGATGCGCGCTTCCTTCATGGCGGCGGCGAGCTTGGGCGCGCCGCGCGGGCTGGTCATCATGTCTCGGCTGCCGACGACGAGCAGCGCCGGGCAGGTCGCGGCGGCGGCCGCCTCCATGCCGCGCCGGTATTCGTTGCAGGCATTGAGGTCGTTGAAGAGCACGCCGTCGTCGGCGCGCTCGGCGAGGCGAATGCTCGCGCCCATCATCCACATGCCCGGCACGGTGTTGCCGCCGAGGGCGCCGCGCGGGCCGTGCGACCAGACGTTCACCATGCCCTCGGCCTTCGGCCGCGCCTCGCGCGCCGCGGTGAGCAGCGCCTCCGAGACGGGCATCGGCACGGCGGTGCCGACCAGCGCGATCTTCGCCACGCGCTCGGGGTAGCGCGAAGCGGCTTCGAGGCCGATCAGCGAGCCCATGCTGTGGCCGACCAGCGCCGCCTGTTTCACCCCTGCCGCGTCGAGCAGGGCGACGATCCAGTCGGCCTGCGCCTCCACGCTCGGCAGCAGCGGGCCGTCGGAGCGGCCGTGGCCGGGCAGGTCGACCGCCAGCACGCCGAAACCGTGGTGGGCGAACCAGCGGCTTTGCAGGCCCCACACGCTGTGGTCGTTCTCTGCGCCGTGGATGAAAACAACCGCGGGCAGTTCGGGATTGAAGGGCTTGCCGCCGGTGTAGGCGTAGGCTTTCGCGCCCGTTACAGTGAATTCCATGGTCAGGCCTTCTGTGCGGCGCGCAGTCCGGCGTCGAGGTCGGCGATGAGGTCTTGCGGGTCCTCCAGGCCGATGGAGAGGCGCACCGTGCCCTCGTGGATGCCGGAGGCGCGCAGGGCCTCGTCCGACATGCGGAAATGCGTCGTGCTGGCCGGGTGGATCACCAGCGACTTGGCGTCGCCGACGTTGGCGAGGTGCGAGAAGACGCGCAGCGTCTCGATGAATTTGCGTCCGGCGAGTTTGCCGCCATGGGGTCCGCCCTTGAGGACGAAGCTGAACACCGAGCCGCAGCCCTTCGGCAGCAGCCGCTTCGCCAGTTCGTGGTCGGGGTGGCTCGGCAGCTCCGGATAGGACACCGACTCCACCGCGGCGTGGGCGGCGAGGTGGGCGACGACCTGGCGCGTGTTGTCGATGTGGCGCTGCATGCGCAGCGGCAGCGTTTCCATGCCCTGCAGCAGCTGGAAGGCGGTCATCGGACTCATGCAGGCGCCGAAGTCGCGCAGGCCTTCGCGCCGCGCCCGCAGCAGGAAGGCAGCGACGGTGGATTCCTCGGCGAAATCCATGCCGTGGAAGCCGGCGTAGGGCTCGGTCAGCGTCGGGAACTTGCCGCCGGTTTTCTCCCAGTCGAATTTCCCGCTATCGACGAGCAGGCCGCCGATGGCGACGCCGTGGCCGCCGAGGAACTTGGTCGCCGAGTGGAAAACGAGGTCGGCGCCGTGCTCGAAGGGGCGCATCAGGTACGGCGTGGTGAAGGTGGCGTCCACCAGCAGCGGCAGGCCGGCGGCGTGGGCGATCCCGGCCACGCCCGGCACGTCGAGCACGTCGAGGCCGGGGTTGCCCAGCGTCTCGCCGAACAGCAGGCGGGTGTTGGGGCGGATCGCGGCGCGCCAGGCGTCGAGCTCGCGCGGGTTCACGAAGGTCGTTTCGATGCCGAAGCGCGGCAGGGTGTATTCGAGCAGGTTGTGCGAACCGCCGTAGAGCGCGCGCGAGGCGACGATGTGGCCGCCGGCGCCCATCAGGGTGCACACCGCCAGATGCAGCGCCGCCTGGCCGGAGGCGGTGGCGATGGCGCCGACGCCGCCTTCGAGGGCGGCGATGCGCTCCTCCAGCACGGCATTCGTCGGGTTGGAGATGCGCGAGTAGACGTGGCCGGCGCGCTCCATGTTGAAGAGGGCGGCAGCCTGGTCGGCGTCCTTGAAGACGAAGCTGGTGGTGAGGTAGATCGGCGCGGCGCGGGCGCCGAATTGCGGATCGGGTTGCTGGCCGGCGTGCAGGCTCAGGGTGTCGAAATTGAATGCGGAAGTCTTGCTCATTCAGTACCTTTCCCCCGGCCCCCTTCCCGGGGAAGGGGGTGACGGTCGTTCGCCGCTGCGCGGCTCCATGTTGTTATGCCGGAATGTCGGGTTCGATCATGCGTTCGAGGAGGGCGATGCGGTCCTTCAGCTGCAGCTTGCGCTTCTTCAGCCGCCGCAGCATGAGGTCGTCGTGCGGCGGCGTCTGCAGCAGGCGCGCGATGATCTCGTCCAGGTCGCGGTGCTCGATCTGCAGTTCGTGCAGCCTGAGGCGCAGGGCGGCGATGTCTTCGGCTTCCTTCATACGGCCATGTTATTCGCCGGCTGCGTGAAAGACAACAGCGGCGGCAGGGTTGAAAAGCCCATGCGAGCACCCATTTCACCAACATGGAGGCACCCGACATGATGATCGTCTTCGACAACCCGGTGATGCATGTGGTCGATTACCCGGCGCAGGATGCCGTGGAGGTGATCGACAAGCGCGTGAACAAGGGCGTGCTGATGCGCGACGGCGCCGCCGAGCGCTTCCGCGCCGAGTTGAAGGCGCTGGTCTCGGGCGAGCCCGAGCTGGAAGCCTTCGACGCGCTGCTCGACGAGTACCAGACGCTGCTCAGCCAGCCCGCCGTGTATCACTGAGCCGGACTTACAGCAAAGTCAGTCCCCACAGCACGGCCATGCCCGCCGCGATGGCGGCGAAGGTGCTGCGCGTGAGGAGGGCGACGGCGAAGCCGGCCAGCGCCGCCACGGTGCGCGGCCCGTCGAGCGCCGCCTCCGGCCCCGGCGCGCCGGCCAGCAGTTGCGGTGCGATGATGGCGGCGAGGATCGCCGGCGGCACATGGTTGAGGACGTGCCGCAGCCAGGCCGGCAGTTCCCCTTCGCCGAGCAGGGCGAGGAAGGACAGCCGGGTGGCGAAGGTCGCCAGCCCGAGCGCGGCGATCACGCCCCAGGTCGCGAACTCGGCCATAACCTTTCCATTGCGATGCCGACGGCGGCGCCGATCAGGGCGGCGGCCATCAGGTTGAGCTTCAGCGGCAGGACGAGGAAGACGGAGGTCAGCCCCCCCGCCACGGCGGCGGCGGCCATGGCGCGGTTGCGCACGAGCGGCGCCAGCACGCCGATGAAGGTGAGGGCGACGACGAAGTCGATCGAGAGGGCGGCCGGCACGCGCGCGCCGAGAACGATGCCGGCCAGGCTGGCGACCTGCCAGAACAGCCACAGCGTGGCGGCGATGCCGAGGTAGAACCAGGCGATGTCCCTCTTCCCGTCGAGGATGCGCGCCAGCGTGACGCCGAAGGCCTGGTCGGTGAGGAGATAGCCGGCCAGCCAGCGCTCGAGGCGGGAGGTGCCGCGGAACTGCTGCGCCAGCGTGGCGCTGTACATCATGAAGCGCAGGTTGACCACCCAGCCGGTGAGCACGATGACCCAGCCCGGCGCGCCGGCGGCGAAGAGCTGCGTGGCGACGATCTGCGAGGAGCCGGCGAAGACCATCCAGGAGAGGGCGAAGGACTGGCCCGGCGTCAGCCCCGCGCCGGCCGCCGCCGCGCCGCAGACCATGCCGAAGAGCAGGATGCCGGGCGAGAGCGGCAGGCAGGCGCGCACGCCGGCGAGGAAGGCCTGCTGTCTGTCGGAGGAAGCCACGAGGCTTGTCGTTGTTGTTCGAACGCGGTAATTTTAGCCCACCCCGATCACGCACCGCGAGCATGAACAAGGCTTTCGTCAAGGAAGACGCGCCCGAGGAGGAGGACGGCCCGCCGTCCGCCCCGGCGCTGCCGCACGGCACGAAGAACTACATGACGCGCCGCGGCTACGGCCTGCTCAAGGCCGAGCTCGACCATCTGGTGAAGACCGAGCGCCCGGCGCTGGTGCAGACCGTGGCCTGGGCCGCCTCGAACGGCGACCGCTCGGAGAACGGCGACTACATCTACGGCAAGAAGCGCCTGCGCGAGATCGACCGGCGCATCCGCTTCCTCATGAAGCGCCTGGAGAACTCGGTGGTGGTCGACCCGGCGCGGCAGGAGAATACGGATCAGGTGTTCTTCGGCGCCAGCGTGACGGTGTGCGACGCCGACGGCACGGAGGCCACCTACCGGATCGTCGGCATCGACGAGGCCGACGCCGGCCAGGGCTTGATCAGCTGGATCTCGCCGCTGGCGCGCGCGCTGCTCAAGGCGCGCGAGGGCGACACGGTGCGCTTCGCCAGCCCGGCCGGTCCGCGCGAGCTGGAGATCGTCGAGATCCGCTACGCCTGAGGGTTTCGCCCGTCCGGCCGCGGCAGCGTGAACCAGAAGGTGGCGCCGGCCTCGGGCGCCGCCTCGGCCCAGATGCGCCCGCCGTGGCGCTCGACGATGCGCTTGCAGATGGCCAGGCCGACCCCGGTGCCCGGGAAATCCCTGTCGGTGTGCATGCGCTGGAACATGCCGAACAGCTTGCCGGCGTAGCGCATGTCGAAGCCGGCGCCGTTGTCGCGCACGAAGAACACGGTCTCGCCGGCCTCCTCCCTCGCGCCGATCTCGATCTCCGGCTTCTCCCGCTTCGAGGAATACTTGAGGGCGTTGGCCACCAGGTTGTCGAACACCTGGCGCAGCATCGCCGGGTCGCCCTGTGCGCTGCCGAGCGGTTCGATGCGTGCGCCGGCGCCGGGGTGGGAGGGGGCGTGTTCCTCCCAGACGGCGCGCGCGAGCTGGGTCATGTCCACCTCCTTGCGGTTGAGGGCGGACTGGCTGGCGCGGGAATATTCGAGGATGTCGTCGATCAGCTCGCCCATGCGGTTGGTGTTGCGCACGATGCGGCCGAGCAGGTCGCGACTTTCGGCGGAGAGGGCGAATTCCTCCGAGTCCTGCAGGATGTGCGAGAAGCCGTTGATGGCGCGCAGCGGCGCGCGCAGGTCGTGCGAGACGGAATAGGAGAAGGACTCGAGCTCGCGGTTAGCCTGCTCCAGTTCGACGGTGCGCGTGGCGACGCGGCGCTCGAGGGAATCGTTCAGCGCGCGGATCTCCTGCTCGGCCAGCACCTGCTCGGTGACGTCCTGCACGGTGCCGATCGAGATCTGCGGCGTGCCGTCGTCGCCGTAGCGCGTCTCGCCGCGTTCGCGCACGTGCCTGATGCGCCCGTCCGGGAAGAGCAGGCGGTGGGTGACCTCGAAGATCGTGTGACGCTCCACCGATTCGCGATAGGCGGCATTCACCTTGTCCCGGTCGGCCGGATGCACCGTGGCGAGGAAGGCATCGAAGGAGGCGCCGAACTGCTTCGGGTCGATCTCGAAGATGCGGAAGATCTCGTCCGACCAATGGAGCGCGCCGGTCGCCAGATCGAGTTCCCAGTTGCCGATGTGGGTGAGGCGCTGCGCCTCGCGCAGGCGCGCTTCGCTCTCGCGCAGGGCCAGCTCGGCCTCGCGCTGCTGGCTGAGCGTCGCTTCCTCGCGCCGCAGGTTGCGGAAGATGAGCCGGAACAGCGCGCCGATGACGACGGCAACGAGCAGGGCGCCGGCGGCAAGGCGCAGCGCGTAGCTGTTGCTCTCTGCCAGGGCCGGCGCGGTCGGCGTGCCGACGAAGACGCCGAGCGACTCGTCGGCGAGCCAGCGGTAGGCGACCAGATGCTCGCTGCTATCCACGGGCGAGTGCCGCGAGAACAGGCCCATGCGGCCGGCAGGGCGGCCGTCGCGGAAGGCGCTGGTCTTCGAGACGTTGAACTGCTTCAGGTCGTCCGCATGGGGGTGGCGGAAGACCAGGTTGCCGTCCGGCTTGACCAGGGCGATGACGGTGTCCGGCGGCAACTGCAGGTCGGCATAGAAGCGCACCAGGTAATCCGTGGCGATGGCGCCGCGCAGGATGCCGCCGGAACGGCCGTTGGCCAGGTCGATGCGGCGGGTGAGGTGGATCAGGTGGCCGGGGCCGAAGGGGTTCTTGCCGATGGCGCCGATGAAGGTCGTGTCCGCGGGGTGGTCGCGAAAGTAGATGAAATCCTCCCGGTCGGAGAAGTCCGTCGGCCGGATCGGGTACTCAGCCGCCCGCGCCAGCACCTTGCCGCTCGGCAGCACGGCGCCGAGGGAGGGCGTCTGGGGCAGGCGGGACTGGCGGCGGCGGAGATTCTCGTGCACCGTCTTCTCGTCCATCTTCTGCAGGCCGCCGCGCGCGGCGAACTGTTCGGCGGCCCCCTGCAGCACCTTGTCCACCTCGCCGAAGGTGCGCGCGACATGCTCCTCCAGCACCCGGGCCAGCATCTGGTTGTTGCGGAGGACCGCGTCCAGCGCGCTCTCGCGGGCGTTGAGGGCGACGCGCAGCGAGGCCACGACGATGAGCAGCAGCAGGAGGATGTAGAGGACCGTCAGCGTGCGGCGGATGCGGGCAAAGGGCCGGCCCGGCGCCGCTTCGGCAAGGGCGCCGCCGGACTCGCCGGGAGTGTTTGCCTTATCGCTCAACGTATTGTTTATAAATGAAATAGACGACAGGCTGGGTGCCGCTGTCGATCGTCTTGCCGTCCGCCCAGCCCTCCGTGACTTGAAAACGGCAGGACGCGCCCAAAATTTACCCCGATCTCATGGAGACCCACAAGTGACGACCGACACCGCCAAGGAAACCCTCGGCTTCCAGGCCGAGGTGAAGCAGCTGCTGCAGCTGATGATCCATTCCCTCTACAGCAACCGCGAGATCTTCCTGCGCGAGCTGATTTCCAACGCTTCCGACGCCTGCGACAAGCTGCGCTTCGAGGCCCTGCACAACGCCGGCCTGTTCGAGTCCGCCCCCGACCTGAAGATAAAAGTCAGCTTCGACGGCACGGCGCGCACGCTGACCATCGCCGACAACGGCATCGGCATGAGCCGCGAGGAGGTTGTACACAATCTCGGCACGATCGCCAAGAGCGGCACGCGCGAGTTCTTCCAGGCCCTTACCGGCGACCAGCAGAAGGACGCCCACCTGATCGGCCAGTTCGGCGTCGGCTTCTACTCCTCCTTCATCGTCGCCGACCGCGTCACGGTGGTCACGCGCCGGGCGGGCCTCGCCGCCGACCAGGGCGTGCGCTGGGAATCGGAGGGGAGCGGCGAGTTCACCATCGAAATGGTCGACATGCCGGCGCGCGGCACCGAGATCACCCTGCACCTGAAGGAGGGCGAGGACGATTTGCTCTCCGGCTGGAAGCTGCGCCAGATCGTGCGCAAGTACTCCGACCACATCGTCCAGCCCATCGTCATGAAGCGGGAGGAGTGGAAGGACGGCGGGCAGGTGACGACCGACGAGGACGAGACGGTCAACCAGGCGAGCGCCCTCTGGGCACGGCCCAAGTCCGACATCAGCGACGAGCAGTACCGGGAGTTCTACAAGCACGTCGGCCACGACTTCGACGCGCCGCTGGCCTGGGTGCATGCCCGCGTCGAGGGCCGCCAGGACTACACGCAACTGCTCTACGTCCCCGCCCACGCGCCCTTCGACCTGTGGGACCGCCAGCAGCGCCACGGCATCAAGCTCTACGTGCGGCGCGTCTTCATCATGGACGACGCCGAGCAGTTGCTGCCGGTGTACCTGCGCTTCGTGCGCGGCGTGGTCGACTCCAACGACCTGCCGCTCAACGTCTCGCGCGAGATCCTGCAGGAATCGAAGGACATCGAGGCGATCCGCGCCGGCTGCACGAAGAAGGTGCTCGGCCTGATCGAGGACCTGGCCGGGAATCGGCAGGAAGACTATGCGAAGTTCTGGCAGGCCTTCGGCCGCGTGCTGAAGGAGGGCGTCGGCGAAGACCCCGCCAACCGCGAGAAGATCGCCGGTCTGCTGCGCTTCGCCTCGACCCACGCCGACACCGAGGCGGAGAGCGTCTCGCTCGCCGACTACATCGGCCGCATGAAGGACGGCCAGGAAAAGATCTACACCGTCACGGCGGATTCCTTCCTGGCCGCGAAAAACAGCCCGCACCTGGAGATCTTCCGCAAGAAGGGCATCGAGGTGCTGCTGCTCTCCGACCGGGTGGACGAATGGGTGCTGGGCCACCTGACGGAATTCGGGGGCAAGCCGCTCGCCTCGGTGGCCAAGGGCGGCCTCGACCTGGGCAGGCTGGAGGACGAGGCTGAGAAGCAGGCGCAGCAGGCGCAGGCCGGCGAGTTCAAGGAACTCGCGGAGAAGATGCAGTCCTCGCTCGGCGAGCGGGTGAAGGAGGTGCGCGTCACCCACCGCCTCACCGACAGCCCGGCCTGCCTGGTCGCCGACGAGCACGACCTTGGCGGCAACCTGGCCCGCCTGCTCAAGGCGGCCGGGCAGAAGGTGCCGGCCTCGCAGCCGATCCTGGAGATCAACCCGGACCATCCGGTGGTGCGGCGGCTGAAGCATGAGGAAAGGCACTTCGACGACTGGAGCGCCGTCCTGTTCGACCAGGCCCTGCTCGCCGAGGGCGGCCAGCTCGAGGACCCGGCGGCCTTCGTCAAGCGCGTGAATGCCCTGATGCTGGAGCTGGGAGGCGGCTGATGGCTCCCCTCTCCCGCGAGCGGGAGAGGGGCAGGGGGAGAGGGCTCCCATTGAGCGGGGCGGGCGGCTCGGCTATAGTGCTGGCAACGCAATGTCATCGCCCGCCATGAACAAAGCCAGCGAAGAAGTCCGCGAGCATCGCCTGACCCTGTCCGAGGTGATCGACGGCCTGGTCGCCGACGGCCTCATTCCCAAGGGCGTCGGCGAGGACTTCAAGAAGGAGCGGCGCTACTACAAGGGCGACACCCATCCTCTCATCGCCATCGCCGACCAGAAGTGGAAGACGATGGGCGAGCCGCACCGGGCGCTGACCCTGGAATTCCTCACCGAGTGGCTGGCGCGCCGTTCCGGTCTCGACTACCTGCACATCGACCCGCTGAAGATCAACTTCAGCATCGTCACCGACGTCATGTCGAGCGCCTACGCCACGCGCTTCAAGATCCTGCCGGTGGAGGTGAACACGCGCGAGGTGACGATCGCCACCGCCGAGCCCTACCGGCGCGAGTGGGAGGCGGAACTCACGCCCATCCTGCGCAAGGAGATCCGCCGCGTCGTCGCCAATCCGCTCGACATCGACCGCTACCTGGTCGAGTTCTACAACCTGGCGCGCTCGGTGAAGAAGGCCGAGCAGCAGGGCGAGATGCGCAGCGGCGTCTCCAACTTCGAGCAGCTCGTCGAGCTGGGCAAGACCAACCGCCAGTTCGACGCCAACGACCAGCACATCGTCAGCATCGTCGACTGGCTCTGGCAGTACGCCTTCGAGCAGCGCGCCAGCGATATCCACATCGAGCCGCGGCGCGAGCTGGGCATCGTGCGCTTCCGCATCGACGGCGTGCTGCACCAGGTGTACCAGATTCCGATGTCGGTGCTCGCCGCCATGACCAGCCGCATCAAGATCCTCGGCCGCATGGACGTGGTGGAGAAGCGCCGGCCGCAGGACGGCCGCATCAAGACGCGCACCGCCGACGGCCAGGAGATCGAGCTGCGCCTGTCCACCCTGCCGACCGCCTTCGGCGAGAAGCTGGTGATGCGCATCTTCGACCCCGAGGTGCTGGTGCGCGATTTCGCCGATCTCGGCTTCACCGACGACGACAAGGCGCGCTGGACGCAGATGACCGAGCAGCCGAACGGCATCGTGCTCGTCACCGGTCCGACCGGCTCGGGCAAGACGACCACGCTGTATTCGACGCTGAAGCAGCTCGCCACGCCGGAAGTGAACGTGTGCACCATCGAGGACCCGATCGAGATGATCGAGGCCTCCTTCAACCAGGTCCAGGTGCAGGCCAACATCGACATGACCTTCGCCGCCGGCGTGCGCGCCCTGATGCGGCAGGACCCGGACATCGTCATGGTGGGCGAGGTCCGCGACCTGGAGACGGCCGACATGGCGGTGCAGGCGGCGCTCACCGGCCACCTCGTGCTGTCCACCCTGCACACCAACGACGCGCCCTCGGCGGTGACCCGCCTGCTCGACCTCGGCACGCCGGCCTACCTGCTCAACGCCACGCTGCTCGGCGTCATGGCGCAGCGCCTGGTGCGCACCCTCTGCCCGCACTGCAAGAAGGCGGGGCCGATGACGCACGAGGAGGAGGAGGTGTGGCAGGCCCTCGTCTCGCCCTGGAAGGCCGCCAAGCCGCAGCAGATCTGCCGTCCGGTCGGCTGCCTCGACTGCCGCATGACCGGCTACATGGGCCGCGTCGGCCTCTACGAGATCATGCTGATGTCGCCCGAGCTGCGCAAGCTGATCAACCCGACGACGGAAATCGCCAAGGTGCGCGAGCAGGCCTACCGCGAGGGCATGAAGCCGCTGCGCATCTCAGGCGCGATGAAGGTGGCCGCCGGCCTCACCACCCTGCAGGAAGTGCTGCAGGTCGCGCCGCCGGCGCAGAACGAGTAACGACCATCCCCCCAGCCCCCTTCCCTAGGAAGGGGGTGGCAGTTGTTCGCTTCGCTCCGTGTTGTTGGCTTGCCCCGCCTTGGGGGCCGCGCGGGAGCGTCGCGCCTCGGAACGTGCGCAGCGGAGCGCGGCAATAATTCGGCTTCACTGTGCAGCTACGCAGGCACGGCCGTTACGCCGAATTCCCGGCGGCGGGGCAGGGCTAGTATTTGATGCCGCCGCCGTGGAACGGCGGCCAGCGGCCGACCGAGTTTTCCAGCAGGGTGAGTTCGGCGTCGGTGTGGTTGATCACCGTGGCCGGCACAATCATGCGGGTTCCCGAGGCATGGATGTAGATCGGGTGGTCGTGGTGCTTCGTCTGAATGGTTTCCTTCTGCTTCGGATCCCCCTTCGGCGTCACCTCCGCTTCGCCGTAGCAGAGGCAGAAATAGGTGCGCGCGTCCTCCGCCTCGATGTAGCAGCCGGTGCCGCGGATGCCGATGGTGGCGGTCGTTGTCGCCAGCGTCAGGTTGCGTTGCCGGTCGCGCGGCTTGCCGAAAACGCTGAGCACCTTGCCGGTGACGATGCGCATGACCTGGACGCCGCCGCTTTCCTCGAAGGTGACCTTGGTTTTCTCGCGCTGCAGGAAGGCGTCGGGGCCGATGACATAGACGGCTTCGCCGCCCTCGCCGGTCATCACCGTCTGGCCGGGCTTGATGTTGAGGCCGATCGAGGCGCGCGTGGCGTCGACGCCGACCGGCCCCTTGAGACGACGGAAGCCCGGCGTGGCCGGCAGGTTGCCGGCGGAGAGGGCTTCACGCACCAGGCCGAGAATGCCGCCGGCGCCGAGCGCCCCGGTGGCGGCCAGCTTGAGCAGGGTTTCGCGGCGGGCGAGTTGTTCGATGTCCTCTTGGTTCATGTTGTTCTCCTGTCGGGAAGCTCTATTGTCCCTTATTTGCTGAGCAGCCGCATGGCGCGCTCCAGCCCTTCCAGCGTGAGCGGGAACATGCGCCCGCCCATGATGCTGTGCAGAACGGTGATGGAATGGCGGTAGGGCCACAGGTGTTCCGGCTCCGGGTTGAGCCAGGCGGCGTGCGGGTAGGTGTCGAGCAGGCGGCGCATCCAGGCGGCGCCGGATTCTTCGTTCATGTATTCCACGGAGCCGCCCGGCTGCAGGATCTCGTAGGGGCTCATGGTGGCGTCGCCGACCAGGATCAGCTTGTAGTCGGGGCCGTACTTGTGCATGACGTCCCAGAGCGGGAAGCGCTCGGAGTGGCGCCGGCGGTTGTCGCGCCAGACGTGGTCGTAGACGCAGTTGTGGAAGTAGAAGTACTCGAGGTGTTTGAACTCGGTCTTGGCCGCCGAGAACAGCTCCTCGCAGACGCGGATGTGGTCGTCCATCGAGCCGCCGATGTCGAGGAAGAGCAGCACCTTCACCTTGTTGTGGCGCTCCGGCCGCATCATGAGGTCGAGCCAGCCGGCGTTGCGTGCCGTCGACGCGATTGTGCCGTCGAGGTCGAGTTCCTCCTCGGCGCCCTCGCGGGCGAAGCGGCGCAGGCGCCTGAGCGCCACCTTGATGTTGCGCGTGCCGAGTTCCACCTTGTCGTCGAGATTGCGGTACTCGCGGTTCTCCCACACCTTTACCGCCGTGCGGTTGCCGGCCGATTCGGCGCCGATGCGGATGCCCTCCGGGTGGTAGCCGTGCGCGCCGAACGGGCTGGAGCCGCCGGTGCCGATCCACTTCGAGCCGCCGGCATGGCGCTGCTTCTGCTCCTGCAGGCGCTTCCTGAACTCCTCCATCAGCTTGTCCCAGCCGAGCGTCTGCAGCTTCGCCTTCTCCTCGGGGGTGAGGTGCTTCTTCGCCATCAGGCGCAGCCAGTCCTCGGGAATTTCCGCTTCCAGTCCGGGGATGCGCTCGACGCCCTTGAAATATTCGCCGAAGGCCTTGTCGAACTTGTCGTAGTTCGACTCGTCCTTCACCAGGCAGGCGCGCGAGAGGTAGTAGAACTCGTCGATGCTGTGGCCGGCGACGTGCTTCCGCAGCGCATCGAGCAGGGTGAGGAACTCCTTGGTCGAGACGGGCAGCCTGGCGGCCTTGAGGTGGTGGAAGAAATCGATCAGCATCCTCGCTTACCTATGCTCGTGGGCGTGGTGCGCCGGACGGAAAACCTGGCAGCGGTTGCGGCCGCGGTGCTTGGCCTGGTAGAGCGCCTCGTCGCAGCAGCGCAGCAGCTCGTCCGGCGTGCGCGCGTGTTCGGGGTAGGCTGCGAGGCCGCAGGAGAAGGTGGTTTCCAGGTGGAACTCGCCGAAGGGCACGCGCGTGGACTGGAAGGTCCTGCGCCAGGCCTCGGCCCGCTCGAGGGCGGTCTCGAGCGGCATGCGCGGCAGCATGACGAGGAACTCCTCGCCGCCATAGCGGCAGGGCACGTCCTCCGCCCGCACGTTGCCCCAGAGCAGGGCGGCCAGTTCGCGCAGCACGATGTCGCCGGCCTGGTGGCCGTAGGTGTCGTTGAGCCGCTTGAAATGGTCGATGTCGATCATGACCAGGGTGAGCGGGTAGCCTTCGCGCTTGGCGCGCGCCAGCTCGCGTTCCAGCGTCTCGTCGAGGTAGCGCCGGTTGAAGAGGTTGGTCAGGCCGTCGCGCACCGCCTGTTCGCGCAGTTCCTCCTGCAGGCGGTGGATCTCGTCGAGCTGGTGCTGCAGCATGGCGTTGGCCTCGCTCAGGGCCTGCTCGTGCCGGCGCCGCGCCGAGGTGTCGCGCGAGATGCCGAAGTAGCCGACGATGCGGCCGTCCTTGTCGCGCAGCGGGATGGAATTGGCCTCGACCCAGACGGTGCCGCCGTCCTTGCAGATTTCCTCGACCTCGAACGTCACGGCGCCGCTGCGGATGCCGCGCGCCTCGTCCTCTCTGCGCTGGCGGTTGATGCGCTTGACCACGTCGAGCGAGGCCGGCGTGAGGACGGCGGAGACCGGCTTGCCGATGACCTCCTCGCGGCTGAAGCCGCGCAGCTTCTCGTCGGCCGGGTTGATGTAGGCGTAGCGCATGTGCTCGTCGAGCTGCCAGATGACGTCGGCCGAGCTCTCGGCGAGGATGCGGTACTTCTCCTCGCTCTGCGAGAGGAGCGCGAACGCCTTCTGCCGCTCCGCCATGGCGTGCGCCAGGCGCCGGTTGACGCTGACGAAGTAGGCGACCAGCGTGATCAGGATGGCGAGGATCAGCGCCATGCCGTAGACCCAGCGCGGCATGGCGGGCGGATTCGGATCGTAGAGGAAGCCCTCCAGCGATGGCACGGCGGAGAGCATGCCGAGATCGACGTAGGTCTGGGCGATGTGCTGCCAGCGCCCCGGGTTCATGTGGCCGATCTGCACCAGCTCGGGCTGCATCAGGCGCGCCATCTCGCGCGCCTCGAAGAGCAGGTGGCCGCGCCCATGCCGGGCGGAATAGCGCTTCAGGATGATCTCGGCGATCTCGTCCGGGTGGGCCATGGCGTAGCGCCAGCCGGCGAGCGAGGCTTCGCGGAAGGCCTTGACCTGGGCCGGGTGCTTGCGCAGGTGCTGTTCGGTGGTGAACAGCGTGTCGCCGTAGAAGTCGATGCCGCTCGCCTGCGGCGAGAAACGCACGAAGGCGAGCCCCGCCTGCAGCAGCAGGTAGGGCTCGTCGGTGGCGTAGCCGGAGAGGGCGTCGACACGGCCATCGATCAGTTCCTTCGTGTCGAAGCTGTGCGGGAACTTGCGGAACAGCCCGATGGGCAGGCCCTCGCGCTGGAAGTAAGCGTAGAGCTCGGTCTCGTGCGGCATGAGCATGATGCGCTTGCCGACGAGGTCGTGCAGGGTCTCGATGCCGGCGCCCTTTCGCGCCAGCACGACGAGGGGGGAATGCTGGATGACGACGGCGAGGGCCACCACCGGCTTGCCTTCGCCGCGCAGGTGCACCAGTTCGGAGGCGCCGACGCCGTACTCGGCGCGGCCATTGAGCACCGCGTCGGCCGGATCCTGGCCGGTGTCGACTTCGACGATGCGCACGTCCAGTCCGGCGTCGCGGTAGTAGCCCTGCTCGACGGCGGCGTAATAGCCGGCGAACTGGAACTGGTGCTTCCAGTTGAGCTGCAGCGTGACGGTTTCGAGTGCGTGCGCGAGGGGCGCGGCGAGCGCGGCAAGGAGCAGCAGCAGGCCGCGCGCGAATCTCATCGGTTCTGGCGCGCCATGAAGACGAGACGCTCGAAGAGGTGCACGTCCTGCTCGTTCTTCAGCAGCGCGCCGTGCAGCGGCGGAATGGCCGCCTTCTGGTCCTTGGCGCGCAGGGCCTCGGGCGGGATGTCCTCGGCCACCAGCAGCTTGAGCCAGTCGAGCAGTTCGGAGGTGGACGGCTTCTTCTTCAGGCCGGGGATCTCGCGCAGCTCGAAGAACACCTCCAGCGCCTCGCGGATGAGCGCCTTCTTCAGATCGGGGAAGTGCACGTCGATGATGCTCTGCATCGTCTCCTTGTCGGGGAACTTGATGTAGTGGAAGAAGCAGCGGCGCAGGAAGGCGTCGGGCAGCTCCTTCTCGTTGTTGCTGGTGATGAAGACGATGGGGCGGTGGCGCGCCTTGATCAGCTCGCGCGTCTCGTACACGTAGAACTCCATGCGGTCGAGCTCGCGCAGCAGGTCGTTGGGGAATTCGATGTCGGCCTTGTCGATCTCGTCGATGAGGATCACCGTCGGCGTCTCGGCGCCGAAGGCCTGCCACAGCACGCCCTTGACGATGTAGTTGGCGATGTCGTGCACGCGGCTGCCGTGCTCGCCGCCGAGCTGCGAGTCGCGCAGGCGCGAAACGGCGTCGTACTCGTAGAGGCCCTGCTGCGCCTTGGTGGTGGACTTGATGTGCCACTGCAGCAGCGGCAGGCCGAGGGCGGCGGCGACGGTCTCGGCCAGCATGGTCTTGCCGGTGCCGGGCTCGCCCTTGACGAGCAGGGGGCGTTGCAGGGTGATGGCGGCATTCACCGCCAGCATCAGGTCGGGGGTGGCGACGTAGTCGCCGGAGCCTTCGAAGCGCATGGGACGATCCGGTTGGGGGACGGGCACAATTATAAACGCCTGCCGGGGATATCCCGGGGATGTGCCGCCGGCATTTATCGCTACAATGAAAATCCTGCCGACCTGCCGCGCCGGCCGGATGCGCGCGGCGACACTGGGGGGAAGGGATGGATGCCGCCGGTCTTTTCGATGCCGACTTGTCCGAGGAGGTCGCGGCCGAGACGCTGCGGGACATCTCCATCCCGCCCTGCCCGGACGTCGTCCTCGAGCTGCTCGGCGAGGCGGAGCGCGAGGACATCGACTTCATCCGCGTCTCGCGCCTGATCACCGGCGACGTGGCGCTGGCCGCGGCGGTGCTGAAATCGGCCAATTTCCCCTTCTTCGCCCTGCGGCGCAAGGTGCAGTGACGGCGGTCGAGGACGAGCGCCACCCGACCAACCATGCCATCGTCGGCACGCTGCTGGTACCTGCCCGAGCCGGTGGTCTGGGCCATCCGCTACCACCACGAGCCCGCCATCTTCACCGCGCCGCGCCGCCTGAGCGCTCAGGCCTTCCTTCTGAGGCAATCGACGTAGGCTTCGCCGTCCGGCGGAGACTGGCTTTTCTGCGCGCGCCAGAGCGTCTCGCCGAGGCATTCCAGCGCATCGTGCAGGGCGGCGTGACGCTCGCCGCGCCGCGCCAGCAGCGTCTCGAAGGCGGCGCGCAGGCCGGGCGGCTGGTCGATGGAGAGCTGCTCCTCGACGGCGAGATGCAACGAGAGGTGCAGAAAGGGGTTGGCCTCGCCCGACTCGGGCGTCCAGTCCCGCGCCAGCGCGCCTGCCGCATCCTCGATCAGGGCATGGTATTCGGGGTGCAGCGCGACGATGCGCGCGGCGAGATCTTCCAGCGGCGTGACCACCTCGCGCGACCGGCGCTTGCGCCAGGCCTCGAGGAAGAAGCGGCGCGCCTCGTTGCGGCTAGGGTTGAACATCGGAAGAGCTCTTGAACAACGCGAGGACCGCGCTGTTGTGCACCAGGCGGTTGCCGTCGTGGAGCGGCGCGACCTGGCCGCCGCCGTAGGCGCCGATGAGGGGCATGCCGGGCAGGCGCTCCTTGACCGCCGCCAGGTCGCGGTCCTCGCCGCCGAAGAACCAGGGGCCGCGACCGAGACAGGAGAAGAGCAGGCCGAAATCCGGCTCGCCGCCGAGCTCGCCGGTGAGCGTGTCGGCGAGCCGGCGCATTTCGTTCTCCGCCGCCAGGCCCTGGCGCAGCGCCCAGAACAGCAGGGCGCCGTCGCCGACCGGCGTGGCCAGCGTCAGCGTGCGCTCCTCGTGGTTGGCGGCGATGACGGGCACCAGGGTGTAGCGGCCTTCCTCGACGGCGCGTCCGGGATCGCCCGCGACGATGCCCGCCGCAAGTTGGTGGAAGGGCAGCTTTTCCAGCTCGCGCAGTTCCAGCGGCAGTTCGCGCAGCAGGGCGTTGAGGGCCGGCTGCCTGCCGGTCTTCAGGACGTCGTAGCCGTTGGCCGCGACGGGCAGCGGCGCGGTGAGGGCGCGCACGCCGCGCGATGTGCCGAGGGCGGCGCGCGCCCCGGCGAGCGCCGCCTCGCAACGGCCTTCGCCTGCCATCTGGCCGTGGCACCAGATGCGGCCGGCGCCGTGCGCGCTGCTGTCGGTCGAGAGCAGGCCGTAGCGCCGGGCGCTGCCAGCCAGCCAGTCGGCCGTGGCGACGTGCGGCGCGGCAAAAGTCAGCCTCGGCAGGACGGCGTCGGCATGCGCCGCCAGCCCGGCCTCGCCGCAGAAGACCATGGCGCAGGCGGCGGGGCGGTCGATGATCCAGTCCTCCTCGGTGAACACGCCCGGCGCCGTGCAGCCGGTCACCTGCAGGCAGCGCGCGGCGCGCGAGGCGGCCAGCACCGCGGCATGGGCCTGGTGCACGAAGTCCGGGCTGAGAAACAGCAGCACGCCGCGCGCGATGCCGCCGCCGGCGCGCGCCAGCGCCTCGCGCACGACGTCGGCCGCCAGTTCGGGGGCGGCCTTGTCCGAGAAGGCGAGCGCAGTGGCGACGGTTCTCATCCCGCGGTCTTCTCCGTCCATTCGCACAGGTCGGCGATGAGGCAGTGCGGGCAATCGGGCCTGGCCGCCCTGCATACGTAGCGCCCGTGCAGGATCAGCCAGTGGTGGGCGTTGTGGCGGTATTCGGCGGGCACCGCCCTGACGAGCCTGTCCTCGACTTCGCGCACGTCCTTGCCGGGGGCGAGGCCGCTGCGGTTGGCAAGGCGGAAGACGTGGGTGTCGACGGCGATGGTCGGCTCGCCGAAGACCGTGTTCAGCACGACGTTCGCCGTCTTGCGGCCGACGCCGGGCAGGGCTTCGAGCGCCGCGCGATCGCGCGGCACCTCGCCGCCGTATTCGTCGAGCAGTATCTTCGTCATGGCGGCGACGTTCTTCGCCTTCGACTTGTAGAGGCCGATGCGGCCGATGTAGGGTATCAGGCCCGCCTCGCCCAAGGCGGCGATCTTGTTCGGCGTGCCGGCGGCCTTGAACAGTTCGCGCGTGGCGAGGTTGACGCTCCTGTCCGTGGCCTGGGCGGAGAGGATCACCGCCACCAGCAGCTGGTAGGGCGTGGCGTATTCGAGTTCGGTGGTCGGCGCCGGGTTGGCCTGCGCGAAACGCTCGAAGACGACCCTGATTCTCTTCGGGCTCATGGAGCCCTCCTCCCGGCCTCCTCCCCGAGGGAGGTGGTGACGGTTGTTCGCCGCTGCGCGGCTCCGCGCTGACTCACGCGGCGTGCGCCGGCGCGGCGTGGGCGGCGCGCTTCCGTTCGGCATGCGCATCCAGCCAGTTGCGCCCGGCGATGAGGCAGCCGAGCACGATGAAGGCGCCCGGCGGCAGGATGGCGACGATGAAGCCGGGGTAGTCCTCCGGCAGCAACTGCAGGGCGCGCGTGCCGGGGATCACCATGTCGATGCCGGAGAAGAGCTGGCCGGTGCCGATCAGCTCACGCAGGCCGCCGAGCAGCGCGATGGCGACGACGAGTCCGACGCCCATCATGGCGCCGTCCCAGGCGGCGGCGAACGGCGTGTTCTTGGCGGCGAAGGCCTCCACCCGCGCCAGCACGATGCAGTTCACCACGATGAGCGGAATGAAGATGCCGAGCACGAGATACAGCTCGTGCAGCCAGGCGTTCATGGCGAGATCCACCATGGTTACGAGGGAGGCGATGATGAGGATGAACACCGGGATGCGGATCTCGTGCGGGATGAAGCTGCGCACGCTGGCCACCACGCCGCTCGCCATGGTCATGACGAGAATGGTGGCCAGGCCGAGGCTGACGCCGTTGACGAAGCTGGTGCTGACGGCGAGCAGCGGGCAGAGGCCGAGCAGCTGGACGAGGCCGGTGTTCTGCTTCCAGATGCCGTTGCGGGCGATTTCCTTGTAGGAGTTCATTTACCTTCTCCCCGCCCCCTTCCCAAGGAAGGGGGTGACGATTGTTCGCCGCTGCGCGGCTCCATGCGGTTGGCTGCGCCGTCCTTGGGGCGGCCCGGCGGACGTTGCTGTCGGTGTCCTCATGGGACTGACTTCTCAAAAACAGATTGTGCCGGAAGCGCGTACAGCCTGTCGCGGTGATCGACGGCGAACTGCAGGGCGCGCCGCACGGCGCCGGTGACGGCGCGGGCGCTGATGGTGGCGCCGGCGCGGGCGTCGAAGCGGCCGCCGTCCTTCTTCACCTTCCAGTCGGCCGCCGCCACCTCGGCGAAGCCGGTGGCGTCGAACTGGCGGATCCAGGGCGATGCCTTGTTGCGGTCCTTCTTCGGGTCGATGTAGTCGCCCAGGCCGGGCGTTTCCTTGTGGCTCACCACGCGCACGCCGATCAGGCGGTTGTCGGCACCGACGGCGAGGATGAGGCGGATGCGGCCGCCGTAGCCGTCCGGCGCCACCGCCTCGAACACCAGTGCCGCCGGCGCGCCGCCATGCCTGGCGCGGTAGAGGCGCACCGGGTCGTCCTGGGCGGCGAGGCCGAGTTCGGCGCGCACCGCGACGTCCACCCAGTCGGACAAGAGGGCGTTGTCGTAGCGCGCTGCGGGCAGCACTTCCCCCACCAGCTTCAGCTTCTCCGCCTCGGCGCTGGCCAGGATCGACGGCAGGGTGGCGCGGTAGGTCGTCGCCATGAGCGTGGTGAAGACGAGGGCGAACACCGTCAGGATGACGGCGTTGCGCAGCGAGGCGCGGGCGGCCGTCGGCTCATTCATGCCGTTTTTCTCGCTTCTGCGACTTGTGCCCGAACACCGGCGGCTGCGTTCCCATGTCGATCAGCGGCACGCACAGGTTCATCAGCAGCACGGCGAAGGCCATGCCGTCGGGGTAGGCGCCGAAGCTGCGGATGATCCAGGTGAGCAGGGCCGCGCCGGCGGCGAAGATCAGCTTGCCGCGCGGCGTGGTGGCGCCCGAGACCGGATCGGTGAGGATGAAGAAGGCGCCCAGCATGGCGCCGCCGGTGACGACGTGGAACACCGGCCCGGCGTAGCGGTCGGGATTGCCGAGGCTGAAGCCCGTGGCGATGAGCGCCAGCACGGCGAGGAAGGCCGCCGGCACGTGCCAGGTGATGATGCGCTGCTGCATCAGCCAGAGCCCGCCGGCGAGGTAGGCGAGCGCGATCCACTCCCAGCCCTTGCCGCCGATGTTGCCGAAAGTGGCGTGCGAGCCGAGCACGCCGGCCACGGTGGCGCGCGCCTCGGGCGTGTGCAGTTGCGTGCGCAGGGCGTCGAGCGGCGTGGCCATGGTGACGGCGTCCTGCGCGGACTGACTTTGCAAGACGACGGCCATCTGCGCGGCGAAATCGGTGAAGCCGACCGCCGGCCACTGCGACATGAGGGCCGGGAAGGCGATGATCGAGACGGCGAAGGCCACCATGGCCGGATTGAACGGGTTCTGGCCGAGGCCGCCGTAGAGGTGCTTGGCGACGACGATGGCGAACAGCGTCGCCGTGACGGTGAGCCACCAGGGCGCGATGGGCGGGAAGGTGAGCGCGATGAGCCAGGCGGTCACTAGGGCGCTGCCGTCGGTGAGGAACAGCGCGACCGGCTTGCCGCGCGCCTTGAGCATGGCGGCTTCGCCGGCCAGCGCCGCGGCGGAGGCCAGCGCGATCTGCACCAGGATCGCCGCGCCGAAGAACCAGACATAGACGGCGATGCCCGGCACGAGCGCGAGCAGCACCTTGAGCATGACGAGGCGGACGCTGATCGGCTGGTGAAGATGTGGCGAAGTGTTCATGTTTTTCAGTTCCCGGTTGCCAGTTGCCAGTTACCAGTTGCTAGTTGCCAGTTACCAGCCGCCTTGCCTTATCCGACAACCGGCAACCGGCAACTGGCAACTGGCAACTGCTCATACAGGTTCCTCCGGCGGCGTCTTCGCCATCTCGCGCACCTGGGCGCGGCGCGCCTCGATCTCGCGGATCTCGGCCTGCTTCTCCGGCGTCAGGTTGTCGACGTTCTTCGGCTGCACGCCCTCCTTCTGCGCCTGGGCGCGGGCGATGGCGGCGGCGATGAGCGCCTTCTTCGCCGCGTCGAGGGGCGGCAGGGCGGGCGCCGCGGCGGGTTTCTCCCCGGCGATGGCCTGGCGTGCGGCGGCGGTCTTGGCGGCGAGGCGCGCGGCCTTCTCCTTCGCCTCGCGCTCGCTGCGCTGGTTGCGGAACTCGAAGCGGCTTCGCGCCGCGTCGGCGGCGGCCTTCTCGCGCTCGAGCGCGCGCATCGAGGTCTTGGCGAAGCGGTAGTAGTCGACCAGGCGGATGTTCGAGGGGCAGACGTAGGCGCAGCAGCCGCACTCGATGCAGTCGAAGATGCCGTATTCCTGCGCCTTGCCGAAATTCCTCGCGCGGGCGAACCAGTACAGCTCGTGCGGCTGCAACTCGGCCGGGCAGGCGCGCGTGCAGGCGCCGCAGCGGATGCAGGGCATCTCCGGCCCGGCATGAGGGAACAGCGCCGGGCTGGCGGCGAGGATGCAGTTGGCCGCCTTGGTGATCGGCAGGTCGGTGCGCGGCAGGGCGAAGCCCATCATCGGGCCGCCCATGATGATGCGGTCGGTGTCGGGCCTGGGCGCCGCCAGCCCGAGCAGGTCGTCGATCGGCGTGCCGATCGGCACCTCCCGGTTGCCCGGCCGTTCGACGTTGCCGGTCAGCGTGACGACGCGCGAGACGAGCGGCTCGCCGTGCGCGATGGCGCGGTGCGTGGCGTAGGCGGTGCCGACGTTGAAGCACTGCACGCCGAACTCGGTGCCGAAGCGGCCGTAGGGGATCTCGATGCCGGTGAGCACGCGGATCAGCTGCTTCTCGCCGCCCGCGGGATAGCGCGTCGGCACCGCCACCACCTCGGCGCCGGCGATGCCGGCGACGGCGGCGCGCATGGCGGCGATGGCCTGCGGCTTGTTGTCCTCGATGCCGACCAGCACGCGCTCGGCCGAGACGATGTGGCGCAGGACGGCGATGCCGTCGGCGATGCCCGCCGCGCGCTCGCGCATGAGCAGGTCGTCGCAGGTGATCCACGGCTCGCATTCGGCGCCGTTGATGACCAGCGTGGCGATGCGCCCGGCGGCGCCCGGCCTGAGCTTGATGTGGCTGGGGAAGGTGGCGCCGCCCAGCCCGACGATGCCGGCGTCGCGCAGGCGGTCGCGCAGGGCGTCGGGGGATTCGGCGCGGTAGTCGACCGGCGCGCGCTCGATCCAGCGTTCCTCGCCGTCCGGCTCGATCACCACGCAGGGAGCGGAAAGGCCGGAGGGATGCGGCAACATGCGCGGTTCCACCGCGAGGACCGTGCCCGACGTGGGTGCGTGCACGGCCGCCGAGAAGTTGCCGTCGGGCGCGCCGACGGTCTCGCCCTTCAGCACCCTCTGCCCGGCCCGCACCAGCGGCAGGGGCGCGGCGCCGGCGCTCTGGCGCAGCGGCACGAAGAGGCGCGCGGAGAGCGGCGCCCGGGCGATGGGCGCCTGCGTCGATTCGTCCTTGTGCGAGGCCGGCTTGACGCCGCCACGGAACTTGAACAGGGCGGCCAGCATCAGGCCGGCTCCGCGACTTTGATCTGTACCACCGGGTACTTCCATTTCCAGGTTTCCACCGTCTCCGCCACCGGCACCAGGGCGATGCAGTCGACCGGGCAGGGCGGCACGCACAGCTCGCAGCCGGTGCACAGCGGCGCGACGATGGTGTGCATCTGCTTGGCGGCGCCGACGATGGCGTCCACCGGGCAGGCCTGGGTGCACAGCGTGCAGCCGATGCAGACCGCCTCGTCGATGAAGGCGACCTGCCTGGGCTTCTCCACGCCGTGCTCGGCGGAGAGCGGCTTGAATTCCTTGCCGAGGAGGTCGGCAAGCTTGCGGATGCCCTCCTCGCCGCCGGGCGGGCACTGGTTGATCTCGGCCTCGCCCTTGGCGATGGCCTGGGCGTAGGGCTTGCAGCCGGGGAAGCCGCACTGGCCGCACTGCGTCTGCGGCAGGATGGCGTCGATCTTGTCCACCAGCGGATCGCCTTTCACCTTGAAGCGGACCGAGGCGAAGCCGAGCGCGGCGCCCAGCGCCAGCGCGATGCCGGCCATGACAAGCAGGGAGCTGACCATCAGTACTTGTCCAGCCCGGCGAAGCCCATGAAGGCGATGCTCATCAGGCCGGCGGTGATCATGGCGATGGCCGTGCCGCGGAAGGGCAGGGGCACGTCGGCGCCTTCGAGCCGTTCGCGCAGGCTGCCGAAGAGCGCCAGCGCCAGCGTGAAGCCGAGCGCGCTGCCGAAGCCGAACAGCAGCGACTCGATCAGGTTGTGCCTGAAGGCGACGTTGAGCAGCGGCACGCCGAGCACGGCGCAGTTGGTGGTGATCAGCGGCAGGTAGATGCCGAGCACCTGGTGCAGCAGCGGGCTCGCCTTCTGGATCGCCATCTCGGTGAGCTGCACCAGCCCGGCGATGACGATGATGAAGGATAGCGTGCGCAGGTATTCGAGGCCGTTCGGCAGCAGCAGGTAGCGGTCGATGAGGTAGGCCGCGCCCGAGGCGACGGTGAGCACGAAGGTGGTGGCCGCACCCATGCCGACGGCGGTTTCCAGTTTCTTCGACACGCCCATGAACGGGCACAGGCCGAGGATGCGGCCGAAGACGACGTTGTTGACGAGAACGGCGCCGATGACGATGAAGAGATAACCGGTCATGTTGGGGGCACGGAGCTAGCCACAAATTATCGCTTTTTGCGCCGCACCCAACAACCCTGCCGGGGTTATAGCCTTATGACTTTTCTGAATTTTGTGCTTTTCAGGCGAGGCAGTCGGCGGGCGGCGTGAAGGGCCGCTTCGTATCCTCGGCGAGGCCGGCGTGCGTCACTTTGCCGCCATGCGCCTGCAGGCCCTCCATGAGTCCGGCGTCCTCGGCGAGGGCACGGCGCAGGCCGAGGTTCGCCAGTCTCAGCGCGTAGGGCAGGGTGGCCTGGGTCAGCGCCTGGGTCGACGTGCGCGCCACCGAAGCCGGCATGTTCGGCACGCAGTAGTGCACGATGCCTTCCTCGACGAAGAGCGGATCGGAGTGCGAGGTCGGCCGCGAGGTCTCGGCGATGCCGCCCTGGTCGATGCCGACGTCGACGATGACCGAGCCGGGGCGCATCTTTCTCAGCAGGGCGCGCGAGATGAACCTGGGCGAGAGCTTGCCGGGGATGAGCACGGCGCCGATGACGAGGTCGGCCTCGGCGATGGCCTGCTCGAGGGAGAGCGGGTCGGCGACGCGCGTGGCGATGCGCCCGCGGTAGATCCTGTCCAGGGCCTCGATCTTGGCGATGCCGCGGTCGAACAGCGTCACCTGCGCGCCCATGCCCACCGCGATCTGCAGGGCATTCGTGCCGACGTTGCCGGCGCCGACGATGACCACCTTGCCCGGCGCCACGCCGGCGACGCCGCCGAGCAGCACGCCCGAGCTGCCGTTGGCCATCTGCAGCGCCCAGGCGCCGACCTGCGGCGCGAGGCGCCCGGCGACGCGCGACATCGGCGCCAGCAGCGGCAGTTCGCCGTGCGCGTCGGTCACGGTCTCGTAGGCGACGCAGGACAGGCCGCAGTCGAGCACGTGTTGCAGCAGGTCGGCATCCGGTGCGAAATGCTGGTAGGCGAAGAGCAGTTGCCCGGGGCGGGTGAGGGCGAACTCGGCCGCCTGCAGCTCCTTCACCTTGATCACCATCTCGGCGCGGCCGTAGGCCTCGGCGGCATCCGCCGCGATGCGCGCGCCGGCGGCGAGATAGTCGGCGTCGGCAAAGCCGATGCGCGCGCCGGCGTTCGCCTGCACCCACACCTCGTGGCCGGCCAGAGTCAGCGCGTGCGCCCCGGCGGGGGTGAGGCCGACGCGGTATTCGTGGTTCTTGATCTCCTTCGGCACGCCGATGCGCATGCTCGCCTTCTCCTCAGAAATCCTTCGTCGCCGCGACGGCTTCCTGCACCAGCGCCGGGCCGCGGTAGACGAGCCCGGTGTAGAGCTGCACGAGTTGCGCGCCGGCCTCCAGCTTGGCGCGCGCGTCCTTGCCGCTCATCACGCCGCCGACGCCGATGAGCGGCACTTCGCCGCCGAGGCGCTGAGCCAGCGCCCGCAGCACGCCGGTGGCCTTGCCGAACAGCGGCGCGCCGGAGAGGCCGCCGGCCTCGTCGGCGTAGGCGAGGTGCTCGACGCCATCGCGCGAGAGCGTGGTGTTGGTGACGATGACGGCCTCGATGCGGTGGCGGCGCAGGGCGTCGGCGATGGACCGGATCTGCGCCTCGTCGAGGTCCGGCGCGATCTTGAGCGCCAGCGGCACGTTGCGGCCGTGCTGCTGGGCGAGCGCCGCCTGCTCGCGCTTGAGGGCGCCGAGCAGGGCGTCGAGCTCGGACTCGCCCTGCAATTGGCGCAGGTTCTGGGTGTTGGGCGAGGAGATGTTCACCGTCACGTAGCTCGCATGCGCATACACCTTGCGCAGGCAGGCGAGGTAGTCGTCGGCAGCGCGCTCGATGGGCGTGTCGAAGTTCTTGCCGATGTTGATGCCGAGGATGCCCCGATAGCCAGACTGCTGCACGTTGGCGACGAGCGCATCGACGCCGTGGTTGTTGAAGCCCATGCGGTTGATGATGGCTTGGCGCAGCGGCAGGCGAAAGAGGCGCGGCTTCGGGTTGCCCGGCTGCGGTCGTGGCGTCACCGTGCCGATCTCGATATGGCCGAAGCCCAGCGCGGCGAGCCCCTCGATGCACTCGCCGTTCTTGTCGAGGCCGGCGGCCAGCCCGATGCGGTTGGGGAAGTCCAGGCCCATGACGTGCGCCGGCTTCGCCTCCGGCGCGTCGCAGGCGACGGGCAGGTGCAGCGCCCGCGCGGCGCGCAGGCTGGCGAGGGTCAGGTCGTGGGCGGTTTCGGCGTCGAGCGCGAAGAGGAAGGGGCGGGCGAACTGATAGAGCATGGCGCGATTCTATCGCATCGCGCCCGCCGCCTATTTCTGGCCGAGGTCGGCGTCGTCGAGCTCGCGCCAGGCGCCGCCGAGGCGCCCCTCGATGGGGCGGAAGCGTGCCTTGTAGGCCATCTTGCGGCTCTCGCGGATCCAGTAGCCGAGGTAGAGGTAGGGCAGGCCGAGCGCGCGGCACTGCGCCACCTGCCAGAGGATGCACCAGGTGCCGTAACTGGCGCCGGGCACGTCCGGGTCGAAGAAGGTGTAGACCGAGGAGAAGCCGTCTGAGAGCAGGTCGACGATGCACACCATGCGCAGCACGCCTTCCTCGCGGAACTCGACGAGCCGGCTGTCGACATGGCTCTGCAGCAGGAAGTGGGCGTACTGCTCGCGGCTGTCCTGGTCCATGCCGCCGCCGGCGTGGCGCGAGGCCTGGTAGCGCTGGTAGAGGGCGTAGTGCTCCTCGCGGAAGGCGAGCGGCAGTTCGCGCGCGACGAGATTGTCGTGGCGCGCCGCGGTGCGGCGCTGGACGCGGCTGGAGGCGAAGCGCGCGACCGGGATGCGCACCGGCACGCAGGCGCGGCAGGCGTCGCAATAAGGCCGGTAGGTGAAAATGCCGCTGCGGCGGAAGCCGGCGTGCACCAGTTCGCTGTAGATGCGCGCGTCGATCAGGTGGCTCGGCGTGGCGACCTGCGAGCGGGCGATGCGCCCGGGCAGGTAGGAGCAGGCGTAGGGCGCCGTGGCGTAGAACTGCAGGAGGGGAAAGGGCAGGTCCTTAAGCAGGCTCATCGTACGTGCGCGCCGAATAAATCCATCGCATCCTCAGCGGGCCACTTGCCGGGCCCCTGGCCTTCCCGGGTCCAGACGGCCAGCCCGCGCAGGAGTTCGCTGCGGCGGATTTCACGCGCGCCGAGCGAGGCGAGATGGGCCGTCTTCATTTGGCAATCTATCACGGCGAATCCGCGCCGTTCAAGGTAGCGCGCCAGGTGGGCCAGCGCGATCTTCGAGGCATCCGTGACGCGCGAGAACATCGACTCGCCGTAGAAGGCGCGGCCGAGCGCCATGCCGTAGAGGCCGCCGGCCAGCTCGCCCCCGATCCAGGTCTCGACCGAATGCGCGTAGCCGAGCTCGTGCAGGCGCAGGTAGGCCTGCTGCATCTCGGGGGTGATCCAGGTGCCGTCCTGCTCCGGGCGAGGCGCGCTGCAGGCGCGGATCACTTCGGCGAAGGCCGTGTCGAGTCGCACCGTGCAGTGCCCGCGCCGCAGCGTCTTCATGAGCGAACGCGAAATCCTCACTTCTGCGGGGAACAGCACCATGCGCGGGTCCGGGCTCCACCAGAGAATGGGTTCCCCCGCGGAATACCAGGGGAAGATGCCGTGGCGGTAGGCGTCGAGCAGGCGCTCGGGCGACAGATCGCCGCCGGCGCAGAGCAGGCCGTTGGGCCGGCGCAGCGCGGTGTCAACCGGCGGAAAGGCCTCTCCGGGCTGGAGCCAGGGGATCATGCATTTCTGAACACGACGACGTGGTCGACGTCGAGGCGGATGCCGATCTTCTCGCCGATGGCGTGGTTGTGGTGGCTCGGCACCAGGGACAGCACGCGTTCCCCGCTGGGCAGCTTCAGGGTGTACAGGAACTCGGCGCCGCGGAAGGCCTTGGCCACGACTTCCGCCTGCGTGGCGGCATCGTCGTCATGCACGATGTCGTCGGGACGCAACAGCACGGCGACGCGGCAGGCCTTGCCGCAGGCGGCGCAGCCGGCGCCGCAATCGGTCGGGATGAGGCCGCTGAGGCGCCCGAGCGCGATCTCCACTTCCCGCGCGTTGAGCACGTCGCCCTGGAGGAACACGCCCTGGCCGACGAAGTCGGCGACGAAGCGGTTGGCCGGGCGGTGGTAGAGGTTGTAGGGCGTGTCCCATTGCTGGATGCGCCCCTCGTGCATGATGCCGATCTCGTCGGCGACGGCGAAGGCCTCGTGCTGGTCGTGGGTGACGAGGATGGCGGTGATGCCCGACTGCTTGAGGATGTCGCGCACCTCGAGCGAGAGGCGCTCGCGCAGGTCGACGTCGAGATTGGAGAAGGGCTCGTCGAGCAGCAGCAGGTCCGGCTTCGGCGCCAGCGCCCGCGCCAGCGCCACGCGCTGCTGCTGGCCGCCGGAGAGTTCGTGCGGATACTTGCCGCCGGCCCCGGCGAGGCCGACGGTCTCGAGCAGTTCCGCCACGCGCGACCGCCGTGCCGTGGCGGCTGACTTTTCCAGGCCGAAGGCGATGTTGTCGGCGACCGTCAGGTGGGGGAAGAGGGCGTAGTCCTGGAACACCATGCCGATGCGCCGCCGCTCAGGCGGCACATGGACGGCGGGGCTGCTCACCGTGGTGCCGTTGATGCGGATATCGCCGCCTTGAATGTGCTCGAAGCCGGCGATGGCGCGCAGCACCGTGGTCTTGCCGCAGCCCGAAGGTCCGAGCAGGCAGCCGATGGCGCCCTGCGCCAGCGCGCAGGACAGGTCCGCGACCACGGCATGGCGGCCGTAGGCGTGGGAGATATGTTCGAGTTCCAGCAGAGGCATGGCGGTCCAATCGATTACAATTCTCATTATGCTTCAGGCAGGGATTCCATGCACACGGCCGCCGCGACAACCTCGTTCCCAGCCCGCAACGACGGCGGCGGCCTGAATCCGCTCGCCTTGTCGGCGCTGGCGGTCGCTGCACTGGTGGCGGCGCCGATCCTCAGCGTCTGGGCCAACCTCCTCGCCGGCGGCACGGGGGAGACCTGGTCGCACCTGGCCGCCACCGTCCTGCCGGAATACGTTGCCAACACCCTCTGGCTCTGCTTCGGCGTCGGTCTCGGCGTCATCGTCGTCGGCGTGTCCACGGCCTGGCTGGTGACCATGCACGAATTTCCCGGCCGGCGCCTGTTCGAATGGGCGCTGGTGCTGCCACTGGCCGTGCCGGCCTACGTCATGGCCTACACCTACACCGACCTGCTGCAGTTCGTCGGGCCGGTGCAGACCTGGCTGCGCGAGAGCTTCGGCTGGGGCAAGAACGACTACTGGTTTCCCGACGTGCGCTCGACGGGCGGCGCCGTCGCCATGTTCACCTTCGTGCTGTATCCCTACGTCTACCTGCTGGCGCGCACGGCCTTCCTCGAGCGCGCCAGCGGCATGCTGGAGGTCGGGCGTTCGCTCGGCCTTTCCGCCTGGGGCAGTTTTTTCCGCATCTCGCTGCCGCTGGCGCGGCCGGCGGTCGCGGCGGGCGCCGCGCTGGCCCTGATGGAGACGCTGGCCGACTACGGCACGGTGGCCTACTTCGCCGTGCCGACGTTCACCACGGGCATCTACCGCGCCTGGTTTTCGCTCGGCGACCGCGCTGCCGCCGCGCAGCTCTCCGCCGCGCTGCTCGGCTTCGTCATCCTCGTGCTGCTGCTGGAACGCACCAGCCGCGGCCGGGCGCGCTTCCACAACACGACGGGACGCAACCGGCCCCAGCCCGGACAGCGCCTGTCCGGCGTGCATGCGGCCGGCGCCTTGCTGGCCTGCATGCTGCCGCTCGCCATCGGCTTCCTGCTGCCGGCGGGCATCCTGCTGCACATGGCCTTGACCGAGGGAGATGCCCAGTTCGGCGCGCGCTTCCTGAGGCTGGCCGGCAACAGCTTCACCCTGGCGGGACTGAGCGCGGTGCTCGCCGTCGGGTTCGCCCTGCTGCTCGCCTATGCGGCGCGCCTTTCCCGCGCACGCTGGCCGCACTGGATGAACCGCATCGTCGGCCTCGGCTATGCCGTGCCCGGCTCGGTGATCGCCGTCGGCGTGCTGATTCCGGTGACACGGCTGGACAGTTGGCTGGCGCAGTGGGTCGCCTCGTGGTCGGGCACCAGTCCCGGCCTCCTCCTGACCGGGGGCATCGCCGCCCTGGTGTATGCCTATCTGGTGCGCTTTCTCGCCATCGCCTTGCAGACGGTGGAGACGAGCCTGGCGAAGATCACGCCGAGCATGGACGATGCGGCGCGCTCGCTGGGCTGCGGGCAGGGGGCGGCGCTGAAGCGCGTGCATCTGCCGCTGCTGCGCGGCAGCCTGCTGACGGCGGGACTGCTGGTGTTCGTGGATGTGATGAAGGAACTGCCGGCGACGTTGGTGATGCGGCCCTTCAATTTCGACACGCTGGCGACGCAGGCCTACACGCTGGCGTCGGATGAAAGGCTGGCGGAAGCGTCTACCGCCGCGCTGGCGATCGTCGCGGTGGGCGTCCTGCCGCTGATCGCGGTGTCGCGGCAGATAGCGAAGGGCAGTACGAAAACCGCTTCCTGCTAGCCCCAGATGACGCGCCAGCCCTTGCGCTCGAGATAGCGCGAGACTTCATGGTAGGGCTTGCCGATCATCCAGTGCAGCACCGGTCCGGCGCTGATGCAGGTCCACTTCGAGCCCCGCTTGCGCCAGAGGGCTTCGTCGTGGAAGGTGGGGGCCGTCACTTTCATGACCTTGCCGTGAATCGTCGCAGCCATGGTCAATCTCCGTGTTGTCCTTATATTTGTATTCAGTAGTGTCCCAACGTTAATCGAACAAGATCAGCTGGTTGGGGTTTTCCAGTAGATCTGGCGCAGGCGGAATACGGGCAAGTAGCTGATCCAGCGGGATTCGCTCGAACATGGTGAGGCTGAGGA
>Ga0194127_10000213_pt1 | contig 93662 bp, 102 predicted proteins | sample TA2KigC100mmetaG_FD_148624 | JGI IMG/M metagenome (GOLD analysis project Ga0194127, IMG submission 148624) | Freshwater microbial communities from Lake Tanganyika, Tanzania - TA2015036 Kigoma Deep Cast 100m | ecosystem: Environmental > Aquatic > Freshwater > Lake | place: Tanzania: Lake... | reverse complement strand
CCAGGAAAGGCGGCTTTTCGATCTTCCAAACCATGAATTAACGCTTGGAGAACTGCTTGCGGCGGCGCGCCTTGTGCAGGCCGACCTTCTTGCGCTCGACCTCGCGGGCGTCGCGGGTCACCAGGCCGGCCTTCTTCAGGCTGCCCTTCAGAGCGGAATCGTATTCGATGAGGGCACGGGTGATGCCGTGGCGCACGGCGCCGGCCTGGCCGGTTTCGCCACCGCCGTTGACGTTCACCATGATGTCGAAGTTGCCGTCACGCTCGACCAACTTCAGGGGCTGGCGCACGATCATGCGGCCGGTTTCGCGCGAGAAGTACTCGTCGACGGGCTTGCCGTTGACGACGATCTTGCCGGAACCGGCCTTCATGAACACGCGCGCGACGGAGCTCTTGCGGCGGCCGGTGCCGTAGTAATAGGTGCCGATCATTCGGGATCCTCAGATTTCCAGGGTTTGCGGCTGCTGCGCGGCGTGGGGATGCTCGCCGCCGGCATAGACCTTGAGTTTCTTGATCATGGCGTAACCCAGCGGGCCCTTGGGCAGCATGCCCTTCACGGCCTTCTCCAGGGCGCGGCCGGGGAAGCGGGCCTGCATCTTGCCGAAGTTGGTTTCGCGGATGCCGCCGGGAAAGGTGGAATGGCGGTAGTACACCTTGTCCTCGGCCTTGTTGCCGGTAACGCGAATCTTGTCGACGTTGACCACGACGATGTAATCACCGGTGTCCACGTGGGGAGTGTAGATGGCCTTGTGCTTGCCACGCAGGCGGCGGGCGATCTCGGAGGCCAGACGGCCCAGCACCTTGTCGGTGCCGTCCACCAGATACCAGCCGTGCTGGACCTCGTGGGGCTTGGCGGAGAAGGTTTTCATGTCGCGATCCAAAATTGGGGACTACGGAAAAACGCGGATTTTATGGAGCCCGGACCTGGCTGTCAAACCTGGCTTGATGTGAGGCCCGCTGTGGGGATAATGCGGGCATGTCCTACTCGTGGTTGCTCACCAATTTCGTCGCGGCTTTCCTGCTGCCGCCACTCAGCCTGTTGCTGGTGGGCGGCATCGGCCTGCTCCTGCTGCAACGCCGGCGCCGGCTGGGCAAATGGCTGATCGGCCTGGCTTTCGCGGGCCTGTGGGTGCTCTCCATGCCGATCGTCGGCAATCTCCTGCTCGACAGCCTGAAGCCGCCGCCAGGCGCGCACACCGGCAAGGAGGCGGAAGCCATTGTCGTGCTGGGCGGCGGCAAGATCCGCGACAGCCTGGATTATGGCGGCGACACCGCCGGGCGCTACACCCTGGAGCGCGCGCGCTATGGGGCGCGGCTCGCGCGGCAATGGCGCAAGCCCCTGCTGGTGACTGGCGGCGCCCCGGACGGCGGCCGCGCCGAGGCCGACATCCTGCGCGCCATGCTGCGCGACGAATACGGACTGGATGCGCGCTGGCTCGAGGACACCTCGCGCAACACCCGGGAAAACGCGCGCCATTCCGCGGAAATCCTGCACCGGACCGGCATCCGGCGCATTTATCTGGTGACGCACGCCTGGCATCTGAGGCGCGCCATGCCCGAATTCGAGGCGGCCGGTTTCCAGGTCATCCCCGCCGGCACCGGCTATACCCTGGCGACCCGGCTCACCCCGCTCGATTTCCTGCCCCATCCAAGAGGACTCGAGGCCAGCTACGTGGCCATGCACGAATGGATCGGCCTGCTCTGGTACCGCATCCGCGATTGAACCCAGCCAACCCCTGGAGGAAAAACCAATGAAATCCCGCGTCAAATGGGTCGAAAACGTCTGCTTCATGGCCGAATCCGGTAGCGGCCACGCCATGATCATGGACGGCTCGCCGGACATCGGCGGCCGCAACCTGGGCCCGCGCCCCATGGAGCTGCTGCTCATGGGCGCCGGCGGCTGCACCTCGGTGGACGTGGTGATGATCCTGCAGAAGAGCCGTCAGGACGTCAGCGGCTGCGAGGTGGAAGTCTCCGCCGAGCGCGCCGACGATCATCCCAAGGTGTTCACCAAGATCCACATGCACTTCACCGTGCGCGGCCGCGGCCTCAAGCCGGAGGTGGTGGAGCGCGCCATCAAGCTGTCGGCGGAGAAGTACTGCTCGGCTAGCATCATCCTGGGCAAGACCGCCGAGATGACCCACGACTTCGAGATCATCGAGGAGCCGCCGGCATCCGCATAAACCTCAGACGGCCTCGTGCTCCGTCTCCAGCCATTCCAGGGCGATGCCCGGTTCGTCGAAGACGCGCAAATCGGCGTCGACGAACAGTCGATTCAGCCAGGCGACCCACACCATCCACTCGTCGCCGGTGACCACCGCGATCTTGCGGAAGTCGTAGCGGTGCCGGCGCGAAAACTTGATCTCCTCCCAGGCCAGGTCGAGGGTGTAGTTGACCATGTCGCGCAGATCCATGAGCAGGTTGACGCCGCCCTGGAACTGGATGTCGTGCTCCACCTCCTGCTCGAATTCCTTGTAGTCGGCCAGGGTGAATTCGCCGATGACGCTGACGGAAACCAGCTTGCCTTCGCTCTTGATGGCTATCACTTCGCGCTCCTCGCGTTGAGTAGTACGGCCCAGACGCCCGCGGCCACGGTCAGCGCCATGCCGATCCAGGCCACGGCGGGCATCTCCTGCCGCCAGACGATGATGTCAAGGATACCGCTGAATACCACGGTGCTGAAGGCGAAGCTGGCCACCACCACGGTATCCCCCCGCTTGTAGGCGCGGGTCATCGCCAACTGGCCGAGCGTGGCCAGGGCGCCCAGGGCCAGCAGCCAAGGCAGCTCCTCCCGGCGTGGCGCGTGCCAGCCGGTCAGGCTGGCGAGCGCGGCGGAGCCTGCCATGGCCACCAGGGCGAACCAGAACACCGTGCGCCACTCCGGCTCGCCCAATTGGCCGAGCCGGCGCACGTGGATATAGGCGAAGGCCGCCAGCACGGCGGACAGCAGGCCGACGAGTCCGGCGAGAAGCAGGCCGGAGGCGGCCGTCCAGGGGCGCAGCAGCAGGACCACGCCAAGGAAGCCGGCGGCCACCGCCAGATATTGGCGGACGCCGGGGCGCTCGCGCAGTTGCCAGGGCATCAGCAGGGCGAGGAACAGGGGCGAGGCGTAGTTCAGGGTGACCGCCACGGACATGGGCAGATGGATGAGGGCGTGGAAAAAGGTGGCGAGCGCGGCGAATCCCACCAGGCCACGGCGCACATGCAGGCCGACGTGCGCGCCCCGCAAACCCCGCCAGGCCACGCCATCACCACGCGCCACCAGCACCAGGAAGATGGCGACCAGGCCGAACAGGGAGCGGTAGAACACCAGTTCCGCGCTGGAAAAGGCCTGACCCAGGCTTTTCACCACCACGCTCATGAGGGCGAAGCACAGCCCCGCCACCAGCATCCAGGCGGAGCCCAAGGCTAGGTCCGCGGGACCCGAGAACACCCCCCTTTGACAAAGGGGGGTTGGGGGGGATTTACCAACGACCGGCTATGCCAACCGGCTTCAAATCCCCCCTGCCCCCCTTTACGAAAGGGGGGAAAAGTATAGGTCACTTGCCCGCTCCTTCAGGCATCTGCAAGGCCCGGGGTGCCTGCTCCACCGGGTTCAACTCCGGCAGTTTCTTGCCCTCCGGCGCCACGTGCAGTTCCTCGAACTTGCGCGCCGACACCATGACGCGGCTTTCCAGCGAACCGGTGGCCTCGTTGTAGGCCTTCACCGCCTGGCCCAGATTCTTGCCGACGCTGGCCCAGTGCTCGCCCAGCTTGGCCAGGCGCTCGTAAAGCTGCGCGCCCAGCTCGCTGACCTGGCGGGCGTTGTCGGCCAGGGCCTCCTGGCGCCAGCCGTAATAGACCGCCTTGAGCAGGGCCAGCAGGGTGGTGGGCGTGGCCAGGATGACCTTGCGCTCGCTGGCGTACTCGATGAGGGCCGGATCCTGCTGCAGGGCAGCGCTGAAAAAGGATTCGCCGGGCAGGAACATCACCACGAATTCCGGCGCGTCCTCGAACTGTTCCCAGTAGGCCTTCTGGGAAAGCTGCTGGATGTGGGTGCGCACGTGCTGGGCGAAGCGCTCCAGGGCGCGGCCGCGGGCCCCGTCGTCGAGGGCCTCGGCGGCCTCCAGGAAGGCGGCCACCGGTGCCTTGGAATCGAGCACCAGGGTCTTGCCGCCGGGCAGGCGCACCAGCATGTCGGGCCGCTTGCCGTCCGCCGCCACCTCCTGCTCATAGAAGTCGCAGCGGTCCAGCATGCCCGCCATTTCCACCACCCGCTTCAACTGCACCTCGCCCCAGCGGCCGCGCACCTCGGGCCGGCGCAGGGCGTTGACCAGGCGGCCGGTCTCGCCGCGCAAATCCTGCTGCGCGGAGAGCAGGCCCTTGAGCTGTTCGCTGAGTTGGCCATGGCTCTCGGCGCGCGCCTTCTCCAGGGACTGGGTCTGGCCGGCAAGCTTGGCGAGTTCCTCGGCCAGGGGCTTCACCAGGCTCTCCACCGCCTGCTGGCGCGCCGCCAGGTCGCCCCTAGCTGCTTCCTGGAAAACCGCCAGGTTCTGCCCGGCAAGATCGAGGAAAGCCTGGTTGTTGCGCGCCAGGGCTTGCGCGGACAGGGCGTTGAAGGCGTCGGCGAGATGTTGCTCGGCCTCGCGCAGCAGCGCCTGCTTTGCCTCGGCCTGGCGCGACTCCTGCTCCAACTGGGCGGACAGGCCGGCGACCTGTTGCGTCAGCCGCGCGTTCTCCGCCAGCCAGCGTCCACGTTGCCACAGCAACAGCAACAGTCCCAGCGCCAGCCCCAGCACCCCCACGATCGCGTATTCCATCCCGCTCCTCCGATAAGCCCGCCGATGATAACCGTCGCTGGCAAGGGGCGGCGGCGCGCTTTCAAGAAACCAGTCGGCCCGTGCCAGGTCTTGCCTGGCGCCCGCATTGGCCGGGCTGGAAGCAAGCCGGCCCTGGAAGCGGTCAGGGTGAACCGAGGCTCTGCAAGGCCGAAGGATGATCGAAGGCTGCGCGGGCCATGGCCGTGACCGCCAGGGCGCGGGCTTGTTGCGCGGCGGCGGCCAGTTCCGGGTCGGCACGCACGCGCAGCAAGGCCTGGGTGGCGACCAGCAGCCGCGCGGAGGCGGAAGGCAGGGCGCCGTCGGCCAGCGCGGGATCCGGCCGCAGGGTGGCCAGCAGCGGCTTCTCCTCGCGCCGCCAGCCCGCGTCATCGAAGAAACGGCGCCAGGCCTGTGCCGCCAGCCGCCGGGCCGAATCGGCCGCGGCCCGGTCGCCGAAGGCGTCGGCGTAGTCGACGAGGCCGGCGACAACGTAGGCGTAATCGTCCAGTTCGGCGTCGGTGAACACCCGCCCGCCGGCGGCGGGTCTTCACCAGTCCGTCACGCGTGAGCATGTGGCCGCTGAGGAAGGCCACCAGTTCGCGCGCCGCCTGCTGGTGACGCGGCACGCCCTTGCCGGCGCGGACGAAGGCGCTCAGGGCCAGGCCGTTGAGGCCGGCGTTGACCTTGGTGTCCACCGGCACCTGACCTTGCCGGCCGGCGGTCTTGAGCGTGCCCAGGATCTTGCGCAGCCGCTCGCGTTCGGCCGGGTCGAGTTCGATCCATTCCAGGGGCAGATGTCCCTCGGCGAAGTCGGCCGGGCGCTCCAGCTTCCAGGCCCGGGCCGCCAGCGCGTAATCCGCCGGCGAGAGCCGTTGCTTCAGCTCCGTCAGGGACCACAGGTAGGCGCCGCCTTCGCGGCCTTGGCGGTCCAGGGCGGAGGTGGCGGTGTGGTAACCGCCGCCGGGCGCGGCCAGGGTTTCGCGCAGGAAATCCAGGGTCTGCTCGGCGACGCGGCGATAGTCCGGGCGGTGCAGCAGTTCGGCGGCGCGGGCGTAGACCGGGGCGAGCTGGGCATTGTCGGCCAGCATCTTCTCGAAATGGGGAATATGCCAATCCGGATCCACGGTGTAGCGGAAAAAGCCGCCATGCACGTGGTCGCGCAGGCCGCGCCGGGCCATCTGGTCCAGGGTGAGGGTAAGGAACTCGCCCAGGCGAGGGTCGCGGTCGCGCGCGTAGAGTTCCAGCAGCCGGGCCAGATGGGGTGCCATGGGGAACTTGCTGACACGGGAAAAGCCGCCCTGCAGGGTATCGGCATGGCGCCAGATCGCCGCCAGATAGGCGCGTTCCCGCTCCTTCGCCAGTTCCGGCGTGGGCGCTTGCGCGCGCGCCGGTTGCGGCGCAGGTGCCGCTTCGCGCGCGGTGGCGCGGATCTTGTCGGGGTGCGAACGCCAGTTGCCCGCCAGTCGTTCGAGCAAGGCCTTGAATTCGGCGGGCGGTTCGTAGAGCACGGCATAGGCCGGATAGCCCTCCGGCGTGACGAAGGCGTTCAGCGGCCAGCCGGAGACGCCCTGCAGGCGGTCGACGAATTCGATCAACGCGGCATCCAGGGCGCCGTTGAGTTCCCGATCCACCTTCACGGGAATGAAGTGCCGGTTGAGCAACGCGGCGATGGCGGCATCCTGGTAGCTCTCGCGCTGCATGACGTGGCACCAGTGGCAGGAGAAATAACCGACGGAGACGAATAGCAGCTTGTTTTCCCGCTTCGCCCGCGCCAGGGTCTCGGCGTTCCATTCCTGCCAGGCCACCGGATCCCGGCCATGCAGGGCCAGGTAGGGGGAGGCGTGGCCGATGAGGACATTCGCCGCAGGTGCGGCGGCCGATGCCACCGGGGCCGCGAGGAGCAGGGCAAACGACATGACCTGGACAAGCCGCGGCAAGGACAATCCGGATGGCATGGCAAGCTCCTCACGGGGGACACGAAGCGTGGACCGGGCGCGGTGGCGCGAATTCCCGCGCGCGGCAATCGATGTTGCCACGCCAAATAAAAAGGGGGGCATCGCCCCCCTTGTGCGCTCAAGCGCGGATCAGAGCACCATGCCCGGATTGCCGCCCATGCCGACGACCTTGGGCTGGTTCAGCTTGACCGGCTTGATCACCTTGACGTCGCGCAGGTACTCGGCCACCACGTCCCAGATGGGCGCGCCTTGCACGCCCTCGCCCACCGGCGCCCAACCCGCCACCTTGTACTTCTTGTTGGGGTCCACCGCCTTGCCCTTGAGGGTCATGTCGGTAATGCGCTTGCCGATGGTCTTGTTGGGATCGATGGTGTACTGGATGCCGCCGACGCGCACCATGTCGCCGCCCTGCTGGTAGTAGGGATCGGCATTGAACAGGTTGTCGCAGACATCTTCCATGATGGTGTGGATGGTCTCGCCGGTCATCTCGGTGAGGGTGGTCTGCGGATAGGTGATGGCCACCTGGTCCATCAGCTTCTCCATGGTGATGACGTCGCCGGACAGCAGGCTGGTACCCCAGCGGAAGCCGGGCGAGAAGGCGGCGTCGGCGCCCTTCACCTTCATCAGCGCGTCGCAGATCATCTGGTCGTAGGTGCCGTTGAAGTTGCCGCGGCGGTAGAGCACGCCCTCGGTGACGGCCAGCTTCTCGTTGAGCTTGGCCTCGAAGGGGGCGCGAATCTTCTTGATGAGGGCGTCCATCTTCGCGTCGGCCGGCAGCAGGTTGGAGAACACCGGCATGAGGCGGTACTTCCAGCCCTTGACCTTGCCATCCTTGACGTCGAAGTCCATGACGCCGAGGAACTTGCCGTTGGAGCCGGCATTGGTGACCAGGGTGACGCCCTTGGCGTTCTTGACCTGGATCGGCTGGGGTACGCCGTCATGGGTATGGCCGCCGAAGATGGCGTCGATGCCGGTGACCCGGCTGGCCATCTTCAGGTCCACGTCCATGCCGTTGTGGGAAAGCACCACCACCACCTGGGCGCCCTTGGCGCGGGCCTCGTCCACCCACTTCTGCATGCCGTCGTCTCGGATGCCGAAGGACCAGTCGGGGATCATCCAGCGCGGGTTGGCCACCGGGGTGTAGGGGAAGGCCTGGCCGACGATGGCCACCTGCACGCCGTTGATGACGCGCATGACGTAGGGCTTGAACACCTGGTCGCCGAAGTCGTTGGTGACCACGTTCTGGGCGACGAAGTCGACGCCGGCCTTCTTGAAGTCGCCCTCGACGATTTCCTGGACCCGCTGGGCGCCGTAGGTCATTTCCCAGTGCGGACACATGACGTCCACGCCCAGCGCGATGCAGGCGTCCACCATGTCCTGGGCGTTGGTCCACAGGGCGGTGGCGGAACCCTGCCAGGTATCGCCGCCGTCCAGCAGCAGGGAACCGGGCCGGGAAGCGCGCACCTTGTCAACCAGGGTCTTCAGGTGGGCGAAGCCGCCCACCTTGCCGTAGGTGCGGGAGGCCGCCTCGAAGTCCAAATAGGTGAAGGCGTGGGCGTCGATGGAGCCATTCTTGATGTTGAAGTGCTTGAGCAGGTGCTCGCCGACCAGGTGCGGCACCTTGCCCAAAGCCTCGCCCACGCCCAGGTTCACGTTGGGCTCGCGGAAGTAGATGGGCAGGAGCTGCGCGTGGCAGTCGGTCATGTGCATGAGCGAAACATTGCCGAAGGCGGGCACGTCGTAATAGCCGGCGGGTGCGTTGCCGGCCAGCGCCAACCGGCTGTCGAGAGCGAAGCCGCCGGCCGCGGCAGCGGCGAGCACTTGCAGAAATTCACGACGGGACATGGACATGGCGGGGTTCTCCTGTTGAGGCGTGGGGTGCGGCGCATTCTTGCGAGTTGGTCCGCCGCGGTAAATGGTAGCGATGGCCCAGGCCGACGCGTGAATCGCACCAGGAAACGGCCGCGGCCTATTTCCTGAACACCGACGCGCGCAGCGGCAGACCGTTGCTGAGATAGGAATGGAAGTATTCGAGATTGTTGTAGCGGGTGCTGCCGAGGGCATCCGGCACGTGCCGCGCCAGGCGGTGACAACTGGCGTAACGCGCCTGCAGGGTGAGCAACTGGTCGCCACCGCGGAACACCGGCCAGTGCGTGGCCTGGCCGATGGCCGGCGAAAGCGTCTCGCCGCGCAGGCGGTTGCCGGCATTGTCGACGTGGCAACTGGCGCAGGAGAAGTTGAGCTGGCCCGCACGCGCGTAGAAGGTCTTCCTGCCGTCCTCGAAAGCGCGGCGGGCGCCTTCGCCTTCCACCCGGATGTTCATCTTCATGCCGTCCGACAGGCTGCGCAGATAGGCGGTGAGCGCCCCCATCGTGGCCGGGTCGCCATGCTGGTAGGGCACCTCGTTGTTGGCGACGCGACAGGCGTTGATGGCATCTTCCAGCGTCACCACCCGGCCCTTGGCCTCGTCGAACATGGGGTAATTGCCGGCGATCATGCGGCCGCCGTTGGGCAGGCAGTCGGCATAGGTCAGGGCGGACTGCATGGGGACGCGCCAGAGGATTTCCCCCTTCTCCACCTCGCCGGCGAAGGGTGGAAATTCCATGATGCTGCGGTATTGCGCCATGGCCTCGGGGTCGAACAGCATGGCGCCATGCACGTACTGCTCGGCTTGCAGATCGGGAAACTGCTTGCGGAAGAAGGCTTCCAGCCTCAGACGATCGTCCTCGGGCTCGGCGAACGCCGCGCCCGCGCCCAGGCAAGCCAGCAACGCGGCCAGGCCGCCCACGACGATATGCCGGACGCGTCCGCGCATGGCCTACAGGCCGAGGAGGAAATCAACCACCTGGTCGATCTCCTCCTCGGTGAGGATGCGATGCCGGCCAAAGGGCGGCATGAAACTGGCGGCATTGCCGGCGCTCGCGTCCCAGATTCTCGCGCGCAGCGCGGCGCGGTCGGGAAAGCGCGCCTGCATGGCGATGATGGGCGGACCGCTGTTGCCGGTCTGTTCAGCGTCGGTCAGCGATGGAAAACCGTGGCAGCTCAGGCAATTCCCCTTGTCCTGGCTGAATGCGACGGCCTTGCCGGGTGGCGATTTGTCCGCCTTTTGCGCCAAAGCGGGCAGCGAAGCTGCAAGGGCAAGCATGCCGATCATGAAAAAAGCGCGGAAGCGCATGCGAATTCCCGGGTCGATCTGGTTTCAGGCTACCCGGCAATTTGCGCCGGGCACGCGGTGCGCGAGCATAGGCGCAAGCCCCTGCCGACGACAAGGGGCAGCGCGCGGCGCCGACCGGGCCGGGGGAAGCCGCGCCTCACTTGCCCTTGCGCGCCATCTCGGCCGCTTCCTTGCTCTCGATTTCACGCAGTGCGCGCAGGCGGGCGTCGATGATGGAGAGGGTGTAGAAGTCGGCGTTGCCGGCCCGTTGCGCCAGGCGCAACTGCTCGATGGCGGCGGCGACGCGGTCGCTCAGCGCATAGGCTTCGGCCTGCGCCAGATGCGCCTTGGCGTTCTGCCCGGCGGCCCCGTAGGCCTCGGCCAACAGCAACTGGAATTGCGGGTCAGAGGGCCAGTCGCGCCGCCGCTCGTCAAGAAAATCGAGGGCCTCCACAACCCGTTTGGCGCGCAGCAGGGCGCGGGCATACAGGTAAGCGAGCGGGCGATATCCCGGATACTTGGCCAGCCCCGCGCGGGCCTGCCGAATGGCTTCTTCGGCACGGCCCTCGGCCAATGCCAGCTCCACCGTGGCCATGGCCGGCAGGGGCGAGCCGACGGCGTCCTTGCCCAGCTTGCCCAACGCCCGCCGCGCCCGCGGCAGGTCGCCGGCACGCAGGCTGGCCTGGAGCAGGCCATACCAGGCGGCGGCATCCTCCTGCTCGCGCACTCGCGCCTCGAACAGCGTCACCGCGTCGCGCGCTTCGCCCTGGGCGGCCTGCACCCGCGCCCGCACCAGCTTGAAATCGACGCTGTCCGTGTGCTGGCGGTAAGGCTGTTCGCCGACGCGGTTCTGCATGTCGGCGATGCGCTCGAAGGTCAGCGGATGCGTGCGCATGTATGCAGGCGCGTTGTTCTCATAGAGGCGCCCCTGGGCCTGCAGACGCTCGAAGAAGCTGGCCATGCCCTCCAGCGCGAACCCTGCCTGATCGAGGATGCGCAGGCCGACCCGGTCGGCTTCGCGCTCGTTCTCGCGGGTAAAATCAAGCTGGTTCTGCAAGCTCAAGGCCGCGCTGCCGGCCAGCGCCGCCTCGGCCACCTGGCTGTTGGAGCGGGCCGCGAGAATGGCCACGGCCAGGGCGGCCAGGGAGATGACGCTGGCGTTGCGCTGGTTGTCCACCATGCGGGCGATGTGCTGCTGGGTGACGTGGGCGATTTCGTGCGACAGCACGCCGGCCAGTTCGGATTCATTGCGCGCGGCCGAGATCAGGCCGGTGTGCACGCCGATGTAGCCACCGGGCAGAGCGAAGGCGTTGATGGTGGCATCGCGTACCGGGAAAAACTCGAAATGACGGCCGGGCGCGGTGGACGCGGCCACCAGCCGATCACCCAGGTTGGCCAGGTAATCGGCCACCACCGCGTCGTCGAGGTAATCACTGCTCTCCCGGATCTGCCGCATGATCTCGCGCCCGATGCGATCCTCCTGGTTCTCCGACAGGGCACTGCGCGAGGCATCGCCGAGATCGGGCAGTTCGATGGCGGCGGCGGGGGTGGCGAGGATGCCGGCAAGCGCGAGCGGCAGGGCGATGGAGCGGAACCAATTCATGCGGCTATGATACTTGCCCCTGCCACCAGTTCCCCCCGAAGGGGGCAAGCGCCGTCACCATGAACGAATTCACTCACTTCGACGAACAGGGCCGCGCCATCATGGTGGATGTCGCCGAGAAGGCGGAAACCCGTCGTGTTGCGGTCACCGCCGGCCGCATCGTCATGCGTCCGGAAACCCTCGCGCTGATCCGCGACGGCGCCGCGAAAAAAGGCGACGTCCTCGGCGTCGCCCGTCTGGCCGGCATCATGGCGGCAAAGCGGACGGCCGAACTGATTCCCCTCTGCCACCCCATCCCCCTCACCCGCGTCACGGTGGATTTCCGTCTGGACGAGACCGCCCACGCCATCGAATGCACGGCGACGGCCGAATGCGTCGGCCGCACGGGTGTGGAAATGGAAGCCCTCACCGCCGCCAGCGTTGCCCTGCTCACCATCTACGACATGTGCAAGGCGGTGGACCGGGGCATGGTCATCGAAGCGGTGCGCCTGCTGGAGAAGCTGGGTGGGAAATCGGGGCACTGGCGAAGCGGCTGATACGCGAACGAACCGACCCGGACCGGCCGAACGCGAACGCCAGCCAGCGCGTCTTCCCGACGACGCGCATTCAAGGTCCCTGCCGCGGACGGGCCGCACAAACAGGCGGCCCGCGCGTTCAACAGAATCAAACAGCCTCGGCCTCGATGACCTGCTCGAACTCGATCCGCCCATCCACCACGTCCACCCGGATGATGTCCTTGGGGGCGAAGCGGCCGGAGAGGATTTCCTTGGCCAGCGGGTTCTCGATCTGCTGCTGGATCGCGCGCTTCAGCGGCCGGGCGCCGAACACCGGGTCGAAGCCTTCGCGGGCCAGTTCCAGCAGGGCGGCGTCGCTGACTTCCAGCTTCATCTCCATCTGGGCGACCCGCTTCTCCAGGTAGTGGAGCTGGATGCGGGCGATGTTGGCGATGTGCGCCTCGCTCAAGGAGTGGAACACCACCACCTCGTCGATGCGGTTGATGAACTCGGGACGGAAGTAGGTCTTCACCTCGCCCATGACCGCCAGCTTGATGACCTGGTAATCGTCGCCGGCCATGCTCTGGATCATCTGGCTGCCCAGGTTGCTGGTCATGACGATGACGGTGTTCTTGAAGTCCACGGTGCGGCCCTGGCCGTCGGTCATGCGGCCGTCGTCGAGCACCTGCAGCAGCACGTTGAACACGTCCGGGTGGGCCTTCTCCACCTCGTCCAGCAGGATCACCGAGTAGGGCTTGCGGCGCACGGCTTCGGTCAGGTAGCCGCCCTCCTCGTAGCCCACGTAGCCGGGGGGCGCGCCGATGAGGCGGGCCACGGAGTGCTTCTCCATGAACTCGCTCATGTCGACGCGGATGAGGTGGTCCTGGGAGTCGAACAGGAACTCGGCCAGGGCCTTGCACAGTTCGGTCTTGCCCACGCCGGTGGGACCCAGGAACAGGAAGGAGCCATAGGGCCGGTTGGGGTCGGACAGGCCGGCGCGGGAGCGACGGATGGCATCGGATACCAGGCGCACGGCCTCGTCCTGGCCGACCACGCGCTGGTGGATGCGCTCTTCCATGGCCAGCAGCTTGTCCCGTTCGCCCTGGACCAGCTTGGACACGGGGATGCCGGTGGCGCGGCTGACCACCTCGGCGATCTCCTCGGCGCCCACCTGGGTCCGCAGGAGCTTGAATTCGGTCTTGCCTTCCCCCGCCTCGGCCTGCTTGAGGCGGGCTTCCAGGGCGGGCAGCTTGCCGTACTGGATCTCGGCCACCTTGTCGAACTGGCCCTTGCGTTGCAACTCGGCCATCTGGGCGCGCAGCTGGTCGATCTCCTCCTTCACGTGGGCCGCGCCCTGGACCGTGGCTTTCTCGGCCTTCCAGACTTCCTCCAGATCGGCGTATTCCTTCTCCAGCTTGCGGATCTCGTCCTCGATCAGGGACAGGCGCTTCTTCGATGCCTCGTCCTTCTCCCGCTTCACGGCTTCCCGCTCGATCTTGAGCTGGATCAGGCGCCGGTCCAGCTTGTCCATGACCTCGGGCTTGGAGTCGATCTCCATCTTGATGCGGCTGGCGGCCTCGTCGATGAGGTCGATGGCCTTGTCCGGCAGGAAGCGGTCGGTGATGTAGCGGTGGGAAAGCTCGGCGGCGGCGACGATGGCCGGGTCGGTGATGTCGACGCCGTGGTGCAGTTCGTATTTTTCCTGCAAGCCCCGCAGGATGGCGATGGTGGCTTCCACGCTGGGCTCGTCCACCAGCACCTTCTGGAAGCGGCGTTCCAGGGCGGCGTCCTTTTCGATGTACTTGCGGTATTCATCCAGGGTGGTGGCGCCGATGCAGTGCAACTCACCCCGGGCCAGGGCGGGCTTCAGCATGTTGCCGGCGTCGATGGCCCCTTCCGCCTTGCCGGCCCCCACCATGGTGTGCAACTCGTCGATGAACAGGATGATGCGGCCTTCGTCCTGGCCTACTTCCTTCAACACGGCCTTGAGGCGTTCCTCGAACTCGCCCCGGTACTTGGCGCCCGCCAGCAGGCCCGCCATGTCCAGCACCAGCACGCGCTTGCCTTTGAGGGTCTCCGGCACCTCGCCGTTGACGATGCGCTGGGCCAGGCCTTCGACGATGGCGGTCTTGCCCACCCCGGGCTCGCCGATGAGCACGGGGTTGTTCTTGGTACGCCGTTGCAGCACCTGGATGGCACGGCGGATCTCGTCGTCCCGGCCGATCACCGGGTCCAGCTTGCCCTGGCGTGCCCGGTCGGTGAGGTCCAGGGTGTACTTCGCCAAGGCCTGGCGCTGGCCTTCGGATTCCTGGGTGTCGACGCCCTCGCCGCCGCGCACTTCGCTGATGGCGGCTTCCAGGGCCTTGCGGGTGGCGCCGTTTTCCTTGAGCAGGCGGCCTGCCTCGCCCTTGTCGTCCACGGCGGCCAGCAGGAAGAGTTCGCTGGCGATGTACTGGTCGCCCCGCTTGGTCGCTTCCTTGTCCGTCAGGTTGAACAGGTTGATGAGTTCCTTGGACGGCTGGATTTCCCCGCCGGTGCCTTCCACCTTGGGCAGGCGGTTCATGGCGTTCTGCAGGGCGGCCACTAGGGAAGGCAGGCGGGCGCCGGCCTTCTGCAGGATGGGCCGGGCCGAGCCGCCTTCCTGGTTGATCAGGGCGGCCAGCAGGTGCACCGGCTCGATGTAGGCGTTGTCGTTGCCCAGGGCGAGGCTTTGTGCGTCCTGGATGGCGGACTGGAACGGCGTGGTGAGTTTGTCGAAACGCATGTCTTGCTCCCAATTCGGATGATTGCCTCCCAAATGGGGAATGCGGGGGCGATTTCAACTCCTCGGATAGGGGGAATTACAATCGCCCCATGAATATAGACCTCGAAAAAGCCCTCCAAAACAATGTCCGCGCGGCGCTGGAGGAAGACGTCGGCGGCGGCGACCTGACCGCGCGGTTGATCCCCGAAGGCACCGCCGGCCATGCCCAGGTGGCGACCCGGGAAGACGCGGTGCTGTGCGGCACCGCTTGGTTCGAGGCCTGCTTCCTTGCCCTGGACCCGGCCGCGCGGTTCGCCTGGCGCGCCGCCGACGGTGACCGCATCCACGCCGGCCAGACCCTGTGCGAGATCAGCGGCAAGGCCCGCGCCCTGCTCAGCGCCGAGCGTCCGGCGCTGAACTTCCTACAAACCCTGTCCGCCGTGGCAACCGAGACCCGCCGCTACGTGGATGCCATCGCCGGCACCCGGGCGAAGATCTACGACACCCGCAAGACCCTGCCCGGCCTGCGCCTGGCCCTGAAGTACGCAGTAAAATGCGGCGGCGGCGAGAACCAGCGCATCGGCCTGTACGACGGCATTCTCATCAAGGAAAACCACATCGCCGCAGCGGGGGGCATACGCCCCGCCCTGGAAGCGTCGTTCAAGCTGGCCGGCACCGACGTGTCTGTGCAAATCGAGGTGGAAACCCTGGCTCAGTTGAAGGAGGTCCTCCTGGCAGGCGCCAGGCTGATCCTGCTGGACAATTTCGACCTGGAAGGCATGCGCGAGGCCGTGCGCCTAACCGCCGGCCGGGCCGCTCTGGAAGCCTCCGGCGGCATCAGCCTGGACAAGGTGCGGGCCATTGCCGAGACCGGGGTAGACCGCATTTCGGTAGGCAGCCTGACCAAGTCGCTCAGGGCCGTGGATTTGTCGATGCGGTTTGTTTGATTGCCTGACCAATTCAATGGCGCGGTCGGCATTGCGTAAGTCCACATCGCGGGCAGAAATCTAGCTGAAGCAGTCCTTTGGCGAATCAAGGGTCAATTGCCACTCGTCGGCCAATCCTGACTGTCAAATATTTCGACACCGGACTTTCGTGAGCGTCAGCTTCCCAAGCCAGCGTCAGTCAGCAGCAGCAGCCTCCTAGTGGTGATTCGAAAGCCCCCCTGTCGACGGGCAAGTCGGCCATGACGACCATGATTCAAATCCGCTATGGCCTCTTTAAGCCCGACGCTCAAGGACGGCAATGCCGTGTGGCTCGCGGCCTTCGATGCGACAAGCTTTCAACCGGACGGATATTGGTGGATCAACTCATGAAAAAACGGCGACCGAAGTCGCCACTTTTTACACTGCCCGGCAGCACTCAGGCCTTGCGGCGACGCATCAGGCCCAGGCCGGCAAGTCCGATGCCGAGTAGTGCGAGAGAGGCAGGTTCCGGTACCTGGCCATTCTGGCCAGTCTGGTAAGCCCAGATGTTCAAATCCGTATCCAGGCTACCGGCGTTGGGAATGTTGGAGATGCTGTCTACGGCATCAACGAAGTTCCAGCTAGGATCGTTATCGTAAGCCCACGCCCAGCCGATCTGGCTGGCATCGCCGCCGTCGTCGTAGGCGCCCCAGATCAGTTCGCGGTTGGGTGCATCGCCCATGACGGCTTTGTAGCCCGACCAAGCACCGCCAGCCAGGGACAGGGACCCCAGCAGTGCTTGGACGTCCGACTTGGTAGCAAACGTGAAGCCTGCCGCGGTAGCTGCGGTGACCATGTCTGCTGTGGACTTGTTGAAGAAGTTGTCCAAGTCCAGCCATACGCGACCGGTGTTGGTGTCCTGGAAGGTGCTAAAGCCCCCGACGTCGGCAGAATCAATGACGGCCGCGCTCGCATTCAACGACAGCACACTAAGACAAGCAGTGGCGATAACTGCTGACAACCTACGTGAATACATTTGTATACCCCACTATTTTGAGTTGAGCACATCGAAATCTTATGGGCAGCTTGCTTATTGCCCACGTACGAAAGTAAGAAAAAGTTGAGCCAGGAAGAAATCATCGATACTTACTTGCTGTTTTCATTAAGATTTTTTCGTTCCGGCTAGCGTCGTGGGTCGGGGACGTGCTGGCCTGACAGAATTGATGTAAAAAATTCCGACATGGGCCGCGATTTTGGAGGCGCAATCACGTGGTACCTCGGTCATGAATAACACTATTCCCCCCGTCTGTGCGAACTACACCCAAACTTATGCTTGGGCGTCTGCCGAACTATAGGGGTCAGACAAGTTAATCAAGGCAAGATCAATCAACGTTACATGGATACCGACGCGTTCATTGATCCGAACCGAGGTACCGCCAACCACACCTCACACTTCCGATGACTGAAACAGTTCGTGCTGCCCTAGATCGACGATCCAGGAAGCTGACGTGTTTTTGGAGGCATCCAGCAATGACAGATCCTGACTCCTACCTGCCAGACGGAGGCAACGTTCCAAGGGCAGGAACGTGGCGTTTGGAGACGTATCCCCGCTCAACGTTGGCACCTGAGATTGGATGAGTCCGCTGCTTCCCAACTTCACACCTAATTCTGGATACCCGCTTTTTCCACGCTCCCACTCACCAGCGCATGACCGTCGATCTCTACGGCAAAAGAGCTCACAGAAGCTCTGGGCGTTGCACGTGTAGCATGCCGACGTAACTTTCGACCCGGAGGTCACCGTGAACCCGCGCGCCACCATCCTCGCTGTTACCCTATTCCTTGCCGCCTGTGGCGATGCCGTTCACCAGGAGGCGGCCGCGCCGGTGTCGATGCGCATGGCCGCGCCGGCCCCAGCGGCCATGAATGCGGCAGTGGCCGAAGGCGGGACTGTTCAGGCTGCCCTCGATGCCGCTACACCGCGCTATCTGGCTGAACGTCAGTTCTGGGTGTTCGAACTGCCGGAAACGGCCATCGAGACGCGCTGGCAGGCACACATCGCCCTGTGCAGACAGGACTGCGAAGTGCTGCATGCGGCCCTCAGCAAGTCGGCCCACAGTCCGGTCAGCGCCGCCCTGCAGCTGCGCGTCGGCCGCGCCAACGCCGAGAAGCTGCTGGGCGCCATGAGCGCTCCGGAGGTCAAGGAACGGCGTGTGGAACGGGAGGACAAGACCCTGCAGGTGGTGGACGTGGAAGCCCGCCTGAAAACGCTGGGTGACCTGCGCGACCGCCTGCGTGAATTGCTGGCGAAGCGCGCGGGCAGCCTGAAGGACATCCTGGAAACGGAACGTGAGCTGGCCCGCGTGCAGGGCGAACTGGACGCCATGGCGGCACAGCGCAAGGCCCTCGCCAACGAAACCGAAAAGATCCTGCTGCACGTGGACTACCGTCCCGAACCCAGCCTCGGCGAGACCGGCGCCATGCAGCCCCTGGTGGAGGCCTGGCGCGGCGCCGGCCGGGCCTTCGCCTCCAGCCTGGCGGCGGCGCTGTTGTTCATCGTCCAGGCCCTGCCCTGGCTGGTCATCGTCGTGCCGGTGCTGTGGGGCGTCTGGAAAGGACTGCGCCGGCTCGCCGATTGGCGCCGCGCCCGGCGCGCCGCGAGGGAATCCGCCTGATTTGAGACAGGCACCGCCTCGCCGGCATCCAGCCTGACGGGCAAGCTCGCACCCTCTGCGCGCGCTATCGCCGTGCCAGGCCGGAGACGCCCGGTTGCTCTCGACGAGCCAGTGCCGTAGCGCATCCGGGCACCATCACTTCGCCCGCCGACTTCGCCGCCTGAAAATTCACCGGCACCTGGCCCAACCAGGGGCGCTACCCGCGTTCCGCGACGGTGGTGATCACGCGCGAGGACGGCGGCATTATCGGCGCCTGAGCCGGCAAGCCAGGGTAATGGGGAAGCGCGTCATGCGCGCAGCCCGCCTCACTCGCCCCATTTTCTGAAGAGGGCGCGAATATCCACCCGGAGCGCGCTCTGCTCGCGGTCCGGGCAAGGCGGGCATGGCCCGGGGTGCGTGCTTGTCTGCTCACGCGACAACGGTGCCCGGGCGGGGAATGCGGGCGGGGCTTCGGGTGCTGGGAGGGTAGGTGCTTCCATAGCGTGTTTCCGGCATCGGTTCGGGTCTAGAAATAACCGCTATCGACTGCCGCCTCCAGCAACCCGGTTGGCCTGAACCCATCGCCCTCTTCCCGGTGAAATCGCTGCCTCTGCGCAACCCGCGACAGCTTTCCTCGCCGGCTCAAATTTTTTTCTAAAGTTTATATATAAGCGTCCGTTAATATTCCAGCACATCCCGAATCCTGACCATGCGCTTACACATTCGCTTCATTCTCACCTGCCTGCTTCTATCCGTCGCGGCGCTCGCCCACGCCGGTGTGGACGAAGGCATGAGCGCCTACTCCAGCGGCGACTACGACAAGGCCGCGCGCGAATTCAGGGTCTTTGCCGAGCGGGGCGATCGCGAAGCCCAGTACATGCTGGGCCTGCTCCACGAAGAGGGCCAGGGTGTGGAGCGGGACGACCTGCTTGCCGCGTACTGGTATGCCCGCTCAGCCGATCAGGGCTTCGCCGACGCCTATTACGCCCTCGGCCAGTTGTTCCTGCATCGCAAGGGCGACCGGCAGGACCGCATGGCCGCGCATCACTGGTTCTGTCTGGCCAAGGAATACGGGCACCGCCTGGGCGAGCAGGAAATTCAGCGCAACTTGAAAGCCATGCCGCCGGACCTCGCCGAACTGGCCCGCAACCGTTACGCCGACCGGCGGCTGAGCGCAACCCGCTAGGGCTTGGCTCAGCGCAGGACGACCAGCACCACGCGCCGATTCTTGGCGCGCCCCTCACGCGAAGCGTTGTCGGCCACCGGGCGGCTGGAGCCGTAAGCCGCAACCGCGAGAAGATTCAGGGGGATACCCGCCTCCTGATGCAGATAGTCGCGCACCGCCATGGCGCGCCGCTGCGCGAGGCGCTGGTTGGCCTCGGCCGCGCCCAGATTGTCGGTATGGCCCTGGATCTCGATGAAGGCGCCGCGGTTCTCCGCCTTGAGCTGGGCGGAGAACTCATCCAGCTGTTTTCTGGACTCGGCGTTAAGGCGGGCCTCATTGAGGGCAAAATGCGTGACCTCGTCGGTCAGGGTCGCTTCATAGACGATCTTGCCTTCCGCCAGCCTGCCCGCCTGCATGGCGCGGTCGAGCGCCTCCCGCGCGGTGACCGACACCTGGCCGTAGGCGCTTTCGCTTTGCGCCAGGCGCTCACCCTGCTTGGTCACCAGCTCCTGCACCATCGTCAGGCGCAGGCCTGAGTCCGCCAGAGCCTTCTCGCCCTGCTCCACGCGTTGGCGGGCGCTGGCGAGGTCCTGGCCAAGACCGCCCATCTTCTGGTCGATACGCGCGATGGCCCGCGCCTGCTCTTCGCTCTCGCCGCGCAGGCGCGTGAGATCGGCGCGCAGATCGGCCAGGGTGGCGTTGGTCGTCTGCATGGCGGCTTGCCGATCGGCACCGCCGCGGCCCTGTTCGGTCAATCCGGACTCGACGCCGCCCAGGCGCGCCGTCAGGGCATCCAGGGTGGCATGCTGCTGCTCGATCTTGCGCTGAAGATCAATAATCAGGCCTTGCAAGGCCGCGGTCTGCGCGTCAGCCGCCACCGCTACGCTCGGCGTCACGACCTGCGCCACGGCCGGCGTGGGCTGTTCCGTCGCAGCGGATGCGGGCGCGGCCGGTGCGACCGCCGGGGCAGGTGCCCCCGGCATGGCGGCCAACTGGTTTTCCAGGGCGACGAGGCGCTGTCCGGTTGCACCCAGGCTGGCGAGGGCAGAGGAAACGCGGGTATCGGCGGCCTCCAGGCGGGCCTCCTGCGTATCCAGCCGGCGATGGGCACGCGCAGCGTCGGCCGTGGTGCTTTGCAGACGCTGGTTGACGGCGGCCAGGTCGGTCGCCACCTGACGATCCAGGCTGTCGAGACGCCGGCCCGTGGCCGCCTGATCCGCCGCCAGCGCCTGCATGCGCTGCGCGCCGACCGTCAGTTCGCCGCGGGTTTCGCGCAACAGCTTGCCGCTCTCGGCGGCATCGCGCTCCAGCCGGTCGGCGCGCATTTCCGCTTCGCGGATGCGCTTGGCCTGGGTGTCCAGGCCCAGCTCGATGGCCTTGAACCAGGATTCCATGCCCTGCACGCGGTCGTTGTATTGGCCCACCTCCTGGCGCACGTAATCCTGGGTGGCGCAGCCGCTCAGGCCCAGGGCCAGCAGGAGTGGCAGCAGCGTCCAGGACTGGCGCGCGGAAACAGGGCTTGGCTTGTGCCGGAACAAGGGGGAATACATGGTGGTCGGCTCCCGGATGAGAAATGGATGAAAATCAGGCTGGATCAGGAGGGCATTATGCTCTCCGGCGGCACTGCATCAGAACCTGTCTGGTCCATACGCTGTCCGCCTTGCGGAGGGTGATGGACATGACCGACAAAATGGAAACACGAACGGCACAGCACGCGAATGACCTCCGTCACGTCCATCCCCTGCCCCTGCGGCTCCGGCCTGGAGCTGGCCCGCTGCTGCGCGCCCTACCTGCGCGGCGAGCGCCAGCCGCCGGACGCGCTGGCGCTCATGCGCTCGCGCTACAGCGCTTATGTTTTAGGCGAGGAGGCTTATCTGCTGGACACCTGGCATCCGCGCACCCGACCGGCGGAACTGGGCCTCGATCGCGATGGGCGGGTGGGCTGGCTGGGTCTCAAGGTACGCAAACACGAGGTGCTGGATGCCGACCACGCCCGCGTCGCCTTTCTGGCGCGCTACAAGATCGACGGCAAGGCGCATCGCCTGGAGGAAAACAGCCGCTTCACACGGATCGACGGGCGCTGGCTGTACGTCGAAGCGGAGGAAACCGGTTAAACACGTAAGCCCTTCAATCGCTTGAAAAAACCACTATCATGAAAGGGCGGTGGTGCATCCGCCGACGCCAAACATAGAGTGAGGAGACCATGATGGGCACGTTCCAGGACAAGCACGGGGTTTTTCATAACGAGCGGCGGCGCCATCCCCACCTGCGCGCCATCTTCGACGACGCGCGGGGTCGCATCGACCATTTCTTCCATGCCACCAACGAGTGGGCCAACAGCCCGATGGACTATCTGGCCCATCGCGTCGTGCACGAGGCCTACCCGAAACTCACGACGCATGACGTGAAAACCCTGGTGGCCGCGATCGAGCGCACTTTCCAGCCGCAATAGCCGCCGCGCGCGGCTTCCGGGGTAAGATGGACGGCCCGATTCCCCTTGCCCGTTCATCATGGATTACGCACTGCTGCGCGGCCTGCACGCCGTCACCGTTGTCATCACCCTGCTGCTGTTTCTGCTGCGCGGTTTCTGGATGATGCGGGAGTCGCCGCGCCTGAGGGAACGATGGGTGCGGGTGGTGCCCCACATGAACGACAGCCTGCTGCTGCTGGCGGCGATCGCCATGCTGGTGGTGGGCGGCCTGAACCCCATGCAGCAGCCCTGGATACTCGCCAAGATCGTCGGCCTGCTGGCCTACATCGGCCTCGGCACGATCGCCCTCAAGCGGGGCGCGACCAGGGCGCTGCGCATCAAGGCCTTCATCGCCGCCCTGGGAGTGTTCGCCTACATCGTCGCGGTCGCCGTGACCAAGCAGGCCGTGCCGGGCATGTCATGAACGTGTTGCCGCGCATCCAGGCCGCGCGCGAGCAGTTGGTGGCTTTGCGCCACGATCTGCACGCCCATCCGGAACTCGCTTTCGACGAGCACCGCACCGCCGGCAAGGTGGCGGACTTCCTTTCGGCGCGCGGCATCGAGACGCATCGCGGCCTGGCAGGCACCGGCGTGGTCGGCGTGCTGCGGCGCGGCGACACAGGCCGCGCCATCGCCCTGCGCGCCGACATGGACGCGCTGCCGGTGCACGAGCTGAACCTGTTCCCGCACCGTTCGCGGCATGAAGGCCGCATGCACGCCTGTGGCCATGATGGGCATACCGCCATGCTGCTGGGAGCGGCGGAATACCTTGCCGCGCACGGCGACTTCGAGGGCACGGTGGTGTTCATCTTCCAGCCCGCCGAGGAAACCGACGGCGGCGCCCGGGTGATGATCGAGCAGGGTCTGTTCGCGCGCTTCCCGGTGGAAGCCGTCTACGGCATGCACAACTGGCCCGGCCTGCCGGCGGGACAGTTCGCCGTGCACGCGGGGCCGGTGATGGCCTGCGCCGACCAGTTCGACATCCTGCTCAAGGGCCATGGCGCCCACGCCGCCATGCCGCAGCAGGGACGCGACCCCCTCGTCGCCGGCGCGGCTCTCGTGCAGGCCTTGCAAACCGTGGTCAGCCGCAGCCTCGATCCCCTCGACGCGGCCGTGCTCTCCGTCACCCGTTTCCTGGCGGGCGGCGAGGCCTACAACGTGATTCCGGGCGAGGCGCGCATCGGCGGCACGGTGCGCGCCTTCCGCCCCGAGGTGGAGGATGCCATCGAGGCGGCGATGGAACGCCTGTGCGCCGGCATCGCCGCCGCGCACGGGGTTCAGGCCAGCCTCGATTACCGGCGCGGCTACCCGCCCAGCGTCAACGACGCCGCCGAGGCCGCACGCTGCCAGGCGGTGCTCGCCGATCTGGTGGGGAGCGACAACGTGCGCCTCGACATGAAGCCTTCGATGGGCGCCGAGGATTTCGCCTACATGCTGCGCGAGAAGCCCGGCTGCTACGTGTGGATCGGCAACGGCCTGGCCGAGGGCGGCTGCATGCTGCACAACCCCCGCTACGACTTCAACGACGACATCCTTCCCCTCGGTGCCAGCTACTGGGTGCGGCTGGTGGAGACACTGCTTCAGCCTGCCTGAGCGCCGTCGCGTCCTTCGGAGTAATAGCTGATGCGGCTGCGCGGGCTGAGGTAATCGAACACCTCCGGCGCCAGTTGCGCCGGCCGCAGGGTGGCGACGATCGACAGCTCCGGCTCCTCCGCCATGTTCAGCAGCAGGGCCTCCTCCTTGGGCACCGCCGGGTCGTACAACAGCAGCGTGGGATGCAGCAGTTGCCCGGTGTTGACGCTTACCACCAGGCCGATGGCGTCGTTGCTCAGGCGAACCACGCTGCCCGGCGGATACACACCAAGACAGCGGATGAAGTGCTGCATGAGGCCGGGGTCGTACTTCTCCTTCTCCTTCCTGAACATGTGCGAGAGCGCTTCGGCGGGGGTCAGGGAGTCCGCAGGGTTGAGGTGGTTGCAGTAGTTGTCGAAGGCATTGGCGATGGTGGCGACGCGCGCGAAGCGGCCGATGCGCGCGCCGCTCAGATGATTGGGGAAGCCCCCGCCATCCAGGGTCTCGTGGTGCATGGCGATCACCTCCAGGGCGCCCGCCGGCAGGCCCGGCAGGCGGGCGGCCATCTCCACCCCGTAGAGCACGTGCTGCTGGTAGAAATTGCGCTCCGCCGCCGTCCACGCGGTTTTCTTCATCAGCACCTGGCTGGGTACCTTCTCCTTGCCGACGTCGTGCAACAGGGCGCCCTGCCCCAGGGCGCGCATCTCCTCGGCGCTGAAACCTGCTTCCTTGGCCAGCATGAGGGACAGCATGGTGACGTTGAGGGCATGGTAATAGCTGCCCTCGTCGCCACTCTTCGCGTTCATCAGGTGGATCAGCACGTCCTTTTCCGAGAGCAGGGAATCCACCATGTCGGTGATCAGCACGCGGGCCTGTTCCAGCGATTCCTGCGGGCGGGCGAAGAGGTTGCGCAGCAAGCCCTTGACCGTGGACATGCCCGAGTTGAACTTCTTCTCGCAGCGTCCATAGGCTTCGCGCTGCTTCGCCAGCTGCTCGCGGCGCTGGCGTTTTTCCTGCCACATGGCCAGCACTTCCGGATCCGGCGCGGGGGATTCGGGCTCGTCCGTCTTCGGCGCCGCCGGCGGCAGCGGCGCGACGTTGCTTTTGTCCGGCAGGTAGAGGATTTCCTTCAGGCCCAGAGAACGCAGGACCTGCAGTTGTTTCTCGTTGCGGATCTTGAAGCTGCTGAACAGGAAGGGATGCCCCATCCAGTCATCGAGTTGCACGTACATGCCGACGCGGACACGGTCGATGGCGATGCGCTGTTCCTGATCGTTCATGGCGAAGAATGCGAAAATGTGAATGTCTATCGGCAAGCTGCGGCGGAACCTGAATATCAGGTCCCGCTCATATTCGTCAACGCATGAGGGATACCACGTGAACCCGCAAACCGCCACCCTGGCCGGTGGCTGCTTCTGGTGCCTGGAAAGCGCCTTCAACCGCCTGGAGGGGGTGGAGGAGGCCGTCTCCGGCTACATGGGCGGCGCCACCGACCATCCAACCTACCAGGAGGTGTGTGCCGGCGACAGCGGCCACGCCGAGGTCGTGCAGGTCCGCTTCGACGCCGACCGCATCGCCTTCCGGGACCTGCTCGACATCTTCTTCGAACTGCACGATCCCACCACCCTCAACCGCCAGGGCAATGACGTCGGCAGCCAGTACCGCTCCGCCATCTTCTGGCACGACGAGGCACAGCGGGCGACGGCGCTCGAGGTCATCGCCGAGCTTGCCGCCAGGCGGGTGTTCGACCGCCCCATCGTCACCGAAGTCGCCGCCGCCGCAAGGTTCTGGCCGGCGGAGGACTACCACCAGCGCTATTTCGAGCACAACCCGCGGCAGCCTTACTGCGTGTACGTGGTCGCACCGAAGCTCGCCAAATTCATACAGCGGCATGCCGCCCGGCTGAAACCCGGCGCATGAGCGGGATGACACCATGACCGGCCAGAGCAAGCCCGCCGCCCGCCCCGCGGCAGACCCGCACGGCGATTGCGTGCAACCCTTCATGTTCGAGCACCTGGATATCCGCGGCGCCGTGGTGTCGCTGGACCGCGCCTGGCACGCGCTGCTCGCCGGCCGCGACTATCCGCCCGGCGTGCGCGCGCTACTGGGTGAAATGAGCGCCGTCACCAGCCTGATCAGCGCCAACCTCAAACAACCCGGGCGCATGACCTTCCAGTTGCGCGGCGACGGCGGGGTCAACCTGCTGGTGCTGGACTGCGACGAACGCCTGCGCCTGCGTGGCATGGCCCGCACCGGCGCCGAAGAGGTGCCGGACGGCATCCCGGCCCGTGCCCTGCTGGGCGACGGCCAGCTGCTGCTGACCCTGGACGCCGCCGGCATGCGCACCCCCTACCAGAGCATGGTCCCCCTCGAGGGGGAAAGCATCGCCGCGATTTTCGAGCACTACCTCAACCAATCCGAGCAACAGCCCACCCGGGTGCTGCTGGCCGCCGACGACCGCCGCGCCGCCGGCCTGCTGTTGCAGAAGCTGCCCGAGGCCGACCGCCGCGACGCGGATGGCTGGAACCGCGTGCTGCACCTGCTCGCCACGCTGACGCCGGGCGAGCTGCTCGGCCAGGCGCCGCTGGATCTGCTGCGCCGGCTGTTCCCCGAGGAGGAGGTGCGCGTGTTCGCGGCGCGCCCCGTCAGCCACCACTGCCCCAGGGACCCCGAGAAAATCCACGCCATGCTGCGCAGCCTGGGGCGCGCGGAATGCGACGCCATCCTGGCCGAGAAGGGCGAGGTGCGTGTGCGCGACGACCTCTGCAACCACGAATACCTTTTCGACGCGGCCGCCCTGGAGGCGCTCTTCGCGGCCCCCGTCCAGCGCATGCACTGAGCTCGTCCGGCGATGGCCTTCGTCCCCCTGCAACCCGCCCGCCTGGGCTTCGCGCCGGATGGCACGCCACGCTCGGAGATGCACGGCGACGTCTACCATTCCAGCGACGGCGGCCCCGGCCAGGCGCTGCACGTCTTCCTTGGCGGCAACGATCTGCCGGCGCGCTGGCAGCGGCGGCAACGCTTCGTCATCCTGGAGAACGGCTTCGGTGCCGGCCTCAACTTCCTCGCCACCTGGGCGGCCTGGCGCGCCGATCCCGGGCGCTGCCGCCACCTGCACTATCTGGCCACGGAACGTCACCCCCTCGGCATCGACGACCTGCATCGCCTGCACCGGCTCTGGCCGGATTTCAGCTTCCTCGCCGATGCCCTGCGGCGCTCCTGGCCGGTGCTCACACCGGGCTTCCATCGGCTGGAATTCGCCTCCGGCCGCGTGGTGCTCAGCCTCATGCTCGGCGATGCCGGCGACAGCCTCGCGCGACTGCGGGCCCGCGTCGATGCCTTCTACCTGGACGGCTTCGATCCCGCGAAGAATCCGGAGATGTGGTCCGAAGCCCTGTTCCGCCGTTGCGCCCAACTTGCCGCGCCCGATGCCAGTCTGGCCACCTGGTGCGTCGCCGGCGGCGTGCGCGCGGCCCTGGCCGAAGCCGGCTTCGCCACGGAAAAGCGGCCCGGCTTCGCGCGCAAGCGGGAGATGCTGGTGGGCCGACTCGCCGTCGCGCGCAATGCCGCCAATGCCGACTCCGCGCCGTCGGCGTCGCCGCCGCCGGAGCGGTATGCGGTGGTGCTCGGCGGCGGCCTGGCCGGTTGCGCCATCGCCCAGCGGCTGGTGGCCAGGGACTGGCGGGTGCGGGTACTCGACACCCACGCAAAGCCGGCTGCTGAAGCCTCCGGCAATCTGGCGGGTATCGTGCGTCCCCTGCTGTCGCGCGATGACAGCCTCGCCTCGCGCCTCAGCCGCGCCTGCTTCCTCTACGGAACACGCACCTGGACCCGCCTCGACGAGATCGGCCGGGTGCCGCGCCGGCGCCTGGACGGGGTCCTGCAGGTCGCCCGCGACGCGGCGCAGGAAGCCCTGCAGGCCGAACTGGCGGCCACCTATCCGGCCGACTACGTGCGCTTCCTGGATCGCGCGGCCGCAACGGCGCACATCGGCCACGCCACCGCCTTCGGCGGCTGGTGGTTTCCCGGCGGTGGCTGGGCCAGTCCGGCCGACCTCTGCCGCGCCCAGCTGGAAGCCTGCCGGCCGCTGGCGAGCTGGCATGGCCGCCGCGCGGTCGCCCGCCTGGCTCGAGGCGACGGACTATGGCGCCTGCTCGACGCGGACGGCGAGGTCCTCACCGAAACCCCCACCCTCATCCTCGCCACCGGCGCCCGCGCCACGACCCTCGACGCGGCCGCCGGCCTGCCCGTCCAGGCGGTGCGCGGCCAGGTCAGTCACGTCCCCGCCGGCCGCCTGCCGGCGCCGCGCCACGCCGTTTGCCGGGAGGGCTATCTCACCCCGGCGCTGGACGGCGTGCACTGTCTGGGCGCCTCCTATGCCTACGATCTGGAGAGCAGCCCGCGCCGCGAGGAGCACGCCGACAACCTGGCCCGCCTGGCGCGCATCCTGCCGGGCGCCGAAGCGGCCCTCTCGATCGATGAACTGGGCGGCCGGGTCGGCTTCCGCGCCGCCACGCCGGACCGCCTGCCCCTGGTGGGCGCGCTGCCCGACCTGTCCGAGGCGCTCCCCCACGACGCGCGGCCGCGCGACCTGCCGCGCCTACCCGGGCTCTACGGCCTGCTGGGCCTGGGTTCGCGCGGTCTGGTGTGGGCGGCGCTGGCCGCCGAAGCCCTGGCCAGCGACCTCAACGGCGACCCCATGCCGCTGGAAGGCGAGTTGCTGGACGCCGTCGATCCCGGCCGCTTCCACCTGCGCGCGCACCGGCGCGCGGGCTGATCACGGCACCTGCGCTTCAACCGGCGGGGCGGTAAGGCTTCGCCTCGATACCCAGCCGCCGCATCTTCGAGCGCAGCGTGTGCGGGTTCATCTCCAGCAGCCGCGCCGCGCCGAACGGCCCCTCGACGCGACCATGGCAGCGCCGCAGGGCTTCCTCGATGTGGCGGCGACTGGCTTCGACGAAGGAAACCGGAACGGCCTCGCCGCCGTGTAGGACCGGCTGCGTGTCCGCCGCGGCGGGCAGCATGGCCACGGCCGGCGGCACCACGCCGAGGGCGCGCGCCACTTCCAGCCGGCGGCCATCGCCGAGGATGGCGGCGCGCTCCATCACCGAGGCGAACTCGCGCACGTTGCCGGGCCAGGGATAAGCCGCCAGCAGCGCCAGGTCGGCGGCATCGGGCATGCGCGGCGGCAGGCCCAGGCGCTCGGCGGCGCGCAGCGCGAAATGCGCGGCCAGGGCGGGAACGTCCTGCGGCCGCTCACGCAGCGGCGGCAGGGGGATGGGAAAGACGGCGACACGGAACCAGAGGTCCTCGCGGAATGCGCCTTCCGTCACCGACCGGCGCAGATCGCGGTTGGTGGCGGCGACCAGACGCACGTCGACATTGAGCACGCGCTCGCCGCCGACGCGCTGGAAACTGCCGTCCTGCAACACGCGCAACAGGCGCACCTGCGCCGCCGCCGGCAGTTCACCGATCTCGTCGAGGAACAGGGTGCCGCCATCGGCGCGTTCGAACCAGCCCTTGCGCGTACCCACGGCGCCGGTGAAGCTGCCGCGTTCATGACCGAACAACTCGGAATCGATGAGCTCCGGCGGGATGGCGCCGCAGTTGACGCGCAGGAAGGCACCGCCGGCGCGCCTGGAGTGGCTGTGCACGGCACGCGCCACCACCTCCTTGCCGGTGCCGGTTTCGCCCAGGATCAGGACCGGGGCGTCGGAACGCGCGACCTGCCGCACCGCCGCCATGACCTCGCGCAAGCCATCCTCGGCGCCGACGATGGCTTCGTTGAGGCCCGCGCGCTTGAGGCGCGCCGTGCGCCGTTCCTCCGCCAGGCGCAGCAGCAGGTGGCGGGCTGCGGGGCCAAGATGGTTGGCCAGTTCGGATAGAAAGTCGTCCAGTTCGGCGTCACTGCCCGTGCATTGCCCGGCCAGAAGTTCAATCCGTTCAAATAAATCGTAATTCTGCTTTATTGAATTGTTTTCCATTCTTTAAGAACCGTTTTTCCGTTCATACAAATAGTATAGGCACAAGCATGGATTACTCCAGTTGATGGCAAGCGGCCGCGCCTCGCAGCCGGCCGGCCATCCCCAGCAATTCAGGCGAGGCTGGCATGGCTATTGCAAAGAGGGGACATCCCTCCCCTTCGGAGCAGATCATGTCCGCCCTATCCCTGGTATCCGCCCTACCCCCCCTTTCCAGCCGCCGCACGCGCCTGTGGTTGCTGCTGGTCGGCGGGGTGCTCGTCACCCTGGCTACGCTGCACCTCGTGCCCGGTTGGGAAGTCGGCGCCCGCGAAACCCTGGGACTTTCCATGCCGGTGATGATGGCGATCTTCATGGCCGCCCTCGCCTGCGAATACCTGGATTCGAGTCTGGGCATGGGTTACGGCACGACGCTGACGCCACTGTTGCTGCTGGCGGGATTCGAGCCCTTGCAGATCGTGCCGGCGATATTGATCAGCGAGTTGATGACCGGCCTCGCCGCAGGCCTGCTGCATCAGCGCGATGGCAACGTCGATTTCCTCAATGACGCGCGTGCCCGCCGCACCACCCTGCTGCTCGGCAGCCTGTCGGCGGTCGGCGCCATCCTCGCGGTCTGGCTGGCGGTCAGCGTGTCCAAGTTCTGGCTGGGCCTGTTCATCACCGGCATCATCCTGGCCATGGGCGTGATCATCCTGCTGACCCGCCAGCGCCAGATTCCCTACCGTCCCGGCGGCATCATCGCGGTGGGCGCCGTGGCGGCCTTCAACAAGGGTCTGTCGGGCGGCGGTTACGGCCCCCTCGTCACCTCCGGCCAAGTGGTTTCCGGATTGCCGACGAAACACGCGGTAGCGGTGACCTCGGTGGCGGAATCCTTCACCTGCCTGATCGGCGTGCTCGCCTACCTAGCCCTGGGCAAGAGCATCGCCTGGGAACTCGCCCTGCCGCTGGCCCTCGGCGCCCTGCTCTCCGTGCCCATGGCCACGCTGACCGTGCGCCGGGCGACCGAGGCGACCCTGCGCGGCGTGGTCGGCTGGGTCACTTTGATACTTGGCATGGTGGCTTTGCTCAAGCTACTCTGAAAGCGGCGTTGCAGCGACCTCTCGCGCGAGTCTTCGATGCCAAAGCAACCTCCCCGCCCGTCTCTACGGAGACGGGGCCGGGGAGGTTTCTCAATTCCGCGTGATCGCCCGTTTCAGGGCGTCCGCCAGCGCCCCGGAACCGGCCTGCGCCGGCTGCTGCATCAGCGTCCGCTCGCGGGCGCCGCGCAAGGGTCCGCCGCTGGCGGCCGGTGGGGTGTCGCGCAGGCGCATGCTCAGGGCGATGCGCTTGCGCGCAATGTCCACTTCCATCACCTTCACCTTGACGATGTCCCCTGCCTTGACCACGTCGCGGGGGTCCTTGACGTACTTCTCGGACAGGGCAGAGATGTGCACCAGGCCGTCCTGGTGCACGCCCACGTCCACGAAGGCGCCGAAGTTGGTGACGTTGGTGACCACCCCCTCCAGGGTCATGCCCTGCTTCAGGTCCTTGAGATCGTCGATGCCGTCCTGGAAAGCGGCGGTCTTGAAGGCGGGCCGAGGGTCGCGGCCGGGCTTTTCCAGTTCCTTCAGGATGTCGCGCACGGTCGGCAGGCCGAAGCGCGCGTCGACGTACTTGTTCGGGTCCACTCGCTTCAATACGTCGGTGTTGCCGATGACGCCCTTCATGTCCAGCTTCAGGTCATCCAGGATGCGTCGCACCAGTGGGTAGGCCTCCGGGTGCACGGCGGACAAGTCCAGGGGATTGTCGCCGCCGGGCACGCGCAGGAAGCCCGCGGCCTGCTCGAAGGTCTTCGCGCCCAGGCGCGTCACCTGCTTCAGGGCCTCGCGGTTGGGGAAGGGGCCGTGCGCGTCGCGGTGGGCGACGATCTGGTTGGCCAGGGAGGTATTGAGGCCGGACACCCGGGTCAGCAGCGCCGCGGAAGCGGTGTTCACGTCCACCCCCACCGCGTTGACGCAATCCTCCACCACCGCTTCCAGGGCCTGGCCCAGCTTGGCCTGGCCGAGGTCGTGCTGGTACTGGCCGACGCCGATGGCCTTGGGCTCGATCTTCACCAGTTCCGCCAGGGGGTCTTGCAGGCGCCGGGCAATGGACACCGCACCGCGCAGGGATACGTCCAGTTCCGGGAATTCCTTCGCCGCCAGGGCCGAGGCGGAATACACCGAGGCGCCCGCCTCGCTCACCGTCACCTTGGTCAGGCCCAGTTGCGGATAGCGGCGCATGAGGTCGCCCACCAGCTTGTCCGTCTCCCGGCTGGCGGTGCCGTTGCCGATGCTGATGAGCTGGGCTTCATGGGTGGCCACCAGGCGGCCCAGGCTGTTCAACGCCCCCTCCCAGTCGTTGCGCGGCTCGTGGGGAAAGATGGTGGTGGTGTCGAGGAGCTTGCCGGTGCGGTCCACCACCGCCACCTTGACCCCGGTGCGGATGCCCGGGTCGAGGCCGATCACGGCTTTGGGGCCGGCCGGCGCGGCCAGCAGCAGGTCTTTCAGATTGCTGGCGAAGACCCGGATGGCCTCGGTTTCGGCCCGCTCGAACAGCGTGTTCATCAGGTCCAGTTCCAGGTGCAGGGAGAGCTTCACCTTCCAGGTCCAGCGCACCGTGTCCATCAGCCATTTGTCGGCGGCGCGGCCCTGGTCGGAAAGGCCGAAGTGGGCGGCGATCATGCCCTCGCAGGGGCTGTTGCCCCGCATCGCCGCTTCCGCGGCGAGTTCCTCCGGCAGCTTGATGGCCAGCCCCAGCACCCCCTCGTTGCGGCCCCGGAACAGGGCCAGCGCGCGGTGGGAGGGCATGTCCTTCCAGGCCTCGTCGAACTCGAACCAGTCGCGGAACTTCTGGCCCTCGTTCTCCTTGCCCTCCACAAGACGGGAGACCACCCGGCCCCGGTCTTGCAGGTAGGCGCGCAGTTTCTCAAGCAGAGCTGCATCCTCGGCGAACTGTTCCATGAGGATCTGGCGCGCCCCATCCAGCGCCGCCTTCACGTCCGCGACACCCTTGTCGGCATCGACGAAGGCCGCGGCCTCGGCTTCCGGACTTCGGGTGGGGTCGGTCCGCAGCAACTCGGCCAGGGGCTGCAAGCCCGCCTCGTGGGCGATCTGCGCCTTGCTGCGGCGCTTCGGCTTGTAGGGCAGATAGAGGTCTTCCAGACGCTGCTTGGTCTCCGCCGAACGCAGGTCGGCCTCCAGTTCCGCCGTCAGCTTGTCCTGTTCGCGGATGCTGGCCAGCACCGCCTCGCGCCGCTCTTCCAGTTCCCGCAAGTAGCCCAGGCGTTCCTCCAGGTGGCGCAACTGCGTGTCGTCCAGGCCGCCGGTGGCCTCCTTGCGGTAGCGGGCGACGAAGGGCACGCTGGCGCCGTCGTCGAGCAGGGCGACGGCGGCAAGCACCTGGTTGGGATGGACCTGGAGTTCCTGGGCGATGCGGGCTGGGATGGGGGGAAGCATGGATGAAAACCGGTTGGTGAAGGCCGGGCAGGATGGGGAAAAAGCGTGCCACCCGCAAGACTTGACGCCCCCTTCACGGGATGCTTCCAGCCTCTGTTGGCAAGGCGAAGCTGAACGCCGCGCCGGCCTCGGCCTTCTCTTCCAGGCGGATGGCGCTGCCGTGCAGGTTGAGGATGCGCTTGACGATGAGCAGGCCCAGGCCGCCGGAGGCGCGGCCATCGCCGCCGCGCAGGGGCGAGGGCCGCTCGAACAGGTCGGCGCGGATCTCGGCAGGGATGCCGCCGCCGTTGTCGCTGACGCGCACGCCGACGCGGCCGTCCTCCCGCGTCAGTTCGACGGCCACCCAGCCACCGGCCGGGGTGTGGCGCAGGGCGTTGTCGAGCAGGTTGGTGAGCACCCGTTCGATCATGCCCAGGTCGGCGACGACGGCGGGCAATTCGGGGGCCACGCTGGCGCGCAGGACGACCCCCTTCTGCCGCGCCGCCAGTTCGAACTTCTGCAGCACGTCCTGGACCAGTTCGGCCAGGGCAAAGCGTTCCTTCTGGGGCTTCACCGCGTCGCATTCCAGCCGGGCCAGTTCGAACAGTTCCTGCGCCAGCCGGCTCACCTTGCGGCTCTGGCGCACGGCCACGTCCAGGTAACGGTTGCGGTCCTCCTCCGACAACTGGCCGGCCTTGAGGGTCAGGGTTTCCAGGTAGCCCTGCAGCGAGGTCAGCGGCGTGCGCAGGTCGTGCGAGATGTTGGCCACCATTTCGCGGCGCATCTCGTCCTGGCGCTTCAGTTCGCCGACCTGGGCGGCAATCCGTGCCGCCATTTGCCGGAAAGCCCGGCGCAACAGTCCGATTTCATCGGCGCTGTCCCGGCCGTCCTCCTCCGCCGGGGGCTGCAATCCGCCCGTTTCCAGCGCCGCCACCTCGGCGGTCAGGCGGCGCAGGCGCCGGGTGATCAGGGCGAAGGCGAGCAAGCCCGCCACCAGCGTCAGGGCCAGCATCGCCAGCATCAGGCTGGCGCCGCCGGCGAAGGCCCGGCTGGCCCAGACGTCGGCGGCCAGGCGGTCGTAGGTCTCGCCCGCCAGGATGACGTAGAGGTAGCCCACGGTGTGGCCGTCCTGGACGCAGGGGGCGACGCTGAAAATCTTCTTCGCCGTGGCGCTGCGCGGATCGTCGCCCAGCAGCGGGAAACGATTGCCGGCCAGATAGGCGCGCACCGGCGCCAGATCCACAGACTGGCGCTTGACCGTACCGGGCGGGGCGACGTGGGCATCGATATGGCCGTTGGCCTTGATGAGATAGACCTCGATGCCCGGGTTCACCACCATGAGCATGTGGAACAGTTCCTCCACCGCCGGCCGGTTCCATTTCAGTTCCTTCACCAGATCGGTGTGGCTGGCGATGTGCTGGGCCAGATCCTTCGACAGGCGTTGCAGCACCTCCTGCTGGTGGCGCGCGGCCATGTCCTGGAACAGCCAGGCGGTGAAGCCGCCACAGGCCAGGGTGAGCACCGCGAAGACCAGGGCCAGGCGGCCGTACAGGCTGCGCATCATGGCGTCTCTCCTTCCCCCGCCTCCGGGGTGAACTTGTAGCCCACGCCCCAGACCGTGCGGATCATTTCCGGCCGGGCCGGGTCCGCCTCGATCTTGCCGCGCAGGCGGTTGATGTGGGTGTTCACGGTGTGCTCGTAACCTTCGTGGCTGTAGCCCCATACCTGGGTGAGCAGATCCATGCGCGAGAAAACCTGGCCGGGATGGCGGGCGAAGTAGAACAGCAGGTCGAATTCGCGCGCGGTCAGCTCCACCGCCTCGCCGCGGCAACGCACCTGCCGCGCCAGCGGGTCGATGGCCAGGTCGCCGCTCTCGAGCAGGCCGGCTTGCTGGCGCGCGCCGCGGTCGAGGGCGTCGACGCGGCGGAACAGGGCGCGCACGCGCGCCAGCAGTTCCTGCAGGGAGAAGGGCTTGGTGACGTAGTCGTCGGCGCCCAGTTCCAGGCCGAGGACGCGCTGGGATTCGCCGGTGCGCGCGCTGATGATGATGATGGGCGTGTAGCGCGGCATCGCGCGTACCTGGCGGCACACCTCCAAACCGTCGATGCCGGGCAGCATGATGTCCAGGATGAGGGCGTCGTAGGCCGTCTGCCGCAGGTACGCCAGGCCCTTCTCGCCGTCTTCGGCGCGGTCCACCGCGTAGCCCTCGTCGGCGAGGTTGAGTTGCAGGATGTCGGCGATGTCGGCGTCGTCCTCCACCACCAGGATGCGGCGTTTCACCTCGGTCCGGGATTTCTCCATTGCGCGCTCCGGCGACTGTCCGACATGCGCGAATGATGGCGGAAAAAGGCGAGGGAAAACGTCAAATATTGTTTAGAAACCGGGGCGCGCCACGTACCCGTTTACTCGTTGAAGCGATGGATCAGGCGTCGGTCGCGCTTGGTGGGGCGCCCGTGCAGGGCGGCGGCGGGATCGGACTGCCACTTGCGTTCCTCGATGCGCCGCTCCCTCGCCTCGCGGCTGGCGTCATCCTCGACATACAGGCGGCGCGCCTCGGCGGCCGGCCCGCGCCGCTCCGACAGTGATACCACGCGCACCTTCCAGACCAGGTCGCCGACCTGGATGCTCAGTTCGTCGCCCGGCTTGAGCACCCGTCCGGGTTTCACCCGCTCGCCGTTGAGCCGCACCCTGCCCGCTTCCACCGCCTCATGGGCAAGGGCGCGGGTCTTGAAGAAGCGCGCGGCCCACAGCCATTTGTCGAGGCGCGCGGCGGTCGTGCCGGGCTCGCGCGGGGTGGCGCAACGGCTCACGCGCGCGGGCGGACCAGGCGGCCGTCGCGGTAGTCCGCCAGGGCCTGCTCGATTTCCTGGCGGGTGTTCATGACGAAGGGACCGTGACGTTCCACCGACTCGCCCAAGGGCCGGCCGGCCACCAGGATGAGGCGCGCGCCGTCGGCGCCGGCATCCAGCCCCAGGCTGTCGCCGGCTCCCAGCACGGCCAGGTGGTGGGGCGGCACGGGATGGCCCAGAATGGCCGCTTCGCCTTCGAATACATAGACGAAGGCCTGGTGGGAGGCCTGCAGCGGGACATCGAGGCGGCCATGCGCGGGCAGTCTCGCTTCCAGATAGAGCAGGCCGGTGTGCGGGTCGCGCAGCGCCCCCTGGCGCCCGCCATACTCCCCGGCCAGCACGCGCACGCGCGTGGCGCCGTCGGTCACCTCCGGGATGTCGTCGGCGCTGAAGTCGCGATAGTCGGGAGCCGACATCTTCTCGGCCGCCGGCAGGTTGAGCCAGAGCTGGAAGCCGCGCATGCGACCCCGCGTCTGCCGTGGCATCTCGGCATGGATCACGCCGGACGCCGCCTTCATCCACTGCGCCCCGCCGGCCCGCAGGTCGCCGCGGTTGCCCATGCTGTCGCGGTGTTCCATGTGCCCGTCGAGCATGTGCGTGAAAGTGACGAAACCGCGATGCGGATGCTCGGGGAAACCGGCACCGTAGTCGTCCGGGTCGTCGCTGCCGAAGTGATCCAGCAGCAGGAAGGGGTCGAGCTCGCGCAGCTCGGGGGTGCCGATGGCGCGGCGCACCTGCACGCCGGCGCCTTCGGTGACGGCGCGGGTGGGCAGAAGGCGGCTCGCGATTCGCTGGCTCATGACGGTTCTCCCACGGGCGCGATGCATGCCTACCTGCCTACCACCACCACGCCCGCTGCATGGGGGCCGGCACAATGTCCCTCAGCCGCCGGCATCGGTCCGCGCGAGCCAGGCGACCAGTTCTTCCGCCTGCATGCGCGGACCCACATGGTCACCCTGGGCCTGGTCACAACCATGGAACCCCAGTGGACCCCAGTACTCGATGCTGTCGACGCCCTCGGCCAGCACGCACATACCCAAGGCATGGGCGAGATCGATGGTCGCGTGCACGAAAACCGCATCCTGGGCGGATCCCAACATGCGCTGTACCGATGACCGGTGAATGACCAACTGGTTCACCGGCAGGCGCGCGAGGCGATCCAGACTGAAACAGACACCGCCCGGGTCGGCCATGGCGACTTGCAGGCCGAGGGCGCCGATGGCATGGACGACCGCGACCGCGGTGTCGATGTCCTCGCTGTGGGCCACGTCGCCGATCTCGACGATGAGCGCCTCCGGCGGCAGATTGTGGCGGGCCAGGGCGCCGGCCAGCAGTTCCACCACCTCGTGGTCGGCCAGGGCGCGCGAGGGCAAGCGCAGGCCGACGGCGATGTCCAGCCCCAGCGCGCGCCACTCCCCGGCGCGCGCGGCGGCGGTGGAGACCAGCCAGCGGGTAAAGGGGCGAATCAAACCGCCCTGCTCGGCGACGAGCAGGAAATCGTCCATCCCCATATCGCCGAATTGCGCGTGCGGCCAGTATGTCTGCAGCGCGCAGGCCACCACGCGGCCGTCGGCCAGCCGGGCGCGCGGCCGGAAACGCGCCTGCAGGCGATCCGCCTCGATCGCCGTGCGCAGTTCCTCCAACAGGACCAGACGGCGCGCCGCGTCGGCCTCGAAGCGAGCGTCGAAGGCGACGTGGCCACCCATGCCGTCCATGCCCTGGCGCATCGCCGTGCAAGCCCGACGCAGCAACAGCGTGGCGTCGCCGCCGTCGCCGGGGCTGCTGGCGCTGCCCAGGTGGATACCCGCATCGAAGGACTGGCCGCGCAACTCGACGGGCACTTCCAGCAAGGCGCGCACACTCACTTCCCAGGCATCGGCCGAAGCCTCGTCGAGCGGACAGAACAAGGCGAAATCGGCATCGCCCACGCGCGCCGCCAGCCAATCCCCACGACCGCGCAGGCGGCGACCGAGGGCGCCAAGCAGGTCATCGCCGAGCGCGTCGCCGAAGGCATCGCGCAGCGCGTTCCAGCGCGCCAGCCTGGCCACCAGCAGAATGCACGGCCGCGGGCGCTCGCGCAGCAGGGCATCGACCTCGGCGAGGAAGCCGTCGCGCCCGACCAGCCCGGTGATCGGGTCGGACAAGTCGGCCGGCTCGCGCGCAGCGGAGTCGGGGTTGGCAGCCATCGCCGAGGCGGTCAGCGCGCTACCGTCGCCACGGGCAAACAGCCTCCAGGCGAGCAGCACGGCAGCCAGCAGGCCGAAGACGAACATGGCGGCAAGGGAGATGGGCTGCGCCCAAATGGGCAATTGCGCGGCATTGCGCGGCAGGCTCAGGGCCACGGCGAGGGTATTGCCGTCTGCAGCATGCAGCGGCACCACCTGGATCCAGTGCTCACCTCCGGCCAGCGAGGCGTCGTGCAAGGCAGCGGGCGCAGAGGACTGCTCCGCCAGCCAATTCGACAAGGCCAGGCGTGCGGGGCCCTGCGACGAGGCGGCCAGCAGGCGACCGCCACGCGCTTCGAGGGTGAACAGATAGGCGTGCGCGTCGCCGGGAAAACGCAGTTGCGCCAGCTCCGCATCGCCCAGCGGCACGCCCAGGGCCAGCCAGGCGGCGGGAGCTTGCGCGGGCCCCGGCACGGGCACCAGGACCAGTTGGTGGACGCGCTCGCCTAGACCCAGATATCCGGCCACGCTGCCTTCCGTCGCGGCCGTGCGCAGCATGCGCGGGTCGGGAAAATCGGCAGCAGGCTCCATCGCATCGAAGACATCCAGGAGAACTCGACCGTCCAGGCTCACCAGCAGCGCCAGATCGGCGCCGAAGCCGCGCACGCGCTCACCCAGGCTGGCGCCGGCCTGAGGCAGACCGGCCCCGACAAGGGCGCGGGCGAGACCGGGATCCTCGGCCAGCACCGCAGCCGCCTTGGCCAGACCGGTGCCGCGCGCGGCCAGCTCGCGGGCCAAGGCATCGGCCATGAGCCGCAACTCGGTGCGGGCCAGCGAATCAGCCTGACTTTCGCCGGCATGCCGCAGGGCAGCCAGGGCAAGGCCCAGCACGCCGGCCAGGATCAGCGCGAACAGCGCGAGCGCGCGTGGCAGGGAGGATTGGGCGAAGGCCATGCGACGGATTATGCCCGCGCGTCGAGAAGTATGCGGCGCACCGGCGAGGGCAGCGCTGCCCCCTCGATGTCGTTCAGGTCCAGCCAAAGCCGTCCCGGCTCGGCGGCGCCGGGAAGCGGCTGCGCCCGCAGCCGCCAGGGCTGGATGCGCAGGCGGAAATGCGTGAAGGCATGGCTGACGATCGGCAAAGCCACGGCATCGACGACGCGGCAGCCAAGGCACTCTGCAACCTCTCCGGGTTCCTCGGCCTCGGCGCATTCTGGCAGGCTCCACAAGCCACCCCAGACGCCGGTCGGGGGGCGCTTTTCCAACAGCACAGAACCCGCGTGCAACAGCACCAGCATGGCGACCGAGCGTTCGGGCACGGACTTTCGTGGACGCGGCGCGGGCAGTCGCCGCTGGCGGCCCTGACGGTGTGCCAGGCAGGTTTCGCCCAAGGGACAGACCTCGCAGCGCGGTGCCGCGCGGGTACACAGCGTGGCGCCGAGATCCATGAGGCCCTGCGTGTAGGCGCGCAGATCGCGGTCCGGCAGCAGGGCATCGGCGAGGCGCCAGAGTTCGTTCTCGACGGCCCGCTCGCCGGGCCAACCTTCGATGCCGAACACGCGCGCCAGCACCCGCTTCACGTTGCCGTCGAGGATCGCCCGCCGCTGCCCGAAGGCGAGCGCGGCGATGGCGGCGGCGGTGGAACGGCCGATGCCGGGCAGGGTGGCCAGGACCTCCGGGTCGATGGGGAAACGCCCGTCATGCTCGGCGAGGATGCGGCGGGCGGTGGCATGCAGGTTGCGCGCGCGGCTGTAGTAGCCCAGGCCGGACCACAACGCCAGCACATCGTCCTCGTCGGCGGCCGCCAGCGTGGCGAGATCCGGGAAGCGCGCCAGGAAACGGGTGTAATAGGGAATGACGCTGTCCACCCGGGTCTGCTGCAACATGATCTCCGAGACCCACACCGGATAGGGATCGTGCCCGCCCTGCCAGGGCAGGTCGTGACGGCCATGCGCGCGCTGCCAGGCGACCACGCGGGAGGCAAAATCGGGAAGCATGGCGCGAGTGTGACAGAATCTCGCCATGTTCTCGCGCGCCCACCTGCCCCGGCTGCTATGGTCCCTGGTCGCGGCCGGCGCCTTCGCGCTGGCGGCGGCGAGCCTGTTGCTGAGCGCATGGCTGGACCTGCATCCCTGCCATCTGTGCATCTTCCAGCGCCTGCTTTACATGCTGCTCGCCCTGCTCGGTCTGCTTGCGGCCTGGAAGGCGGGCACGCGCCTGGGTATGCTGGCCGGCGGACTCGTCCTGGCCACCGCCGCCGCCGGCGCCGCCACCGCCGCCTACCAGAGCTGGCTGCAGATGCAGCCGGCCGGCAGCATCTCCTGCATGGCCGGGGAACCAGGCCTGATCGAACGTCTGGTGGAATGGCTGGGCCAGCTATGGCCCACGCTGTTCCTGGCCACCGGTTTCTGCGAGGACACGGAACTCATGGTGCTGGGGCTGAGTCTCGCGAACTGGTCCCTGATCTTATTCCTCGCCTGTCTGGGCGCCGCCGCCTGGGCCCTGCGCCAGACCGCGCGCGCCTCCCTCCACCGATAGTCCGGAGAGTCCACATGCCCCTGTCACGTCGCCGATTCAATCAATCCCTGCTGGCCGTCCTGGCGGCCGGGCTCGTTCCCACCCAGGCGTTGTCCCGCGGCGCCCCCCAGGAATTGGTGGAAGGGCGCGACTGGGCGGCCCTTTCGCCCGCCCAGCCGGGCGACAGTCCCGGCAAGATCGAGGTGCTGGAGTTCTTTTCCTATGGTTGCGGTCACTGCCGCGACCTGCATCCCCTGATCACCCCCTGGGTGGAGCGTCTGCCGAAGGATGTGGCCTTCCGCCAGATCCCGGTCACCTTCGGTCGCGCCGCCTGGGCCAACCTGGCGCGCATGCACTTTGCCCTGGAATCGGGCGGCCAGCTGGCGGGCTTGCAGCACGCGATGTTCGAGGCCATCCATAAGTACAAGGTCAACCTGTACACGGAAAAGACCAGCCTGGACTGGCTGGCCAAGCAGGGGGTGGACAGCCGGCGGTTCAGCGAGACCTTCCGCTCCTTCGCCGTGGAGACCAAGCTGGCCCGCGCCGAGCAGCTCGCCCGCGCCTATCGCGTCGACGCGGTGCCTACCCTCGCCGTGGACGGGCGCTACGTCGTGCTGGGCCAGGCCGCGCGTGGACTGCCCGACCTGCTGAGCGTCACCGATGCCCTCATAGTCAAGGCGCGCGCCACGCGCAAGGGCAAACCTGGCGGTAGCCGCTAGTTCGCCGGTTCTGAACGCAGCGCAAGCGAACGCATCGGGCATGACGCGCGGGCAAGATGGCCTTCTCAGCGTGGCCGACCACGACCGCGGGCGCGCCGGCATGACCTATGTCTATCCCGTCGTGTCGCGCCGCGCCGGCGGAGTGTCCGTGGGCGTCAACCTGAACCCCAACAATGCCTGCAATTGGCGCTGCATCTATTGCCAGGTCCCGGATCTCCAGCGTGGCGGTCCGCCGCCGCTGGATCTGGATCGCCTGGAGGAGGAACTGCGCGCCATGCTGACGGACGTGGTGCATGGGGATTTCATGGCCCGTGCGGTGCCGGAAGGCATGCGCCGCCTCAACGACGTGGCCATCTCCGGCAACGGCGAGCCCACCAGCGCGCACGAATTCCCTCGGGTGGTGGAGCGTATCGGCCATATCCTGAAAGACTTCGGTCTGGCCGGCCAAATCAAGCTGATCCTGATCAGCAACGGCAGCCTGGCGGGCCGCGCCCATGTCAGCGCCGGCCTGGCGGCGATGGCGTGCCTCAACGGCGAGGTCTGGTTCAAGCTGGACCGCGCCACGCGCGCCGGCATCGCCCAGGTCAACGGTACCGCCACCGATCCGGCCGCGCATTTCCGCCGCTTGGCGACAGTCGCCGGACTGTGCCCGACCTGGGTGCAGACCTGCATGTTCAGCCTGGACGGATCTCCCCCCGCACCGGCGGAAATCGACGCCTATTTAAGCCTGCTGCGCCATGGCCGCACAGAGATACCGGCCCTGCGCGGCGTCCTCCTGTACGGCCTGGCTCGCCCCTCGCTGCAAGCGGAGGCGGCGCGCCTGGGTCCGCTGCCGGAAAGCTGGCTGCGCGGGTTGGCGGCACGCATCGAAGCCCTTGGCCTGCCCGTGCGCCTATCCGTCTGAGGCGGGGCTCGGCTTCAGGCCATGCGCGCGGTGCCCGCGGCAAAACGCTCCGCCAGTCTGGCCCGTGTCAGGGTCAGCGCATCCAGGCCCTGTTCATTAGTGAACAGGTACATGCCGCCCAGGGGACTGACCCAATGCAGCATGAGGGTACGGTCCTCGCCCCCCAGGCTGAGATGGACGCGATCGCCCGGGCGGAGACTGGGTGGTGGCGTGGGCGGCGCTTGCTCTCCGGCGGTGTCCCGGCTTTTCGGCGATGGCGGGATAACCTCGCCGGAAGCAACCAGGGCGGTCTGCGCGGTGCCGGTCTCCGTCTGGAACCTGAGCCCCTCGCGCGCGACTGCTGCATGCAGCATGGCCAGGTGCTGAAAGAACTGGTCCCTTTCCGCGCGCGGGATGGACAACGCGTCGCAGCCATCATGCAGGCGCGCCAGGATTGTGGGCAACATGCGCAGCATGTGTTCCGCCTCCTGCCGTCCCTGTTTCGGCGCCAGGCTCCAGAGCAGGACGTTGACGGTGTCCCAACCGGCCATCCAGTCCGCGTGCTGGTTACCCTTGGCCATGAAGACGCCGGCCATCAATCTGGCCCAGTGGCGGACCAGGAAGTCGTGCACCTCCTCGGGCGCCCCCTGTTCGCGCAGGTGTTTCTCCATCTCCAGGCGGATGCGGCCGACGACTTCCTGTTCACTGGGCATGGGACGGTTTCGCGGTGGGGGGATGGGCAGGTGAGTGGGGATAACGGCGCCTCGCCGCGCATCTTGAGGCCGGTCCTCGCCGCTCGGTCTACGCCCCCTTGAACACTTGCCCCTAAAGTAATCAAGCCTTTGTGCCGATAGGTAATCCTGCTAACCTTCGCCCGTTTTACCGACTGGTTTCTCTGGGGAGTTCGAACCATCGTGAGCACCGCACCTCGTTCCATCCGCAAACGCCTGTTGCTGGCCCTTGCCACCCTCCCTTTCCTCGGTGTGGTTGCCGCTTTCGGCATCGCGCCGGATAGCGCCACCGACAGTATTCCGCGTACCACCCTGGTGGAGGATGTGGCCCTGCCCGAGGCGCAGCCGACGGACAGCGGCGCTTTCGATTTCTGGCGCGAGGAACGCATCGGGCGGGGTGACAGCCTGGCCGGGATCCTGTCGCGCATGGGCGTCGCCGCCGGCGATGCGCGCGATTTTCTGGCGGCCGCCCGGCAAAGCCGCGCCCTCGCCCATCTCGCGCCCGGCCGCAGCGTGCTGGCGCGCGTCACCGCGGGTGGCCAGTTGATGACCTTCCGCTATCTGGCCGCCGAAGACAAACTGGTTTCGGTCAGCCGCGCGAACGGGGAATTCCGCCTGCAAGAGCAGGCTGTCACCCTGGAACCCCGCATGCTGATGCGCTCCGGAAAAATCCAGGGCTCGCTGTTCGGGGCGACCGACGCCGCCGACGTGCCCGACCGCGTCGCCTCGGAAATGGCCGAGGCGTTCTCCGGCGATATCGATTTCCACAAGGATCTGCGGCGTGGCGATCATTTCTCGGTGATCTACGAGGCCTACTATTTCGAAGGGCAATTGATCCGCACCGGCCGTCTGCTGTCCGCCGAGTTCATCAACCAGGGTAAATCCCATCAGGCCTTGTATTTCCGAGACGCCCAGGGGCGTGACGGCTACTACACTCCGGATGGGCAGAACATGAAGCGTGCCTTTCTGAAGTCGCCCATGCCCTTCACGCGTATCTCCTCCGGCTTCTCCAATTCCCGCTATCACCCGGTTCTCAAGGAATGGCGCTCGCACAAGGGCATCGATTATGCCGCCCCCACCGGCACGCCGGTGCGCGCTGTGGCCGACGCGGTGGTGGATTTCTCGGGCCGCCAGGGCGGCTACGGCAACTTGGTCATCCTCAAGCATCAGGGGATCTACAGCACCGCCTACGGACATCTCTCGCGCTTCGGCAAGGGCATCAAGCGGGGCAGCCGCGTCAGTCAGGGGCAGGTGATCGGCTATGTCGGCGCCACCGGCCTGGCCACCGGCCCCCACCTGCACTATGAATTCCGTGTCGCCGGCGTGCAGAAGAACCCACTGGCCCTCAAACTGCCCACCTCCTATCCGCTCGACGCGCGCGCCAAGGCGCAGTTTGCGGCGACCTCAGTGCCCATGCTGCATCGACTGGAATTGCTGCGCGCGACCAATCTGGCCTCGCTCAACTGAGCGCCTGATCCGGCCGCAAGGCAGCTTTCTGCCTGAGTGCTTATAGGTTGCAGAAGGTCAAATCGAAATCGACATCGCGCTCGCACAAGCGTGGTTTCTGCACGGTGTCGGGCGAAAGGAAGCGGATGTTCAGGGCGTATTTATTGGCGCTGACCTCGGGTGCGCACGGCGCTTCCATGGCCACGCGCAACAGATGCGCCGTTCTCCCCCCGAGCATCAACTGAAACAATCCCTGGGTAGCGGTATGCCGGCTGACGTGGCCGCTGTCGCGCAGAATGCGTAGCACCACATCCACCGCGGATTTGAGCGGCATCAGGGGAGCGATCCATTCGGACAGATCGGCGCCGCGCTTGGCGGGATCCTGATGCAGCCAGAAATGGTAGACGGGCAGATCGAAACTGCAGGTCCCGCCGGGAATTCCGGCACGGCCCTTGATGCCCAGCAGCCATTCGTTGTCGCGCACATGCTGGCCGATCTTGCCGGTCATCGCATGGACCTCGCCGAGGGCGGCGCTGATGCCCTGCAATACCTCGCCCAGCCTGACCGAATCCACCGCCGGGTTGCTGCGCAGGACCTCGAGGCTGGATTTCTGGCGTTCCAGTTCCTGGATCAGCTCGCTCTTCAACTCGGAACGCGCGGTGACATCGACGATCTCGAAAATCCCCAGCAGGGCGGCGTGATGCGAACGCGCGTCGGTCTGCTGGATGAAGAACCGGGCCTTCTCGAATAAATCCTCGAGCCGCAGCCACGTCCGGATGCGCTCGTGCAGGGGGAATTCGTAGATGGTCACCGGTCGGTTCCGACGAGATACATGAGCAAGTCAGCGCAACGGCTTGAATGGCGGGCGATTTTGCAGAATGCACAGCCTCAGTGCAACGGCAAGTCGAGTTTTTTTTGCGCGCGCTCCGCCGCGAAGCGCAGGTAAGTTGCATGCAGCCGCGTGACACTGCCGCGCAAGGCGGAAAGGTCGCCGAAATTTTCGATGACGTCGTCGGCGATGGCCAGACGCTCATCCCGCTTCGACTGGGCGGCCAGAATGGCCCGCGCCTGGTCGAGATCCATGCCCGGCCGTAGCGCGGTGCGGCGCAACTGCTCGGTTTCCTCGCAGTCCACCACGGCAATGCGGTCGAGGTGTGACCGGTAGGCGTGCAGGTGCTCCGCCAGCAGAGGAACTACCACCACCACGTAGGGGCTTCGCGCGGCATGCATGCGCTGTAGGGATTGCCTCAGGATCAGGGGATGCAGGATGGCCTCCAGTCGCCGCCGTGCCTGCTCATCGGCGAACACCAGGCGACGCATGGCGGCGCGATCCAGGGCGTCCTCCCGGTCCAGCACGGCGTCGCCGAACGCGGCGCGGATGGGGGCGATAGCCTCGCCATGGGCGGAGGTCAGGGCGTGGGCGATGACGTCGGTGTCCACCACCTCGGCGCCGAGTTCGGCGAGCATGTCGGCGACCATGCTCTTGCCCGAACCGATGCCACCGGTCAGGCCGACGCGAAGCGACGGCGCCATCAACCCAGCCAGAGGGCGGTAAGGGGCGCGCCCCAGAACAAGGCCACGGCTCCACCGAGGGCGAGCCAGGGACCAAAGGGGATGGGCACGGCGCGGTCATGGCCGCGCAGGAGGACCAGGGTGATCCCCACTACGGCGCCGGCCAGGCTCGCCATCAGGGCGATAGGCAGCAGCATGGTCCAGCCCAACCAGGCACCCAGGGCGGCGAGCAGCTTGAAATCGCCGTAGCCCATGCCTTCCTTGCCGGTCAGCCAGCGGAACAGGTGGTAGATCAGCCAAAGCGAAAGGTAGCCAGCGACCGCGCCCAGCACGGCCTCCTCGATGGGCACGAAGACACCGTGCAGGTTGACCAGCAGGCCGGCCCAGACCAGGGGCAGAGTGATGTTGTCGGGCAACAGGCGCGTGTCCAGGTCGATGAAACCCAGGGCGATCATCGCCCCCAGCAGGCAGCAGGCGGCCGTCGCCTGCGCGCCCGGCCCCCAGTGCCAGGCGGCATAGCCGAACAGCAGGCCGGTCAGAATCTCGACCATCGGATAGCGTGGCGAGATGGCGCCGCCACAGGCAGCGCAGCGGCCGCGCAGGAACAGCCAGCTCAGCACCGGGATGTTCTCGTACCAGGCAATGACATGTCGGCAATGCGGGCAGGCCGAGCGCGGCGTCCACAGATTGTAGGGCGCAACCGACGCTTGCGCCGGCGCGGCTGGCTGCTCGTGCTGCAGCTTGACGGTACCGTCGCCACCCGCCGCGAGCCAGGCGCACTGCTCGCGCCACTCCCTTTCCAGCATGCGCGGCACACGGTGGATGACAACGTTGAGGAAACTCCCCACCATCAGGCCCAGCAGCACGGCAAGGGCAATGAACAGTCCGGGTTGGGCGGCGAGCAACTCGAACACGTGCGCGGGGCAGGGTCTACTAGACCACGGAACCCATCTTGAAGATCGGCAGGTACATGGCGATGACGATGCCGCCGATCAGCACGCCGAGGATGACCATGATGAACGGCTCCATCAGGCTGGAGATGCCGGCCACCGCCTCATCGACCTCACGCTCGTAATAGTCCGCAACCTTGGTCAGCATGGAATCGAGGGCGCCCGACTCTTCGCCGATGGACACCATCTGGATGAGCATGTTGGGAAACACCCCGGCGGTCTGCAGACAGACCGCAAGGCTGGAGCCGGTCGACACCTCGTTCTTGATCTTCAGGGTGGCTTCCATGAATACCGAGTTACCCGAGGCCCCCGCCACCGACTCCAGCGCCTCCACCATGGGCACGCCGGCGGAGAACATGGAGGAGAAGGTGCGCGCCCAGCGCGACACGGTGGCCTTCTCGATCAGCGGGCCGAAGACCGGTACCTTCAAGATCCAGGCGTCCATTTTCCGTCGTAGTGCTGGCGAGCGTTTCCATGCGCGCAAGATCAGAAATATGGTGATGCCGATGACGCCGAAGATGATGTACCAATATTCCACAAAGGCGTCGGAAATGCCCATCACCAGCATGGTCAGGGCCGGCAGGTCCTGGCCGGAGGCGCCGTACAAATCCTTGAAGGTGGGGATGACGAAGATCATGATGCCGGCGGTGATGATGAAGGCCACCGTCAGCACAATCGCCGGATAGAACAGGGCGGACTTGATCTTGCCCTTGATCGCCAGCATCTTTTCCTTGTAGCTGGCGATACGGTCCAGCACGGTGTCGAGGATGCCCGCCTGCTCGCCGGCGTTCACCAGGTTGCAGTAGAGACCGTCGAAATACTGGGGATACTTGCGGAAGGCGGTGCTCATGCTGGAGCCGGTTTCCACGTCGGTCTTGATATCCCCAAGCAGGCGCTGCAGGGCTGCGTTGGCGTGGCTGCGCGCGGAGATGTCGAAAGCCTGCAAGAGGGGCACACCAGCCTTGAGCATGGTGGCCAGTTGCCGGGTGAACAGGGCGATGTCCTTTTCCGTGATCTTCTGGCCGCGGGAAAACAGCCCCGGCTTGCTGACCTTGACCACGTTGATGCCCTGGCGTCGCAGCATCTGGCGGACGAAGGCCTCGCCCGGAGCCAGCATCTGGCCCTTGACCTTCTTGCCGGTCTTGTCCGTGCCTTCCCAGCTGAAAGGCTCCTGCTTGGCAACCGCCGCACCCGTAGCTTGCGCCATGCGTCCCTATCCTTTCATTCGTTGGTAACCGAGAGGACTTCTTCCAGCGAGGTCAGGCCCTGCTTGACCTTGAGCAGCCCGGCCTGGCGCAGGTTGAGCACGCCCTCGCGTTGCGCCTGTTCGGCGATATCCATGGTCGAGGCGTTCTTCAGGATCAGGCGGGTGAGTTCCTCGGTGACCGGCATGACCTGGTAGACGCCGACCCGCCCCTTGTATCCCGTGTCCTTGCAGGCGGAGCAACCCACAGGCTTGTAGGCCTGCCAGGAACCATCCAGTTCGGCTTCGCTGAAGCCGGCATTGAGCAGGGCTTCAGGTGGAATCTCCACCGGCTTCTTGCAACTGGGGCACAGGCGCCTGGCCAGACGCTGAGCGGTGATCAGGTTGACCGACGCGGCCACGTTGTAAGACGGAATGCCCATGTTGACCAGACGGGTCAGGGTGGCAGGCGCGTCGTTGGTATGCAGCGTCGACAGCACCATGTGGCCGGTCTGCGCGGCCTTGATGGCGATGTCGCCGGTTTCGTGGTCGCGGATCTCGCCCACCATGATGATGTCCGGATCCTGCCGCAGGAAGGCCTTCATCGCCGAGGCAAAATCGAGGCCCGCCTTGTCGTTGACGTTGACCTGGTTGATGCCGGCCAACTGGATTTCCACCGGGTCCTCTACGGTGGAGATGTTGACGCCGGGTTTGTTGAGGATGTTGAGGCAGGAATAGAGCGAGACCGTCTTGCCCGAACCGGTGGGGCCCGTCACCAGCACCATGCCATAGGGCCGCTGCACGGCTTCCAGGAGAATCTTGAGTTGATCCGGCTCGTAGCCCAGATTCTCGATGCCGACGGTGGCGGAGGTGGCATCCAGGATACGCATGACGATCTTCTCGCCATACAGCGTCGGCAGGGTGGATACCCGGAAATCGATGGCCTTGCTGCGCGACAGCATGAGTTTCATGCGGCCGTCCTGGGGCACGCGCTTTTCGGAGATGTCCAGCTTGGAGATCACCTTGATGCGCGAGGCGATCTTGTCCTTGATCGCCAGGGGAGGCTGGGCCACTTCGTAGAGCGAACCGTCCAGGCGGTAGCGGATGCGGTAGCTTTTCTCGTAGGGCTCGAAGTGGATGTCGGAGGCGCCGCTGTTGATGGCGTCCAGCAGCATCTTCTGCAGGTACTTGACCACCGGCGCGTCGTCGATGTCCGCCGCCGCCGCCGTATCCGAGGCGTACTGGGCGTCGTCGTCGCTGAACTCGAGGTTGAGGTCCTCGGTGTCGATGGTCTTGAGGATACTTTCCTCGGTCGCCTCGCCATAGCTTTCCAGCCAGCGGCCCAGCTTGTCGTCCTCCACCACGATGGGCTCGGTGGCCAGACTGGTCTGGAACTTGATGTCGTCCAGAGCCTTGAGGTTGCTGGGATCCGACAGGGCGACGAACAGGCGGTTGCCGCGCTGGGCGATGGGCAACACCCGGTGCTTGGCGAGCAACTTGGGATCCACCGCGCCCTTGGGAATGACCGTCGGATCGAGGGCATCCAGGTTGAACAGGGGTATGCCGAAATTGACCGAGGCGAAGGCCGCGATCTGATCGGCACGGAACCTGCGGGTGCGCAGAAGATGGGCGATAAAGCTCTCGTTCGAGCTGCGGGACTGGTTCTGAAGGTTCTCGCCTTCCTCCGGAGAAAGCAGCCCCTGGGTGACCATCGCCCGACACAGACCCGTCAGATTGGCGCTCACGGTGACCGCGACCATTGCCTCCTCTTTGCCTCTTGATACTGGGTACCGCGCGGGATATTGCCCCCCATGCGGGCAAATGTAAAGAAACCGTGGACACCGCCAAATCCAGGCGTATCGACCTTGGACTGGTTAGGCCATGCGGAGCCGCCCTCGACGGCTATTGCACGATGCCACCAGCCACGGCCAACTTGGCGGCACGCTGGAGCCGCTTCAGTTCAACTTCGCGGCGGGTCGCCGCGGCACGTGAAGGCAGGGATTCGAGGTGAATCAGCACCACGGGCCGGCGCCCGCGGGTATAGCGGGCACCCCGGCCGCGGTTGTGCTCGCGCAGGCGCCGCTGCGGGTCGGTGGTGATGCCGCAATAGAGACTGCCATCCGCGCAACGCAGCAGATAGACGAACCATGCCGGCCCGGCCGGCTGGACTTCACTGATGTCCGGCCTCGTAGAGCGAAGGCGTGATGCGGGCATGCGCCAGATACTCGCGCAGGTGCTTGACCGCTTGGCGGTCCAGCACGTTACTGTGATGCGGCCGGTGCAGGATGCCCTCGGTGCCGTTGAGCAGCACCCGCACACGCGCCCCGGACAGGGATTCGACGCTGGCCCCCAGGTGATGCAGCAGGGATTCGACTTCCCGCCAGTGGATGTTGCCGCTGATGGGATCCTGGAAGATCGCGCGTATGAAGTTGACGTGCTTGTGGCTCATGACTGCCCCACACTGAAGCAATATGGAACAAGTTTGAACTTTCCGGCGGTCGCTGTCACGGCCCGCCCCATCATTCCTCGGCGTGTCCCTTCTTGCCCGCGGAAATGCGGTCCATCACCGCGAACAGCACGCCGGAGATGACGAAGGTCATATGGATGCCCACCTTCCAGGCCAGCTGTTCGTTGGTGAGGGACTCCACATGCATGAAGGCCTTGAGCAGTTCGATACCAGAAATCGCGACGATTGAGCCGATGAGCTTCATCTTCAGTTCAGCGAAGCCGACGTGGCCCATCCAACCGGGCCAGTCTTCGTGCCCCGCGGCGTCGAAGCGGGAGACGAAGTTCTCGTAGCCGGCGAAGACGATGATGATCAGCAGGTTGGCCACCATCACCACGTCCACCAGGGTGAGCACGCCGATGATGATGTCGCCGCCCTCGGCGGTGAATACCATCGGCACGAAATGGATGAACTCCTTGACGAACTTCACCAGCAGCAGCGCCAGAGCCAGGATGAGGCCGATATAGAAGGGCACCAGCAGCCAGCGGCTGGCGAACAGAAAGCTTTCCAGGCGGGTTTCCACATGCTTCATGCGATCTGCTCCTAAGCGTGGCGTTTACGCGTGGCGGCCAGGCTGGCGACCACGGAGGAGGTGAGTATGAGCGCGACGATGCCCAGCGCCAAACCGATGGGAATCTTGTAGAAGTCGACGATCAGCATTTTGCTGCCGACGAACACGAGCACCATGGCGAGGCCGTACTTGAGCAGGTGGAAGCGATCGTTCAGGTCGGCGAGCAGGAAGTACATGGAGCGCAGGCCCATGATGGCGAAGATGTTCGAGGTGAAGACAATGAACGGGTCCGTGGTCACCGCGAAGATGGCGGGAATGCTGTCCACGGCGAAGACCAGATCCGAAGTCTCGATCAGGACCAGCACCAGGAACAGCGGCGTGAACCAGCGCACGCCGTCTTTCATGACGGTGAATTTCTCACCGTGGTATTCGTGGGTGATGCGCAGGTGTCCGCGCATCCACTTCAGCACCGGGTTGTCGGCCAGATTCGACTCGGCCTCGGCGAAGATCAGCATCTTGATGCCGGTGATCACCAGGAAAGCGCCGAACAGGTAGAGGATCCAGTGGAACTGCTGCACCAGCCAGGCTCCGGCCAGGATCATGCTGGCGCGCATGACGATGGCGCCGAGCACGCCGAAGATGAGGACGCGGCGCTGGTACTCCGCCGGCACGGCGAAGAAGGTGAAGATCATGATGAAGACGAAGATGTTGTCCACTGACAGGGACAACTCGATCAGGTAGCCGGTCAGGAACTCCAGCGCCTTGGCGTTCGCCACCTCCCGCCCCGCCGTGCCGTCCAGCCACCACCAGAGCAGGGCGCAGAAGCTCAGGGACAGGGTGACCCAGACAGAGGTCCAGGCCAGGGCCTCCCGCACGGAAACCCGGTGGGCCTTCTTGCCGCCAAGAACGAACAGGTCGATCGCCAGCATGGCCAGCACGAAGGCGATGAAGCCCACCCAGAAGAGGGGACTGACGACGCTGGAAAGATCCATGAAGCCTTCCTTGTAGCTATAGGCAAAAATAAAAACCGGGGGAAGCCCCCCGGTCGGCATTACAGAGCGCCGATGCCTTCTTCAGGCGCCCCGTTCCAGCGCGGCAATGCGCTCTTCCAGGGGAGGATGGGTCATGAACAGGCGTTTGAGGCTACCACCGCCGCCCCCGCTGATGCCGAAGGCGGCCATTTTATCCGGCAGCGGCTGCGGATCGTGCACCGCCTGCAGGCGCTTGAGGGCATTGATCATGGCCTGCCTGCCGGCAAGACTGGCGCCACCCTGGTCGGCACGGAACTCACGCTGGCGCGAGAACCACATGACGATGATGGAGGCCAGCAGGCCCAGGATCAATTCGGCGACGATCATGGTGATGAAGAACGCCGGACCATGACCGTTCTCGTTCTTGAACACGACCCGGTCAACGGTGTGGCCGATGACCCGCGACAGGAACATGACGAAGGTGTTCACCACGCCCTGGATCAGGGCCATGGTGACCATGTCGCCGTTGGCGGCGTGGGCCACCTCGTGGCCCAGCACGGCCTCCGCCTCTTCCCGCGTCATGTTGCGCAGCAAGCCGGTGGACACCGCCACCAGGGAACTGTTCTTGCTCATGCCGGTGGCGAAGGCGTTCACCTCGGGCGAATCGAAAATCGCCACCTCGGGCATCTTGATGCCGGCGGCCTGCGCCTGGCGCGCCACGGTCTGCACCAGCCAGAGTTCTTCCTGGGTGCGCGGATCGGTGATGACCTGGGCGCCCGTGGCCTTCTTCGCCGTCCACTTGGAGATGGCGAGGGAGATGAAGGCACCGCCGAAGCCCATGACCGCGGCAAAAACCAGCAGGGCTTGCAGGTTGAGGCCCTGGGCGTTGAGATACGGCTCCACGCCCAGGAGGCGCATGGTGACCGAGAGCACCAGGACAATGGCCATGTTGGTGGCCAGGAACAGAAAGATACGTTTCATGACAAGCTCCTTGATCGGGGCTGAAAACGTGGCGCAGGCTACGCCAGTTTGAAGATCAAATAAAGTCGAATATTTCTGGATTACTATTCGTTAATTACGAATAGTGTCGACACCGTGAATTTCAAGCACCTCTACTACTTCTGGACTGTCGCCCGCAGCGGCGGAGTGGCGCGGGCCAGCGAACGCCTCAACCTGACGCCGCAGACCGTGAGTGCTCAGATCAAGCTGCTCGAAGAGCAACTCGGCACCCCGCTGTTGCGGCCCGCCGGCCGGGGTCTGGAACTCACCGAGGCGGGCCGTCTGGCGCTGGGCTACGCTGACGAGATCTTCGCCCTGGGCGACGCGCTCAAGTCCGCCCTGGCCAGCCACCAGGGCATGCCCTTCCTGCCGTTTCGCGTCGGCATCACCGACGTCATGCCCAAGTCCCTCGCCTACCAGCTGCTCTCCCCCAGCACCGGGCTGGCGGAACCGGTACGCCTGGTATGCCGGGAAGGCAAGCTCGACCGGCTGCTGGCGGAACTGGCCCTGCACCGCCTGGACATGGTCCTGGCCGACCGTCCCCTGCCCGCCCACATCAACGTGCGCGGCTACAGCCACAAGCTGGGGGAATGTGGCCTCGCATTTTTCGCCGCGCCAATGCTGGCCGACACCTGTAACGTCTTCCCGGACTGCTTGAATGGGGCGCCCCTCCTCCTGCCCGGCGACGACGCCACCGCGCGGCCCCGCATCGAGGCCTGGCTGGAGAAGAACCGTCTGGCGCCGCGGGTGGTGGGGGAATTCGACGACGGCGCCCTCATGATGGCCTTCGGCCAGGCCGGCGGCGGCTATTTCCCGGCGCCGGCCGTGCTCGGCGAGGCCATCGAGACGCAATTCGGCGTGAGGCGGGTCGGACTGGCGGAGGACATCCAGGACGTGTTCTATGCAATTACCGGCGAACGCCACATCACCCATCCGGCGGCGCAGGCGGTCCTCGCCAACGCCATGGCAACGTAAGCGCGGATATCAGCGCTCGAACAGCGCGATGGATTCGATGTGGGCGGTATGCGGGAACATGTTCGCCACCCCTGCCGATACCAGCCGGTAACCCTTCTGGTGCACCAGCACGGCGGCATCCCGGGCCAGGGTGGCGGGGCTGCAGGAGACGTAGACGATGCGGCGAGGCGCCCCCGCATCCGGCAGCGACTTCACCAGCTCGATGGCGCCGTCCCGGGGCGGGTCGATGAGCAACTTGTCGAAATGCCCCAGTTCCGCGTAAGCCTCCGGCGTCATCTGGAACAGGTCGGCGACGCGGAACTCGGTGAGGTGTTTCAGGCCATTGCGCGCCGCGCTTTCGCCGGCCCGCTCGACCAGGCCCTTGCTGCCCTCGACGCCCAGGACGGCGGCGCCGCGCCGGGCGATGGGCAGGCTGAAATTGCCCAGGCCGCAAAAGAAATCGGCGATGCGCTCGCCGGGGCGCGGGTCCAGCAGGCGCATGGCGCGGCGGATGAGCATGCGGTTGATGCCATGGTTCACCTGGGTGAATTCGGTGGGCTTGAACGGCATCACCAGGTTGAATTCCGGCAGGCTGTAGGCCAGTTCAGGAGCATCCAGGGGGTAGAAGGGATGGGCGGTGTCCGGCCCCTTGGGTTGCAGCCAGAGCTGGATGCGGTGGGTGTCGGCGAAGATCTTGAGCCTGGTCTCGTCCTCCGGGGTGGGCGGCTCCAGCACGCGCAGCACCAGCACGTCCACCGACTCGCCGGTGGCCAGTTCGATCTGGGGCAGGCGGTCACGGATGGAAAGCTGTTCCACTAGGTGGCGCAGCTTGGGCAGCAGGGCGGAAATCCGCGCCGGCAGCACCTCGCAACTGTCCATGTCGGCCACGTAGCTGCTGCGCCGCTCGTGGAAGCCCACCAGGACGCCACCCTTCTTGGGCACGTTGCGCACCGACAGCCGGGCCCGGGTACGGTACCCCCAGGGCTGGCCGTGGATGGGAGGCAGGATGCTTTCCGGCGTGACCTTGCCGATGTGGGCGAAGCAGTCCTCCAGCACCCGCTGCTTGGCCGCCACCTGGGCGGCTTCGTCCAGATGCTGGTGGCTGCAGCCGCCGCAGATGCCGAACCAGCGGCAGGCGGGCGCCACCCGGAAGGGGCTGGCTTTCAGGATGCGGGTGGTCTGGGCCTGCTCGAAATGGGGTTTCCTGCGATAGCTGGCGTAGTGGACGATTTCCCCCGTGAGCGCCCCATCCACGAAGATGGTCTTTCCCTCCTGGCGGCCGACGCCGCGGCCCTCGTGGTCCAGCGACTCGATGGCGATGGGCGTCGGGTTTTCCGTCGGCGTCCTCATGCCCCCCAGGCCTCCAGGAACTCGAACCAGTGCTCGGCGCCGATATCCTCCAGGCTGGACCGCACCAGAGCAATCTCCTGTTCATGTTGCTGAGCGGTGAGCACGCCGCGCATCCTCTGAAAGCGCAGGTAGACCAGCCAGGTGTTGACCACGTCGGTCTCGCAATAGTCGCGGATGGCGGCGATCTCGCCCCTTTGATAGGCCGGCCAGACTTCCGAACCGTCCATGCCCAGCTTGCCAGGAAAACCGTAGAGCTTGGCCAGCTCGTCCAGGGGCGCATTGGCCCGGCCGGAATACATGGCCAGCACGTCCATCAGGTCCAGGTGGCGGGTGTGGTAGCGGTTCAGGTAGTTGTTGTACTTGAAGTCGCGGTCGTCGTCGCCCCAGTCCCAGTACTTGGGCGCGGTGACGCCATGCAGCATGGCCCGGTAGTGCAGCACCGGCAGGTCGAAGCCGCCGCCGTTCCAGCTCACCAGCTGCGGCGTGTACTTCTCGATGCCGTCGAAGAAACGCTGGACGATCTCGCCTTCCGTCGCCTCCGGCTCGGACAGGGAGAACACGCGGAAGCGGTCCCCCTCCCTCAGGGTGCAGGAGATGGTCACCACCCGTTGCAGGTAGTGCGGCATGAAGTCGGAGCCGCCGGTCTGCTGGCGGCGCATGAGGAAGGCCATCTCCCCCACCTCGTGGTCGCTGGCCTCCTCCCCCACATTGTGGAGACGGCGCAACCCGGCGATGTCGGGAATGGTTTCGATGTCGAAGACGAGGACGGGGGTCATGGCGGCTCGGGATAAAATTCGGGCAATTCTATCCGGTTTGGCCATCCTCCCTTGAGGCTGAGCGATACCAGAACACCCGCCAGCGCATGGTTGGCCGGGTCGCGATCTGTAAACCGGAGCCCGGGTTCAACTGAGACGGACACCTGTCCGCATGGAGTCATTCGATGAATACGACCTTCAAGGGAAGTCTGCTGGTCCTCGCCCTGGCGGTGTCCAGCGCCATCCAGGCCGCGGAAGAGAGGCAGAGCAATGCCAGCGAGCAGATTGGCCTGGCGGTCACCATCTACAACGGCGACCTGGCCCTGGTAAAGGATGCCCGCAAGGTGAAAGTGACCAACGGCGACAACCTGCTGGCCTGGCGCGACGTTTCCGCCCGCATGCAGCCCGAGACTGCGCTGCTGCGCTCCCTGGACGGGCGCAAGCTCACCCTGTACGAACAGAACTTCGACTTCGATCTGCTCACCCCCCAGAAGCTGCTGGAGGAATCCGTCGGCGCCCAGGTGCGGGTCATCCGCAACCAGCCCATCACCGGCGTCGAAATCAGCGAATACGCCACCGTGCTGGCGGCCAATGAAGGCGCGGTGCTGAAATTCAGCGACCGGGTGGAGACCTCCCTGCCGAATCCAGGCCGCCTGGCCTTCCCCGGTGTGCCGACCCATTTGCGCGACCGCCCCACCCTGTCCTTGCTGTTCAGGACCGAGGCGCCCACCCCCTTCTTCGCGGGTGCCAAGACCACCGTCGACCAGGACATGGAACTCACCTACCTGACCCAGGGCCTGGCCTGGAAGGCGGACTACGTGGCCGAGCTCTCCAACAAGGAGGACAGCATCGACCTCAACGGCTGGGTCACCCTCACCAACACCAGCGGCACCGCCTACCCCAATGCCCGTCTGCAACTCATCGCCGGCGAGGTGAACCGGGCCCAGCCCGAGCGCCGGCCGATGCCCATGATGGCAAAGGCCATGGCCATGGCCGACGCGGCGCCGGCCATGCAGGAAGAGGGCCTGTTCGAATACCACCTCTACACTCTGGATCGGCTCACCACCCTGCAGGACCGGCAGACCAAGCAGGTCGCCCTGCTCTCCGCGCAGAAAGTCGCGGTCGACAAGGAATTCCGCCTGACCGGGGGTGACTGGTACTACACCAGCCAGCAAGGCGACCTGGGCAAGAAACTCAAACCCGGCGTCTTCATGGAGTTCACCAACAAGTCCGAGAAAGGCGAAGGTGCCGGGCTAGGTGTGCCGCTGCCCAAGGGCATCGTGCGGGTCTACAAGAAGGACAGCGCCGGCCGCGCCCAATTCATCGGCGAGGACCGCATCGAGCACACCGCCAAGGGTGAGACCGTCAAGCTCAAGCTGGGCGAGGCATTCGACATTACCGCCGACAAGAAGCAGGTGGACTTTCAGAGAATCGCCGCCGCCGGTTTCAACGCCCGGGGTGGCGTCATCGAGACCACCTACCAGCTGGAAATCCGCAATGCCAAAAGTGAGAAGGTGGTGGTCACCGTGCTGGAAAGCATCCCCGGCGAATGGCAGATGCTGCAGGAAAGCCACCCGCACAAGAAGGATTCCGCCCGTACCGCCGTCTGGAATGTGCCGGTGCCCGCCGAGGGCAAGACGACCCTGGCCTGGCGGGTACGGGTGAAATACTGAGCGCGCTGCTCGATTCCGTCGTTGCCAGCCTGGCCGGGCCGGGCTGGTGTGTGGCGCCCGGATTCCTGAGCGCCGCGGAAACCGGGGCGCTGCGCGGGGAGTGCCGGCAGGCCTTCACGGACGGGGGTTTCCATGCCGCCGGCGTGGGCAAGGGCAACGCCGCGCTGCGGTCGGAAATCCGTGGCGACCACATCCTCTGGGTGGACGAAAGCCGAGCAGGCCCGGCCCTGCAAGCCGCCTTGGCCAGGCTCGAAGCCCTGCGCCAGGCGGTGAACCTGGACCTCTTCCTGGGTCTATTCGACCTGGAGTTGCACTTTTCCGTCTATCCCCCGGGAAACGGTTACCAGCGCCACCTGGACCGCTTCCGCGACGACGACCGCCGCACCCTCACCGTCATTCTCTACCTCAACGAGGACTGGAACCGGGAAGACGGTGGCCTGCTGCGTTTCTGGCCCGAGGCGGATGGCGCCCCCCTGGAGATCGTGCCGGCCGGCGGCACCCTGGTCGCCTTCCTGTCCGACCGTTTCTGGCACGAGGTGCTGCCCGCCCGCCGCGAACGGCTGAGCCTGACGGGATGGTTCAGGCGGCGCTGAACCGCACCACGATGCCTGGCGGGCAGGCGGAGGGTTAAGTGATCACGCCCTGCATCAGCGGACAGCGGTTACGGCATGGGCGCAGGAGACAGCCCCCCGGCGTTGAGGTGCGTCCACCACTTACCTAGCGCAGGTCTGCGCGTATTTTTGGCATTGTGAACAGCCTCACAGTCATGCAATGACCGATAAGCTACGGTGCTAACATGCATGGCCCAACATGCAGCAGTCACTACTTTTTATCAGCGTGGCTCCGGTATTTCGCCATGCCTGGCGAGCAAGACCGGCCGGAGATCACCCGCAACGTTTCGTTTCACCCACTCGTCCTAGGAGTTCACCATGACCTTATCGCTTAAGACCCTGAACATCGCCCTGCTCGCCATCGGCTGCGGCGCCCTGGCCGGCTCCGCCGTCGCCAGTTCTGCGCAAGGCAGCTTCTACGACCCCGAGAACAAGGCAAGTGGCAATTAGGTCGGTAACACCACCGGCTTCGAGCTGTACCGCACGATCGGCTGCCCCGGCCGTGCCCTGCTGGATCCGGGCTGCGTCGAGGACAAAAAACCTGCGCCTGCCGCCAAGCCCGCGGCCAAGCCCGCGCCCTGCCCACTGCCTCCGGGCACCTTGCTGGGCGACAAGACGCCGATGAACGCGAAGGCTGGCGAGTGCTACGCCAAAGTGGTCCGTCCCGCACAGTTCCGCACCGACAAGGTCCGCAAGCTGGTGAAGGAAGCCAGCGAGCGCATCGAGACCATCCCCGCCAAGTACGAAACGGTGAAGGAAAGGGTGCTGGTCAAGGAAGCCGGCGAGCGCATCGAGATCGTGCCGCCCGTCTACAAGGCGGTGAAGGTGCGGGTGCAGAGCGAGGAAATCCAGGAAGTGGTGCCCGCCGTCTTCGAGACCGTCAAGGAACGCGCCCTGGTCAAGGAAGCCAGCACCCGCCTCGATCCCGTCCCCGCGGTCTACGAGGACGTCGAGGAAAAAGTCATGGTGAAGCCCGCCAGCCGCAAAGCCATCGAGGTCCCCGCAGTCTACGAAACCGTTTCCGAGAAGAAACTGGTACGCGAGGCCTACACCACCTGGAAACCCGGCACCCAGACCAACATCCAGAAAATCGACGCTTCCACCGGCGAGATCATGTGCCTGGTGGAAGTGCCCGCCGAATACCAGACCATCACCCGCCAGGTGCTGAAGTCCCCAGCCAGCGTGCGCTACGAGGACATTCCGGCTGAGTACCAGACCGTCAAGAAGACCGTGCTGAAGACCCCCGCCAGCACCCGCACCGTGCAGATCCCCGCGGAATACGCCGAGAAGGAAGTGAAGAAGCTGGTGAAACCGGCTACCACGGTGACCAAGGTGGTGCCGGTGGACTACGAACGTGAAATCATGACCGTGGTCACTCCCGCCACCGAGAAGCGCATTCCCATTCCCGCCGAGTATGCCGAGCGCGAAGTCACCAAGCTGGTGGCCGCGGCGAAGGAAGTGCGCGTGCCGATCCCGGCCGAGTACGCCGACGTTCCTCAGGAAGTCATGGTCTGCCCGGTGCAGGAATACTGGACTTCGGTGCTCTGCGACGTAAACGCCACGCCCGCCAAGATCACGGAAATCCAGGCCGCGCTGAAGGCTGCCGGCTTCACCCCGGGCGTCGCCGGACAACTCGACAACGCCACCATGAAGGCGGTGGCCGATTATCAGAAAGCCAAGGGCATTGCCCAGGACGGCTACCTGAACATCGAGACCGTCAAGGCGCTCGGCGTTTCCCCCAAGTAAGCCCCTCTTGTCCCGCCCGGAGCCCTTCGCGAGAAGGGCTCTTATTATTTCAGCGTTCGGAGTTCAGCGCCTCGCGGAACAGCAGGTCGGAGTTTTTCAGAACGATGGTGCCATGCGTGTAATCCAGCACCCCGGCCTCCACCCAATGCCGCACCTGCCGGTTGACGCTTTCCCGCGACACACCGACCAGGTTGCCGAGTTCCTCCTGCGAGAGCTTGAGGCCGATGGCGATGCCTTCGGCGGTCAGCTTGCCGTACTGCTGCCCCAGATTGATGAGGATGCGCGCCAGGCGTGCGGGCAGGTTCAGGAAGCTGAGATTGCCCACCATGTCGTTGGTGGCGCGCAGCCGCTTGGACAAGGCCGCGAGAAGCTTGAGAGCGACCCGCGGGTTGCGCTCCAGGAAAGGCAGGAAATCCCGCCGCCACAGCACCAGGAAACTGCAAGGCTCCATGGTGGTGACCGAGGCGCTACGTGCCTCGCCATCGAGCAGGGCCATTTCCCCGAAGAGGTCGCCGGGCTCGAGGATGCTGAGGATCGCCTCCTTGCCATCCTGGGAGACCAGGCTGACCTTGACCCTTCCCTGCATCACTACCAGCAGGTGGTCGCCGGGCTCGCCCTCCTGGAACACCGTGTGGCGCGCCGGATGCTGCACCATGCGGGCCATCTTCAGGACGGTGGCGGCCTCCTCCTCGTCGAGGGCGGAGAAGATCACGCTACGTTTGCGCAGTTCGGCGATATCCATGGCTGTGGCGAGCATTCCCAGAGTTGCGGGAGAGGCTGATTCCTTGCACCTGCTGAGGTCGGTGCCGTCTATTGTGCCGGAAACGGTGGACTTGGGTGCCATGGCTCGCATGCTTCGCGCGGGTGGAAGGTGGCACCAGTGTATGAAGCCGGGGCTTCAGGCTCTGTGATGCATTTCACTCCCCCGCGCGCAGTCGAAGGAGGCCGGGTTCAACGCAGCGGGGTCGGCCAGAACAGGCTGGCGGCCAGCAAAGCCAGCAGGATCAGCAGGATCGCCGCGCCCAGCCACTTGCGCGCCTGACCCGGCCAACGCCGGCGGCGGGCAAGTAGCAACCGATCCGCAAGTTCCGGTGGCGCATACTCAATGAACAGATCGATGGCATCGCCGCCCTGCAACAGCGCCTTCATGGGGCCGGCGTGAGACTTCCAGATGATCATCCACTGGCGACCGTCATAGCCGCCGGTCTCCAGGCCGACCTGGGGAAATTGCACGGTAAACCAGTAACCCATGCCCTCCAGCACCAGAATCCCGGGCTCGAAATGCGCCAGCCCGGGCACACCGCCGGACGGCAGCTCCGGTCCGTACATGAGAACCTTGAATTTGGGCTTGGGCAATCGCCACATGGGGGATATCCAACCGCGAACGAATGGCTAGAATGCCGTGGTTTTCACCGGGCCGCCAGTATGAGAAACGAACTGCTGCAATTATTCCTGAGACGCCATGCCTGCCACCAGTTCCTGCCGGACAGAGCATTGCCGCGCGAGGACCTGGAATTCATCCTCGAGGCCGGCCGTCTTTCCCCCTCCTCCTTCGGGCTGGAACAGTGGAAATTCATCGTCTTCGAGCAGGCCGCCGACAAGCAGGCGCTGCAGGCGGCGTGTTTCGGACAAGCACAGGTGGGATCCGCCAGCGTGGTGGTGGTGATCCTCGCTCGCCTCGCCGAACTGCACCCCGATTCCCCCTATGTACGCCGGCTCATGGCACGCGAGTATCCGCAGGCCGAGGCGCTGCAGGGCGCCCTCCGCAATTACCGTGAATTCCACGCCGCCACCGATGTACCGACCTGGAGCGCCGCCCAGTGCCACATCGCCGCCGCCAACATGATGACCGCCGCCGCCGGCATCGGTGTCGATTCCTGCGCCATCGGCGGCTTCATCCCCGGCGAACTCTGCCGCGTGCTCGACATCGATGCCCGCATCAGCCAGCCGGTGCTGGTGCTGCCGCTGGGTTACTGCGCCCACCCCGCGGGCGAGAAGCAACGCCTGCCGCTGACGGAGATGCTCGAGTTCCGCTGAGTACCGCGTCATGCCTGTCGTCCCGCCGCCCGCCGCGCCGCTCGCGCGGCCGCTGTTGTGGTGGTCTGTGGGCTGGGGGCTGATCCTCCTGGTGGTCTATTTCGCCCTTACTCCGCAACCGCCCTCCCCCTCCTTCAGCCACGCCGACAAGCTCGGCCACGTACTCGCCTATTCCACGCTGATGGCCTGGTGGACGCAGCTCGTGCCCGGCCCGCGGCGCCTCGCGGTGGCTTTCCTGCTCATGGGTGGAGCGCTGGAACTCCTGCAACACTGGGGAGGAATCCGCAGCGGCGAGTTCCTCGACCTGGCGGCCAACTGCCTCGGCATCGGCCTGGGCTGGCTGGTCAGTGGGTGGGCGCCGAATTGGCTGGCCCGCCTGGAGCGTGGAGTCGCGCGATGAACGTCCGCCAGGCCGCCCGCGCCGTGCTGGCGGAAAGGGACGTCGAGGCCAAGCTGGCCGGCGCCGAAAGGCTTTGGGCGGAGTGGCAAGCCGGCCGCCTCGTCCTCGAGGCCGGGGCCGACCCGGCCCTGGATAGCCCAGGCCTGCCCGACCGGCCCGTGCTCGCCCCGCCCAGGGCCATGCCCCGGCGTGAGTTGAACGGCCCGGAGAACCACGCCGCTCTGATCCACGCCCTGGCCCACATCGAATTCAACGCCATCAACCTGGCCCTCGACGCGGTGCAGCGTTTCCCCGGCTTGCCCCCGGCGTTCTACGCCGACTGGTTGCAGGTGGCGGCGGAGGAGTCCTACCACTTCCGCCTGCTGCGTGACCACCTGCGCGGGCTGCAGCGCGACTACGGCGACTTTCCCGCCCACGCCGGTCTCTGGGAAATGGCGAAGAAGACCGCCCACGATCCCCTCGCCCGCATGGCCCTGGTTCCCCGCCTGCTGGAAGCGCGAGGCCTGGACGTGACGCCGGACATCCAGCGCAAGCTGCGCGGTTACGGCGACCGCGCCGGGGCCGCCATCCTGGACATCATCCTGCGCGACGAGATCGGCCACGTCGCCGCCGGCGACCGCTGGTTCCGCCACCTTTGCGCCCAACGCGGCCTGGAGCCCGAGGCCGCCTTTCAGGCGCTGCTGGACACCCCCGGCGTGCCCCGCCCGCGTCGCCCCTTCAACGAGGCCGCCCGCCGGGCCGCCGGCTTCGGCGCAGAGGAGCTGGCCCACCTCGCCGAGCCCCGCAAACGCTGAATCCGGATATGCGTGTCGCCTTGCCCGGGGGGTGGGGGCGGGGCATAATCCCCACCTTCCTTTGCCCCTTTGTTAACCCTTGTTTTGTCTGGATTTTCTGGAGGATACGGGGATCATGACCGAACTCAATTCCGCGGCACTGCTCAACAAGGTTTCCCCCGCCTTGCCGGTGCACTGGTATTTCGACCCCAAGATTTACGAACTGGAGATGGAACTCCTGTTCAAGCGCGGCGCCAACTATGTGGGCCACGGCCTGATGACCCCCGAGTTGGGCGACTACCACGTGCTCGACTGGCTGCATGACGGCGGCAAGATGCTGGTGAACAACCCCAACGGCATCGAACTGCTGTCCAACGTCTGCCGCCACCGCCAGGCGCGGATGCTGCAAGGCCGGGGCAACGCCCAGCACATCGTCTGCCCCTTCCACCGTTGGACCTACGACACCCGGGGCCAGCTCATGGGCGCCCCCCATTTCCCCGAGAATCCCTGCCTGCACCTGCACAAGACCGCCCTGAAGAACTGGAACGGCCTGCTCTTCGCCGGCCCCCGCGATGTGCACACCGATCTCGCCGGGCTGGGCGTGGCCGCCGATATGGATTTCAGTGGCTTCCTCTACGACAGCACGCACGTCACCCGGTACGACTTCAACTGGAAGACCTTCATCGAGGTCTACCTGGAGGACTACCACGTCGTGCCCTACCACCCGGGCCTGGGCCAGTTCGTCGACTGCGACGAACTGAAATGGGAATACGGCGAGATGTATTCGGTACAGACCGTGGGCATCAAGGACCACCTCGACCGCCCCGGCAGCGCCGTCTACAACCGCTGGTCGCAGCAGGTGAAGCGCTACCGGGAAGGCAAGGACCCGGCCCACGGCGCCATCTGGCTCACCTACTACCCCACCCTCATGGTGGAGTGGTATCCGCACACCCTGGTGGTCAGCAACATCATCCCCACCGGCATCGAGTCCTGCCTCAACGTGGTGGAGTACTACTACCCCGAGGACATCCTGCTGTTCGAGCGCGACTTCGTCGAAGCCGAACAGGCCGCCTATCGGGAGACCGCGATCGAGGACGACGACATCTGCTACGGCATGCACAAGGGCCGCAAGGCCCTGTACGCGCAGGGCATCAGCCAGCAAGGCCCCTACCAGTCGCCCATGGAAGACGGCATGGTGCACTTCCACGAGTGGCTGCGACGGATGATCGAGCCGCATCTGTAAGCGGAAACACCCCGGCAAACGGCCGCTTGGGTTCAGCACCTGGCGGCCGTTTCCATTTGCGCGGGATGGCCCGACAATGCCGGCATGAATCCCTCCACCGACTACACCGCCATCCTCCGCGCCCCCTTCGGCGCCCTGGGAGTGCGCGTCGCCGACGGCCACCTCACCGGCCTGGAATTCCTGGCGCCGGGCAGCAAGCCGGTCGCCTCGGGCCTGCCCCTGGTCAAACGGCTGGAAAAAGAACTCGCCGCCTACTACGCCGACCCCGAGCACGTCTTCGACCTGCCCCTCGAACCGATCGGCACCCCCTTCCGGCAACGGGTCTGGAACGCCCTGCTGGCCATTCCCGCCGGCCAGACCCGCAGCTATGGCGATATCGCCCGGCAGGTCACCAGCGCTCCTCGCGCCGTCGGCCAGGCGGTGGGCGACAACCCCCTGCCCATCGTCATCCCCTGCCACCGGGTCATCGCCGCAGACGGCGGCCTGGGCGGTTTCATGCACAGCCGCACCGGCTATTCCCAGGACATCAAGCGCTGGCTGCTCAGGCATGAGCGCGCCCTTTGAAGCGGAACTCGACCGCTTCTGCGACGCCCTCTGGCTGGAGGACGGCCTTTCCCCCCGCTCGCTGGAAAGCTACCGGCGCGACCTGACCCAACTCTTCGCCTGGCTCGGCGAGCAAGGCATCGCCCCCCAGCAGGCGCAGCGCGACCGCATCCAGGCCTTCCTCGCCCACCGCACCCTCGACCAGGGCATCGCCGCCCGCAGCCTGGCGCGCCAGCTCACCGCCATCAAGCGCTACCACCGCTGGCTGCTGCGGGAAGGCCGGCGCGCGGACGACCCCACCCTGACCGTGGACGCCCCCCGTCTGCCCAAACCCCTGCCGAAGACCCTCTCGGAAACGGAAGTGGAGGCCCTGCTCAACGCCCCGGACGCGGACACCCCCCACGGCCTGCGCGACCGGGCCATGCTGGAAGCCCTCTACGCCGCCGGCTTCCGGGTCTCGGAACTGGTGGGACTGCCCCTGGCCGCGGTGAGCCTCACCGACGGCGTGGCGCGGGTCATGGGCAAGGGCAGGAAGGAACGGCTGGTGCCCCTGGGCGAGGAGGCGCGGGAGTGGATCGCCCGCTACGCCAAGGAATCCCGGCCGGTGCTATTGAAGGGCAAGGGCTGCGAGTCCCTGTTCGTCACCGAGCGGGGCGGCCCCATGACCCGGCAGATGTTCTGGTACCTGATCAAGAAGCATGCCCTCAATGCCGGCATCCGCTCGCCCCTGTCCCCCCACACCCTGCGCCATGCCTTCGCCACCCACCTGCTCAACCATGGCGCCGACCTGAGGGTGGTGCAGATGCTGCTCGGCCACGCCGACATCGCCACCACCCAGATCTACACCCACGTCGCCAAGGAGCGCCTGAAGCAACTGCACGCGCAACATCACCCACGCGGGTGAAGCTTCAGTTGCGCTTGTACACGTCCTCGAAGCGGACGATGTCGTCCTCGCCCAGATAGGAGCCGGACTGCACCTCGATGAGATGCAGCGGCACCTTGCCCGGGTTCTCCAGGCGGTGGCTGGTGCCCAGGGGAATGTAGGTGGACTGGTCCTCGGTCAGCAACTGCTCGACCCCGTCGCGGGTCACCCGCGCGGTGCCGGACACCACCACCCAATGCTCGGCTCGGTGGTGGTGCATTTGCAGGCTGAGCTTGTGGCCCGGCTTGACCATGATGCGCTTGACCTGGAAGCGCTCGCCCATGTCGATGCCCTCGTACCAGCCCCAGGGCCGGAACACGCGGGTGTGGAATTCGTGCTCCGTGCGGCCGGATTTCTTCAGGTAATCCACCACCTTCTTCACGTCCTGGGCACGGGACTTGTCCGCCACCAGCACCGCGTCGGCGGTCTCCACGATGAGCAGGTCCTCCACCCCCAGGGCCGCCACCATGCGGGTTTCCGCGCGCACATAGCTGCGCTTCACGCCGTCGAGGTAGACGTCGCCGCGCACCACGTTGCCGTCCGCATCCTTCAGGCCGACGTCCCACAGCGCCGACCAGGCGCCGATGTCGTTCCAGCCGATTTCCGCCGGCACCACGGCGGCGTTGGCGGTCTTCTCCATCACCGCGTAGTCGATGGAATCCGAAGGGCAGTCGGCAAAAGCCGCCTTGTCCAGGCGGCAAAAGTCCAAATCGTGCTCGCCTGCCGCCAGGGCACGCTCGCAGGCGGCCAGGATGTCCGCGCGCAGCCGGCCCAGTTCCTCCACGAACTGGCGGGCCGAGAACAGGAACATGCCGCTGTTCCAGAAGTAGTCGCCGCCGGCCAGGAATTTCTCCGCCGTGGCCGCGTCCGGCTTCTCCACGAAGCGGGCCACCTGTCGTGCCGTCGTGCCCTGCAGGGCTTCTCCGCGCTGGATGTAGCCGTAGCCGGTATGCGGTGAATCCGGCACGATGCCGAAGGTCACCAGCCGGCCCTGGGCCACCGCCCGCATGCCCTCCGCGACGGCGGCGTGGAAGGCCGGTACTCGTCGATCAGATGGTCCGCGGGCAAGAGCAGCATGACCGCCTCCGGATCCCGCTTCAGCAGGGTCAGCGCCGCCACCGCCGCCGCCGGCGCCGTGTTGCGGCCCATGGGCTCGAGGAAGATGCCCAGCGGTTCCACCCCGATCTCGCGCAACTGTTCGGCAATGAGGAAGCGGTGGTCGTTGTTGCACACCACCAGCGGCGCGCCGATGCCGGCGATGCCATGCAGGCGCAGCACGGTTTCCTGCAGCATGGTGCGCGGCCCGGCCAGGGGCAGCAGCTGTTTCGGCAGGGCAGCGCGGGACAGGGGCCACAGGCGTGTGCCGGAGCCTCCGGAAAGGATGACGGGATGGAGCGGCATGGTCGGTTCCTCGATGCAGTCAGTCGACACGGGGGTGGCGCGCGGCCAGCGCGTGCCGGTCAGCGCAGAAAGCCTTCATGTTCCAGCTTCAGGACGATGCTTTGCACGGCCTCGTCGACCCCGCAGAGGGCGGTGTCGATGGCCAGTTCGGGCTTCTCCGGCACTTCATAGGGATCGGATACCCCGGTGAACTCGGCAATCAGGCCGGCCCGCGCCTTCGCATAGAGGCCCTTGCGGTCGCGGCTTTCGCAGACATCGATGGAGGTGGCGACGTGGATTTCGATGAAGCCGCCCCAGGGCTCGATCATGTCGCGCACGGCGCGGCGGGTGGCGGCGTAGGGGGCGATGGGAGCGCAGATGGCGATGCCGCCGTGCTTGGTGATCTCGCTGGCGACGTAGCCGATGCGGCGGATGTTGATGTCGCGGTGCGCCTTCGAGAAGCCCAGTTCGGAGGACAGGTGGCGGCGCACGACATCGCCGTCCAGCAGGGTCACGCGGCGGCCGTCCATTTCCATCAGCTTCACGGTCAGCGCCCGCGCCAGGGTGGACTTGCCCGCCCCGGACAGGCCGGTGAAGAACACGGTGAAACCCTGCCGCGTCCGTGGCGGAAAAGCCTTGCGCAATTCGTCGAGGACTTCCGCGTCGGCGAACCAGGCGGGGATCCTGGAGCCCGTCATCAGGCGCCGCGTCAATTCGCCGCCGTTCATGGCCTGCGCGCGGGCATCCGCGGGCGCTTCCGCCGCTGGCACGAATTCATCCGCATCCTCCAGATAGACCAGACGCGGATAATCGATCAGGGTGACGCCCAGTTCCGCGAGGAAACCTTCCGGCGGCGCGACTCGAGCGCCAGCCAGATCCTCGCCGCGGCGAAACTCGCCGGCTGGTGGCGCCTCACCCCCGACCACCAGATGGGAACAGCCGTAATTGCGGGCAATGATCGCGCGCAGCCAGGTCTCCCGCGCTCCCGCCGCGTCCGGCACCATGGGATTCAGGGCAAGGGCGCTGCTGGCGGCCGGGAAGCGCGGCATGATGGCGCGGCAGGCGCGCACCAGAGCGAAGTGGCTGGCATCGCTGACCGGATCGGCACCGGCCATGACGTGGATGAGCAGATTGGCCTCATAGCGCAAGGCGGCGTTCAGCACGAACTCGCGCTGCGGCCGGTGCATCGGTTGGCCGGGCTGATAGGCCAGCACCCGTCGCCAGCCGCGGCGCTGAAACTCCCCTCGTAATTCGGCCGGGGTAGGGCGAAGCGCCAGAAAATCATGGCGCGGCGGCAACGCCACGCCCTCCACCCGGCCCGCCACGTAGACCTCGCCGGATCGGCCCGCTGGCGCCGCCGGAGGCAACCCGGAGGCCGCGGCCAGGCGCTCTTCCAAAGCGTGATCCACCGGCCATATCTCGGAGACGTGCAGCAGAGCGGGCATGAAACCCTCGCCGTCGCGCAGGCAGACGGTCTGCCCCGGACTCAGGCCGCGCGCGGCCTGCTCCGGCACCGCGAGCATCACCGGCAGGGGCCAGAAACGACCGTCGACCAGGCGCAGGCCGGACAGCACCGCGCTCATCTCGGCACGTCCCATGTAGCCGGTGAGCGGCGACAACGCGCCGGTCAGCAGCAACTCCAGCTGGCAGATCTGCCGCCAGTCCAGATCCAGCGAGGAGAGTTCGCGGGCTTCGGCGCGGATCGCGGCGGCGCGCTCGGCGTCGGCGAGCAGGGGCAGCAGGGTGCCGCCGTAGGGGGGGATCAGGGAGTGCTGCATGCGCGGGTACTCAGGGATAGACTTCGAAGAAAGCCTGCACGAATTCGCCGATGCGTGCCTCCGGCAGGACGTTGATGCCGGCCGCCGCCTTGCGCCCGCCACCGGTTTCGAAGCGCCTGCACAAGGCATCGGCGCCGGTCTTGTTGACCAGGGGGGCACGCACGCTGACCACGTAATGCCCTCGCGGGGAACGCGTCAGCAGGGCGTGGGCGCGCTGCGGATGGGCCGTCGCCAGGTCGTTGGCGTAGACCCCGGACACCCGCCGCGCCCAGGCGGCGTCGGGCAGCAGGTAGACGGCGCCGGACGGGCGCGCATCCATCGCCTGCACCGCCCGCGCTTGCGCCATGTCGAGCAGGTAGCCGGTACTCAGGGTATGGAATTCCGCTGCCTCGTGCATGAAGGCGAAGGGATCGGCGTAAGCATGCAGGGCGCGGTACAGGTCTGCGGGATGGAAGTGCAGATCCTCCAGGCTGTCGCCGTAGCCGTTGTAGTTGAGGCACTCACCCAGTTCACGCAGGGATTCCAGTTGCGCGCGGGGCAGGCCAAGGGGCTCGGCGGCCCGGCGCGCGGCGCCGTGCAGGTTGTCGCCGAAGGCGGCGACCACCGCCCAGGGCCGATGGGTGCCGCCCAGGTGGCGGTCGACCAGCAGACTGGTGCAGACCTCCGCAGAGGTATCGATGCTGGCCTGGAAATTCGCATGCACGGGCAGTTCACCGGACTCGTGATGATCGAACCAGCGCACCCGCGCACCCTTATCCAGAGCCGCCGCCAGGGCCGCCGCGTTCTTTTCCACGGCGATGTCCAGGACCAGGATCTCGTCACCGGCGCGCGCGTCGACGCGGGCGAGCAGGCCGATGTCGCGCTTGACGCCGGTGACCAGGGTGGCCACCTCCGGTTGCGCCAGGCGCATTTGGTGCAAGGCGCAGATGCCGTCGGCGTCGCCGTTGAAAACGTCGTACTTCATGGCTTTTCTTGTGTGATGAGTGCGGGATCGGACCTCACCAGAAGCTCCAGGCGCCGGTGTGGAGAACCCAGATGCCCAGCAGCAGGTTGGTGGTGGCGTGTGACACGATGGGCGCCCACAGGTTGCCGCTGGCGCGGTACAGCCAGCCGTAGGCAAGTCCGGCGAGGATGCCGGCAAACCACAGGGTATGTTCCAGGCCGAACAGCAGGCTGGAAATCAGCAGGGCGCGCAGAGAGATGCGCGCCGGCTCGAGGGCAGGGAAATCCGCCTGGTCGATCCAGCGCAACAGGAAGGAACGCCAGAACAACTCTTCCATGAGGGGCACCACCAGGGCCGCGCCGGCCAGGCGCAACAGGGCGAGATCCCAGCGCACGGCCCCGTCGTCGCTCGGGTCGAAGCCCGCGCCACCGCCCAGGCTGAGCCAGCCGATGTCGAGGTTGATCCACAGCACGAACACCGCAATGCCCAGCAGTGGCGCCACCAGGACGGTCCAGCGCGGATCCGGCCGCGCGAACAGTTCGCGGTACTCGGCACGGTAGTGCCAGAGCACGAGGCTCACCGCACCCACCTTGACCGGATAGATCCAGCGCGCGTCCAGTTCCGGCCAGTACGAGGCCACCAGGCCCTCGACGGCCAGGAAGGCCATGTAGACCGCGAAGGGCAACACCCGCGCGAGGACGCGGGGCTCGGTCAGAAAGGCAAGTGCCATGCGCGAGGAAACAGCCTCTGCCAGCGGGCATCGCGGCGGGGCCCGACAGCCCGGCGACGCGCCTCGGCAGGTGCTTACTTGGCGGCCTGGGGATCATTCCCCCCGGCGCCGGCCGGAGCGGGCGCGGCGGAGGCCTCGGCGGGCTTGGCCGGTTCCTTGCCGGCATCGGCATAGGCACCCAGATACTCGATCTTGGCCTGTTCCTTCAGCTTCTTCAGTTCGGCCTCGGCGGCTTCGCGCTTGCGGGCATTCTGCAGGAAACGCTCGATCACCGGCCTGGCCTGCTCCTGCGTCATCGGCTGGGTCTGGGAACCGGCCACGAACAGGATGGTGAGGCTGCCGGCCGAGGCCATGGTCATCGCCTGGCCATCCTTCAACTGGTGCAGGCGCGGCAGGATCTCCAGCGGCAGTTGCTCAGCCGCCTTGGTGGATTGGCCGACGCGGGCCGGGATGGACTCGGCCTTCAGCCAGGCGACGAAGTCGTTGAGGTTCTTGCTTTGGGCCAGTTGTGCCTTGACCGCTTCCAGCTTGTCCGGCCCCGCTTGCACGTTGATTTCCTGCAGGCGGTAGATACGACGCTCCGCGAACAATTCGGGATGCTTGGCGAAATACTCGCCGATCGCGGCATCGTCCGGCTTGGCGGTCGCGGCGGTCGATTTCTGCAAGTAGGCCTGGGCCAGGATCTGGCGGCGGGCCGATTCCAGCGACAAGGACACCTCCGCATCGGCGTCCAGCTTTTCCTCGATGGCCCGGCGCACCAGGATGCGCTGGTCCACCAGGGACTTCAGCAGTTGGTTGGCCGCCGCCTGGCGCTGTTCGGGCGCCAGATTGTTCAGCTTGGCCAGTTCGTGCTCCAACTCGGGCACGGTGATGGCCTCGCCATCCACCCGGGCTGCAAGCTGGTCGGCCGTTTGGCCGGCCTCCTGCTTGTCGCCGCAGCCCCCCAGGAGCATGGCCAATGCCAGGGTGAGGGCACCCAGGCCGATACGGTGGTTCGCGTACATGTCGATCCTCTCTGACGGATTGAAAAAAGGCTTACCGGCTCCGCATGCGCGAACCCGGCGTGAAAATGTAATGACTGGATGGAGTTATCGGTCGCCTGTCGCTTCTTCTTGAACCCGAATCACAGGATGCCGGCGGCGTGGTCCGCCAGGCGCGAACGCTCGCCACGGGCCAGGGTAATGTGGCCGGAATGGGGCCAGCCCTTGAAGCGGTCCACCACGTAGGTGAGTCCCGAGGAGCCCTCGGTCAGGTAGGGCGTGTCGATCTGCGCGATGTTGCCCAGGCAGACCACCTTGGTGCCGGGGCCGGCGCGGGTGATCAGGGTCTTCATCTGCTTGGAAGTCAGGTTCTGCGCCTCGTCGATGATGAGGAACTTGTTGATGAAGGTGCGGCCACGCATGAAATTCAGCGACTTGACCTTGATGCGGCTGCGCACCAGGTCCTGGGTTGCCGCCCTGCCCCACTCGCCGGCTTCCTCGTCAGGCTTGTTGAGCACGTCCAGGTTGTCCTCCAGGGCGCCCATCCAGGGCGTCATCTTCTCTTCCTCGGTGCCGGGCAGGAAGCCGATGTCCTCGCCCACCGGCACTGTCACCCGGGTCATGATGATCTCGCTGTAGGTCTTGGCCTCCAGGATCTGGGTCAGGCCCGCCGCCAGGGTCAGCAGGGTCTTGCCGGTGCCCGCCTGGCCCAGCAGGGAAACGAAGTCGATGTCCGGGTCCATGAGGGCGTTGAGGGCGAAGTTCTGCTCCCGGTTGCGGGCGGTGATGCCCCAGACGTTGTTCTTGTGGTGGCTGTAATCCCGGATGGTGACCAGGGTGGCGACGTTGCCGGTGACGTCGGTGACGCGGGCATGGAAGGGATTGGGCCCCTCCTGCCAGAGGAACTGGTTGACCAGCAGGGCCGGCACCAGCGGGCCGGAAAGCTTGTAGTAGGAGCGACCGTCCCTCTGCCACGACTCCATGCCCTTGCCGTGCTTCTCCCAGAAATCGGCGGGCAGTTCGAGGACACCGGTGTACAGCAGGTCGGTGTCTTCCAGCACCTTATCGTTGAAGTAGTCCTCCGCCGGGATCTCCAGGGCACGCGCCTTGATGCGCATGTTGATGTCCTTGGAGACCAGGATGACCTGGCGCTCGGGCTGCTGCGCCTTGAGGTAAGCCACCACCCCCAGTATCTGGTTGTCCACCTTGCTGTAGGGCAGCACGGCGGTGACGTCGCTGCTAATGGGATGGGTCTGCAGGAACAGCCGGCCGGTGGCGGCCTTGTGGCTGAAAGGCGCCAGGGGTGCGCCGTCCTGGATGGAAAGCTCGGCCGGGCTGACGATTTCGTCGAGGAAGCGGGTGACCTGGCGGGCGTTGCGGGCCACCTCGGACATGCCCTTCTTGTTGTGGTCCAGCTCCTCCAGGGTCGCCATCGGCAGGTAGATGTCGTGCTCCTGGAAGCGGTACAGGCAGGTGGGATCGTGCAGCAGGACGTTGGTGTCAAGTACGAACAGCTTGGTTTGATTCTTGCCGGTTTTACGCGCCATCGGGATCGTCCGAAGTTGAGAGAGGGATGCGGTAGGAAGGCTCAGCCCAGGGTCCGCACGAATTCCAGAACCTCCTGGGCATGCTTGGGCACCTTCACCCCCCGCCAGGCCCGGGCGATGCCGCCGTCCGGGGCGATGGCGAAGGTGCTGCGCTCGATGCCGCGCACCTGTTTGCCATACATGTTTTTCAGCTTCATGACGCCGAAGGCCTCGCACAGTATCTCTTCCGGATCGGACAGCAGGTCGAAGGGGAAATCCTGCTTGGCCTTGAAACTCTCGTGCGACTTTACGCTGTCTCGGGAGATTCCGAGGATGTCCCAGCCCAGGGCCTGGAACTCCGCATGCAGATCTCCAAAATCACGGCCTTCCGTGGTGCAACCCGGCGTGCTGTCCTTCGGATAAAAATAAAGGACGACGCCGCGTCCCTTGAAATCACTGAGCTTGATGCGCTTGCCGCCGGTGGCGGCAAGTTCGAAATCCGGCGCTGCCTGGGGATCCATCGGGCTATCTTGGGGGTGGCGACGGGCGCATTATCCGGAGCCGGAGTGGAAGCGGCAACCCGACGCGAAAACAACAACGCCCCGGCGGGCGGGGCGTCTTCATTTTGGCGGAGAGGGCGGGATTCGAACCCGCGGTGGGGTATTAGCCCACACACGCTTTCCAGGCGTGCGACTTAAACCGCTCATCCACCTCTCCGGAAGGGGCCGGAGAATACACGCAGGCGGGGCGTCAGGCAAGGCGCGGACCGGCTGATCCCGCTTGTAATCGGCGCTGGCCGCGCCTTCCGGGCGTGGCCGGAAATGAAAACCGCCGCGCGCCGGCGGCGGTTTCACCAGAACAAGACCCGCTTACTTCTTTTTCTTGCCCTTGGCGTTGGCGGCGGCGGTGAGGGCGGCGCCAGGCTTGAAGCGCACGACTTTCTTGGCGGGGATCTTCATTTCCTTGCCAGTCTGCGGATTGCGGCCGGTACGTGCCTTGCGGTCCTGCACGCTGAAGGTGCCGAAACCAATGAACTGAACGTTCTCCCCCTTGGCCAAGGCCTCGGAGATGGCTTCAATGGCGGCGGCGACCACCACCGTGGTGGCGGCTTTGCTGGCTTTCGCCTTGGCGGCGACGATCTCAATCATTTCAGCTTTGTTCATAGTCAGGTCTCCTGGTTGATGTCATGGGAAATGACGGGGGCGATCATAACAAGGCTGCGGCGTTTGTGTAGTGCCCGAAGCCAGATATTTCCAGCAATTCCGTATCTTCGTGACGGTATGCCGGACTGCAACAACAGAGAAAACGAAGGACGTCGGCGCCGACGTTCTCGATGTAATGGGGAGTGCCCGCTGGAATCAGCACGGTATCCCCCTCCCGCACGGGGAATTGCTCCGCCCCGAGTGTCATGCGGCCGCGTCCGGCGAGGATGTGGTAGATCTCCTCAGCCTCCCGGTGCCGATGCGGGCGGGTGGCCGTCCCCGCCGCCACCTCCGCCAGGGCCAGGCTCTGCCGGCGCACCGGCTGATGATCCGGATGCATGAGTTCGTGGATTTCCGACCCGTCCAGGGTACGGTAGGGCGTGATCTCGGCGCGTCGGGTCAGCATGGCGGAGATGGCGAAGAGATGGAGAGGCGAGCTTACCAGTTGGTCTCCCGTTCCGCGGTGGCGGAAACCTTATGGATGCTCAGATCGGCGCCGATGAACTCTTCTTCCGCATCCAGCCGCAGGCCGATCACCGCCTTGAGGACGCCATACACCAGCGCACCGCCGGCCAGGGCGATGCCTACCCCGGCCAGGGTCCCCGCCAACTGGGCGCCGAAGCTCACACCACCCAGCCCGCCCAATGCCTGCAGCCCGAAAATACCGGCGGCGATGCCACCCCAGGCCCCGCACAGGCCATGCAGGGGCCAGACCCCGAGGACGTCATCGATCTTCCACTTGTTCTGGGTGATGGTGAACATCAGCACGAACAGGCCACCAGCCACTGCGCCCGTGATCAGGGCGCCGAGCGGGTGCATGAGGTCGGAGCCGGCGCACACCGCCACCAGGCCGGCCAGGGGGCCGTTGTGGATGAAGCCGGGGTCGTTGCGGCCCGCCCACAGCGCCGCCAGCGTGCCACCCACCATGGCCATCAGGGAGTTCACCGCCACCAGGCCGGAAACGGCCTCCAGGGTCTGCGCCGACATGACGTTGAAGCCGAACCAGCCGACGGTGAGGATCCAGGCCCCCAGGGCCAGGAAGGGGATGCTGGACGGGGGATGGGCAGACATCATGCCGTCCTGGCGGTAGCGTCCGCGCCGCGCGCCCAGCAGCAGCACCGCCGGCAGCGCGATCCAGCCGCCCATGGCGTGCACCACCACCGAGCCGGCGAAATCATGGAACTTGGCGCCGAAGCTGGCCTGCATCCAGTCCTGGAAGCCCCAGTTGTTGTTCCACACCAGGCCCTCGAAGAAGGGGTAGACGAAACCCACCAGCATGAAGGAAGCCGCCAGTTGCGGATTGAAGCGGGCGCGTTCGGCGATGCCGCCGGAGACGATGGCCGGGATGGCCGCCGCGAAGGTCAGCAGGAAGAAGAATTTCACCAGATCGTAACCGTTCTTCGCCAGCAGATGTTCCGCCCCGGTCATGAAACCGACCCCATAGGCGATGCCGTAGCCGATGAAGAAATAGGCGATGGTGGACATGGAAAAATCCGTGAGGATCTTGACCAGGGCATTGACCTGGTTCTTCTTGCGTACCGTCCCCAACTCGAGGAAGGCGAAACCCGCGTGCATGGCAAGGACCATGATCGCGCCCAGCAGAATGAACAGGACGTCGCCGCCCGCTTTGAATGCATCCATGGTGTTCTCCGATCAAAACGGAGAAGCGGTAAGCAAGAGCCATGCCTCTTCCTGGGGCAGGCAACACAAATCAGGGATGTTTTCCGAAATCAGTGGATATGCCAGGCACGAACGGGGGTTCCGGTGATTGCCCAGCAACGGTCGGCGGGCCGTAATACGGACTGGAATCCCTGCCCCGCAAGTAAAAACGCCCCACGAAGGGGCGCGATCAGGCGGCATGCACCGTGTCGGTGCGTCAGCTCAACTTCTTCTGCTCTTCCTCGATGCGGTCCAGTTCCGCATCCATCTCGTCGCCGGTCAGTGGAGTGTAGGCTTCCTCGGCGGCCGGAGCCGGGCGGTTTTTCACCAGCCAGGCGGCGATCACCACCCCCAGTTCATAGAGCACCCACAGCGGCACCGCCAGCATGAACTGCGAGATCACGTCTGGCGGCGTCACCACCGCGGCGATGACGAAGGCGCCAACGATCACGTAGGGACGCGCCTCCTTGAATTTCTCCACCTCGACCATCCCCATCAGCGCCAGGGCGATGACGACGATAGGCACTTCGAAAGTCAGGCCGAAGGCGAGGAACATCGTCAGGACGAAATCCAGGTACTTGTTGATGTCCGTCATCACCGCCACACCCACTGGGGCGATGCCGATGATGAAGCCGAACACCACGGGGAACACCAGGAAATAGGCGAAGGCCATGCCCAGGGCGAACAGGAACAGACTCGCCACCACCAGGGGCAGGATGAACTTCCTCTCGTGGGCATACAGCCCCGGTGCCACGAAGGACCACACCTGATAGAGGATGACCGGCAAGGAGCCGAGGAAGGCGGTCATCATGGCCACCTTGATGGGCACGAAGAAGGGCGTCACCACCTCCGTCGCGATCATCTGCCCGCCCTGCGGCAGTTTGGCCAGCATGGGTTGCGCCAGCAGGGTGTAGAGGTCGTTGGCGAAGGGAAACAGGGCGATGAACAGGACGATCCAGGCGATGGCCGCGCGCAGCAGCCGGTCGCGCAGCTCGATCAGATGCGAGATGAAGGTTTCCTGACCATCCAGGCTCATGTTCGCACCCTCAAACCGTGCGTCCGGCCGGCGCCTGCTGCTCTGACGCAGCAGGCGCCGCGCCATCGTCCAGCGCCGGAGCCGGCTGTGCGGTAACGGCGTCCGCCGCGGCCACAGTGTTCGGCTCGTCGGCGGGCAAACTCCCAACCAGCGGAGTCTCGCTCGCCGCAGCCGCCTGCTCGACCTGCATCTTCTCGTATTCGCGCTTGGCCAGGCCGCCGTCGGTGGCGCTCATGGCCTCCATCACCCGGCTGATCTGGCCGGTCTCCTGCTGCACCGTCTCCTCGACCTCGCGTGCAGTCTGGCCGGCCAGAAGTTCGTATTTCTGCGCCGTCTCGCGCATTTCCTGCTGCATCTTGCGCAACTCTTCCAGCTTGATGTCGCGGTCGATGTCCTGCTTGACCTGGGAGACATAGCGGTTCAGCCGTCCCAGCCATTGCCCGGCGGTACGCGCCACCTTGGGCAGGCGCTCGGGGCCGATGACGATCAGGGCGACGAGGCCGATGACCAGCAGTTCGGTGAAGGCGATGTCGAACATATTTTTTGATAGCGGGTAGCAGGTAGCTCGTAGCGGGTAGCTATTGTTTGCGCGCCGTAGGCGCGGAAGAAAAGCTACCGGCTACCCGCTACGAGCTACTAGCTGTTTTGCCTGTCCTTGACCTCGCCCTCGATGGTGGTGCCCTTGGCCTCGTCCTGGCGCGGCAATTCGACGGCGTCGGACTTGTTCTTCTCCTCGCCCATGGCTTGCTTGAAGTTCTTCACCGCCCCGCCCAGGTCGCCACCGATGTTGCGCAGTTTCTTGGTGCCGAACACCAGCAGGACGATCAACAGCACGATCAACCAGTGCCAGATGCTGAAAGTACCCATCACTTCTCTCCTCTAACGAAATCTCTGTAGGTTGGCGTCACAACGGACGGGGTCCGCCGCCGCCGATGACATGCACATGCAGGTGGAACACTTCCTGGCCGCCACCACGGCCGGTGTTGATGACCGTACGGAAGCCGTCGCCGAGACCTTGCTCCCGCGCCAGTTTCGGCGCCAGCAGCAGCAACTTGCCGAGCACGTCGCGATGACTCGGGTCGCACTCCGCCAGCGAGGCCACATGCGCCTTGGGGATGAGCATGAAATGCACCGGCGCCACGGGGTGGATGTCGTGAAACGCCAGTACGTCCTCGTCCTCATACAGCTTGCGGCAGGGAATCTCGCCCGCCACGATCTTGCAGAATATGCAGTCGTTCATCGTCACCCCTCTCCTCGCTTCAGCCGGCGCGCGAGGCCTTTTCGGCCAGCCCGGACAGTCCCTCGCGCCTGGCCAGCTCGTTCAGGATCTCGTCGGGGCGGATGCCTTGCCTTGCCAGCAGAACCAGGGAATGAAACCACAGGTCGGCGGTTTCGTAGATGATTTTTTCGCGTTCGCCGTCCTTCGCCGCCATGATGGTCTCCGCCGCCTCCTCGGCCACCTTCTTCAGGATCGCATCCAGACCCTTGGCGTAGAGCTTGGCCACATACGAGGACTGCGGGTCGGCCTGCTTGCGCGCCTCCAGGGTGTCCGCCAGGCGGTCGAGAATGTCGGAAGCGGCGCCGCTCATGTCTTGTAGATCTCGTGCGGGTCCTTGAGCACCGGGTCCACCGCCAGCCACTGGCCGTCCTCCAACTTGTGGAAGAAGCAACTGCGCCGGCCGGTGTGGCAGGCGATGCCGCCCACCTGCTCGATCTTCATCAGCAGCACGTCCTCGTCGCAGTCCAGGCGCAGCTCCAGCACCTTCTGGGTGTGGCCGGACTCCTCGCCCTTGTGCCACAGCTTCTTGCGCGAACGCGACCAGTACACCGCCTCGCCGGTTTCCACCGTGCGCTTGAGGGATTCCCGGTTCATCCACGCCACCATGAGGATGTCTCCGGTCTTCGCATCCTGGGCGATGGCCGGAATCAGGCCATCCGCGGACCAGTTGATCTTGTTGAGCCAGGCTTCGCTCACGTCGTTTTCCTCACAACCGTACCTCGATGTCTTGCTCGGCCATGAAGCGCTTGCACTGCTCCACGGTGTATTCGCCGAAGTGGAAGATGCTGGCGGCCAGCACCGCGTCGGCGCCGCCAATTTTCACCCCGTCGGCCAGATGCTGCAGGTTGCCGACGCCGCCGCTGGCGATGACGGGAATGTTGACGGCGTCGACGATGGCTCGGGTCAGGTTGAGATCGAAACCGATCTTGGCGCCATCCCGGTCCATGCTGGTAAGAAGGATTTCACCGGCGCCGAGTTCCTCCATCTTCTTCGCCCAAGCCAGGGCGTCCAGGCCGGTGGGCTTGCGACCGCCGTGGGTAAAGATTTCCCATTTTGGATGCGCCCCCCAGACGGTCTGCTTGGCGTCGATGGCCACGACGATGCACTGGCTGCCGAAGCGGTCGGTGCAGTCCTTCACCAGTTGCGGGTTGAACACGGCGGCGGTGTTGATGGAGACCTTGTCTGCGCCGGCGTGCAGCAGCCGCCGCACGTCCTCGACGGCGCGCACGCCACCGCCCACGGTAAGGGGAATGAAGACCTGGGCGGCGACATCCTCGATGATGTGCAGGATCAGGTCGCGGTTGTCGGAGGTCGCGGTGATGTCCAGGAAGGTCAGTTCGTCCGCCCCCTGCTCGTCGTAGCGGCGGGCGATCTCGACCGGGTCGCCGGCATCGCGCAGGTTGACGAAATTGACCCCCTTCACCACGCGGCCGGCGGTGACGTCGAGGCAGGGAATGATGCGCTTGGCGAGGCCCAATTCGGTCTTCCGTTACTTGTTGCCGGAAAGCTCGTCGGCCAGGGCCTGGGCGGCGGCGAAGTCCAGGGTGCCCTCGTAGATGGCGCGGCCGGTGATGGCGCCCATGATGCCCTCCCCTTCCACCGCGCTCAGGCGGCGCACATCGTCGAGGTTGGTGATGCCGCCGCTGGCGATGACCGGGATGGTCAGGGCCTGGGCCAGTTGCACGGTGGCTTCGATGTTCACCCCGGAGAGCATGCCGTCGCGGCCGATGTCGGTGTAGACCACGCCTTCCACGCCGTAGTCCTGGAATTTCCTGGCCAGGTCGATGACGTCGTGGTGGGTCACCTTGGACCAGCCTTCGACCGCCACCTTGCCGTCCTTGGCGTCCAGGCCGACGATGATGTGGCCGGGAAAAGCGGTGCAGGCATCGTGCAGGAAGCCCGGATTCTTCACCGCCGCGCTGCCGATGATGACGTAGGTGATGCCGTCATCCAGGTAGCGCTCGATGGTGTCCAGGTCGCGGATGCCGCCGCCGAGCTGCACGGGAATGTCATCCCCGACCGTATTGACGATGGCCTTGATCGCCGCCTCGTTCACCGGCTTGCCGGCGAAGGCGCCGTTGAGATCCACCAGGTGCAGGCGGCGGGCGCCCGCCTGCAGCCACTTCGCGGCCATCTCGGCGGGGTTGCTGGAGAACACCGTGGCGCTGTCCATCTCGCCCTGCTTGAGGCGCACGCACTGGCCGTCTTTGAGATCGATCGCGGGAATGATGAGCATGGCTTACCTCGGATTGCCGTCCCAGGACACAAAATTTTGCAGGAGGCGCAGCCCTGCGGCCGCGCTTTTCTCAGGGTGGAACTGCACCGCGAACAGGTTGCCGCGGGCCACCGCGCAGGTGAAGGGGAAAGGGTAGCTGCTCTCGCCGGCGGTCACGCCGGGCTCGGCCGGCAGCGCGTAGTAGCTGTGCACGAAGTAAAAGCGTGCGCCGTCCTCGATGCCGCTCCACAGGGGATGGCGCATGCTCTGGCGGACGTTGTTCCAGCCCATGTGCGGCACCTTCAGCTTGTTGCCAGAGGCATCGCGCATGGCGGCGTCGGGGAAGCGCCGCACCTCGCCGGAGATCAGCCCCAGACAGGGCGTGTCACCCTCGTCGCTGTGCGTGAACAGCACCTGCAGGCCCATGCAGATGCCCAGGAAGGGTTTGTCCGCGGCCGCCCGCAGGATGGCCGCGCGCAGGCCGTGGGCTTCGATCTCCGCCATGCAGTCCGGCGCCGCGCCCTGGCCGGGAAAGACCACGCGGGCGGCGGCGGAAATCAGGGCGGCATCGTCGGTGACTACCACCTCGGCGCCGGGGGCCACATGCTCCAGGGCCTTGCGTACCGAATGCAGATTGCCCATGCCGTAGTCAATGACGGCGATGTCCGGCATTACAGCGTGCCTTTCGTCGAGGGCATGACATCACCCAGACGCGCGTCGGCCTCCACCGCCATGCGCAGAGCGCGGCCAAAGGCCTTGAACACGGTTTCCGCCTGATGGTGGGCGTTGACGCCGCGCAGGCAGTCGACGTGCAGGGTGACGCCGGCGTGGTTGACGAAGCCCTGGAAGAACTCGCGGAACAGGTCGACGTCGAAATCGCCGATGCGCGCGCGGCTGAATGCCACGTGGAATTCCAGGCCGGGCCGACCGGAGAGATCGATCACCACACGCGACAAGGCCTCGTCCAGCGGCACGTAGGCGTGGCCGTAGCGGCGGACGCCCTTCTTGTCGCCAAGGGCGCGGGCCACGGCTTGTCCGAGAGTGATGCCGAGATCCTCGGCGGTGTGATGGGCGTCGATGTGCAGGTCGCCCTCGGCCTCGATGTCGAGATCGATCAAGCCATGCCGGGCGACCTGATCCAGCATGTGCTCGAGGAAGGGCAGACCGGTGCGGAACGCGCAGCGGCCAGAACCGTCGAGATCGAGCTTGACGGTGATGCGGGTTTCCAGCGTGTTGCGCTGCACTTCGGCGGTTCGCGGCATGTCGGTTTCCTGCTCGGCTTCCTTACTCGGTTTTCAACTCGGCGCCCAGGGCGGCGAGGAAGGCTGCGTTCTCTTCCGGCGCGCCCACGGTGACCCGCAGACAGTTGTCCAGCAGGGGGTGGCCGCCGTGCAGATTCTTGATCAGCACGCCGCGCGCCTGGATGCCGGCGAACACGCGCGGCGCGTCGGCCACCCGGAAGAGGATGAAATTCGCGGCGCTGTCGAACACCTGCACACCGTCGAGGGTGGACATGGCCCGCATCAGCCGCCCGCGCTCCTCGACCAGCATGGCCGCCTGGGCTTGCAGCGTGTCCACGTGATCCAGGGCATAACGGGCCGCCACCTGGGTGAGGACGTTGACATTATAGGGGAGGCGTACCTTGTCGAGCTCGCGGATCCAGGCCGGCGCCCCCACCAGCAGCCCCAAGCGCAGGCCCGCCAGGCCCAGCTTGGAGACGGTGCGCAGCAGCAGCAGGTTGTCATGGCGGCCCAGCGCATCCATCACCGACAGCCCGCCGGCGAAGGCGTGATAGGCCTCGTCTACCACCACCAGCCCGGGCGCGGCGCGGATGATGCGATCCAGCGCGTCACGCGCGAAGGCATTGCCGGTGGGATTGTTCGGATAGGCCAGGAAGGTCAGGGCCGGCTCCTCCCGCTCCAGTGCCTCCAGCATGGCGGCCTCGTCCAGCGAGAAATCCGGCCGCAGAGGCACCCCCGCGTAACGCATGCCGGTAAAGCCGGCGATCAGGCGATACATGACGAAGGAGGGCTCCACCGCCAGCAGGGTGGCGCCGGGCCTGGCCAGCGCCATGGCCAGGATCTGGATCAGCTCGTCGGAGCCGTTGCCGAGCAGGATGTCCTGTTCCGCGGGAAAGTCGAAGGCCCGGCGCAGCGCCTGCTGGAGTTCGCGGCCGCGCGGATCCGGGTAGCGGTTGATGGACGCGTCGGCGAGCAGGCCGCCCAGTTCCCAGCGCAGCGCTTCCGGCAGCCGGTAGGGGTTCTCCATGGCGTCCAGCTTGACCAGGCCGGTGGCGTCGGCCACGTGATAGGCGGACAGGGCCAGGATTTCAGGGCGGATCAGCTGTTCGGGGGTCATGGCGTGGGCTCGAGCCCGAAAGATACCGGATTCCTCGGGGCACGGGGCGCCCCGCGGCGGCTTCTCGTGTCGGTCAGTGCCCCATCCGGTATTCGGCGGAACGGCCGTGCGCCTGCAGGCCCTCGCCGTAGGCCAGGGCGGTGGCGATCTCGCCCAGGCTCTTCGCGCCCTGCTCGGAGACGTGGATCAGGCTGGAACGCTTCTGGAAGTCGTACACCCCCAGGGGCGAGGAGAAACGCGCCGTGCGCGAGGTGGGCAGGACGTGGTTGGGGCCGGCGCAGTAGTCGCCCAGGGCTTCGCAGGTGTTGCGGCCCATGAAGATGGCGCCGGCGTGGCGGATCAGGGGCAGCATGGCGTTGGGGTCGTCCACCGACAGTTCCAGGTGTTCCGGGGCGATGAAGTTGGCGATCTCGGCGGCCTCGGCCAGATCGCGACAGTGGATCAGCCCGCCCCGGTTGCCGATGGAAGCGGAGATCACGTCCTGGCGCGGCAGGGTGGGCAGCAGTTTCCTGACGCTGGCCTGCACCGCATCCAGGAAGGCGGCATCGGGGGAGATGAGGATGGACTGGGCCAGTTCGTCATGCTCGGCCTGCGAGAAGAGATCCATGGCGATCCAATCCGGATCGGTCTTGCCGTCGCAAATCACCAGGATTTCCGAGGGGCCGGCGATCATGTCGATGCCGACGATGCCGAACACCCGGCGCTTGGCCTCGGCCACATAGGCGTTGCCGGGGCCGACGATCTTGTCCACCTGGGGGATGCTGGCCGTGCCGTAGGCCAGGGCCGCCACCGCCTGGGCACCGCCGATGGTGAACACGCGGTCGACCCCGGACACCAGGGCCGCCGCCAGCACCAGGTCGTTGCGCACCCCGTCCGGGGTGGGCACCACCATGATGAGTTCCCTCACCCCGGCCACCTTGGCGGGAATGGCGTTCATCAGCACGGAGGAGGGATAGGCCGCCTTGCCGCCGGGCACGTACAAACCGACCCGGTCCAGGGCCGTGACCTGCTGGCCCAGCACGGTGCCGTCGGATTCCGTGTAGGTCCAGGATTCCAGGCGTTGCCGCTCGTGATAGACGCGGACCCGCTCGGCGGCGGCCTTCAGCGCCTTCTCCAGGCGCAGGGGCAGTTTCTCCCGGGCCGCTTCCAAATCTGCCTTGCTCAGTTCCAGGCTGGCCATGTCCGGCGTGTTCAGCCGATCGAAGCGGGCGGTGTACTCCAGCACCGCCGCGTCGCCGCGGGCGCGCACCCCGGCCAGGATGTCGGAGACGGCGTTCTGCACGGCGCTGTCGGTGGCATCGGTGAAGGCCAGCAAGGCAGCGAGGCGCGCCCTGAAGTCGGGCGCGGCGGCATCGAGTCGGGTCATGGTGACGTCGGTCATGATCGGGGCTCTCGGCGGGGAGGTGGGGAGCGTGACGAGAAAATCAGGCTGAAGTTGAATTATAGCCATGCCGCAGTGCGGCAAGGGTTGGCATGCCCGGGTTTTTCGGGAATCAACTCAGGGACGTACCGCTCCGCGGAAGGCCTCAATGATGGGCTGCATGGCATCGTGTTTGAGCTTCATGGCCGCCTGATTGACCACCAGGCGGGAGCTGATGCTCATGATCTCCTCGACGGCTACCAGGTTGTTGGCTTTCAGGGTGCCGCCGGTGGACACCAGATCGACGATGACGTCGGCCAGTCCCACCAGGGGCGCCAGTTCCATGGAACCGTAGAGCTTGATGAGATCCACGTGCACGCCCTTCCGCGCGAAATGCAGGCGGGCGGTCTGCACGTACTTGGTGGCCACGCGCAGGCGCGCGCCCCGGCGCACGGCGGCCTCGTAGTCGAAGCCGAGCGGTGTGGCGACCATCATCCGGCACTTGGCGATGTGCAGATCCACCGGCTGGTACAGGCCCTCGCCGCCGTGCTCGATGAGCACGTCCTTGCCGGCGATCCCCAAGTCGGCGGCGCCGTGCTGGACATAGGTGGGCACGTCGGTGGCGCGCACGATGATCAGGCGCACGTCCGGCCGGTTGGTGCCGATGATGAGCTTGCGCGAGGTTTCCGGGCTCTCGCTCGGCGTGATGCCCGCCGCCGCCAACAGGGGCAGGGTTTCGTCGAAGATGCGGCCCTTGGATAGGGCCAGGGTGATGCCGCTCATGCCTTCTCCCGCTTGATCATGGCGCCCAGGGCGGTGAGCTTTTTCTCGAGCCGGTCGTAACCCCGGTCCAGGTGGTAGATGCGCTCGATGTGGGTGTCCCCTTCCGCCACCAGGCCGGCGATGACCAGGCTGGCGGAGGCGCGCAGGTCGGTGGCCATGACGGTGGCGCCCTGCAACTGCGCGACGCCCGTGACGAAGGCGGTGTTGCCGTCGATCTTGATGTCGGCGCCCAGGCGCTGGAGCTCCACGGCGTGCATGAAGCGGTTCTCGAAGATGGTCTCCCGCATCACCGCCGTGCCGTCGGCCACCGCGTTGATGGCCATGAACTGGGCCTGCATGTCGGTGGGGAAGGCGGGATAGGGCGCGGTACGGATGGATACCGCCTTGAGGCGGGCCGGCGCGACGATGCGGATGGATTCGTGATCCGGCGTCTTCTCGCCGACGATCTCGCAGCCGGCATCCATGAGCTTGTCCACCACCGCGTCCAGGTAGCCGGTGGAGGTGCCGTTGAGACGGATGTCGCCGCCGGTGGCCGCCGCCGCGCACAGGAAGGTGCCGGTCTCGATGCGGTCCGGCATGACGCGGTGGCTGGCGCCATGCAGGCGGTCGACGCCGTGGATGCGGATGACGTCGGTGCCGGCGCCGCTGATCCGCGCGCCCATGCTCACCAGGCACTGGGCCAGATCGACCACTTCCGGCTCCCGCGCCGCGTTCTCGATGATGGTCTCGCCGGAGGCCAGCACGGCCGCCATCATCAGGTTCTCGGTGCCGGTCACGGTGACCATGTCGGTAAACAGGCGCGCGCCCTTGAGCTTGGACGCCTTGGCGGTGATGTAGCCGTGCTCCACCGTAACCTCGGCACCCATGGCGAGCAGGCCCTTGATGTGCTGGTCCACCGGCCGGGCGCCGATGGCGCAGCCGCCGGGCAGGCTGACCCTGGCCTCGCCGCAACGGGCCAGCAGCGGCCCCAGCACCAGGATGGAGGCGCGCATGGTCTTCACCAGTTCGTAGGGTGCCACGGGGTTGTTCAGGCCGGAGGCATCCAGGCTGACGTTCTCGCCCTCCCGTTCCACCTTCACGCCCATCTGGGCCAGCAGCTTGAGCATTGTGCCGATGTCGTTGAGGCAGGGCACGTTGGTCAGCGTCAGGGGCTCGCTGGACAGCAGGCTGGCGCAGAGGATGGGCAGCGCGGCATTCTTGGCGCCGGAGATGGCGACTTCGCCGGCAAGCCGGGCGCCGCCGGTGATGACGAGCTTATCCATTGTTTGCCTGCCACTCTTCCGGGGTCAGCGTCTTCATGGAGAGTGCATGGATTTCGGCATGCATGCGCTCGCCGAGGGCGCCATAGACGAGTTGGTGGCGCGCCACCGGCAGCTTGCCGCGAAACTCGGGGCTGACGATGAGGGCTTCGAAATGCTGGCCGTCACCGGCCACCTGGATGTGATCACAGGCCAGGCCGGCCTGGATCCATTGCTGAATTTGCTGGGGGGTCACCATGAAAATGCTCGGGGAAGGTCAATGGCGGAGTTTATAGCCCGACTTCAACATCCTCAAAGTCAGGACGGCAAGCAGCACGACAAATGGCGTCACCACCGCCAGGCTCAGCCGGGGATCGACGTCGCCCTGGCCGAAGAAGCCATAGCGAAAGCCGTCGATCATGTAGAACACCGGATTGATGTGGGATACGCCCTGCCAGAAGGTGGGCAGGGAATGAATGGAATAGAACACGCCTGACAGGAAGGTGAGCGGCATGATCAGGAAGTTCTGCACCGCCGCCAGGTTGTCGTACTGGTTGGCCCAGATTCCGGCGAGGATGCCGATGCAGGCGAACACGGCGCCGGAGGCCAGGGCGAAAGCCAGAATCCACAAGGGATGGCGCATCTCGATGTCGGCGAAGAAGAGACCAACCAGCAGGACGCCAAGACCGACGGTGAAGCCGCGGATCAGGGCGGCGAACAGGTAGGCCAGGAAGAACTCCAGGTAGGAGATGGGCGGCAGCAGCACGAACACGATGTTGCCGGTGATCTTCGACTGGATCAGGGACGACGAGGAATTGGCGAAGGCGTTCTGCAGCAGGGACATCATGATCAGGCCGGGCATGAGGAAGGCCGTGTAGCTGACACCCGGATAGACCTGCACGTGTTCCTCCAGCACGTGCGAGAAGATCAGCAGGTACAGCAGGGCGGTGAGTACCGGCGCGCCCACGGTCTGCACCAGCACCTTCATGAAACGCAGGATTTCCTTGTAGAGCAGGGTTCGGAAACCGACGCTCATCGCCGTGTCTCCGGAGTCCCGCGCATCAGCCGGAGAAAGACTTCCTCCAGGTCTGCCTGGCCGTGATGCAGGTCGCGCACGGCGATGCCCGCCGCGCGCAGGACGGACAGGATGTGCTCCAGCTCGCCGAAGTCGGGCAGCTCCAGCACGAAGCGTTCGCCCTCCCTGCCGATCAGGCGCGGCAGCAGGGCTTCCGGCAGCCGGGCCGGCTCCAGTTCCAGGCTCAGGCGGCGCTCGCCACCCGACCTGAGCAGGTTCTCGGTGCGATCCAGGGCGATCACCCGGCCTTCCTTGAGCATGGCGACCCGCTCGCACAGGTTCTCGGCCTCTTCCAGGTAATGGGTGGTCAGCATGATGGTGTGGCCGTCGCGATTCAGGCGGCGGATGAAGGCCCACAGGGATTGCCGCAGTTCCACGTCGACGCCGGCGGTGGGCTCGTCGAGCACGATGACCGGCGGCCGGTGCACCAAGGCCTGGGCCACCAGCACCCGCCGCTTCATGCCGCCGGAAAGCTGGCGGGTGTAGGTCTCCGCCTTGTCGGTGAGACCCAGGTTGGCGAGCAACTCGTCGATCCAGTCGTCATTGCGGCGCAGGCCGAAGTAGCCGGACTGCAAGCGCAGGGTCTCGCGCACGGTAAAGAAGGGGTCGTACACCAGTTCCTGCGGGACCACACCGAGTGCGCGGCGGGCATCCCGGTAGTCGGCCACCACATCATGGCCCATGACCTCGGCGCTGCCCCCCGTGGCGCGGGTGAGACCGGCGAGGATGCTGATGAGGGTGGTCTTGCCGGCACCGTTGGGCCCGAGCAGAGCGAAGAACTCGCCCTCCGCGATGTCCAGGTCGACGCCGCGCAGGGCATGGACCCGCGCAAATCGCTTGTCCAGGCCGCGCAGGCGGACGGCGACGTTCATGGCGGGAAACTTACAACTGGTCGGCGATGCCGTAGAGCTTGGCGAGGCTGCTCAGACTCTCGGGTACGGCGCGAAACTCGACGGGCCGATCCGCGGCACGGCGCCGCAGCGAAAGCATCAGGCTCAAGGCCGAGGAATCCATGTGGCCCACCCGCGAGAAGTCGAACACCCTGGCACCCTGCGCCAGGGCGACTTCGGCCTCCGCCAACAATCGGCTGGCCTGGTCCAGGATGAGATCGCCTTCGAAAGCGGCGACGCCTTCATGCACGCGCATCACGGTCCCGCCACGGCGGCCTGCTGCTGGTTTCGCCGGCTGAGCGTGGCCACCAATCCGTCGATGCCGCCCTTGCGCACTTCCGTGTTGAAGGAGTTGCGGTATACCGTGACCAGGCTCACGCCTTCCACCAGCACGTCGTACACCTTCCAGCTGATGTCCTGTTTCTCCATGCGGTAGTCGATCGGCAGCGGCGGGGCGCCGGACTTGCTGACCACGGTGTTGACGGTCACCTCGCTGGCGCCGGGCGCCATACGCAGGGGCAGGAATTCGATCTTGTAATCCAGCACGCTGGTCAGGGAAGCCGAGTAGGTCCGCACCAGCAGGGCCTTGAACTCCTCCACCAGCCGCTGTTGCTGTTCCGGCGAGGCCTTGGACCAGTTGCGGCCCACAGCAAGCTGCGTCATCTGCCGGAAATCGAAGTTGGGCAGGATCTTCTGTTCGACCAGGGCGAGGATCTTGCGGCTGTTGCCGTTACGCAGGTCCTTGTCCTGCTTGAGGATGTTCAACACCTCGTTGGTGGTGTTGCGCGCCAGCGCGTCGGGGGCCAGGGCCTGGGCGTGCGTGGCCACCGTCATCAGCGCCAGCGCGGTGGCCAGGAAAAATCTGCTTGCTCGATTCATGGTTGCTGTCTCATGTCTGTGGTCGCCCCACTTTCCACAGGAAGCCGGGGCGGGTCAACCCCATGCGCGGTCCGGCCCGGGGGTCGGACTGCGACTGTCGCATTATTGAGGCGAATTCTCGGCCTTACCTTCGCCCTCGGCCTTGTTGTAGAGGAACTGACCGATGAGGTTCTCCAGAACCACGGCACCCTGGGTCAATTTGAGCCGTTCGCCGTTGGCCAGCATCTTCTCGTCGCCGCCCGCCTCCAGGGCGACATACTGTTCGCCCAAGAGGCCGGAGGTCATGATGGAGGCGCTGGAATCACGCGGGAACGGATAGCGGGCATCCAGCTTGAGGGTGACGCTGGCCTCGTAGGTCTCCGTATCGAAGCTGATATCGCCGACGCGACCCACCAACACGCCGGCGCTTTTCACCGGCGCGCGCGCCTTCAGCCCGCCGATGTTCTCGAACGAGGCCTTCACCTCGTAGGTCTTGGCGCTGTCGAAGGCGCCCATGTTGCCCACCTTGAGGGCGAGGAAAAGCAAGGCGGCGAGGCCTACCGCGACGAAGAAGCCGACCCAGAGGTCGAGGGTTGCGCGTTGCATGGATCAGACTCCACTGAACATGAATGCGGTGAGAATGAAATCCAGGCCAAGGATGGCCAGGGAAGAGGTTACCACCGTGCGGGTGGTGGCGCGGGAGACGCCTTCGGCGGTGGGCGGGGCGTCATAGCCCTCGAACAGGGCGATGGTGGTGACGGCGACGCCGAACACGAAGCTCTTGATCACGCCGTTGAGAATGTCTTCCTTGAAATCCACCGCCGCACGCATCTGCGACCAGAACGAGCCCTCGTCGACGCCGATGAGCACCACGCCCACCAGCCAGCCGCCGAGGATGCCCATCGCCGAGAACAGTGCCGCCAGCAGGGGCATGGATATCACGCCGCCCCAGAAACGCGGCGCCACCACGCGGGCGATGGGATTCACCGCCATCATTTCCATCGCCGCCAGCTGCTCGGTCGCCTTCATCAGGCCGATCTCGGCGGTAATGGCGGAACCCGCCCGGCTGGCGAACAACAGGGCGGCCACCACCGGGCCCAGCTCGCGCACCAGCGAGAGGGCCACCAGAATGCCCAGTGCTTCCTCCGAGCCGTAGGTCTGCAGGGTCTCGTAGCCTTGCAGACCGAGCACCATGCCGACGAACAGGCCGGACACCAGAATGATGATGAGGGAGAGCACGCCGGTGGAAAAAACCTCCCGGATGATCAGGTGGAAGCGACGGAAGCACTGGCCGGAATGCAGCAAAAGCAGCAGGAAAAAGCGCGTCGACACCCCCATGCGCCACAACATGTCCACCACGCGGTGGCCAAGGCGACGCACACCGTTGAGCAAGCCGTTGATCATGCGGACAACTCCAGATCGGCGGCGTAGGACGGCGCCGGATAGTGAAACGGAACTGGACCATCCTCCTCGCCGTGCACGAACTGGTGCACATAGGGGAGCTCGGAGGCCTTGATTTCCTCCGGCGTGCCCTGGGCGACGATGACGCCCTCCGAGACGAAGTAGATGTAATCGACCATCTTCAGCGATTCGTGCACGTCGTGGGTGACGACAATGGAAGTCATGCCCAGGGTATCGGTCAGGCGGCGGATCAGATTGCCGGTCACCCCCAGGGAGATCGGATCGAGGCCGGCGAATGGTTCGTCATAGAGGATGAGGGCCGGATCCAGAGCGATGGATCGGGCCAGGGCGACGCGCCGCGCCATGCCGCCCGACAACTCGGAGGGCATGAGATCCTGGGCGCCGCGCAAGCCCACCGCGTTCAGCTTCATCAGCGCCAGATCGCGGATCATCTCCTCGGGCAGGTCGGTGTGCTCGCGCAACTGGAAGGCCACGTTGTCCAGAACGGACATGTCGGTGAACAGGGCGCCAAACTGGAACAGCATGCCCATGCGCCGGCGCAGCCGGTAGAGACCGCGCTGGTCGACCTCGCCCATGTCGACGCCATCCACCCGCAACAGGCCCTGCGTCGGGCGCATGGCGCCGCCGATGAGCCGCAACAGCGTGGTCTTGCCGCAGCCCGAGTTGCCCATGATGGCGATGACCTGCCCCCGCCTGGCGCTCAGATTGATGCCCTTGAGCACCATGCGATCGCTGTAGGCAAAGGAAAGGTCGCAAATTTCGATGAGGTTGTCCGACACGGAATGACGTTCTGAAGCGGCTTTGGTTCTTGTTGGCGGCGGCATTCTAACACCCCCCGAAATGCACACCGGATCGCGTGCTTCCGGCCCGCGTGGCTCAGCCGAGGACTGCGAGGGGGGCCGTATCAGTAGCCCATGAGTTCCAGCAGGGTGTTGACTCGATCCATTTGCGCAAGATCGGCATCACGGCTGATCAGAAACAATTCCCCGTGCTCGACGCACACGCAGATTGCTTCCGCCAGGTGTTTCAGATCGCTGTGCGCATCGAACCAGATGAGGCGCGCATCTCCGCGCGACAGCAGCCGGATCTTGCCGTCCAGGCCGCCGTCGGAGAGCGTGCCGGCATCCTCCTCCAGCAGAAACACGAAGCGTGCGTGCGCCTCGTCACACCATTGCCGCAACCCGTCGGAACCGACCGCGCGCCAGTCGCTCGCCGCCAGAAACACGCAGTTGTACTGGCCCGAATAATAGGAAAGCCGCCATTCCTCCGGCATGTCGTCGGGATAGAAGGCGCCCGTCCATGCTGGATGGCGCCAGTCCACCGCGCCAATGCGGATGCTCGCGCTCATGCTGCCCCGCTCTGCATATCAGCCTGTCCGGGCCGCTGACGAAGTTGCGTCAGCACTTGGCGAATTTGCAACATCACTTCATCTCCATAAGGGTGGCTTATGCCAGGCACTATATAAATTAGGATATTTTGATATTCTATTCACCACCAAGCAGTGCCCTCCATACCCCCCCTGTTCCGAGCCAACCTTTGAAGGAGATCGTAATGAAAGTGAAATTCCTCGTTGCCGCCCTGCTGGTCAGCGCCGCCCCCATTGCCTTCGCCCAGACCGCCGCCGCGCCTGCCGCCAAGCAGGTTCCCCAGACTCCCGAAGCCTGGCTGGCGCGCATGACCGACATGACCCAGAACATGTCCGCCTACAAGGATCCCAAGGTGTTCGTGCCCTGGCTGAACGCCGTGACCGAACCCGGCTTCTACACCACCATGGGCCTGCACATGCAAGATCCCGCCAACTGGCTGAACATGATGAACTCCATGACCCAGCCCGGCGCCTACACCAACGTGGCCGCCTTCGCCGACCCGAACGTGTACATGAAGTGGCTGGCCGCCGGTATGGACCCCAACTTCTACACCGCCGTGCTGACCCAGATGTCCGACCCGGGCAAGCTGATGCGCTGGATGATGTCGCCGATGGATCCCAAGGTCATGCAGATGTTCATGAACACCCTGAACCCCAACGTGTACGTGAAGTGGGCGATGTCTCCCCTGGATCCGCGCGCCATGCAACTCATGATGGCCCCGGCGAACCCCAACCTGTACATGGGCTGGCTGGGCGCTTCCATGAACCCGGGTTCCTACGGTGACATGTGGAAGGGCTTCATGAATCCCGCCACCTACAGCATGCCCGCGCTGACCATGCCGACCATCCCGGCCATGCCCGCGCTGACCATGCCGGCCCTGCCCGCCGCTCCTGCCGGCGCCGCTCCGATGTTCAACCCGTTCGACCCGAATGCCTGGACCCAGATGTTCCAGATCCCCGGCATGCCCGCTCCGGCCGCTGCCCCGGCTGCGCCCGCGAAGTAATCGGGTTCGTTCCGCGAAAACGGCTGCCGAGGCAGCCGTTTTTTTTGCGCCCGCACCGGTGCAATCAAGCCCGTCGCCAGAGCGTGCCCTGCGGGGTGTCCTCCAACACGATGCCCGCCGCCTTGAGTTCGTCGCGGATGGCGTCGGCGCGTTTGAAGTCCTTAGCTTTTCGGGCATCGAGTCGGGCCTGGATTAGGAAATCAATACGCTCATTCGTGTATTGATCAGGACCAACAATATAAGCGTCAAGGCTAACCGCTACAGATCGGATTGTTGGCGTGCGTTTTCCCTTAAAAAACTTATCCGGATCCTGCTGAAGCAAGCCAAGTACACCAGCTATTGTCTTGAGCAGTCCCGCCTTAACCGCATCCCGGCTCTTGTTCACCTCGCCCGCCAGATCGAACAACACAGCCAAGGCCTCGGGCGTATTGAAGTCGTCATCCATAGCCGCCTTGAAACGTAGGGCATGGCCCTCGTTCCAGTCGATCACCACATCGGCCACATCCATGCCGCGCAAGGCGGTGTAAAGCCGGGTCAGCGCCGCCCTGGCGTCTTCCAGGTGCTGATCCGAGTAATTCAGCGGGCTGCGGTAATGGGCGCGCAGGATGAAGAAGCGCACCACCTCGGCGTCGAACTTCTCCAGGATTTCCCGGATGGTGAAGAAGTTGCCCAGGCTCTTCGAAAA